>MDTG01157293.1_pt1 | contig 12039 bp, 12 predicted proteins | sample 811421 | NCBI WGS metagenome assembly MDTG01 (sample SAMN05326645, study PRJNA326480) | marine metagenome | isolation source: seawater | place: Pacific Ocean: South East | collected 2011 | reverse complement strand
CACGTTGATAGGCTGGATGTGGAAGCGCAGTAATGCGTGCAGCTGACCAGTACTAATAGCTCAATTGGCTTGATTTATGCACTGAAAAAAATTTTTGTATCTATATATTGAATTAATTAAATAATTATTTCACGAAAATAAAAACAATTTGAAAATATTAATTATTTTTATTTGAGTTTTAATTCCAAATCCAATTTTTGAGTTGTCCAAATTTTTTTTTGTTTTAATTTCTTTGTTTTTAATTTTAAATTTATTTTTTATTCCTTGAAGCACCAATTCAACTAAGAAATATTTATTTGAAGAATTTTTTATAATCTTTTTTAAAGAACTTATCTTATAAAACTTCATTCCTGTCATTGGATCTTTAATTTTATGTTTCTTATAAAAAAAGTTTGAAAGAACTTTTTCAAGAAATCTGTTTTGAGATTTTCTATTACAAACCAAGATATCAAGATCTTCTTTTTTAAAAAATTTATATAAAGTATCAATTTTATTGATTGGGTGTTCAAAATCTGCATCTAATGTGCATAATGTTTGAAATTTGTTATTTATAATATATTTCATACCTTTTATTAGACTCTTTTCATAACCTAAGTTTCTGTTGTTTCTAATAAATTTGATTTTTTTTTTTTTTAGCAATGAGCTTGTTCCATCTGAGGAACAATCATCAACAATCAAAAAATTATAATTTTTTTTAATAATTTTTTTTAAATTGTGTATTTCATTATATGAGGGGATAAGTATAGCTAGCTTAGCCATTTTTTTTTAATTGCAACATTTTTTTTTATATTCTGTTTTAATTTTTTCCCAAAAAATTTATTTATATCAAACGGAGATATCGTATTTTTAATATAGGGTCTTAGGCAGATTACATCTTCTTTATTTAACTTTTCACCTTTTTTTAATTTTTTTAGGGTATAAACACCTCTTCTTTGGACAAAAAAAGATTCTTTTTCATTTTTTTCAATCTTTTTAATTTTACTACCTAATGCTAATTCTAAACGTCTACTTTCATCAACCATTTTTTTCCACGAAGTTGGATTCATTGCAAATTTATGGTCAGGTCCATTTCGATTATTATTGTCAGTAAAATGTTTTTCAATCACTTTTGCACCCAATGATATTGCTCCAAGCACAGTTGTATGACCTTCCGTATGATCACTTAAACCAAGAATTACTTTTTTTCCAAAAATTCTTTTATAAGTTTTAAGAACATTTAAATTAATATATTTAAAATTCTCCTCACTATTTGTGTAATTAGTATTGCATTGCATGATTACTAGTTTTTTGTTTATTTTTAGAATTTTTTTAGCTGCAGAGATTACATCTTTTAATGATGATGCTCCTGTTGCTAAAAAAACTGGTTTCTTTTTTTTTGCAATATTGATTAATGCTTGTTTCCAAGTTATATCTCCGGAGCCAATTTTATAGGCTGGTATAAGCTTATTAACATCTTCTATATAATCTAAATCATAAGGTGAAGTTAAAAAATGAATTTTATTTTTTTTACACTCTTTTTTTAATATCTCATTCCAAGAAATATTAATGCTAGCTTTTTTATAAACATTAAATATTGATGATTTCCATTTTGCTTGATGAGCACTTTTTTTTTGTTTATCAAACGTTTCCTTATTGACAATAGTTTCAGCCTTGAAATGTTGAAATTTTGCAGCATCAGCTCCTGATAAAGCAGCTAATTTAATTAATTTTTTTGCTCTTTTTAATGAGCCATCATGATTAGCTCCAATATCAGCTATAAAATATGTTTTGAAACTATCTGATATTATTTTATTTTTAATTATTATTTTCATTTATAATTTAAAGACTCTGATTTAATTTCATCCTTCACTTTAGGAAGTTTAATCATAAATTTTTTTTTAAATAAATTTATATTCATTGACATATTCCTTGATCTTTTAGTTTTCAATACTTTTTTATAATTACATATTTGAAAATTTTTATGAAATATCTCTACTTTTTTTGCAAAAAAAATAGCAAAACTACTTTTTGAGATTTTTCCAACTGATCCTAAATTGTAAATACCATTTATATCAAACTTTTTTTTAATAATTATTGTATAGATTATATTACATATTGTATTAATTCTTAAAGGGTTAAATATAATATCTTTAAATAAGTAAAAATCTTTGTTGCTTTGAAAAATCTCAAAAATCCAATCTGTGAAGCTTTTATTTTTTGAAATTGATTTACCAAAAAAATTTGTTCGGAAAATTAAAGATTCATTTTTTAAACATATTTTTTCTGCTAAAAATTTTTGAAGAGAATAATTGTTGTATATTTTGATTTTATCGGATTCTTTTGAAAGTTTTTCAGAATTATATAATTGATCAGTTGAAAATTGAATTAATTGAAAGTTCAAATTATATTTTGATTTTAAATAAAATATATTTTTCAGAAGATTGGTATTGATTAAATTTGTGTCATTTTTTGGATTTTCACAAAAATCAATATCAGTAATGGCAGCGGCATTTATAATTAAGTTTGGCTTAATTTTTAATAATTTTTTAATATTTTTCATATAGGCTAAGTTAAATTTTTTTTTATTCAAACCATTATGAAAAACTTTAATTTTTTTTTTTTTGAGAAAAAAATATAATTCTTTACCAAGCAATCCTGAAGATCCAAGTATTAACACTTTCATTTAAGTGTAGACTATATTTAGTATTTTGATATATCAACGTTATTATGTTTCTCTCAAAAAATTTAGTTATTACTAGTGTCACTGGTTATTTTGGAAGATCGTTCGTAAAATTTGGATATAATTCTTTAAACAATAAATTTTTATCTTTATCTAAATCTAAAATAAAAAGTTGTTTGAATAGATTAATAAATGAAAAAACTTAAAAAAGTTTTAGCTATTTTGCCTGCTAGAGGCGGGAGCAAAAGAATAAAAAAAAAAAATATTAAAATTTTTAATGGACATCCAATGATATATTGGACACTAAAAATTTTAAAAAATTCAAATCTGTTTGATAAGATTATTGTTTCTACTGAAGATAAAAAAATTAAAAATTTATCACTGAAATTTGGTGCAGACATAATAATTGAAAGACCAAAAAAATTATCAGATGATTATACAGGAACCCAAGAAGTAATAAGTCATTCAATTAAATATTTAGAAAATCAAAAATTAAAATTTGATTATGTCTGTTGCGTTTATCCCTGTTCTCCTTTTTTACAAGTAAACGACTTAAAAAAAGCGGCAAAAATAGCTTATACTAATGATAAATTTGTTTTTCCCGTTTCGGAGTATTCACATCCAATTCAAAGAGCCATGCATAAAAGCAAAAATAAAGATTTACATTTTATAAATAAAAAAAATGTACAGATGCGCACACAAGACTTAAAAAAAACCTTTCATGATGCAGGTCAATTTTATTTTGCAAAAAAAAAAACCTGGATATCCTCAAAGAAAATGCACAGTTATTCAAAAGGAATCGTTATTCCTAATTGGAGAACAGTTGATATTGATAATACTAATGATTGGATTAAAGCTCAAAAAATTTCAAAATACTTTATGAATAAAAAAAAATAAAATAATGGATAAGATAATTTTATCATGTAAGTCGGGCAATTACTTAGTAACAATTGCTATTGGAAATAAATATTTAAATTTGTGGGAAAAATATGCAAAAAATAATTGGGTTACATACTGTAAAAGAAACAATATTGGATTGATAGTAATAACAAAAGATTTGATTGAAAAAAAAAATAAATTTTGGAAAAAACCAAATTGGCAAAAACTATTAATTGGTGAATTTTTGGAAAATAAATATTCAAATAAGATTAGAAATGTATGTTACTTGGATACAGATATCCTTATAAACCCATTTTCCCCAAATGTTTTTAAGTTTCATGACGAAAGTAAAATTTCTGTAGTTTCAAGTGTAAATGATTTGCCATATGACCTAAATGAAACAAGAAAAAAAGTTTCTTATTTAAGAAATAATTTTTACAGTAAAAGTTATCCATTAGACTCAGCACTTTTTATGAGTGTAAAACAATTATATAAATTCCATAAACTTAAGAACCAAAAAAACTTTTTTGTTTCAGGAATGTTTGTTTTTAATGTTAAAAATTTCTCAAAAGATATGCATAGATGGTTTTTTAAGTATAAAAAAAACATAATTTCAATAACTGATGGTGGTGAGCAAACTCATGTTAATTATGATTTTTTTAAAAAAAAGAAAATAAAAATTTTAGATTATAAATTTCAGGCAATGTGGATTTATGAAATGGCTGCAAAATTTCCATTTTTATACAACAAAAAATTATCATCCAAAAAACTAATCATAGAATGTGTTGAAAAATCCCTTCTGGATAATTATTTCCTACATTTTGCTGGTAGATGGTATGAGGCTGATATGTGGAAATTAAATGGAATTTTTCCAAATAAAAAAATTAAATTTTATGAAAATTATTTTAAGTATCTTAAAAAGAAACAATCTGGAAAACCTAAAGGAGTAATTATACCTAAAGGAAGAGAATTTTTGAAAAAAAAAAAATTGACTTTAAAATTTTTGAAAAAAAATAATTGTCTTGAATCTTAGAATGGCCTTATTTATAAATATTATAATATAATCAATTAACTATGAATATTTATATACACTGTGAAGTGTCCTCTCGTGAACTAGACTCTAAGCTTCTTTTAGCAATTTTAGCAGCATCTAGAGGGCATCAAGTTATTGTATCAGATCAGGAATCTATAATTAAGGGATTAGTAAGAAAATTTCTTTTTCCAGGAATATTTCATACTAAATCTTTAACACCTGGAAAGCTTAAGATTGAAAAACACAAAAGGATTACTAGCACTGGATGCAAAATAACAAGTATAGATGAAGAGGGTGGCTTAGTTGATTATAAGTATGATAAATTTGCAAAATTAAGATATAGCACTCAAACTTTGAGACAAGCTTCAGCAGTTTTTACATGGGGCCCAAATGACTATGGAAGTTTAAAAAAAATATATCCTAATTCTTCAAATAAAATACATATGACAGGCTCCCCCCGAGCTGATTTGTGGCAACCATTTTTTTATGAATATTGGAAAACAAATAAAAAAAATCAAAAAAAACCATATTTATTGGTTTCTTCTAACTTCATGTCTGGCATGCATATTAAATCATTATATGAAAGAATGAAACAATTTGAAGTGGGAGGGTATTTAAAAAGAGATCCTGAATTACTGAAGGTTATGTGGCCAAGAGAAAGTGAAAAATGTAAACTTATAGCATTATTTATTGATGCGATAAAATATCTTTCCAGTAAAAATAGAAAAAAATATAAAATTATCCTAAGGCCTCATCCAACAGAAAACACTAATTTGTGGAAAATTTTTTTGAATGGCGTTCCAAATGTTGAAATTATTAAAGATGACTCAATATCTTATTGGGTAAATAATTCTTTTGCAGTAATGCACCATTGTTGTACTACTGCTTTTGAGGGTATACTAGCAAGAAAACCAGTTATTTCGTATGTTCCATTTAACCCAAAGCATACAAAAAAACTTCCAAGCAATATTAGTCTTAAAGTCAAAAGTTTGAAAAAACTTTCTAAAACAATAAATACAATTTTTTCTCAATCAAAATTAATAAATCAAAGAAATAGAAATAAATCTTTTCCTAAAATCGTAAGAAATAAGATTTATATCGATAAAAAAGAACTAGCAGCAGGTAAAATAATTAATGAATGGGAAAAATTAGGGGATGAAAATCTTTCTAGATCTAATAATTGGTTTTTATTTAAGTTAAGTTTGAAAATCATGAAATTGAATGGAATTTTAGGTGGCTTTTTTAAAAAATTTATAAATAACAACTTTCAAAAAAGAGAAAATTTTAAGTTTCCAAAATTTAATGAAAAAAGTGTTAATGAAAAAATTAGCAAACTTCAAAAAGTTTTAGATATTAGCGAACAGATAGATTGCAAATTATTATCTGATAGAACTCTTTTAATAAAGCAAAAGTAGGTAATTTTGAAACGTTAAATTTTACCAATATCACTTATATTTTTTTCAATCCATTTTTTTAAATAAGCTTTTGTCATCCACTCGGAATTTTCATTACTACTATAAACAAAACCTTCAGGAACTTTTTTACCCTTTTTTATTCTTAAGACATCTTTTCCCCAATCATTTATTTGGGGTAAAATTTTGTAATAATTAGAATATTCATAAGTAAAATAGCTATCTTCACTACTAATCATTTGTTCATGAAGTTTTTCTCCCGGACGAATACCTATAAAGTCTAGTTTTGCTTTGGGCGCAATAATTTTTGCTATATCAACAATTTTCATTGAAGGAATTTTTCTAACATATACCTCACCACCAATCATGTCATCAAAAGCATTCCAAACTAATTCAACACCTTGATTTAATGAAATCATAAAACGTGTCATCCTTTTATCTGTAATTGGTAAATTTCCTTTATCTTTTTGTGATAAAAAAAAAGGTATAACAGATCCTCTTGATCCCATTACATTTCCATATCTCACAACAGAAAAACAAGTTTTGTGTCCTCCGGCATATGATGAATTACTAGCTGTAAATAATTTATCAGATGCCAATTTGGTTGCGCCATATAGATTAATTGGACTGCTTGCTTTATCAGTTGAAAGAGCTACAACTTTTTCAATTTTTTGGTCTATACAAGCATCAATTACATTCATTGCCCCATCAATATTGGTTTTTATACACTCAAACGGATTATATTCTGCAGTGGGAACTATTTTTGTTGCAGCAGCATGTACTACATAATCTATACCATGCAATGCACGGTACAATCGGTCCTTATCTCGAACATCACCAATAAAAAAACGGACCCTTCTATCACCCTGATATAATTTTGCCATTTCCCACTGTTTCATTTCATCTCGAGAAAAGATAACTATACGTTTAGGATTGTATTTTTTAAGTGTTAGAGGAACAAAACTTTGACCAAATGAGCCTGTTCCACCTGTAATCAGTATTGAAGAATTTGATAACATTTTTTTAATATTTATTAAAACTTACATTAACAAACAATAAGGGATTGTCATTAATTCTTATTTAAATTAATAACTTTGTTAAAGGTTCCTTGTTCAATTAGGTGACCATTTTCAAGTTTAAAGATAATATCACAATTTTTAACAGTATTTAGACGGTGTGCGATTAATATAATTGTAATTTCTTTTCCAAGATTATTTATTGCATCCATTACAAATTTTTCAGTTTCATTATCTAAAGCACTTGTTGCTTCGTCTAAAATCAGCAACTTTGGATTATGATATAAAGCTCTCGCAATTCCAATTCTTTGACGTTGTCCACCTGACAATCTAATACCTCTTTCGCCAATTGGCGTGAGGTATTTTTGAGGTAACTCATCTATTACAAATTGGTGCAAATTTGCAATTTTGCTGACTTTTTCAATATTTACTTGATCAATATTTTTTTGATCAATTCCAAATGCAATATTAGCTGACACTGTATCATCGGAAAGATAAATATGTTGAGGCACATATCCAATAGATTGTTGCCAATACCTTGAATTTTGATTTGTTATAATTTTACCGTCTACTTCTAAAGTTCCTTTTTGTGCCTCAAGAAGACCAAGAATTATATCTACCATTGTAGTTTTACCACTACCAGTAGGACCTATTATTCCAACTGTAGTTTTAGCAGGTATTTTTAGATTTATATTTTTTAATGCTGTTCGAGATACATTTGGATACTTATAATACAAATTATTTAATGTAATAGAATTATTAAAATCTAATTTCTTTTTTTCTTGATTAATTTTAAAATATTTGAGGTTTCTTTTATCGTTATATAATTTTTCAATTACTGGACCAGTAAAAGTAAGTGTTGTAAATGATCTATAAATCTGTTGAAGAGAGGGCATTAAACGATAACCAGCAAAAACATATAAACTTAATACAGGTAAAGCGTTATTAAAACTCCCTGTTTGTGTCATTTTGTATAATATGATTAACATAATTCCACCAAATGCTATGGCCTCAAGAAAAAATCGTGGTAATTGACTTAAAATTGAAGATGAAACTTGAGTACGTGCATATATCTTTGCTGAATCAGAAAAATGATTAATATATATTTGTTCTAGGCCACCCACTTTAACTTCTTTTACAGCTCCAAAAGCTTCACTAATAGATAAAAATCTTATTTGATTACTTTTTAAACGTTTTTTTCCAATTCGTTTAAGATAGTTTCGAATAGAAAAGAATATTATTCCATAAAACAAACTGAGAAAAATGCTTGTTAGTAATGCAAGTTTAGGATCTGTTATTATCAACAAACTTATTAGAGCAATTGAAACTATGCTTCTAGAAATTAATTCCATTAAAGGTCTCATACCACCTCCAATAATTCTACCTACCTCAGATAAAATATTTCTACCAAATTCAGCACTATGACGGTCTAAAAACCAACTATAAGGCTGACGCAAGTATCCTTCAATAAAACTTTTACTGATAGTATATTCACGCATTTGAACAAATTTTGCTTGCACGTAGGTTGTTATAGCTTTGAAGATGAGTGAAAAAATTAACAAAGCAAAAACCAGAACACCTAAAGCAAAAAGAAACTGTTGATTATTTTCAACTCCAAATTTATTCAAAAATTGAAACATATTGTTTAAAATTAAATTTGTCTCGATAAGATCAGGATTCGTAAGAACAGCAATAAATGGTAAAATAGATGCAACTCCAATCATATCTATTAAAGCCATTATTAGAATCATTATTAATAGCAATCCTGCCCGTTTGCGCTCTTGAACAGTTAGAAAAAATAATAATTTTTTAATAGTTTGCATTAGATTTATTTAATTTTTTTAAAATTGTTTTATATATTCATTAATATAACGATCCATCTTTTTTATATAAATTAATTTGTTGATTATCCATATTTGGACATATTTTTAGATTTATTTAAGGCAAAATTAAAATTTATGAAAATTTGAAAAAAAATAGGATATTAACACGTATTATGAAAAGAATAAATTATGTGCTTTTTTCATCTATTCCCTCACCTCTACCTAGCTCATTACAAGTCATAAAAACTTGTGAGAATTTTGTAAAAAATAATTATGATGTGACACTAATAAAACCTGGTACTGGATACAAAAAGATATCTATAAAAAAATATTATGGTCTTGAAAATAATGTAAAAATCAAAGAATTTGCAAGTATTGATAGATTTCCTCAAGGCTTTAAATTTTACTTATACAGTTTTTACTGTCTAATTTTTATTTTAAAAAATAAAGACTCGATAACAATTACAAGAAATTATTTCATTAGTTACCTACTGTTATTATTTAGAAAAAAAGTAGTTTTAGAAGTCCATCATGATACCAACATTGAAGGAAGTATAACTAAGTTTATTTTAAAGAACTTAAATTTTTTTAATAATGTAAATTTGGTAAATATTGTTGCAATTTCAAAAGCAGTAAAAAACTTATTTATATTAAAATACAAAGTAGACTCAAAAAAAATTACAGTTCTGCCAAGTGGAAGTTCTATAAGGATAATTCATAGGCCAAAATTTTTTTTTAATAAAAGATTAAAAATAGGTTATTTTGGATCTTTATCTTCCTCCAAAGGAATAAACATTTTAATTAAACTTTCAAAAATAGACCAGAGTAATGATTATTATATTTATGGGGGAACCAAAAATGAATTAAGAAAATTAAAGAAAAAAAATACAAATAAAAATTTACATTTTAATCAAAATATTCCTTACAGAGTTTTGCCAGAGGCAATGATGAAGATGGATATTTTAACTTTACCTTATGCAAGTGTGATTAAGTCTGCCGGTGAAGTTGACGATATATCTAAATATACATCTCCACTTAAACTTTTTGATTATCTTGCAGTTGGAAAAATAATACTATCATCTAATTTAAAAGTTTTGAGAGAAGTAATTGGTGAGAGAAATGCATATTTTATCAATAACTATGAAAATATCTTTGAATGGAAAAAAGTAATTAAAATAATTAAAAATAACAAAAGAAAAAATTTAATCATGAGTAAAAATAATTTTAGATTATCAAAAAAATATGATCATAAATATCGGGTAGATAAATATTTATGAAAAATGTTTCAATTATCATTCCATATTACAAAAAAAGACAATTTATAAAAAAAACTATCGATTCAATTAAACTTCAAACTTACAGAAATTTTGAGGTAATTATTATTTATGATGATGAAGATCATTCTGATCTTCTTTTTATAAATAAGATCATAAAAAATGACAACAGGATGAGATTAATCATAAATAAAAAGTCATTAGGTGCAGGAAGATCTCGAAATAAAGGTATAGCAAAAGCAAAAGCAAGTTTTATTGCTTTTTTAGATGCTGACGATTTATGGAAAAAAAATAAAATAAAATTACAGCTTAATTATATGATTAAAAACAAACTAGATATTTGTCATACCTCTTATGAAATTTTAGATAAAAAAAATAGCAAAAAGAAAGTAATGAAAGCAAAACCATTTAAAAATTATAAACAGTTACTTTTTTCTTGTGATATTGGGTTATCAACAGTTATGCTGAAAAAAAAAATTATTACAAATACATGTAAATTTCCAAGTTTAAAAACAAAGGAAGATTTTGTATTGTGGCTTCTTATACTAAAAAAAAATATTACAATTGGATCTTTAGATAAAAACCTAACAAAGTGGCGAAAATTAAATGATTCTCTTTCATCATCTGTACTTCAAAAATTAAAGGATGGATACACCCTGTATAGTGATTACATGAAATATAATTTTATAAAATCTTTCTGGTACTTGATATTATTAAGTATAAACTCCTTAAGAAAATAAATGAATTTTTTTTTTGTAATTTTTATATCATTTATACTGTTTTACTTTCTAAACGATTATTTAAAACATAAAAATCTTTTAGTAAACTATAAGGGTCAGAAACATCAAAAGTTCTTAGGATCGAAAGATATTCCTTTATCTGGTGGAATTTTTTTAGTTTTTTCGATTATAGTTTTATTTAGTTCCTATAGTTTTTTTTTATCTTTATTTATTTTTTTGATTTTTTGTGTTGGATTTGCTTCAGATACAAATTTTTTATCTTCACCTAAGTTAAGATTGTTAATTCAATCTTCAATAATTATTTGTTTTGTTTTGATATTAGACATTAAAATAAACGAAACTAATTTTTTATTATTAGATAAACTATTAGAGAATATATATTTTAGATATTTTTTCTCTGTTTTTTGTTTATTAATTTTAATTAATGGTTCAAATTTTATTGACGGTTTAAATGGTTTATTATTGGGTTATTTTTCTTTGATAATTTATATAATTTTATACTTAAATTCTTTTTTATTTTTTGGATTTGATAAAAATATAATTGTTTTATTATTATTATCTTTAATTTATTTGTTTGTTTTAAATATAAACAATAAATTATTTATGGGCGACAGCGGCTCTTATACCTTGGGTTTGATATGTGGTTTTTTTTTAATTAAACTTTATGAGTTAAACGATGCAATTTCACCATATTTTATAGTACTTCTCCTCTGGTATCCATGTTTTGAAAATTTATTTTCTATTATAAGAAAATTTAGTTTTAAGAAATCGCCAATTAATGCTGATAATAATCACCTTCATCAACTTTTATATTATTATTTAAAAAAAAAGAAAATTATAACAAAATTTAACACTAATAATGCATCATCTTTTTTGATAATTTTATATAATTTATTTGTTTTTACTTTAAGTTTAAACTATCTGAGCAATTCTCAGTTTCAAATAATCATGGTTTTGGTAAATATTATCATATACTTAGTTATTTATTTTAAGTTGTTCACTTTTAAATATAAGATTAATTCTAGTTATTAAAATTGACACATATCTGAAAAATTCGTTTAAAATTATCATATTTTAATGATAAATCTTTGTTTACATATTCTGCATTATGAGTATAAGACTTTTGCCGGTGATTATTGCGAGAGTGTTATACCCGATCCCATTCCGAACTCGGAAGTCAAGCCCCTCAGCGCCAATGGTACT
>MDTG01044525.1_pt1 | contig 12039 bp, 12 predicted proteins | sample 811421 | NCBI WGS metagenome assembly MDTG01 (sample SAMN05326645, study PRJNA326480) | marine metagenome | isolation source: seawater | place: Pacific Ocean: South East | collected 2011 | reverse complement strand
CATCAAATGAAAGTGACTCATATAATCAGAGGTGATGATCATAAAATTAATACATTTAAACAAATGCAAATATATTTAGCTATGAAATGGGAACTTCCATCATTCGCTCATATTCCATTAATTCACACTACAGAAGGAAAAAAATTATCTAAAAGAGATAATGCATCAACTCTAGATGACTACTCTAAAATTGGAATTATGCCTGATGCGCTAAGAAATTATCTATTGAGATTGGGTTGGTCATTTAAAGATAAAGAAATTTTTACTTTAGAAGAAAGCATCAAATACTTTAGTTTAGAAGGTATAGGTAAATCACCTTCAAAATTGGATATAAGTAGAATTTTGTCTATGAATGAACATTATATTAAGAATATTGGTGAAGATGAACTCTTTAATCATTTAACAAAATATTGTGATAATTATAAAGAAAAAATTAATAGCAAATCAGATAAAATTAAAAAATCCTTAAATTTTCTAAAAAATAAAGCTAAAACTCTTGAAGATATATATAGTAATGCACAATATCTAATAAAAGATAAAATTATAATATCATCTGAGGATCAAAAACTTTTAGATAATTTAGCAAAATCAATTTTAAAAGATTTTTTAAAAGAATTCGAAAACCTATCCAATATAAATAAGGAGAATCTAGAAAAAATTATTAATAACTTAATAAAAAATAATAAAACAAATTTTAAAGGAGTTGGTCAACCTCTAAGAATAGCTTTGGTAGGGTCTAAGTATGGACCAGGTATATATGATATCATTATGTCTCTTGATAAAAATGAAGTGATTGAAAGATTAAAGGCTGTTAGTTAAAATTGAAGCAGCAATTTCTGAAGATTTGTTAGTTTTAAAATTTTTAATAATTTCTTGAGTTCTATTAATTTGATCTTGTATAGATTTTTTATTTATAAAAAAACTATCAATTTTATTATATATATTTTCAGAATTACATTTCGATTGGATTAACTCTGGAATTATTTCTTCATTAGCTGCAATATTAATTATATTTGCAAATTTGACTTTTACTAACATTTTAACAATTAAATAATTTATGAAATTCATTTTATAAATAATGATAGAAGGAACGTTGGCATTGCATATCTCTAGTGAAATTGTTCCAGATTTAGATACAGCAAATATTGAACATTTTAGAATTTCAGACTTTATTTGTTCATCGGAAATAGACCCACAGTTATTAAAACCTTCTTTTAACAATTTTTCTTGTGTTGATTTATTAAATTCTGGAGTTGAGTGAAAAACATAAAAAATATCTTTATGCTTAATGTTCATCTTTTTTATAAAATCAATTAAGATTGGTAATAAAATATTTACTTCAGAACGTCTACTACCTGGAAATATTGAGATAATTTTTTTATGATTTTTTATAATTTGAGTAACGTCAATTTTACTTCTATTAACACTTTCTAGTAACGGATGACCTATAAAAGTTGATGGAATATTTTCCTTATCAAAATATTTCTTTTCAAAAGGAAATAATAATAAAATATGATCTAAAAATTTTAATTTTTTCACTCTATGTTCTCTCCATACCCAAACTTGTGGAGCAACAAAATGAATTATTTTAATTTTTGGATTTTTTTTTTTGACTTTTTCAGCAACTCTTAAGGTAAAATCAGGACTATCAACACTAAATAAAATATCAGGTTTAAATTCGATAATTTTATCTACTGTTTCATTAATTTTTTTTCTTATTTTAAATATATTCAATAAAACACTTGTAAAACCAATATAAGTAACTTCTTTTAATTCATAAATTGATTTAATACCTAATGAATTTAAATGAGTCCCTCCTACAGATAAATATTCAATACCTGAATTACTTTGTTTAATTTTAGAAATAATGTTTGCAGCCAATTTATCTCCTGAGGGCTCACCAGTTAATATAAATATTTTACTCATTTTACCTCTATAAACATTTTATTTTTATTGGCGAAATTAATGCATGTTTTTTTTTGTAAAAAGATATTTTGTTTATTTTTAAGAACTATTCCTTTGAGACTTGCAAGTTTGCATTGCTTTAAAGTATTTAATCCTACTGTAGGCAAATCTACTCTAAGATCTTGTTTTTTTTTAGGAAATTTTACTAAAACTCCACTTTTTTTATTTTTTTTACTTTTACATTTTTTAAGCATAATTTCAGTTCCACCCTTACCTTCTATTGCAATAACTTTATTATTTCTAATAACTGAACCTTGGCTATAATTATAATTACCTAATTTATTTAATGTTGTTATAGCTTTTATAATATCTCTTTTATCTTCATTATTTGGCCTAATTTTAGAGTAATTACCTTTTTTAAGTGATAATTCAGGGTTATATATAGTTGAACTTATTGTTTTAATCGATTGTTTGTTTAAAATTTTTATTATTTCTTTTAAAATAGCAGCGTCACCTAATTTAGAAGCCTTAATTAATCTAGGTATGTAATAAAGACCTTTTAAGTCTAATTTAAGCTTTGAAAAATTAGGCTTTGATACTTTTCCAGCAAATAACACTTTTTTACAACTATTTTTTTTTAAAATATTAATAATCTTACCGAATTGACCAACGGAAACATAATATGAGTTTTTATCATTTTTAAATTTTTTTGATTTTGATAAATCGATGATTAAATATTTAATTTTTTTTTTCTTTATTTTTTTTAAAATTTCTATTGGAAAACTTGTGTCCCCAAATATTAAACCAATCATCTTACTCCTTGGAAAAAGGTGTGCAAATAGATCTTTTTTTATCTTTGGATATAAATTCAATTACATCCTTAACTAGTGGATTTTCTCTAAATTCTCCATTTAATTTACTTAAATTCTCAGTGAGATTTTTAGTAGCAAAAATCTCTTTATATGCTTCTGTTAAACCAAGGATATCTTTATTTTCAAATTTAGCTCTTCTTAAACCAATTAAATTAAGTCCTTCTAAGTAATTTCTATTTCCTATTGAAAGACCGTATGGAATAACATCATGCAAAACACCCGTCATTCCACCAATCATAGCCATTTTTCCAATTCTTGTAAATTGTTGAACTGCTGAGTTACCACCTATAACAACATTATCTTCTATATTAACATGTCCACCTAATGGAACATTATTTGCGATAATTACGTTGTTTCCAACAATGCAATCGTGCGCTACATGAGATGAAATCATAAACAAACAATTATCTCCAATTGTAGTGATGCCACCACCACCTACTGTTCCAGGGTGTATTGTTACGTATTCTCTAATTTTATTATTATTACCAATTACAAGTTTCGTTTCTTCTCCATTATATTTTAAATCCTGTGGATCGTTACCAATTGAAGCAAATGGATAAATTTTATTATTATTTCCAATTTTTGTGTTACCAGAAATGTTTACATGGGAATGAATAACTACATTTTCACCTATTTCTACATTTGGACCAATTACTGAGAAAGGACCAATTTTAGCTGTCCTTGCAACTTTGGATTTTTCACTTACAATGGCATTGCTGTCTATCATTTATTTTCCTTTATAAAATTTTTCAAATCTCTTGATGGATATCCCATAACTTTTGAATTATCAGGTATATCTTTTATAACTCCACTACCACCGCCTATTTGAACATTATTTCCTATTTTTAAATGACCTGAAATTCCTGCTTGTCCTCCAATCATAACTTGATTTCCTAAAGTTGAGCTACCAGCAAAACCAACCTGACCAGCTATAATACAATTGTCTCCAATTTTAACATTATGAGCAACATGAATTTGATTATCTAGATAAGTATTTTTGCCAATTATTGTATTAGACATTGATCCTCTATCTATAGTAGAACCACAACCTATTTCAGCATTTTCATTTATTATAACTACACCAATTTGTGGGAATCGATAGTTATTTTTTTTATCCGGAAAAAAACCGAATCCTTTTTTTCCAATTACGCATCCATCTAAAATATGAACATTATTATTAATAATTGTATTTCTTATGATTGTATTTGAACCTATGGAACAATTATTTCCAATAATAACATTTTTTTCTATTATTGTGTTATGGCCAATAGAACAATTTTTTCCTATTTTTACATTTTTACCAATTAATACATTTGAACCAAATTTGGCATTTTTTTTATGTAAAGTTTTAGAAATATTATTTACAGTTTGATCAAAATCATCTGTCACAGAGTCGGGATAAAAAACTTTTGTTATCTTGGCAGTTGCAACTAATACATTATTAACAATTATTTTTTGGCAGTTTTTAGGTAAAAGATCTTTTAAAATATCTGTTGTAATACAAAAAGATGCTTTAGTATTAGAAGCTAAAAATGAATATTTTTTAGAATGAAAAAAAGTAATATCTTTTTTAGTTGACGAAGATAAATCTTTAACATCAGATATATTTATATCTTTAAATTTTGTGATATTTTTTAAACCAGATAAATTTAATAATTTATTAATTTTAAATGGCCCTTTATTTTTAAAAAAAGGATGAGTCATTAAATATATTTACTATCAAAACTTATAATAAATGCTTATCAAGAATTATTGCTAATTATTTCCTGTCAACAATAGTAGCAGACCACTGGGCATCGGCCATTTTTTTTCCATTTACAAAAGCTTCGCCTTTATATTTCCACACTTTTCCGTGAGATCTGATTGCTTCTATATTTAATTCTAATTTACAATCAGGGACTACAGGATTCCTAAACCTAGCTTTCTCAACACTCATTAAAAATACTAATTTATTTTCATAAGTAGATTTATCAATACCGTGTGCAGTTAACGCAGCTGCAGCTTGTCCGAAAGCTTCTACAATTAAAACTCCTGGCATAACTGGTTGATCTGGAAAATGTCCTTGAACATAAAAACTATCTTTTTTGACATGAACTACAGCAGTTGCAGAAAATAATTTTTTTATATTTATAAGCTCATCTAACAAAAGCATTGGTTCTCTGTGCGGAAGAAGTTTTTTTATTTGTTCTTTATTTAATTTTTCAGTCATTAATTAAAATCAATTTTCTTAATTTTTTTATCAACTAACTTTAATATATCGTTTGTTTTATCTAATTCAGTTTTACCTATTACTATATCTTTTTTTTGAAGAATTACGGATATTGAATTATTTTTAGCGTATTCAGAAAGAATTGGAGTAATATTTTTTAATAATAATTTAGTAGCATTCATCTTTTTTTCATTAATATTTTTAATTCTTTCATTCTTTTCTTTTCTATATTCATTTGCCTCTAATTGAAGACTTTTTAATTGATTTTCTAATTCAGCTTTATCTAAAATATTTTGTTGAGAAACTAATTTTTTTTCTTTTTTAATAAGTTCTTGTTCAGTTTTCTTAAAAAATTCAATATTTAGTTTGTGATTTTTATTAAGTTCTTCGCTAATTAATTTACCTACAATTGAATTATTCATTATTATTTCCATGTCTACATATACAACTTTTTCATTTGCTAAAGTTTTTGTGTTAATAAAAATTAATAATAAAAAAAATAATATTTTTAATTCTAAATATCTCAAAATGTAGTTCCCAAATTAAATCTGAATGACTGTTCTTTATCTGAGTGATGACTAGTGATTGGTTTTGCAAATGAAAAACTCAAAGGTCCAATTGGCGTGTACCAATCAATACTTAATCCTGTAGCGCTTCTAATTTTGCTTCCACCATCAACATTATCTGAATAATCAACACCCCACACATTTGCTGTATCAATAAAAAATATAAAATCAGTAGACTGAAGATTATTAAATAGAAATGGTAAATCAGTTGCAAAATTTAAGGAAGCTGCGTAATTACCACCAACATGTTCATTACCATCCTTCGGTCCTATTCTTCCAGGTTCAAACCCACGCAATTTACTTGATGGAATAAAACTTCTTTTTGATATTCTTACATCATTATCAGTTACTGAATTAATTGTATTTGCATAAAAAGAAATTCTACCTATCATTTCATCTGCAAATTTATGATATTTTTTATATTCAAGAGTATTTTCTAAAGCACCATCTTCTGTAATAAAAGGTATAGTCTGACTGAAATAAGTCTTATAACCTTCGTTTGTTTTAAATTTTTGATCTCTCTTATCTAAAGAAAATGCATATGATCCAGCTATATCAAAGTATTCACCACTTTGTTTTTTTAATTGGGTGCTAGCTTTTGAATTGGTTTTAAGATCTTCTAAATAAACAGAAATATTGGGAGTAAAAAAAACATCTTCATATTGCTCATACTCAGTTCCTAATTTAAATCCATATTTTGATGTATCGTAACCAAATTTATCCATTTTGTCTGTGGTAGAACTTTCAATTGTTGTAAATAAAGTATTATCAGAATTATTATAATTTGGATTTACAACAGATAATAGTCCTTTTATACCATCATTGCTTAATCTTAAGTTAGCATCTAAAGTTACACCACGACCTAAATAGTTCCTTTCTTTAACACCAAAACCGACTTGTGTACCAGATGTTCCAATACCAGCTGCAGCAGAAATTTCACCTGTAGGTGTTTCTTCAACTTCTATGTTTAATATTTTTTTATTTTCTGATGTACCAGACTCAACACTTGATACAACAGACTTAAATATTCTAAGAGATTTAATTTCATTAATAGATTTATTGGCCAAAATTTCATTATATGGGTCTCCTTCATCAATTATCAAATTATTTCTAACAACTTTCTCATCTGTATATGAATTGCCAAAAATATTTATTCTCTCTATATAATATTTTTCTAGTTCCTCTACCTTAAATACAAAATTAATTTTATCATCAATAAAGGTTTCAATTACTTTTGCATTTATAAATTGATACTGTTTTTGAAGTGCAATTTTATCAATTTCTTTAATAACTTTTTCAATTCTTGAATTCGAAAAAGCTCTACCAGATAAACTTTCTAATAGTTCTTCAACATTAACAAAATTTTCTTTTTCATAATCAGTAGGGAGAATTAATTTTAACTCATTAAAATAATATTTTTTACCAGGGCTAATATCAAAAATTAATTCAAAACTTTCGTTATTTAAAAAATTAACATAACTATTATTAATTTTTACATCATAATAACCTTTGTTTTTGTAAAAATTTTCCAATAACCTTGTATCAAGATTTATCCTTTCCTTATTTAGAAATTTTTTTGAAGAAATTATTTTCCAAAATTTATTTTCTTCTGAAGTTATTATACTAATTAGTTTTCTATCTTTATAAATTTTATCTCCAAGAAATTTTATTTTAGAAATTTTAGTTTTTTTTCCTAAATCAATATCATATATCAAATCAACAGTATTATTATTATTCTCAATAACTTTTGTTTTTACTTCAACAAAATAATATCCCACATCCTCAAATGCAGTCTTGATAATTGAAATATCTTTTTTAAGTTTACTATCAATAAAAGAAGATCTTTCTTTTATACTTACGATTTCTAATAATTTTTCTTTAAATTTATTTGCTTTGATACCTTCAATGATTAAGTTTTGAACTATTGGATTTTCTTGAATATTAATCAGAAGAACTCCATTATCTAAGTTTAATTCTATTTTTTTAAAAAATTCAGTTAAATAAAGTTTCTTTACAATTTCATTCAATTGCTTAGGGGAATAATCCTTATTTTTTTCAATTTCTCCAAATAAAATAATTGTTTCATCTGAGATTCTTGAATTTCCTTCAATAGATATTTTAGAAACAACCTCTGATCTCACATCAGTGTTAACAAAAAAAATAATAGCCAATATTAATAAGATTTTTTTCATTTTAGATATATCATTTTATACATAGATATTTGGTTTTCAATCTTACTTCTTCAATTAAATCGTATATTTGCTTAATATCATGTGGTTTTTGGCTCTTACAATATCTAAATTGTTTTAAATTTATTATTTTATTTAAATATTTATTTATATCATTAAATTTAATTTCACCATTTAAGAAAAATTTTACTAATTCATCATTAGCCGAGATTAATACAGTTTCATAAAGAGAAATTTTATTGGTAATTTTATTCAATATTTTTAAAGAAGGAAATTTTTTAATACTAGGTAATGTTAGATTTAATTTATTTAAATTATCGATATTAATCTTATTAGTTTTTATACCTTTGTTTGATCCTATATATATAGAGTTAAAAATAGGAATTTTCATATCTGTATCATGTAATATCATTTTTATTAAACCGTTATCAAATTTAATTATAGCGTGTAAATATGATTTGGGATGAATTAAAATTTCAAATTTTTTTATATCCAAATTAAATATTCTTTGGGCCTCTATGACCTCGAATACTTTATTCATCATAGTTGCAGAGTCTACAGAAATTTTTTTTCCCATTTTCCATCTTGGATGATTAACTGCACTATTAGGATTTATTTTATCAAATTTTTTTAGAGGTAAATTTAAAAATGGACCACCAGATGCAGTTATATAAATTTTATTTATTTTATTTGTATTATTGTATGTTGCAGACCATATTGAAAAATGTTCAGAGTCGACTGGTATAAATTCTGTTTTATATTTCTTTAAATGTTTTTTGATTAAATTCCACGCACAAATTATTGACTCTTTGTTAGCTATAGCGATTCTTTTTGAAAATTTAATTGAATCCAGCGTAGGTTGTAGTCCATCTAATCCCGATATTGCACAGATAGTATAATCAATTTTATTTTTAACAATATTATTAATTTGACTTAATTTATTGAAAATTTTTATTTTTTTATTTTTCAATTTATCTTTGGCTTTTAAATAACAACTAAAGTTAGAAATTATAATATTTTTAACTTTTAAAACTCTTATCTGATTGTAAATTTCATTCAAATTTTTATTAGTAGTTAATAAAACTATTTCAAAATCTTTGGGATTTTTTTTAATTATATTAATTGTTGTTTTGCCTATAGAGCCAGTTGAACCAAGTATAGCAATTCTTTTTTTCATTTAAATAATAATCAAAAATATATATGAAAATGGAGTAGCAAATATAATTCCATCTGTTCTATCTAGTATACCACCATGCCCTGGAATTAAATTTCCTGTATTTTTCCTTTTATACAATCTTTTAAAATAAGAAATTGATAAATCACCAAGTTGACTTACTGTTGAAATTAAAACAACAGATATTAAAAAATTAATATCATTGTTTAAAATATTATAATTGTACAAAAAAATATAACCAGCCAATATAGAAAGTAGATAACCACAAATAGCACCAGAATATGTTTTGTTTGGACTAATTTTTGTTAATTTTGGTCCTTTAAATAATTTACCAAAAAAAAATCCTCCTATATCTGTAGCAACGCAGATGAGTATTATTAATATAAATAATAATAAATTTTCTTTTGTATCTCCTCTTAAAAGATATGCTGAATATGTTGATAAAAACAAGAATATAATTCCAAAAAAAGTTAGAATTTTATTACCAGTCAATTTATACCATTCGTAAGAACTAATCAGAAAAAAAATAATTAAAAATAAATTAAAATAATATGACCCATTAATAATAAAGAATAAACTTATAGGTATAATAACTAAAGAACTTAATAATCTTTTTATTATTTCATTAGACATTATATATTACCAAAATTTCTCTTAGTTTTTTTAAATTTATTAATAATTTTATTATAATCTTTTTCATTAAAATCTGGCCACAATTTCTTTTCAAAAAAAATCTCAGAATATGATATTTGCCATAATAAAAAATTGCTTAATCTATGGGTATTTCCTGTTCTTATTAAAAGGTCTGGATCGGGAATATTTTTTGTAAATAAATTATTTGATATATTAAATTCATTTACATTTATTCTTTTCTTTTTTAAAATTTTGAATGCATGCACTAGTTCATTTTTAGATCCATAATTTAATGCAAGATTTATCTGTAATTTTGAGTTTTTTGACGTTTTGTTTTCTGAAAAATTTAATATATCGTTAAGCCTCTTGTAAAAATTTTTTTTACCTATAATTTTAAGTTTAATTTGTTTTTCATGTAAATCATCAATTTTATTTTTTAGGAAATTTTCTAATAACTTAAACAAAAAATTAATTTCATTTTTTGGTCTTTTCCAATTCTCTGTTGAAAAAGCATATAATGTTAAATATTTTATTTTATTTTTTATTGAAGCTTTAATAATTTTTTCAACAGTATTTAATCCTGCTTCATGACCATAATTTCTTGATTTTCCTCTTTTTTTGCCCCAACGACCATTTCCATCCATAATGATGGCAACATGTTTAATTGGATTCATACTTTCATTATTTCTTTTTCTTTAGAAATAACTTTATCGTCTATTTGTTTAATATGATTATCTGTCGAATTTTGAATAATTTTTTCATATTTTTTTTCATCATCTTCACTAATTTCTTTTGATTTTAACATTTTTTTTAATTCATCATTTGCTTCTCTTCTTATATTACGTATTGAAATTTTGCACTTTTCGCCCATTGATTTAATCATTTTTTTCATTTCATTACGTCTTTCTTCACTTAAATCTGGAATCGGAAGTCTAATTAGCTGACCATCAATTTGAGGATTTAGGCCTAGTTCTGATTTTTTTATGGCAGAGTCAATTAAATTTACATTATTTAAATCCCATACCTGTATATTGATCATACGTGCTTCAGGTGTTGTAATACTTCCAAGTTGGTTGATTGGCATTTTCTGACCATAAACATCAACTTTTACGAGGTCTAGCATATTTGCATTTGCTCTGCCTGTTCTTAATGAAGAAAGTTCTTTTATAAAAACTTCAAAAGTTTTAACCATTTTCTGGTTATGAGTTTTTTCATTAAACATTATTCACCTATTTTAATTCTATAAAAATCTACAATTTTTAAGTCTGCTAAATTTAATTCCTTAATAACATCTTTTACTTTCTTTTTTGGTTCCATTACCCAAGCCTGAGTTAGTAAACTATTATCTTCTTTAAATTTATTCAACTTTCCAATACTTATTTTTTTCACTATTTCTTCTGTTTTTCCTGAATTTTTTAATTCTTGAGAAATTAATTCTTGTTCTTTGTCTAAGATTTCTTTCTCAATTTTATCTTGATTTAAAGCTATTGGATTTGAAGCGGCAATATGCATTGTTAGTTGTTTTCCAAATAAATCTAAATTTACAGAATTTTCTTTTGTTTCTAAAGATGCTATTACTGCAAGCTTAGATAGGTTATCTTTTACAACTGTATGTAAATAAGTAAAATTTTTAGAACCTGAATGATTTATAGTTTTAGATCTACCCAAAGTTATTTTTTCTCCGATTTTAGCAATCATTGCAACTAAATTGTCATCTACAGTATTTCCATTTTTCATTTTTAATTTTTTTAATTTTTCATTATCAGAATTAATTTGGTTATTTAATTCACTAATTTCTTTAACAAAATTAATAAAATTTTCATTCTTAGCTACAAAATCTGTTTCACAATTTACCTCTATTACAGATGATTTTATTTGATCTCCACTTAATGCAATAACACCTTCTTTTGCTGTTCTTGACATTTTTTTGGAAGCTTTAGAAATACCCTTTACTCTTAAAATTTCTATAGCTTTATCAATATCTCCATTTGATTCTTTTAATGCTAAATTGCAATCCTTGAATCCAGCTCCGGACACTTGTCTAAGTTGTTTTATTTTTTCAATTTCACTCATAAAAATCTTAAATTAATTAAGTTTTGAGAGATTTTTTTCTTTTTTAACTTGTTTTTTTGGTGGATTTTTAGTTTCTTCTTTTTTTTGAGAGCTTTTAGGTTTTGTATTTTTATCTATATTTATTTCAATAGATTTTTTTTCAACTTGTGTTTCTGGAATTTCCTTTTTTGCGTTTTCAATTGTTTCTCTTAATAATTTACAGTATAGGTCTATTGATCTTCTCGCGTCATCATTTCCAGGTATAGGATAATCTATTCCATCAGGATTTGAATTTGTATCCAATATTGCAACAATAGGTATTGATAATTTAATTGATTCTTTTATAGCCAAAGACTCGTAATTTGTATCAATTATGAAAACTAAATCTGGAGTTTTTTTCATCTCAGCAATTCCACCTAATGATTTTTCAAGTTTGTCT
>MDTG01217459.1_pt1 | contig 12040 bp, 10 predicted proteins | sample 811421 | NCBI WGS metagenome assembly MDTG01 (sample SAMN05326645, study PRJNA326480) | marine metagenome | isolation source: seawater | place: Pacific Ocean: South East | collected 2011 | reverse complement strand
GTACCAACAGGAAGTTGATCATCCGCCCCAAGATGCTGCTTAGTCCGTAGATGGCCGTTTGACCGGCCAGTGCTTTCATGCCTTTGCTCACACTTCAAATATAACCTTTGGTCGCTACCTTTGTAGGGAATCAAATACGAACTCATGAACAAGTTCTCCCCTCTTATCCTCCTATTAACGACGGTTTTTACAGTCCAAGTATCTGCCCAAGAAGTCCTCATCGATCTCGATGCGATCAAGCGCATGGAAAATGACCTCTTTTTCTTGTCTTCAGATTCACTGAAGGGCCGCAAGCCTGGAACCCTTGAGGCCGATGTCGTCCGCGATATGATTGCTGGCCGCATGCTCTCTCTAGGCATCGAGCCCTTGGGGGAAAATGGGTACTTCCAAAAATTCCCAGTCCCGGAATATGCCGCCATAGACTACGATGCTACTAAACTTTCAGTTGGTCGGGCACAGCTTCAAGGCCATGTAGATTTCTATCCGACATCCATTAGTGCTACTAAAGGTTCCGCCGAAGCAAAAACGCTATACGTAGGCTATGGCATTACCACGGAGGACGGTTCTTATGATGATTTTGAAGGCCTTGATGTCGACGGCGCCATCACCGTGATGAACATAAGTTCACCGGACGGCATCCACCCACATAGCGTTTATGCCGCTTACCACAGCTTGAACCAACGCGTGGCCAAGATGGTCGAAAAAGGCGCCAAAGCGGTCCTTCTCATCAACCCTGATGGAACGGCTTCAGATACCCAAGAATTCTTCAAGAGTATCAATGCCTCAACCGTACCGGTATTCTTCGTTCGCAACGAAGCCGTCGCCAATAAACTAATGAAGCGCGCACAGAAAGTTACCCTAGGGGTATCGATGTCGGAGCGTTTTAGCGACGGCTATAATGTGATTGGATACATCCAAAATAACAAACGCAAAACGGTTGTACTCGGTGCCCACTATGATCACTTGGGTATGGGCGGTGAGAATAGCTTATATAAAGGACCGATGGCCATTCACAACGGGGCCGACGATAATGGATCGGGGACGACCCTGCTGTTAGAAGTAATGCGCTATTACGCCCAACGCCAAGACACAAATTACAATTACTTGATACAGTTTTACAGCGCGGAGGAATTGGGTTTGATAGGTTCGAAATATTGGACCAACCATACGACCTTCCCGCTCAAGGAAGTGGAATACATGATCAATAGCGATATGGTTGGTCGCCTGCGCGACAATCGCCTCCAGATCTCCGGAACCGGAACGGCAGTAGAATGGGACGAGATCCTCGCAAAGCCCATCCACGGTTTGGATATCAAAAAGGATCCCGCAGGAGTAGGCCCTTCTGACCAGACCTCTTTCTACTACAAAGATTTGCCGGTATTGCATCTATTCACCGGAACCCATAACGATTACCACAAGCCGACCGACGATGCAGACAAGATCAATTACAAAGGTATGGCCAAACTCGCTTCTTTGATCTATACTATTACCGTGCGCACGGCGAAGTATGAGAACCTCACATTCCAAAAAACTACTTCTTCAGAACGGAAGACCACGCCGAACTTCTCCGTTACCTTAGGGGTCATGCCAGATTACCTTTTTGGCGGGCCGGGCCTTCGTATCGACGGGGCGACTGAAGGGCGCCCTGGGTCGAACGCTGGATTGAAGGCGGGGGACGTGATCATGAAGATTGGAGATATCGCCATTTATGATATTTATGCGTACATGACGGCATTGGGGGCCTTTAAGAAAGGCGATACGACGGTTTTGGTGTATGTGAGAGACGGTGAGGAAGTAGAAACGGAAATTACCTTCTAATGGAAGATCAGATGCAAAGCAAGCCGCCAATTGTGGCGGTTATTGGCGGGGGTTCTTTTGGGACTGCCGTGGTGAAGATGGTAAGTGAGAATTTGGGTGGCTGCCATTGGTGGATGCACAATGATGATAGTGCGTTACATATTAAGCGGTACCATCATAATCCGAGGTATTTATCATCGGTGGGTTTTCAGCCGGGGAGTGTTCATGTTTACACGGATGTGAATGTAGCGGCGGCAAATGCGGATATTGTTATTTTCGCGGTGCCTAGTGCGTTTGTAAAGGAGGTTCTGGAAGGATTGGCTGATGGGGCGCTAGCGGGTAAGCTGGTGTGCTCGACTATTAAAGGAATTATTCCCGACGAGAATATGATTGTTGGGGAGTACCTGCGTGAAGTGGTAGGGGTTCCTGAGGAGAATATTGTAGTCATTACTGGTCCGTGTCACGCTGAGGAGATTGCCTTGGAGCGATTGAGTTTTTTGACGGTTGCTGCGAAAGAAAAAGTAGTGGCCGAGCATGTGGCGGGGGTGTTGAAGAATCACTACATGCGCTGCACGTTGAGCACGGATATTTACGGGACGGAGTATGCGGCCGTGATGAAGAATATATATGCCATCGCAGCGGGTATGTGCCATGGTTTGGGCTATGGGGATAATTTCCAGGCGGTATTAATTTCAAACGCGGCGCGTGAGATGCGTAGATTTATGAAGAGTACTTGCGAGGGGCCAATTAATATTAAAAAGAGCGCGTATTTGGGCGATTTATTGGTGACTTGTTACAGCCAATTTTCTAGGAATAGAATGCTGGGTAACATGTTGGGCAAGGGGTACACCGTTAAGAGCGCAATGGCGGAAATGACCATGGTTGCGGAAGGCTTTTATGCCGTGCCATTAGTGGCGAAGATTAGAAAAAAGCACGAAGTGAAAATGCCTATTGTCAAGGCAGTGAATGAGGTGTTGTACGAGGGTAAATCGGCGAAGAAAGTAATGGCGAAATTGGCCCAAAAATTAAACTAGGGAAATCGCAAACATCCCGAAGAATCGTGCGTTATGCCTACAACCACACTTACTGATGAAGCAGAACTACATCCTTACATTCCTTTTATTATCCATCCTCTCTTTTGGGCAAAACCCGACTCAATTATTACGGGAGGCCGAGGCTAAATTCAGCAGCGCAGATGTAGTAGCTGAGGTGAGTATCCGTACCGTGCGTCCGAAGTGGGAGCGCACCATGGAAGCTAAAATCTGGAATGAGGGAATCGACAAGACCATGATTCTAATTACAGGTCCGTCCAGAGAAAAGGGGACGGTATTCTTGCGCAATAGGGATGAAGTGTGGCATTATGTCCCTGGGATTAAGAAGATAATTGCCCTACCAGCGGCTATGGTGCAAACCTGGATGGGAACGGACTTTACGAACGACGCGCTTATCAATGCGGGATCGTTGGCGGAGGATTATGAGCATAAATTATTGGGGGTGGTTTCTCTTGATGGGGTTATGTGCTATCAAATAGAATTGGTCCCAAAACCTGAAGCAGCTGTGGTATGGGGGAAAGTAGTGACTCATATTTCCGTAAAACAAACGCTTCAGCTCCGTACAGAATTTTTTGATGAAGAAGACTATCTGATAACGACATTACAGGCTTCAGAGATTAAAAATCTTGGAGGCCAAGAATTGCCCTCTAAGCTGACTATCATTCCAGCGGATGAGGAAGGTTTTTATACCGAGATGACCTATAAGGAATTGGACTATAATCCCACTTTTCCAGCAGGTTTTTTTGAGAGGCGCAATATGAAACTCGTGCAATAATGTTCAAGTTGGCGTGGAGAAATATCTGGCGAAACAAAGTGAGAAGCATTATCACCATTGCTGCGGTGATGTTTTGTGTCATTTTCGCTGTGGTTCTGAGAAGCTTTCAAGTGGGGGTGTGGGAGCACATGGTGGATGATATAGTGGCCAATAATTTTGGCTACCTCCAAGTGCATCAAAAAGGATTTTGGGAAGAGCAAAGTCTGGATCTCAGTATGGATGAGATCACTTTGCCCGCAGATGAATGGCAACAAGTCGACGGTGTACGTTCGGTCGTGCGTCGATTGGAAAGCTTTTCCTTGGTCAGTCTGGACCAGAGCAATAGAGGAAGCTTGGTACTGGGCATTGAGCCACAACACGAGCTGTCTGGATTGAAGCTTACAGATCAGATTGTATCCGGGAATGTTTTTAAACCAGGTTCGGATCAGGTCGTAGTTTCTCAGGGCTTGGCGGAGTTTTTGAAAGTTGGTGTGGGCGACTCCTTATTATTTTTAAGTCAAGGGTTTCGTGGAGCCAGTGCTTATGGCCAATTCATGGTGAGCGGCATAGCAAAAATCTCAAACCCTGAATTGAACAAACAACTCGTTCTCATGCCCCTTCAAACTGCGCAATTGATGTATAATGGGATGGGTTTGCTGACTACTGCGGTTATAGATCTTGAGCCCGGTGCAGACCATAAAGAAGTCAAGGAAGCGCTTCAGCCGCTGATGGGGGAAGATCTTGAGCTATTGGAATGGGAGGAGCTTTTTCCAGAGCTTATTCAAACCATTGAGGCCGACATGGCAGGAGGTCAAATTTTCATCACCATCTTGTACTTTATCATCTCTTTCGTGTTGCTCGGAACTGTCATTATGATGGTGAGTGAACGCGAGCGAGAGTTTGGAATTATGGTGAGCATAGGGATGCGAAAATCAAAGCTGGCCTTTGTGACAGTATTGGAGAACCTAATACTCACTCTCGGAGGCGCCATAGTGGGCATGGCATTGGTTAAGCCGGTTCAATTTTATTTCAAGTATAACCCCATTGATCTCAGTGGTCAGATGAAAGAGGCTATTGAGCAGTTCGATTTTGAGCCAAAGCTCTATACCACGACCTCATTCATCATCAACTTAAACCATGGGGCCATCGTATTTGTAATAGGGGTCCTTGTGAGTTTCTATGCAGTGTGGAAAATCATGAAGCTAGAACCCGTTAAAAGTATGCGCTCATGATCTTCAAAGTAGCTTGGCGTAACATATGGAGATCCAGGGTTCGTTCTTTTATCGTCATAGGTTCAATTGCTGTTGGCATATGGGCGGGACTCTTGATCATTGGATTTTCTTTTGGGATGAACAATGAGCGTACGGCTTCAGCCATTGGCACCACCACCGGCCACGCACAAATTCATAGCGAAACTTTTGATATGGAGCCTTTATCAGGAGCCATTCTCGGAGACGAATCAGCGGTGGACGAGCTGTGCGAGGAGGTAGAAAGTTTGCCTTTTGTGGCGGGGACAGCCCGTCGTACGGTTTTGCAAGGCATGATAAACAGTGCAAAGAGTGCCCGTGCCGTGCGTATTATGGGCGTTTGGCCTGAAGATGAACGTGCACAAACTACGCTTCCGATGAGTTTAGTGGAGGGTGATTTCTTTGAATCTGCCGGGCGGAACAGATTGGTGATAGGAGAAAAATTAGCCAATAGATTAGGGCTTAAATTGCGCAGCAAGGTGGTCCTGACATTCCAAGATGCGAAAGGCACGCTCAGTCGTGCTTCTTTCCGCGTCTCAGGTATTTATAAGACGCTGAATGCGACTTGGGATGAGTTTCACTTGTACGTACATCACGAGAATCTGGAGCAAACCCTAGGAGCGCCGCTTGTTCATGAGGTGCTGGTCAGGTTTAATGAGACTGTGGATACCGATGAGAAGACTATTGAGTTAGCCTCAGTTTTGCCGGAAGACTTGAGTGTAATGAGCTGGAAACAGGTAAACCCGGAGCTGGGTTTTGCGGATGATATGATGGCTATCATGCTCGTATTAGTGTTGGGAATCATCATGATGGCCTTGCTTTTTGGTATAATCAATAATATGCTCATGGCGATTTTGGAGCGCAGAAGAGAACTAGGTATGTTGATGGCTGTGGGCATGAACAAACGTAAGCTATTCCTGATGATTTTGCTCGAAACGCTTATGCTGGGTTTTGTCGGTGGGCCTATTGGTATTGTGCTGGGTGACCTCACTACCCGAGTCATGATGCGTATTGGAGTGGATTTGACCAGCAAGGAAGAAGGTCTAGCGGAACTGGGAGTACAGAGCATTATCTATCCGGAAATTGTTCCTGAATATTACATTATTATCGCCATCATGGTGGTGACCACAGCACTCATTGCGTCTATCTTTCCCGCAGTGCGTGCCCTAAAGCTGAACCCTGTAGAAGCCATCCGTGGCCAATAGTTATGAGTAAACCGATTATTGAAATCAAATACCTCGAGAAGGTCTACGAAGGCGCCGTACCAGTGCACGCAGTAAACGGCATCAACCTCACCATTTCTGAAGGTGAGTTCACCGCACTCAAAGGGCCATCGGGCTGCGGGAAAACGACTCTGCTTAACCTGTTGGGTGGATTGGACAAACCTACTTCAGGGACCATCGAGATTGGCGGGGTGGATATCACCACTTTAAACGAGAACGAACTCATCGACTTCCGCTTGCACAACATTGGCTTCGTATTCCAGGCCTACAACCTCATTCCGGTCCTCAGTGCCCAGGAGAATGTGAGCTTCATTATGCTTCTTCAGGACCGCCCAAAAGAGGATCGCGAGGAGCGTGCGAAGCAACTGCTCGAGGCGGTGGGTCTGAAGGGTAAGGAAGGTCAACGTCCAGGCCAATTATCCGGGGGACAACAGCAGCGCGTGGCTGTGGCCCGAGCGCTCGCATCCAAACCCCAATTCGTATTGGCAGACGAACCTACTGCGAATTTAGATTCCACCAGCACAGCCAACCTCTTGGATATTATGGAGAAGCTCAACAAAGAGGAGGGAATGACCTTTATATTTGCCACGCACGACGACCGAGTAATCAAAAAAGCCCGTCGCATCATCAGCATTGAAGACGGAAAAGTCTTGAGCGACAAATAAAGTCCCTTATTTTAGGGAAATGGATTCCAATTTTAAACCTTATGAGCCTTGGCCATCTAATGACGAGGAAGCCAAAATCTTGTTCGAAAAGGTGGAGGACGCGCTATCTACGCGTCGGTCGCTTCGGGAGTTTAGCCATGCCCCCGTGCCGCGCCAAACCGTCGAACGATTGATAGCCCTCGCTGCCTCCGCGCCCTCTGGCGCCAATAAGCAGCCATGGCATTTCGTAGCGATTCAAGATCCTGAGGTTAAGCGCCAAATTCGCCTTGCCGCAGAGAAGGAGGAAAAAGCCTTTTACGGAGGTCGGGCTAGCGACCAATGGCTGAATGATTTGAAGCCGTTCGGCACGGATTGGGAGAAGCCCTTTTTGGAAACGGCGCCTTGGTTAATTGTGGTTTTCCGCAAGAACTATGAGGTGGACGAGGACGGGCAGAAGGCCAAGAACTATTATGTGCAGGAAAGCGTAGGAATTTCCTGCGGGTTCTTGATTGCAGCAATCCACGCAGCAGGGCTATCGACTTTGACCCACACCCCCTCTCCCATGGATTTTCTGGGTAAGATTTTAGGTCGTCCTGCTAACGAACGCGCCTTTTTATTAATGCCCGTAGGGTACGCCGCGGACGGGGCTCAGGTTCCGGATATTTCCAAGAAGGACCTTGGGGAGATCAGTGATTTTATCTGACCTTTGTCCCAAATCTAAATTCGATGTTTGAAGGTCTTTCCGTGCAGTTTGTGGTTGACGTTGATGAGGTTCGCGAGGAATTGGCAGCGGCTGATTTGAATTGGCCCATCGTGAAGATTCTCGATAGTCAGCAGGGCTATGATCGAGATGCAGAGGACCTATACCTAGCCGGCGGGGGTGTAGCCATCTACATCGACAGTATAGATCTGATCTTGAAGGAGCGCATCGGAAAGGCCAAGGAGATCGTAACGACCGTAGCGCGAATGATTCAATATTTCAACGACCGTGACGAAACTGCGGTACTGTTCTTCCACCACAGCTGGCAGACTTATTTATCGGACGAGAAATAGTCTTTGACCACCTTGGCTTTGGAGTGACCTACAATTTCTTTGAGTTGCTCAAAGCTGGCGGCTTTGATGCGCTTAACGCTCTTGAATTGACGCAATAATTCCTTGATAGTATTAGGCCCTATTCCCTTAATGCCCTCCAATTCACTTCTGAAAGTGCCCTTGCTACGTCTATTTCGGTGGTGACTCAAACTAAAGCGGTGCGCCTCGTCTCGAGCCTGTTGTATGATTTTCAATGTCTCGGAACGCTTGTCCAAATGCAGCGGGTAGGGGTCGTCTGGGAAGTAGAGTTCTTCCAAACGTTTGGCGATGCCTATGATGGTAATCTCACCGCGTAAACCTAACCTATCTAGGGCATTGAGCGCCGCGCCTAATTGGCCCTTGCCCCCATCAATAATAATGAGCTGCGGCAGCGGTTCTCCTTCCTCACTCAGGCGCTTGTAACGTCGGTGCACGACCTCTTCCATCGAGGCAAAATCATCCGGCCCTTCGACCGTTTTGATGTTGTATTTACGGTAGTCGCTTTTGGAGGGCTTACCGTTTTTAAAGACCACACAGGCGCTTGCAGGGTTTGTTCCTTGAATGTTGGAGTTGTCGAAACATTCCAAATGACGGGGCTCTACGGGCATACGTAAATCCGTTTTCATCTGCGTCATGATGCGCCTCACATGACGGTCGGGATCGACGATTTGTATGTTCTTGAGCTTTTCTTGTCGGTAGTATAGTGCATTTTTGATGCTGAGGTCGATGAGTTTTCGCTTCTCCCCTTTTTGAGGGACATGGAAGGTGGAGCCTTCGATATCGAGTTCCACGGGATGGGAGGTGAAAACTGTGGGTGCAGTGGAGCCGAAAAGGTCCCGAATTTCCGGGATGGCTAGGTGTAAGAAGGCAGCCGGCTCTTCGTCCAATTTCTTTTTAATCTCCACCGTATAGCTCTGCACAATAGCTCCTTCGATGACTTGAAGGTAGTTCACATACCCAAACTCCGCATCCATACTGATGCTGAACACATCAATGTTGGTGAGGCTGAAGCTGACTACCGTGCTCTTCGCGGCATATTTCTCCAAGGCCTCAAGCTTTTCCTTACACAGTTGTGCTTGCTCAAATTCCATGGCTTCAGCGTGTGTCGTCATGCGCTTTTTGAGGCGTTGCTTGACCGAACCTAATTGGCCCTTTATGATATTTCTCGCTGCATCTACATCGGCCATATAATCTTCTTCATTTTGCAAATTTTCACATGGTCCCTTGCAATTACCGATATGATATTCAAGACAGGTTTTGAACTTACCGGCCTCTATATTCTCAGCGCTGAGGTTGTACTTACAGGTACGTGTTGGATACATCTGACGGATGAGTTCCAGCACTGCCTTCATGGACTTGACCGACGGGTACGGCCCATAGTATTCACTGCCATCACGAGTGAGGTTTCTCAGGCCGTAAATACGGGGAAAACGCTCTTTTCTGATAGTGATGTATGGGTAGCTTTTATCGTCTTTCAGGTTAATGTTGTAGCGTGGCTGATGCTCTTTGATGAGGTTGTTTTCCAGCAGTAGCGCATCTCCTTCTGAATCCGTGATTATGGTTCGAATATACGCTACCTTCCTTACCATTGAGGCGATTCGTGCGCTGTGATCATTCTTTGTGAAATATGAGCTTACCCTTTTGCGCAGATCCTTGGCTTTGCCGATGTAGAGAATCTTTCCATCCTTGTCCACATGCTGGTACACCCCGGGTTTATTCGGGAGGGTTTTGAGTAAGTTGGTTATGTCTTCGCTAACTGCCATGAGTCAAAGATAAAAAAGGCCCGGCTCCTTTCGGGGCCGGGCCGTGTGTTCTCGTATTAATAGGGTGGGGACATTTTTTAGATGTTATTGAGCATTCAAGATGGTGACAGTTCCATTGACAACATATTGGTAATTATCGGAAGCGTTTAACAGCTCTAGCGTATAGAAGTACACACCATCAGCAAGTTTTACGCCGTTCATATTGGTTCCGCGCCATGGGTTAGAGTTGTCGTATAGGTAATTTGATTGCCATACGCGATCACCCCAACGGTTGTAGACTGACAACTGGCTCAAATCTTCATAATCGTCTACGTTTTGGATTATGAAGCCGTCGTTCACACCGTCGCCGTTTGGGGTGATGAAGTTCGGGACAACAACTGTATCTGGAACTGGAGGGGTTGTAATAATAATAGGCAAACAATTGGAGTATGCGGTGTACTGCGTATCCGTTGGGTTAGTCGTACGAATACAAACGCGGTATTCACCTGGGGCTAATTCTACAAACATTTGGTAAGACGTATCAGGAGCCAAGACTGGATTTTGTGGCGAAGCAACGTGATCGTGAATCCATTCGCCCATCCAAGTGCCAGCGATTTTCTCTTGTAAGAATACCGTATAGCTATCGACAGCCCATCCATTGTACTGGTTCCATTGAAGATTTATAGATATAGTATCTGGGTCAACTATAGGCACAATTCCATTATCTCGCTCCAACAGAATGCTGTGAATGTCGTTAGAAGCCCCCTGCATATCGTCGTTGAGCTTCATATCGATACGGTAATCGTAGCTGTCCTGGTCTACTTTAATGAAGCCTATCTGACCATCTTTAAAGTCATACTTATATTGGTTGTATACGGCACCAACTTTCATGTACGTTGCAGCTCCTGGATCCTTGCGGAAGATTTGCCACTCTTGGAAGAGGTAATCTGGGTATGAAGAAGTATCGGCACTCCACTCAATGACTGGGTTTTGATCTTCCTCGATAGTAACGTTCTCCATCTCGTAGATGGCGTTGAAACATCCTGTAACGTTCAACTGAATCGTATCAAACTCGTTCATTGGGAAACCACACTTATTTAACAACGTGTTTCCATCATTACCCACTTTCGAATACAAGAAATATTTACCGTTTTTGGAAAGTGGTTTGAACAGTTTGATGGTCATTTGAGTGGCTTCATTATTCGCATCACAGTTGGCAGTAAACGACTCAATGGCCAACGGCTGTCCGTCCGGCTTTGTCAAACGAAAGTCTGTACCGTCAGGTGAGATTGATGAACAGTCTAGTTTTACTTTGAACTTCAAGGTAACGGTAGAATCCAAACAGTTGTAATCTACGGTTGGAAGACCATTATCAGGATCTTGATAGATGCCAGGAGCCTGGTAGTCCAATTGAACACCAGCTTGTGCCTGAGGAGTGCAAAGTGAGGCGATGGCAATCTGCATATCGCGATTTACCTCACCAATCTTACGCCATACATAAAGTGTGGAATCATAACGGTACTCATCTACGGTAACCGCCATTACATCAATCTCTACAGAGGCAGGCTTAAAGGTGATTAAACCAGTATTAGGATTCATAGTTAATGATTGCGAAGGTGAGGTAGTGATGGGTTGATCATAAGTCCACCCCGCTGCATAATTAATATTAGTTGGCGTACATGATCCTCCATATCCAGCCTTCACATGGGAAATACGGTAGTATAAAGAGTCCCCATCAGGCTCAACAGTGCTTTGCTTCCAATTAAAAGTACGACCCACACAAAAAGCACGTACAGGTTCAGAAACGAATTCCGGCGAAGTATTTTGGCCTATTTGGTTATTTAATTTTGCTTCAATGTAGAACCCTTGACTTGATGGGTTGACGATATTATCTACCGCCGGGTTACGACAACAAGTACTGAAGGCAAAGGTCCAGTCTGGAGCATTACCAGGCAAAGTGATTTCTCCTTCATAAGTAACCACGTTAATGGTTACTCCAGCATTCGTGCTGCTTACACAATCAAAAAGTGTGGGTGCTACTACCCCCGAGCCACTAGTTCCTGGAGAAATTTCTGAAAGTGTGGTGCTCACGGTAGAATAGTTAGCCGAACATGCGTATACTGTGGCACTTGTCGGTAAGGTAATACCAGAAACATCACGGTATAAACGCATGATGAGTTTGTATTTGTGCGTACCTCCAGAAGAGCTGACGTATTCGTATTGAATATCACCGCCTGCATTGTGCGAAGCTTTCGCTGTGCCGGTATAAGCGAGAATAGCCACAGCGGTAAAAATGGTTTTGAAAAAATTCTTCATTTCCTTGGTGTTGTAATAATCCATTAGTCGGAATTATAAATATCCCCAATTCTTGAATCTTAGGCAAGTAGAATGAGTAAACGATTTGATTCACTTAGAGAGGAGCATAAACATAGGGATAAAGCCCAATAATGCGCCGCTTAAAAGCTCTTGAAGCGTGTGTCTTTTAAGTTCTAATCGGGCCCAAGTAAGCG
>MDTG01069522.1_pt1 | contig 12040 bp, 8 predicted proteins | sample 811421 | NCBI WGS metagenome assembly MDTG01 (sample SAMN05326645, study PRJNA326480) | marine metagenome | isolation source: seawater | place: Pacific Ocean: South East | collected 2011 | reverse complement strand
GGGCCAACGGTCCGGTCAAGCATCCGGAGGCGAAGGCCGATTCCTGCATCTTGATCTGGCTTGGTGGCGGAATGGCCGCTCCCGACACCTTCGATCCGAAACGCTATCATCCCTTCGAGGTGGGCTTGGACATGAGCAAAATCCTTAGCACTTTTCCCGCGATCGATACCAACGTGGATGGGCTGAAGATTACCAAGGGCTTGGAGAACGTCGCTCAGGTGATGGACCGCGGAACGCTCATCCGTTCGGCTTTCCAACCGGATTTGGGCTCGATCCTTCATTCCCGCCATCAATACCATTGGCATACCGGATACGTTCCCCCCTTGACTGTTGCGGCTCCGCACATCGGTGCATGGATGGCCAAGGTGCTCGGTCCGAACAACGAGATCGTTCCGCCGTTCATCAACATCGGACAGCGCCTCGAGGGAGTGGGAGAAAAGGAGGAACTCAAGGCCTTTACCACAGGCGGATTTTTCGGGACCGAATACGGGCCCATGAACTTGCCCTACCCCGAGCAGGCAGTCCAGTCGGTTCAACCCCCCAAGGGGATGGAACCTGGACGCTTTTCCAACCGCTACCGTCATTTCAAGAAATTGATCGATCAGAACCCGGGCCGGGGGGGAATGAGCGACTTTCAGCGGGAATCAATGGTGCGCTCGATGGAATCGGCCCACCGTCTGTTGCAGTCCAAGGAGAAGAAGGCCTTTGACCTGACACTCGAACCCAAGGAGTCCTACGAGGCTTACGATACGGGGCGCTTCGGAAGAGGTTGCCTGCTCGCCCGCCGCTTGGTCGAGGAAGGAGCCCGCTTTATCGAGGTGACTACCGAATACGTTCCCTTCCTCCATTGGGATACCCATAAAAGCGGGCACACCACGGTTGCCAGGATGAAGAAGGAAATCGACCGTCCGATCGCACAGCTCATACGTGACTTGGATAAAATGGGTAAGCTCGACCGGACCTTGGTCATCATCGCGAGCGAGTTCAGTCGGGATGCTATGATCGAGGGAAAACCCGGATCGAATGCCCGTGATCAGTCCCAAGCCAGAGTGAACAAGCTCAAGGAAATCAATCACTACGGTCTGCACCGTCACTTTACGGGGGGGACTAGCGTGGCGATGTTTGGTGGGGGCGTCAAAAAGGGATTTGTCTATGGAAAGACGGCTGACGAGCGTCCGTTGATGGCGATTGAGAACCCAGTTTCCATCGAAGACCTGCACGCTACCATCTTTACCGCCATGGGCATCAGTCCCAAAACCGCGTACGATGTTGAAAAGCGTCCATTCTTCGCGACCAAGGACGGAACCGGGAAGTCCGCCACTGGGGTCTTCGCCTGAGCTTTGTTTGGCGGTGATTTGCCCCCTCCATAGTCAAATGCACACATCTAAGTTGATGTTGCTGGTGGCTTTGTTTTTCTTCAAAGGTTGCTTGCCATCTGTCTTTGCTTAAATCCGTTGATGTCATTTATTAAGCCCGGTTTTTGCTTCTCTTGTATCTTGTGGATTACCATCTCCTGCCATGCTGCCGAGCCTCCAAATGTCTTGTTCATTGCCATCGACGACCTCAACGACTGGGTCGGTTGTCTAGGTGGACATCCCCAGTCCAAGACACCGAACCTCGACCGCTTGGCGTCATCAGGTATTCTTTTCACTAACGCTCATTGCGATGCTCCGGCCTGCAACCCTTCTCGAACAGCGGTTTTTACAGGCATTTCTCCCCATCGTTCCGGGCTCTATCGCAACGGCCAGAAAATGCGCGAGGCCCTGCCCGACGCCGAGCTGCTGCCCAAGACTTTTTCCAAAGCAGGATACCACTCAAGTGGTTCAGGGAAAATGTTGCACTACTTTATCGATGCCCAATCTTGGGACGAGTACTTCCCGCCGAAGGAAACCGAGAACCCGTTTCCGGATACCTTGGGTCCGCCCAAACGGCCCGTCAGCTTGCCTCGTGGCGGGCCCTGGCAATATTACGAGACCGATTGGGGGCCGATCGATGCCACCGAGAAGGAATACGGGGGAGACTACTCGGTCGCTGAATGGGTTGGGGAACGTTTGTCCAAGAAACAAGACAAGCCGTTCTTTCTGGCTTGCGGCATTTATCGTCCGCACGAGCCGTGGTTCGTCCCCAAAAAGTATTTCGATGCCTTTCCGTTGGACAAGATTCAGTTGCCCCCCGGCTACCGAGCGGATGACTTGAATGACTTGTCTCCCGTAGCCAAGAACTTGGCCAATAATCGTTACTTTCAGCACATTCGGGCTCACAAGCAATGGAAGCAGGGTATCCAAGGATACCTCGCCTCAATCTATTTTGCCGACGCCATGCTGGGCCGTGTCCTCGATGCTCTGGAGAAAGGCCCGCATGTGGACAACACGATAGTAGCCCTTTGGTCGGACCATGGTTGGCATTTGGGCGAAAAGGAACATTGGCAAAAGTTCACCACTTGGCGGGTTTGCTCCCGCGTGCCGCTGATCTTGCGCGTCCCCAAAGGGGTTCCCGGTTTGGCGAGTGGCACCCAACCCGCATCATGCGCCAAGCCAGTCAACCTGCGTAGCCTCGCCCCGACCTTGCTCCAGTTGTGCGGATTGCCGCCCCGCAAAGTCCATGATGGGCCAAGCCTTGTCCCCCTGTTGACCAACTCCAAGGCCGAGTGGCCTCACGTGGCCCTCACTCACCTGCATCACCCGGGCAGCTACGGCCTCAGTGTCGAAGGCTGGCGATACCTTCGTTTCAAGGACGACGCAGAGGAACTCTACGATATGGCGAACGACCCCCACGAATGGAACAACTTGGCCCCGCTCGATAAGCATCGTAAAACCTTGGATCGTTTGCGTTCGCTCGCCCCCAAAACTTTCGCCAAGCCCGTCGAACCCAAGGTCGATTCCTTGCCGGCCCTTCGGTGGAAACCGCTTGCCAAGGGAGCCAAGGCGCCCTCGTCGAAACCGGATGGCGGATCCTTCGAGGTGATCTTTGTCAACCGGAGCAAGGGCAAGGTGCAGCTCTTGTGGATGGATCGCACCGGTGGACGCAAACCCTATGCAGTGATTTCTCCGGGGGGGCATTATCGTCAGCGGACACGCCCCGGCGCAGTCTGGATGATTGCCGAGGTCGAGAGTGGGGCAGGGCGCTCCTTGGGATACTTCGAAGTTGGCGACCGATCAGCTCGGGCCGTTATTCCGAAATAGCGGAGGTTGGCTTACCGTCCCTCACTTTTTTTGGTAAATATGCTTACTCATTTTTTACTTGGCAGGGGTGCGTATCGGCGCCGGTAAAAGTGTTGCCTTGCGCTTCTAGATTACAAAGGGTCAAATAAATTTATCGTGAAGCAATCCCTTCTGCTGCTCTTTTGCGTTTTGTCGGCGTGTTTATTGCATTCGCCCTTCGTTTTCGCGGATGGTTCAAAAAAGAAGCCCGAACCGGTTCCCGAGAAGAAAGTCGAACCCAAGAAAAAATACAGTTTCATCGGGAAATTGTTGGAGAAGGAGAAACTTGAACCCGAGAAGAAGGATGGGGACAAAAAGGAAGAAGACAAGAAAGGGAAAAAGGGGAAGAAGGGCAAACGGAGCTACTTACTCAAGTTCGAGGTCAAGGAAGTCATGGATGGTGAGGACGCCCTGAAACCAGGACTTGTCGTGTTCTACACCGCCGAACCGGGCCCCATGCGCAACCCCAAGCAGGTCAAGGGTGCCCAGACCGAACCGGACGAAATATACCGCGTCACCTCCACATCCAAGCTCGTGAAGGAGAAAGACGTTTTTTGGTTGATCGATTGTCGTTTGTTTTCGGCCAAAGGGAAGGTGGGCGATGAATACAAGGTCGGCAAGACTTGGAACGGCGCCTTGCCAGTCAAAAGCCTCGAATTCTTGCCCGAGGATCAACGCCAGAGTCCAATCGCCTATCTCGGTGACAACAAGGCATTCACCGCTTTTTTGGAGTCCTTCACCCCATTTGATAAAAAGGCTCCTGCGCCTCAGGTCGATTTCTCAAAGAACGTGGTCGTGGTGATGAAAAACGTTCGTCGCATGGAGCAGGTCATAGGGCTCAAGGCTCGCCTTGACGAAGGTACTTTGCGTGTTATGCCGAAGAAGGATTTCGATGGCTTTGATCCCCGGAACCCACTTCGCATCGTCAAGGGTCAGGTGTTCGTCTCGTTCTTCATCCTGCCTCGAAAAGGGATTACGACCATCTCGTCGGGCAAGAAGCACGAGTTCGAGATCAAGCCCTCGGGATTTATCTACGCCGACTGAGCGCAGTCCCCTTCCTCCGCAATTTCCTCGGCTATCTAGCCAAGGAAAGCTGATACGGACTTAACGATTACTTTCTTTCCTGATGTGCCCGATTACTTCGCGCATCTCGTGCAGGGCATGTCTCAATTCTTGAACTTCTCCTCGTAATCGATCCACTTCGCCGTCTCGGTTGTCGCGATCTTCATCTTGGTGACCTCGCCGTTGGTTGTGGTCGCCATGGACTCGTTGCTTCACCTCCTCGGCGACGTCATGCATGCCCGCGGCATGGAGATGTTCGATGGCTACCTTTAGATGATTGACTCGTTCTTCCATGCGCCGATGGCCCTCGTGTCGTTCTCCGTCATGTTGGCGCTGCTCCCTTTGGTGGTGAAAATGATCTATTTTCTCGGCCAATTCGTTTTCATGACGTTGCGCCTCCTCATGGCGCTTGTTTTCACGCAATTCGTGAATGTGTCGCTTCTGCTCGCCCACCCAGCGTTCGAAGCGTTCGCCTTCTTCATCATGGTGCCGTTCGTCATGGTCTCGCCTTCTCTCATGATGTTCGTGTTCACGCTCGCGATGGAAATGCTCCATTTTCTCGACCAGTTGGCGTTCTAGGCGTTCGGCTTCCTCATGGCGGTTGTTTTCGTGTAACTCATGGATGCGTCGCTCTTGGGCATGAGCCCAGCGTTGCAGTTCGTTCCCTTTATTGTCTTGATCGGCATGTTCTTTGTGGTGCCGTTCTCTTTCCTCGTTTCTACGGTGCCTTAGTTTTTCTTCCACGATGCGTCGAGTTTCCTCCTGCAGTTTCTTCGCTTCCTTGTGTTTGCCAGCATCCGCTAGTTCACGAATTTCGCGTTCCCGTTGATTGACCCAGTGCTCGAGAGGATCTCCATCGTGCTCCCAGTCGCCTCGTTCGGTGTTGTGACGGTTTCTGTGCTCATCTCGTTTTCCTCTTTCGCGGTGACCCATTTTTTCAGCCATTACTTTACGCGTTTCACGAATTAGGTGTTCGGCTTCTTCGCTACGTCCCCGTTTTTTCAGTGACTCGATTTGGCGATTTTGCTTATCAAGCCATTCTCGAAGTTCTCCATCAATGTGTTTTCCACTCTCACGGTTGTGTTCATGGTTACCTTCTCTTTCTTCTGCCAAAAGCAGAGTGGTGGATATGCAGGAAAGCAGAATGCCGATTATTACGTATGCTCTTTTCATTGTTTTTGTGGGTTTTTCAGGAGTTGAAACAGGGCGGAACTTTCCTGTCGCGTGGGCATGTTTTTCTCAAGATATTTAGTTTGTATCTTTGATCTTCGCAAGAGGAATTGCGATGATCTTTTACAACCATAATGCAAATAGAGTGTTGGCTTGTCGCTAAATCTCGTCTTCCTTTTCATTACTTTTAAATAAATCCCATTCATTCCATGACTTACAATAGACTGTTCATCTTCCTTGCGTACTTTGCGATCTCCAACACTTTCCTTCAAGCCAAGTCAACTAAGACGGCCGCTGGTCATCCTGTAGAGGGGAAGCTCGAAGCATTTCTCGGTGAGCCTAAGATCGAGCTTAAGAAAATCATCAACGGCAACCGATTTCCCAATGTGGTGGTAGCGGTTGATGGTTCGGTCCTCGCCGTTTGGAACGGGGTCGTCGTTAAGCGGAGTGAAGACGGTGGCGATACTTGGGGTCCTGAAATCTCCGTAGGTAAAGGCTTCATGGGCGGAGGCGTTACTGTGAACGAGCTCAACGGCGAGATCTTTGCTTTCGTGGAGAAGCATCACCCCCCCGCCGATGTGACCGTCTACAAGAGCAAGGATAACGGCAAGAGCTGGAAGCCGTTGGAGGTTGAAATCAAGCCTGACAGCAAAGGGAACGCCCCGTCCATGCATATGAACGACCACGGTATCACCTTGCGTCACGGTAAGCATGCCGGGCGCCTGCTCCGTCCTACCCGATGGTATGCGGGCCAGAACCATCGTAGCAAATGGCCCAATCATTACACCAACGCCATTTACAGCGACGACGGCGGCAAGACTTGGCAAACCAGCGAACCCTTTCCTGCCAACGGAACAGGGGAAGCCACTGTGGCGGAATTGTCCGATGGGCGTGTCTACTATAACTCTCGCCGACACTGGGCTGAGGAGGGAGCCAATCCTTTGCGTCGCTGGACGGCGTGGAGCGACGACGGTGGAGCCACTTGGAAAGACCTTGCGATTTGCGAGGTCTTGCCTGACGGACCACAGAATACCCAGTACGGGTGCATGGCTGGCCTCACGCGCTTGTCCGTTGAGGGGCGCGACATCCTCCTTTACAGCAACTGCGACAGCCCCGGAGGGCGCAAGCTGGGCACGGTTTGGGCCAGTTTCGACGGTGGTAAGACCTGGCCCATCAAGCGTTTGGCTGCAAACGGTGGCTTTGCTTACTCCTCCATGACTTCGGGGCGCCCCGGAACCAAGACGGAAGGTTGGGTGTACTTGAATTTCGAGGCAGGTGGTTCCTGGATGGCCCGCTTCAATCTCAGTTGGTTGTTGAAAGGTAAAAAAACCGGAGACGGTGAAGTGCCCGATTGGGTTTCTCAGTAGAGTTTCTTTCTATACCTAATCCCCACGAGTCCAATTCATTCAACTTCATCAACAATAATGAAGCTACTTCCAAGATTAGCTAGTGTTTTGTGGTTTGCGGCGATTACTTTTTTTGCTTCCGGCGTAGGAGCTGTTGAAAAGAAGCGCTGGCTTACAAAGACTGGGTACGGACTTATGTTCCATTACGAGGCTTTCAAGAATCACACGCCCCAGTCTTACAATAAGGCGGTCGATTCCTTCGATGTCGTCAGGTTTGTCGACTCGGTTAAAAGTGCTGGGGCCGGTCACGTTATCTTCGTTGTTGGGCAACATTGGGGGAAATATTGTGCCCCGAATAGTGTCTACGAAAAGCTGTTGGGCGTTGAAAACGGAGTGTGGACCTCAAGGCGTGATCTCATCATGGAGATCGGCAAGGAGCTTGCGAAGCGTGACGTCCGACTGATCCTCTACATGACCGCTCGTGCCCCGATGCGCCATTACGAGGTCATTAAGTCCATGGGCGATACTTTGCCCAGTATAAATGGCAAACCCGTTGGACCCGATGTGGATCCTATGTCGCACCCTCGAAAAGTGAAGGGTTTTAGGCGAAGTGAAAACCAAGCGCCGAACCCGACTTTCCTGAAGAACTGGGGCGATGTCTGTGGAGAATGGTCAAAACGATATGGCAAGTTGGTTTCGGGTTGGTGGTTCGACGGTTACAAGATGGAAATGAAGGACGCCTACGAGTCTTTAACAAAAGAACCCTACAATATTGACACTTGGGTTGCTGCAGTGCTTTCCGGCAACCCTCAAGCCGAACTTGCCTTCAACGCTGGTGCTCACCCCATACTTTCTCTCTGTACAAATGGAAGGTTGTGCCCTCATCAGACCTTTACCTCGGGTGAGAACCATGATTTTCACCAAAAGACGAAGAAGGGTAAGGGCAAGCTTCTAACGCCGAAAAATTTTCCCGCTCCGAAAGGGGTTGTTTGGCATTTGCTGTTGCCTGTCGCTAAGGGATGGGGGGCAGGGGAGCAATCTAGGTTTGAACTAGAAACTTTGAAGGACCGGATCGACCTAATCAATTCCGAGGGCGGAGCCGTCACTTTGGACGTGCCGATTTCTTCCGATGGAACGATTCCCGCTGGCGTTCTCCGTACCCTTGGCAAACTGGGCAAGGAGAGCAAACAGCTGAAGGATGCAATTAGGTCGTTTTAAAGGGTCCTAACCACTCACTTTGCATTAGGTATTAATCCATATGACATCTAGCCGCTTGAATGTTCTCATCACCGGAGCCAGCAAGGGGATTGGCCTTGCGACTTCTAAAATGCTTGCCGACCAAGGACATGCAGTAGTTGGGCTCGCTCGTACTCAACCGGATGATTTTCCCGGTGTCTTTCATGCCATCGACTTAGGAGACGAAGCTGCTCGTGGTTCTCTCTTTAATGAACTGGCGGCTGAACATCAGTTCGACGGACTTCTTAATAACGTCGGCTTGGTCAATCCCGCTCCTCTAGAGGAAATAACATTAAATGACTTCGATGCCTGCGCAGACGTCAACCTGCGCTGTTCCCTGCAGGCTGCGCAAGCCGTTGTGCCTCACATGAAGGAACGTGGCAGTGGTCGTATCCTCTTTACCTCCAGCATGGTGGTGGCAGGGGTTCCCTTTCGAAGCAGTTACGCCGCAGCCAAGGCAGGCATGGTGAGCTTCACCCGCAGTTGGGCCCTTGAGCTGGCGCCTTTTGGCATTACCGTGAACGCGGTTGCTCCCGGCCCGGTCGAGACAGAGCTTTTCAATACCAATAATCCGCCGGGTAGTGAAAGTCGAACCCGATATATTGAAGGCGTGCCAATGAAGCGCCTTGGCTTGCCTGAAGAATTGGCTGCGGCAAATTGCTACTTTCTCTCCGGACAGTCCGGATTCACCACTGGTCAGACTCTCTTTGTCGACGGTGGCTACATGACGGGCAAGTCCGCCCTCTGAATTTAAACCGAATGTTTCTCATGCGAAAAAGTATTCTTTTCCTGTTCCTCTTAAGCTCCGCGGCGTCTGCCTTGGCCAAGAAGCCCAATGTGGTTTTCATTTTGGCCGACGATCTCGGATGGCGCGACCTCAGCAACGAGGGATCCACCTATTACGAGAGCCCGCACATCGACCGGATCGCCAAGGAAGGCATGAAGTTCACCCGCGGTTACGCCACCTGCCAGGTCTGCAGCCCCTCGCGAGCCAGCATACTGACCGGCAAGTACCCCACCAATCACGGCATCACCACTTGGATCGGAGACAGGGCAGGGGAGGCTTGGCGCGGCACTCGCCGCAACGACAGTCACCTGCCCCCGGAGTACGACCGCAATCTTCGGGCCTCCGAGATCACCTTGGCCGAGGTCATGAAGAAGGCCGGCTACAAGACTTTCTTCGCGGGCAAGTGGCACCTCGGGAGCAAGGGTTCCTGGCCCACCGACCATGGTTTCGAGATCAACAAGGGCGGATGGGACGTCGGAAGTCCCCGCGGCGGGTTCTTCTCTCCTTGGCAAAACCCCAACCTCGAGTCCGGGCCAGCAGGCGAGTCGCTGACTCTCCGCCTCGGCAAGGAAACCGCCGACTTCATACAAGCCCACAAGGACAAGCCGTTCCTCGCCTACCTTTCCTTCTACACCGTGCACGGTCCCATCCAGACCACTCCCGAGCTGTGGAAGAAATACCAAGGCAAGGCAACCGCCGCAGGCTTGGCCAAGGAACGCTTCCTCTTCGATCGCCGCCTCAGCGTGCGTCAAGTGCAGGACTGCCCGATTTACGCCGGCATGATCGAGTCCATGGACGATGCCGTCGGCATGGTACTCAAGAAACTCGACCAGCTCGGACTCGCCGACAACACCATCGTGTGCTTCACCTCCGACAACGGGGGCGTGTCCTCGGGCGATGCCTACTCCACTAGCAACACGCCTCTGCGCGGAGGCAAGGGGCGGCAATGGGAGGGCGGCATACGCGAACCCTTCTACCTCAAGGCACCCGGGGTGACCAAGCCGGGTTCGACCAGCGCGGTGCCGGTCAACGGCATCGACTGGTACCCCACCTTGCTTGAGTTGGCCGACATCAGGGTGCCGAAGAAACAACAGGTGGATGGCGTAAGCTTGGTGCCTCTGTTGAAAGGAAAAACCATTTCCGACCGACCGCTCTACTGGCACTACCCGCACTACGGCAACCAAGGTGGCGAACCGTCCTCTATCATTACCGAGGACGATTGGAAACTGATTCACTACCACGAGGATGGCCGGGACGAGTTGTATCACCTCGGCAAGGATGAAGTGGAACAACAGGACCTCGCCGTCGCTGAGCCGAAAAGAGTCAAGGCCCTGCGATCAAAGCTCGATACTTGGCTCAAAGAGACCAAGGCCAAGATGCCAGTCAAGGACGACAAAGCCGATATGGCCAAACGCAAGGCCCGCTTCGACTACCTTGCCACCGAAGGCAAGGAAAGGCTCGAACGCCAGCACGCCAATTTCCTAGACCCTGATTACAAGCCAAACAAGGACTGGTGGGGCAGCGCCCCCAAGGATTGACCGATGAAAACATCCATTCTGGCCTTCTGTCTCGCGCTTTTTGTTTCTTCGCTTTGCGGAAAGCAAAAGCATCCCAACGTCCTGCTCCTATGCATCGATGACCTACGCCCGGAACTAAAGTGCTTTGGGGTCGATTACATACGGTCGCCCCACATTGATAAACTGGCCTCCCTGGGCCGCCCCTTTCATCGTCATTACGTGCAGGCGCCCACCTGCGGCGCCTCCCGCTACACCTTACTCACCGGTACCTACGGTCCGGCAAGCAACGGAGCACTTTTTTCCAGGGCCAACAATATCGAGCATCCCAGTTTCCCCGGCTTTTTCCGGAAGCATGGCTATACCACCGTATCCGTCGGAAAGGTATCACATCACCCCGGGGGCAGGGGAGGCAGTGACTGGGACGAGGATGAGAAACCGGAGATGCCCGAATCCTGGGATCGCCATCTCTTGCCCGCCGGTTCTTGGAAGCACCCTCGTGGCGTCATGCACGGCCTCGCCAATGGTGAAATTCGCGGGAACGCCAAGGAAATGGATGTCTATCAGGCTTTCGACGGACCCGACGTCTCCTATCCCGACGGCCTTATCACCGACGAAGCTATTCGCCAACTCGACGATCTTGGCAAACGAGCCGTCAAGAAACCATTCTTTCTCGCCGTTGGTATCATTCGACCGCACCTCCCCTTCGGAGCTCCTCGTCAATATGTTAAGCCGTACCTCAAGGTGCAATTGCCGTCCACGCCCCATCCCCTCAAGCCTTCCGGCAAGACCACTTGGCATGGCTCGGGAGAATTCATGAAATACAACCGCTGGCAGCGTAACCCGAACATGGATGCCGACTTTGCACTCGAGGTGCGACGCCACTATGCCGGCTGCGTAACCTATGCCGACGCCCTCGTCGGGCGCATCCTCGCCAAGCTCGACCAGTTGAAGTTGCGCGACGACACCATAATCATTCTCTGGGGTGACCATGGCTGGCACCTCGGCGAACATGCCATCTGGGGCAAGCACGCCCTCTTCGAGGAATCTCTCCGTTCCCCTCTCATTATTTCTTACAAAGGCATTCCCAAGGCAGGCGAAGGCACCCGTTCGATGGTCGAGACCTTGGATGTGTTCCCAACCGTCTGCGACTTGGCCGGACTGGACAAGCCCGATTTTCTGCAAGGGAAAACCCTCGTCCCCATCTTGAAGAACCCGCAGGCCAAGGGACATCCCGCCATCGCCTACCGGGGAAGTGCCCAGACCATTCGCACCGACACCCACCGGCTCATCATCCACAGGAAAGGAGAGCTCGAGCTCTACGATCATACTTCTCCCGCAGGTGAAACGAAGAACCTGGCTGCAGCTCAACCCGACAAAGCCGCTGCCTTGCTCAAGCAATTGAACGCCCGATTGGCGAAGTAGGCCTTACGGCCAAAGCCTAAAACAAAAATATGATCAACGTCACAACTTCTTTTCTTTCCTTTCTCATCTTAGGTCTTTGGACCTGCTCAGCTGTTCAGGCCAAACCCCTCAAGGTCTTTATTCTTTGCGGCCAATCCAACATGGAAGGCCATGCCAAGATTAGCACTTTCGAGGCGATGAGGACTGATCCGCTGACCAAGCCCATCCTGAAGGAAATGGTTGATGAAAAGGGTAATCCCGTTGTTTGCGATCAGGTTTGGATATCCTATTTCACGGGAGGAGGGGATAACATGGGGGAAG
>MDTG01363197.1_pt1 | contig 12041 bp, 12 predicted proteins | sample 811421 | NCBI WGS metagenome assembly MDTG01 (sample SAMN05326645, study PRJNA326480) | marine metagenome | isolation source: seawater | place: Pacific Ocean: South East | collected 2011 | reverse complement strand
ACATTGTGACAAGATTTTAATTCGGGTTTTTTTTCTAATTGTGGTATTTTCATATAAATTTAATTAAATACATGAATATATTTTTTTTAACACTTATTATTTTTGTCGTAGTATATTTTTTACTTAATTGGTTTGTAAAAACATCAAGCAAAAGAATTTCTAATGTAATTAGAACTAGTACTATTATATTAGCAGCAATCTTAGCCATAGGAATGGCTTATGCTGGAAGATTTATATTTTCTTTACCCTTTTTTTTAATGATATTGCCATTAATCAAAACTAAAGCTGGCTTAACTATGCTTCAAGTTTTAAGAATATGGAGTTTGCTCAAAGTTTTAAAAAATAGTGGGAGATTTAATTTTAATAATTTTAATAAAAATCCTAATAATCAAAGTATTTCAGTTGAAGAGGCATACAAAATATTAAATTTAGAACCAAAAAAAAAATATACTAAAGACGAAGTTTTAAAATCATATAAAAAAATTATGAAAAAAATACATCCAGATGTAAGTCCCGAGTTAGCTCGCTTAGCGTCTATTGTAAATGAAGCTAAAGAAGTAGTTTTAAAGAATTTAATTTAAATCTAATATTTTTTGCATTTTATTAAAAATTTTTTTGGGATCAATTTTATCTTTACCAAGTGTGTCATGAGTTACGGTGCTTTCACCTTCAGGTAAAATAGGATGCATCTTAGGGCTGTAACTTCCATATAACAGAGGTGTATCAGCCATTAAAACTATAGTTTGAATTCCCAAAGCTGCTGACAAATGACTAAAACTTGTGTCATTGCAAATACTTACTTTGCAATTTTTTATAATTGGTAAAGTATCAGTTAATTCAATATTATCTAATGGAATACATTTATTTTTAAATTCTGAAGTAAGAATTTTATTTAATATATTTTGTTCTTCAACATTTTTACCTGTTGCTAAAAAAAATTTACAATTATAAGAATCACTAGCCATTTTCATAAATTTAATAATTATTTCAAATGGTATTCTTTTAGTTTTTCCTGAACCACCTATACCTAGCAATATATTTGTTTCATTTGTATTTATTTTAAATTTATTTTTTACATGTTCCACATCATTTTTATCTAAAAAAATTTCAGGGTTACTTTCAACATTTAAACTTAGTTCTTTTGATAAAAAATTTTTAGCTGAATTTATAATATGTTGATTTTTTTTTTCAAATAAAGGGTATTGGTGAATTTTTTTTATTTTAGCAAACCTAGAAATCAAATTAAATCTTAAAGAAGAATTAAATATAAAAACTCTATCAAATTTATATTTTTTTAAATCCTTAATAAGACTTAAGGATCCATAAATTCCATCATGACGTCCACTTTTATTATCTCTCTCTAAATAAATTATATTATCAATAAAATTATTTTTTTTAATAAAATGAGAAACTTTAGAACTTTCTTTTACCAGTATGCTAACTGGAGTATTAAATTTTTTTGCAATTGCTTCTATAAAAGGTAAAAATATTACCATATCACCAATACCCATTCTATTTTGTATAGCTAAAATTTTCATTTATTAGTTTTTATAACCTTTACTAAAATTTTTTTTTATATAAATTTAAATTATGAGTGAAATTAAAGGCATTTATGCGGCTTCAATGTCAATTTTAGATGAAAATTTAGCATTAAATATTGATAAAACAATTGATCATGCAGAAAATCTTATTGAACAAGGATGTCATGGCGTTGCAATATTTGGTAGCACTGGTCAAGCGCAATTGATAGCGGTTAGTGAGAAAATACAATTATTGAATAAATTATCAAAAAGCAAACATAAAGAAAAATATATTATCGGTACTGGTTTAAATTCTTTAAATGAAAATATCAATTTAATGAAAGTTTCTTTAACTTTAGGGTTTAAAAAATTTCTTATTATGCCACCAGCATACTATAAATTTGGTGACAAAGAAGTTATTAATTTTTTTTCAAAAATTATTGAACAAATTAATGATTGCAAGATAATACTTTATAATTTTGAAAAATTATGTGGATATAAATTTAGTATATCTTGTGTTGAAGAACTTGTAAGAACATATCCAAAACAAATAATTGGAGTTAAAGATAGTACTTATAATTTATATGAAAATTTAAAAATAAAAAATTTTTCAATACTTCCAGGTTCTGAATTAAAATTATTAAAAGGTTTAGAGTTAGGTTGTTCAGGAATTATTACAGCTACTTGTAATGTAACTGCTCCATTAGCTAGAAAAGTATATGATGACTTTTTTGAAAAAAAAAAACAAACACATAACGAAAAATTGTGCAAAGTAAGAGAAACATTTGATCAATTTAATTTGATATCTGGGTTGCATTCGTTTCTTTCTATAAGAGACAAAATTTATAAAAACATTATACCTCCTCTAAATTTATTGAATTCAAATGATAAAAAAAAATTGATTGATAGCCTAAATAAACTAAACTTTAATTTTAAAAAATGAGAACACATAATGCAATTAGCAAGATTTTTAAATAAATTTATTAAAAATGATGGATTTATTTTAATTGATGCAAATTCAAAAAAATATTTCATCGGAAATCCGAAAAAAGAAAAACCAATTACATTGAAATTATTAGACAAAAAACTTCATTATAAACTTTTATTACATCCTGATTTATATTTGGGAGAAGCTTATACTGATGGAACTCTTATAATTGAAAATGGCTCGTTAACAGAATTTTTGGAAATAGCCATGGGAAACTTAGGAAGAAACGAAATTAATATATCTGGACAAATAATGAAACAATTAAGAGGTACTTATAGATATTTAACAAATTTTAATTTTGTAAAAAAATCTAAAGCTAACGTATCACATCACTATGATATTTCAGATGATTTATATGATCTTTTTCTTGATAAAAAAAGACAGTACTCTTGTGGTTATTTTAAAAATGAAAATGATACTTTGGAAACTGCACAAAATAATAAAATAGATCATTTAATTAAAAAATTAAATCTTAAACCCAATCAAAAAGTACTAGATATTGGAAGTGGTTGGGGTTCCCTTGCAATCGAAATAGCAAAAAAAACAAAATGTGAAGTTACTGGTATAACATTGTCAGAAAACCAATTTAAATATAGCCTAAATAAAGCTAAAGAAAGTAATTTAGAAAATCAAGTTCAATTTAAACTTGCTGACTACAGAAATTTAAATGAAAAGTTTGATAGAATAATTAGTGTTGGAATGTTTGAACACGTCGGAAGAAAGTTTTATAAAACTTTTTTTAAACAAGTAAATAGCTTGCTTAATGATGGGGGATTAGCATTGATTCATACTATAGGTTCAATTAATAGCCCAAGAAATCCACAGCCTTGGATTACAAAATATATATTTCCTGGAGGTTATACCCCTAGCTTGAGTGAAGTAACGGGACCAATTGAAAAGTCAGGACTTATTCTGTCAGATTTAGAAGTACTAAGAATGCATTACTCTCATACTTTAAGAAATTGGAAAGAACGATGTATAAGTAATAAATCAAAGATTTTAGATATGTTTGATGAAAAATTTTTTAGAATGTGGGAGTTTTATTTAACATCATGTGAACTAGCATTTAAGTTTGGAGACCAGGTTGTATTTCAATTTCAACTTACAAAGGATTTAACAACTGCTCCAACCACAAGGGACTATATTTATTAATATTTTCTTGATAAATCTAAACTAGCTAATTTTATGAAAAAAAAAAAAAAGAAAAAAATCAAAAAATAAAATACGCAAGATATCAGCAAACAAAAGAAGGAAGGTATCGAAAAAAAAATCTATAAAAAAAAGCTATAAAAAAAAAATTAAAAAAAATAATTTAAAAAAGAAATCTTTTAAAATATCAAAAAAAAATAAGAAAAAAAAAATAGTTAAAATTAGATATAGCTCAAAAAGTGCAATTTTAAAGATTGTTAGACTTCAAGATAAATTTAAAACTAAATTTAAGTTTAGATTAAATTTTAATCTCGAAAAAACAATTCAAGGATTTTTTCAAAAAATTGCTGATAAAATAGAAGAATATAAAAATATAAAAGCAGAAGAAAAAAGAAGAAAACAGTTATTAGAAAATAAACTAATGCAGAAAGAAAAAGCTGCAGCAGAAAAAAAATTAAAAGAAGAGAAAAAAATTGAACTTGAAGAAAAAAAAAGAGAATTAAGAGAAGAAATTAGATTAGAAAGAGAAAGATCAAAAGATATAAAATTATTTTTAAGAAAAGAACAAGCAATAATTAGAAAAGAACAAGCAGAAAAACAAAAAAAATTCCTTGAAGAATTAAAAATTGAAAAACAAATTGAAAAATTTCGTATAAGAGAAATTAAAGAACTAGAAACACTAGAAAAGATTTCACTTAAAGAGCAAAGAGAAGATTATTCAGGTCTACAAGAGAGAATTGAGAAGCTAAAAGAAAAATATAGAATTATCAGGGATCAAAAAATAAGAGAAAGAGTAGAGGCTCTTGGTATACAGGTATCCGAAGGAGATGACAGAGAAAAACTTCTACAAAAAGAAAAAGAATATAGAATAGAAAGACAAAAAATTGAAAGTTGTCTTGAAAGTTTTTATAGAAGTGCAAGTAGTTTAGTTTTTCAATTAAATAAACGCCATATTACGAGACATATGTCAATTTTTAGATGTATTGATAGAAGATTTGAGACTGGAGAAATATTCATTAAGTGGGACGAAAGCATAGAAGATGAATGGCTAATATTAATATACATAAAAAATAATAAACCAGATGAAGGAATTATTATTGAAGATAAAAGTAATCCAGAAAAAAATATAACTCATGAACTTAAAACCAGCGATATATTTAAAGCTTCAGATTTAATGGTTGATTCTTTAACTCAACTTTTAGCGCGCGAACGTGAAAGAGCTAAAAAAGATTAAAAAAATTTCTTATTCAGAAACATATACAGAAACACCTCTTGAATTTATATCTACATCAAATTTTTTATGCAGGGGTGGAAAAGCACGTTGTGAACAATCCAAACGGTCACATGTTCGACAAGAAACCCCAATTGGTATTTCTGTTTTTTTATCATTAACATTTAAATTTTCCGTATAAACAAATTCTTTAGCATATTTTGCCTCACAACCTAGTCCTATTGAAAGCATACTTTTAGTTTCTCCATATCTACCTACACCTTTCTCTACAGTTTTAGCTATACAAACATATTTTTCTCCATTGCTCATTTTGCTTACTGCAGCTTGTAGTTTACCTGGCGTTGTAAAAGCCGAGTATACATTCCAACGCGGACAAGCTCCACCGTATCTTGGTATTTCTATGCCTGATAAAGAAAATCTTTTAGAAATATTTCCTGCTATATCAACTCTTAACATATGAAATGGAATTCCTGGTAATTTAGGATCTTGCAAACAAGTTACTCTATGTGCCACTTGCTCAAAAGATGTTTGAAAAGTATTCTGTAAAAGTTCTAGGTCATATTTTAATTTTTTACACTCTTCGTGAAATAATTTATAAGGCATCAAAATTGCTGCACCACAATAATTTAATAAAGCAACTTTAGTTAGTTTTTTTGACTCTTCTGTTGGAAAAGTAAATTTTGATAAGTATTCATTTATATCGTTTAAAGCACCTTCCTGAGCAATTTGAGCCGCAGCATACAATTTTTTTGTTTCTAAAGAAACATAGTCACTTAATAAAAGTTCTTTGTTATCTTCATTGTATATTTTAGAAAAAGGTTTTCCTTCTTCAGGAATAACATCTTTTACAGTTATAAAATATTCTTTTTTAATAAATTCACACAAAGACATATATCCTGTTCTTTTATTAGTTTGAATTTTTGCAAAAATTTTATCTGCAAAAGCTTCAAGTTTTGGAAAATAATTTTTATTTTCTTGAAGAAAATCTGATACGACTTCTCCCGGAAAAGAAGCTTTTCTGCTATCGATCATTTTTCCTGATAAATTTTCCACTTTGTTCACTAGCTCATGATCTTTTTGCTTATAATTATCACCAAGCTTAATTAGTGCTTTTGCTATTTTTGGGTTAGTATTTACAAGATCTTTTATTTCTGGCCCCAGTATGTCCAAATTTTCAAATAGCTTATCATCTAATAATTCAGATATGTCATTTGCTAAATTTAGATCAGATTTTGTTGTGAGATCGGATAAGCCTATTTTTAGTTCTTCACAAACTTTTAGCAAAAGATCTCCATCGATTTTTCTTTTTCCTCCTTCTATTAAAGCTAGATAGCTTGGAGAAATTTTTAATTGTTCAGCTAGTTTGTTTGCCTGAATTCCTAATTGTCTTCTAAAAGCCTTAATTTTTGGACCAATTTTAAGATTAGATTGACTCATATTTTCTATTTGTAAACTTTGTAAATTATAATTTACATAAAATTATTATATTTTACAAGGATTATTGAAATTTATATAGAAATTGTAAATTTTGTAAAATATAAGATTTACATGGACAACAAAAACAACAAAAATCAAGATAATAAACACCAGATTACTCTGCAAGAGGATCAAAATACCTACAAACAAAGTGGTGTTTATGTGAGAGATGATCATTGTGATTGGGGTTCAAGTGGTATGAACGCTTTCACAAATGAGTATAGTGAAAATAAGTAAACCCCCACAGTTTAAATTCCATTAATAAAAATTAGAGAAGTTAATGAGTTCTGAAGCTAAAGTTAAAGTATCGTATGATCTTAAAAGGTTCCATGGAATAAAAAGAGATTATACACCTGAAGAAGTGGAACGTTTAAGAGGTTCAATAAAAATTGAATACTCGATGTGTAAAAATCAATCAAAAAAACTTTGGGAGCTCTTAAATTCAGAACCTTATATAAATACTCTTGGTTCTTTATCAGGGAATCATGCAGTTCAACATGCTAAAGCTGGATTAAAAGCTATTTACTTAAGTGGCTGGCAAGTGGCTGCTGATGCAAATAGTGCCGGTGAAATGTATCCTGATCAATCTTTATATCCTTTTGATAGTGCACCAAAATTAGTTGAAGCCATGAACAATGCTTTGATTAGAGCTGACCAGATTCAACATATGGAAATTACAGATGGTGACATGAAAGAAAAAGATAAGGTTGATTATATGTTACCTATTGTTGCTGATGGCGAAGCAGGATTTGGAGGACCATTAAATGTTTTTGAATTAGCAAAAAAATTTATTAAAGCGGGTGCTGCGGGTGTTCATTTTGAAGATCAATTAGCTAGTGAAAAAAAATGTGGACATATGGGAGGAAAAGTTTTGGTGCCTACCAGCACAATGATAAAGAATTTAAAAGCTGCTAGATTAGCAGCAGATATAGCAGATGTGCCGTTGATTATTTTAGCTAGAACAGATGCTAATGCAGCAAAATTAATTACAAACGATCACGATGAAAATGACAAAGAATTTTTAACTGGCGAAAGATCACCCGAAGGTTTCTTTTATGTAAAACATGGTATAGATCAGGCAATTTCAAGAGGCTTAGCATATGCACCTTATTCAGATTTAATTTGGTGTGAAACTGCAACACCTAATATAGAAGAAGCAAAGAAATTTGCTGATGCTATCCATAATAAATTTCCAGGTAAACTTCTTGCATATAATTGTTCACCATCTTTTAATTGGAAAAAACATTTATCAGATGAAGAGATTGCGTCTTTTCAAGTAAAAATTTCTGAAATGGGTTACAAATTTCAATTTATTACTCTTGCTGGTTTTCATACACAAAATATTGCAATATTTGAATTAGCTGAAAAATATAAATCTCAAGGTATGACAGCTTACTCCAAAATACAGCAACAAGAGTTTTCAAGAGAAAAAGATGGATATACAAGTGTTAAACATCAAAGAGAGGTTGGAACTTCTTATTTTGATGCTGTATCAAATACTATTAGTTCAGGAAAAAGTTCTACTACTGCAATGAAAGGTTCAACTGAATCTGAGCAGTTTTAGTTTGATTTAAGTTTTTGAATTTGGTCCCAGGCAGAATTTATTGCTCTCATTTTTTTTTTGCTTTCCTCTATTACTTCTACAGGCACACCTTTGCTAACTAAAACATCAGGATGATGTTCTTTGCTGAGTTTTAAATATTTTTTTCTTATGGTTTGAAGGTCTTCTTCTGGTTTACTTTCAAGTACTATATAAGGATTTAATTTATCTGAGCTCTTTCTACTTTCTTTAATTGAATTAAACTGATTTTTATTTAATCCAAAAATCTGAGCTATATGGCTTATCATATCAAGTTCACTTTGGCTTACATTTCCATCTGACTCAGCAATGTAAAATAAAATGTTAATTACTTCTTCTAATACGTTTAGATTATTTTTGTATATTTGTGATATTTGCTTAGCGTATGGCTCATATCCCTTGCTTTCTTCTTTAGCCTTATTAAATATCTTTCCAACATTATCAATTTCATTTTCAGGAATTTTTAATTTATCTCTAACCGCAACAAGTTCTTCTTTGCTAACTTGTCCATCTACTTTACTAAGTTTTGCAGATAGAACTATTAACGATAAAGCAAAAACTTGTTGTGATTGGGCGAATGTTCCAAAATTTCTATTAGTACCAGTTCTAGCTCTTGAAATTTTTCCACCGATAAGAGATCCAAGTAGCATACCAAAAGGACCTCCAAGCGTGAAACCTACCATTCCTCCTATCAAACTTCCCCAAATAGACATAAAAGAAAATAATATAGTTTAGAAAGTATAAGTTACAAGTAGATTATTGAAAATTTTTTAATCTATATTCCCAATCACCCATTCTCGAGTATGCAACTTTTAAAATTAAATTATTTTTTTTATTGATCCAAATATCAAAATCTAGTTTCTTATTATTAGGCAAATCTTCATTTTTTGATTTTAATTTAAAATGATTTGCTAAATAATTTTTATTATATAATGTAATACTCTCTTCCCCAACAAAAGTTATAATTTGTTCTTTTATACTACCTGATATAGGACTAATTTGTTTTTTAGCCTTTAATAGTTCATGATTCCACCAATTTCCTATAACGCAATCAATGTTTGCTTCTCCTTTATATGAGGATCCGTCTATTATAAATTTTTTTAAAGAATCATCATAATATAAATTTACATATTTCTCTTTGTTGTTTTGGAATGTATTTGATTTAAATGAGACTAATTGGTTATTTTTATATTTTTCAATTGCTTCATTGGAAATTGAAAAAATTGTAGCTCCAAATAATTCAACTTTAAACTTTGTATAATTTTTTACTGTCATTATATCATTTTCATGCTCAAAAAAGTAATTACTATAACCAATTTTTTCATTATTTCTAAAAACTTCCATTTCAATTTTAACAATTCCTTCGTAATGAGAGGTATGAGCATGCAATTTAAATGCAAGTAAAACTAATATAAAAATAAAAATGTGTTTTTTCATATAAATTTTAAATATAATATTTACATTATAACAGGAGGAAAACAAAATTGGATTTAAAAAATATTATTCTTGTTAACATTTTATATATTCCAATGTTGCCAATATGGATATTTCTATTATATTTTATTTTAAAATCTGATTTTTGGAAAAAATTTTTTCTTTATTTAAGTATTTTTTTATTTTTTATTTCATCTATTCCTGCCGCTTCAACTTTTATTGGAAAATATTTTTACAGTGATAATTATAAAGTTTCTAAAAAAAATAAAAAACCCTCTTATGTATTAATTCTCACTGCAGGACAATATCGTGACGGATATGGAAATTCTCATCCAACACCCGAAAGTATTATTCGTTTGCAATATGGAAAAAATTTATCTGAAAAATTTTCGATCCCTTTAATTTTGTCAGGTGGAAAAACAGCAACTTTATTATCAGAAATTTTTAATGAAGAATATTATTTGGTGGAAAAAGAAAGTAATAATACATTTCAAATGGCAGAAATTTTAAAAAAATTTATAGATATTGAGGAGGGTCCTTTGCTTATAGCGACGACACCAATACATCACAAAAGAACAATTTTGTCCTTGGAAAAACAAGGCTTTGAAGTTTTAATACCTGATAATTATGTAAGAATTGATTCAGGTATTAACTACTCTTTCATTCCATCTATAGAGGGTTATCAAAGATTTAATGCAATAATATACGAATTTTTTGGTATGATTTGGTATTTTGTTTTAGGTAAATTTTAGCTATTTATATCATCAATATCAATTTTTATACTTTGATTTGTTAATTCATTAAAAATATTTAATTTATTACATTTTTTAATTTGTTTGAATTTACTAAGTTTTTCTATTTTTGTTTTTTTTTTCAATATATAGTTTAATGATAGAGGTTCTTTATCATCCCATTTTTTTTCACAAAATATTTTGTTAACTGTTGTAAATGGATTAAATACATTATTATTTTCTACTATTATTGAACCATTTTTTCTATATGCAAATAATTTATTTTTATCAGTTTGCATTTTATTTCTAATTTGCTCTGCTCTTCGATAAATTTTGCTTTTATCAAAATAATAAATACCTGGACCATAAAAATGGACAAAATCATTAAAAAAGTAATCAGAATAAATCAAAGAGCTAATTTTATTAATATTTTTTTTTCTTTGATTAAAAAAATCATATAAAAATTTTTCTGAAGTAATCTTTTTTAATGCAAAAAAGTACTTTTTCGCAAATATTTCTTCATCCATTAGTTTTCTGGCTAAGAAAGCAGAATAATTAACGACTCCTGGTGTATCAATTTCATCTTTACCTACTTCAATAATAATTCTGTCTCTATCACTTTTTGCTGCGTGACTGAGTATAGGATTCCAGTAATGACCATCGAAAGGTACGGGTTCAAATTTTTTATTTTCAATATTGTAATAAAATTTCTGACTTTTTAAATTAGAACCATGATAAGTTCTCAATAGATCAGTAGTGGCCATATACCATGCCCACATATCCAAATCTAAAATTTCATTTGCATCTAATTCCGAATTAATAAATAATTTCAATTTATTCAAAACATCTTTAGTGAAAGCTACATTAGCTTCATTTAACCAGATATTTTTATCATAAACTTCAAATTTACTATTAATAAATTCAGTTTCAAAACTTTCTTGAACTGAAAAAATTGGACCATTTTTTCTATTATTTTTTTCCAAAATATGTTTTGTAAAAAATTCTTCAATTACATAAATTCCCAAATCTTTATTATTTACATGTAGATTTATAAAATCATATTTTAATTTTATTAATCCATTCTCAGAATTTAGCTCATGAAATATCCATTCATAAATATAGTTTCTTGTTCTTGGTTTTTGTAAAGAAAACTTTTTAAGACCAAGTATTCTTTTATTTTGTCTTATGTTTATTCTGTAAGAGCTTTTATTTTCTTCATTCCAATGTATGTATCTATCACCCTTTAATCTTATACTAGCGTTATAAATTTTATCATTATGAATAATTTTTGCTTTATAATTATTAAATTCAAAAGTTGAATTGTTAGCTATTTTTTTTTTACTAGTTTCTTTAATTACCTTCTTTCTTTCCGCTTCAATTTTTTCATATTCTTTAGAACTAATTTTTATAAAAATTTCATCAACCTTTGTAAAATGACCTTTCATTTTAAGTAAAAGCACACTAGGTAATTTAGTATAATTAAAAATACCATATGCTTCTAATCTTGGAATTAGTTTGAGTTTATAATATTGCCAAAATCCTGAGTTAAAGAAAATTATACCTACCGATAAAAAAATAATAATTGTTGAAAAAAAATAATATTTATAAAAAAGTGAGAATTTTTTTTTGTTATTTTTTTTAATTTTTTTTCCAACTATCATATTAATAGATTAATAAACTTCTTTCTTTGTGTGAAGTCTTTATTATATACTTAATAAATTTTTTAAATATGTTTCTTTCTATTAAAAATGTACCAAAAGTTTACTGGAGTTCCAAAAAACCCTTAAATTTAAAACCAAAAATTTCAACACTGTTTTTTTGTTGTTTTGGTTTAATGTTATTTGGTTTGGGTGAGGGATTATTAATTGTTTCTTTTACAGGGGCTTCTCCTTGGAGTGTTTTAGCCCAAGGTATTTCTTTAAATGTAAACCTT
>MDTG01209310.1_pt1 | contig 12042 bp, 12 predicted proteins | sample 811421 | NCBI WGS metagenome assembly MDTG01 (sample SAMN05326645, study PRJNA326480) | marine metagenome | isolation source: seawater | place: Pacific Ocean: South East | collected 2011 | reverse complement strand
ATACATTTTATTTCACTTATATTTATTCATTTTTTCTTTATGTTTATCTTCTATCATTTATTTAATTCAAAAAATAAATATTTAAAGTATTCATCCTTATTTATATTAATTTTCTCTTTTCTTGATAATTTTGGAATAGAAGGTGGAAGAAATGGTTTTATTTACATTCAAGCAGTAACAAAACAAGATACTGCGGTTGCAATTTTATTTTCAGTAACGAGTCTTTTGATTTTATATTTTATAAAAAATAAAGACATTGCGAAGTCTGATTTTCTTTATATAAGTCTTTTTACTTTATTTATCTACCAAATAAAAATTAGTGGTGTAATTATTTTTTTGCTTTATTTTTCACTGGTTTATCAACTTATAAAAGATAAGAGGTATGAGATTAAAGAAATACTTATTTTCCAGATTCCTTCTATTTTTTTTGGTATTGTCTGGACTGTAAAGTCAGTTTTAACTTCAGGTTGTTTAATTTTCCCTGTATCCTTTTCATGCTTTAGTAATTTTGATTGGTATGTAAAAGGCTCAACAGAAGAACTTCAGGAATATACTGCAAATACAAGTTTTGCATATATGGAATATTTTTTAGATAAAAATCTAAACTTTTTTGATTGGTTTAATAACTTTTTTTATTCCGATAAATATAGTGACTTTTCTATGTTTTATAGATCTGTATATTTAAATTTCATTATCTCTTTACTGTTGATATATTTATTTAAAGTTTTATTTTTTAATAAAGAAAAAGCAAATTTTAATTTTAAGTTATTAACTGTAAGCTTTATTTTAATTAATCTAATATATTTAGTATTCTTTGGTCCAATACCTAGGTACACAATGGGTACACTAATAACTGCAATTGGGTGTATAGGTTTCTTTGTAAGTAGTGAAAAAGTTTCTATTAACAAAAATATAATTCTTTTATTATTTTTATTTTCTTTAGCCTTAGTTCCTAGAATAAATTCATATAAATCTGCGATAAATAATAGCGATATCTACCTAATCGACCCAAGAGTTGAAGAAATGTATGAAAGTGAAAAAAATAATGGAGTTTGGATTAAACCCGCTTCAGGTGAAAGATGCTGGATTAATTTAAATTGTACATTAAATGAAGATAAAATTATCATTGAAAATTCTGGATATTTCGATATTGTTTATGAAGAGTAAATAAATAATATTTTATTTATGATATTAAAGAAATCTATACAAATTTATTGCTAATTCTTTCATAATAAAATAGAAAAATTGACGAAATGATTAAATAAATAAGTAAATAAAGTCTTGAGTAACCGTAAACTCTTAACAAAATATAAATAGTTGAAAGAGAAACTAAATTTACAAGGAAGAAAAAAGTAAGTCTAAAAAAATATAATAAATATATTTCTATAAATGGTCTGAAAATATAAATCATAATTACAGTCAAAAGTGAAATTACAATGCTTACAGAAAGAAATAAAAAATATTGATCTATATTTTTATTTCCAAAAACTATATTTATATCTTTTTCAAATTGTTCAACATCTATATATTTACTATTTAGAAAAATAAATAAATTTAAGAATACAAGAACACCAAATCTTGATACATCAAGAATTAATTTTTTCAATTATTACTTTTCCCCCATAACTATGATGTGAGGAATCTTATAGCCATATTTCTCAATTTTTATTTTGTAATTTTTTAATATCTTAACATTCTTAAATCCAACATTTTTCATCATTGATTTAATAGCAGAATCGCTGTAATGAAAAAAGTTTCCTCCTGAACTCGTGTATTTAAGATAAGGTTTTAAACTTTTAAAAGTATTTGAAATATCAATAACACAGAACTTGCCTGTTTTAAAATACAGTTGTTCAATTGCTGTAACTGGGTCTCTCAAATGTTCTAATAGTGATCCGCAAAATACAACATCATGTATATCAAATTTGGATAAATTATAAATATTTCCTTCTTCAAATTCCATATTTAAATCAAAAATTTTTTTAAGTAGTAAAAATTTATTTGAGTTTCTTAAACCAATATTGTCATAATGTTCTTTTAATCTATTAAAGTCATTGTGCTCTGTATATTTTTCTTCAAAATTTTCTTTATATCTCTCCAAAACTTCAAATGCTACAGACCCATCATAAGAGTTAAAATCTACACCTTTAACGTATTTCGCATTTAAATCATTAATAAAATATTTAGAAAAGAACCCATCAGAGCAGCCCACATCCAATACTGTTAATCCATCCATTTTTGGAAAGTTTAATTTTTCAATTATAGGATTGTAATTAAATGTACCATTTGAAGATATTCCATCATATATTATTGTGTGGTACCACTCACCTTCTGATATTATTTTTTTTATAGACAAAAGTTCTTTATTGTTCATTTTCTCTTTTTTTATAAAGACATTAATTAATTATCATATTAGTTTAAAAGAAATAAGTTTTTCTATTAACTATTATTTACTTGTGTCAAAAAATATTTTAATTACAGGTGGTGCAGGATTTATAGGCCATCAAGTAATTCGTAATCTTTTACAAAATACCGATTGGAATATCTTCTTTATTGACAGATTAAGTTACGCAGCAAATCTTGAAAGAGTAGATTATGTTGTAAATGATGTTGGGGGAAATTCAAAAGATAGAATAAAATTTATTTACCATGATTTGAAAGCACCTTTCACTAGCGACCTAATAAAGAAGATAGAGAAAACAAACTATATAGTACATATTGGTGCATCTTCGCATGTTACAAGATCTGTAGAAAACCCAGAAATATTTATACAAGATAATATAGTTGGAACTTTTAATTTGCTAGAAGCTTCAAGGAATATTGATAGTCTTGAATTATTTTATTACTTTAGTACAGATGAAGTTTTTGGACCATCTGATGAAAATGTAAAATTTACAGAATGGGATAGATATAATTCAAAAAATCCCTATTCTGCAACCAAGGCAGCGGGTGAAGAGCTAACTATTGCATATGCAAATACATACGATATACCCTCTCTAATAAGTCACTGTTCAAATGTATATGGAGAAAGACAACATTTAGAAAAATTCATTCCCAATACAATAAAGAAAATTAGGAATAAAGAAATAATAAATGTACATACTGACCAAAATGGTACACCAGGAAGCAGATACTATATTTATAATGATGATTTATCTCAAACAATAACTTTTTTATTACAAAATTATAAATTAGTTGAATCTGAAACCTTTAAAGCCTACGGGAAAGAGCCTCCAAAAATAAATATAGCTGGAGAAAGTTTGATATCAAACCTAGAAGTAGTCGAAATGATTGGAGAATTATTGAATATTGATTTTGATCATAATTTAATGAGCAATGATCCCGATAGGCCTGGTCATGATATTAAATACGGTTTAGATAATTCTATCTTGAAAAATATAGGTGGTCATATTGATAGAGATTTTAGAGAAGGCCTGGAAAGAACTGTTTCTTGGTATAGTAAAAATTCTGATTGGCTTAACTAAGAAAAAAATAAATGTATGATATTCTAATTTCATGAAAAATACTGGCGGAATACTACTTGCAGGAGGAAGCGGAACAAGGTTATTCCCAAACACTTTAACTACAAATAAACACCTTCTACCTATCTATGACAAACCTATGATTTTCTATTCGTTATCTATTTTGATGCTTGCAGGTTCTAAAAATATTACATTAGTGTGTAATGAAAAAGATATAGAAGATTTTAATAATATTCTAGGTAGTGGAGAAATGCTCGGAATAAATATAAATTATTCTATACAAGATTCTCCAAAAGGCATACCTGATGCTATTAATTCTGCTCTAAAAGTAGAAAAATTTGATGAATTTTTTGTTGTCCTTGGAGATAACTTTATTTATGGAAGTGAATTTTTTAGTACTTTAAATATTTTTATAAATGAAAATAATTTTGGTATCTGTACTCAAAAGGTTAGTGATCCAAAAGGTTTTGGTGTCGTAAAATATAATAAAAATGGAGATGTTGAAAAAATAATAGAAAAATCAGATGAATTTATTTCCAATCAAGCAGTTATAGGACTATATAAGTTTGATGAATATTTTTCTGATTATCTAAATAAAATTACACCATCTGCAAGAGGTGAATACGAAATTGTTGACTTAATCAATCAATATGAAATTACATCAGATAATATACTGAAACTTGGTAGAGGTACTGCATGGTTTGACATGGGAACATCTGAATCTTTCTACAATTGTTCTTCTTTTGTTAAAACAATACAAGAGAGGCAGGGCATTCTTGTATGCTCTCCTCATGAAATAGCATTTAGAAAAGGATACATTGACTCTAATACATTAAGTAAATATATTGAAAAAATAAAAGGGTCTGAATACTCAGAAAACTTACTAGAAGTTATAAATGAATTCTAAAGAAATACTATTTCAAGAGCCATACCGTACAAATAAAATTAAAGAATACGTTAATGAATCACTCAATTCAGAGTACTATTTTCCTAATTATTTTGAAAAAAATTGTATCAAAATATTAAATGAAAAATTTGGAATAAAAAATTGTCTTATAACTCATAGTGCGACCGGCGCTCTCGAACTTAGTGCCTTATACCTGAAAACTATGTATCCTGAAAAAAAAGTTTTACTTCCCTCATATACATTTTCATCCACAGCAAATGCTTTCTTAAGAAGTGGCTTTGAAATTGAATTTTTAGACATAAATAAAAGTGACTTAATGTTGAATATTGAAAATGAACTTGAAAATATTGAAAATAACATTTTTGTTCCTGTACATTATGGGGGACACTCGGTTGATTTAACCTATATTGAAAAATTAAGTGACTCAACAATTATGGTCGAAGATGCCGCACAAAGTTTAGGTTCTAAGTGGAAAAATAAACAACTTGGAACTATTGGTGAATTTGGAGCCATTTCTTTCCATCATACAAAAAACCTACAAACTGGATTTGGTGGTTTATTCATTTCAAATAATAATGAAATTTTTGAAAAAATTTATCACATGTATGAAAGAGGAACAGATAGACAAAAAGTTATAAACGGTACAAAAAGCAAATATGAATGGGTAGAAATTGGATCTAGCTTTCAAATACCAGATATGTTATCGGCGATTTTATTTGCACAATTAGAAGATTATGAAATTATTATCAAAAAAAGAAAGTCCGTTCATGATTTTTACGAGGAGTATTTTAGAAATCTTAACAATGAGTCAGTAACAGTTCCTAAGTTTAATAAAAATTCAAGCACAAATTTTCATGCGTTTATTTTATTATTTAATACAAAAACATCAGCATCTAAATTCATAAATTTTACAAAAGAAAAGGGGATTAACTGCTACATAGGTTACGTACCTCTTCACGATTCAAAGATGGGAAAGAAATTAGGTTTAAATAAAGAACTAATAAATACAGAGAGTCTTGCTTCTTCTGTTGTAAGGCTTCCTTTACACACCAATATTTCAGACAATGATTTAGAATATATAAAAAATACATTTAACGATTTTTTTAATAATATTTAAACAATTCATTCTTATATGAGATAAGCAGAATAAGAAAGTATTATTAAATTATGAAGATACTCGTTACAGGTTGCTTTGGCTTTATCGGGTATAACTTTGTTTCCTTTCTTAAAAATAAATATGGAAAAGATGTAAAAATTTACGGAATTGATAGCCTGACAAATAATTTTTCAAAAATAAATGCAAAGAATACTAAGGATTTAGAATTTTTTAAAGCAGACATAAATAATATTTCAAAAATAGAATCAAAAAACATAAAAAAAATAGATGTAATTGTTAACTTTGCTGCTGAATCGCATGTAGACACTTCAATATATAAACCCAATGTCTTTCTTAAATCCAATATATTAGGGCTTTCAGAGCTTATGAAGTTTTCAATTGATAACAACATTGAAGAATTTATTCATGTTTCTACTGATGAAGTTTATGGAAGTTATGAGAGGTCATTTGCAAAAGAGGATGATTATTTAAATCCTTCATCTCCTTATTCTGCTTCAAAAGCAAGTGCCGAATTAATAGCTAACTCATTCTCAAAAACTTTTGATTACAAAATAAAAATAGTTAGGCCTGCAAATAACTATGGATTTTTTCAACAGCCAGAAAAACTGATCCCATTTAGCATTGCGAACTTGGTTTTTGGAAACAATATAGAGATATATGGTAATGGAGAGCATATTAGACATTGGCTACATGTTGATGACACATGTAGTGGAATAGACAGTGTATTAAACAAAGGGAAAAAAGGAGAGGTTTATAACATTGGCTCTGGTGTATATCTAAATAATTCAGATATAGCAAAAAAAATTCTATCATATCTTAACCTCGGACAAGAAAGAATGATTTTTGTGAAAGATAGGCCTGGCCACGATTTTAGATATGCAGTGAATTTTGATAAATTAAAACAACTTGGTTGGAAGCCAAATGAAAATTTTGATGATTTATTGGGAGAAACCATAGACTGGTATATATCAAATGAAAATTGGTGGAAAAAAGGATTTAATAAAATCTTAAAAGACAGAATAAAGAGATTTTCATTAAATGAATAATTTCCTTTACTGTTTTGATGAAAATTATAATATTCCTGCTTTTTGTTCTATGTTTTCAATTTTAGAAAATGCTAATGTAGAAATAAATATTTTTGTAATTCATAAGTTAGATAAAGAAAATATATCAGTTCCGGATAAAATAAATAATCATAAGAATTTAAAATCAATAAATTTTTACAAAGCAAGCCTAAAAAATAATTTTCCAAATTTAATAGATGTTCATGTTACAGAAGCAACGTATTACAGATTATTTATAGAAGATTTTATTAAAGAAGATATAGGTTTTATTACTTATGTTGATTGTGACGTTATTTGCATAAATAATCCAATTAAAACCATTAAAGAACATGAGGAAATTTTAGCAAAAAAGAACCTCTCAATTTCTGTATTAGAAGAACATGGGCTTTCAGAATACGGTTTTAGTAATTTTGGTATTGAAAGTGGTAAATACTTTAATGCAGGAGTAATGATTATAAATTTACAAAAATGGAAAAAAGATAAATTAAAAGATAATTTTTTGGAAATAATAGAAAAACATAGCAAAAAATTATTATTTTGGGACCAAGATGTAATGAATATACATTTCAATGGCAATTACCATAGATTAGATCCAAACCTAAACACTAGAGTTCCAATGGAAGAAGGTTCTGAGCTAAATATTTTAACCATGGATCAAAAAAATAAAATTATTTTTCTCCACTACGCAGGTAAATTTAAACCGTGGTCAATAAAAGGCATACTAAATATAAATTCATCTTTTTTTCATAAGAATTATGAACTTATTTTTAATAAGAAATACTTTATTCTCTATATTTATAAAATTAACGCAATAAAAGATCTGCTAAAAGGAATCGTAAGTTTAAAATTTATGAAACTAAAGCATCCGATAAAATTTCTTTTGTTATCTATAAATTCTATATTTTTTAAAAAAAATAAGACTTAATTTTTGTCTACTTTTTTTCTTTCTCAATTTTTAAAATATATTTTTCATCCTTGTATCTAAAAAAAGCAGGATAAGAATTATTATCAACAATACGGAATATATTAAATTGTTCTTTTATGCTTTTTTTTATATCTAGTTCAGAGTCATCTGACGTCCTTCGGTCGTAATATGTAGGTTCTCCTTCTTGAATATATGAATCATTATTTGGATATTTATCAACATAATCAAGAATCATGGAATAAGTTACTTCTCCTTGCTTTTTTTTTATTTCATCATTTAACTCTGTTCCACTTAGTTGAAGTTCTTTTTTTCCATATATTTTTCCGTTATCAACATTTTCATCTGCTTCAAATAGTGAAAAAGTAATAAGGTTTGAATTTTTTAGAATCTCCCATGCGATAGGAGAAAAGCCCCTTCCTTTTGGAAGGTCAGAGGGATGACATACGATATTAGATTTACTTTTTTCTAATCCTTCTTTTGAAACAATCTTTGTACACGAAATAAATGCTGAAATATCTGCTTTACTTAATTCATCTTCTGCTTTACAAATATTTACTTCGTGGCCTTTGTCTTTTAAATCATTTATAAAACTATCAGAAGTATCCCAAAACCAAGATTGCTTATTGTCACATAAAATATTAATTTTCACATGATTATGATAATCGCTATATTTAATTTAATTATTTATATACGATTAAATAAGCAGTATATTAAGCTAAATTTTTCTTTTATTTTCAGATTAGATTTAATAATTAAAATTAAATCATAAAAATAATTATCAACTTCTAGGTGAGCTTTATTTATTTTCAAAAATTTAAAATTATCCTGATAAATTTTATAGTAATTATTAAGCCTAAGTATCCCTTTAATTTTCCAAGGTTTATCTTTGCCTATAAAATGAAGCAGGGATGATTCCTTTAAAACTTTTTCTTTCTCTAGTTTTTTTTGATTTTCAGAAGAAATAGGATAATTAAGAGAGTTACTTATTTCGTAATATTTTCCATTAAAATATGCGTTTAGTAAATCTTGGTCAGCCCAAACTATTTTTTTATAATTTTTATCATAAAAATCTAATAGCTTCGAAGTTATATTTTTTTCTCTCCAGTTTTTAAGGTTTATAAATAGTACGCCTGCATTAAAGTATTTTGAATCAATTGAAAGACGCTCAAATAATTCTAAATTACTTTTATCTTTATATGCGTGAGTACTTGCTCCTAGAATATTTTTCTCACCCATATCATTAAATTGTTTTTTTATTAAGTTTAAAGGATTATTGATGCAGATAACATCAGGATCTATATATACAATTTTTTCTATATCTTCAGGCAAATAATCAGATAAAAATATTTTATAATACGTAGCTTCAGAATAATGTTGGTCCCTATGGAACTTAGATGATATGAAATGAAACTTACTTAAAGCAACATCAAATTGGTAAATATTTAATTCTTTTAAATTTTTATATTTATGTAATAAATCTTTGTATATAAAAGAACTTGGGTCTTTATGTATTACATATATTGAGATATCAGAATGAATGTTCTCTAATAACGAGATTATCGAACTTAACATCGGGAGATTGTAATTTTTATCTAATACATAAAGAAAATTTATCATTTTAATTTATCCTTTATAAAAAATTTAAGATGAAATTTAATTTTTAGATAAAAATAATATATCTTTGAAGTGTTGTATGAATTTTTAATCTTATTTAAAATTAGGGTTGATAATTTAATTTTATTTTCTTTTAAATAAAACCCGTCACCCCACGGTAAAAGGCCATTTTTTGCCCATCTAGTTTCAACTCTAATAAAATTAAATTTTGCTAGATATTTATCAAGATCATTTATTAAGGTATTGTTTTCATATAAGTCTTCTCTATTTATTTCCGTATAAATATAATCAACACTTATTAACTCTCCTTGAGCTCCTTTTAGTGCCTCTAATTCATATCCTTGGATGTCTAAAACAAGAAAGTTAACATCCTTAATATCAAGGGAATCATATCTTTTTATATTTATTTCTTCGTTTACTTCAAAAGTAATATCTGGATATAAAATTTTATGTTTTTTTGGCTTTAGTACCGATGCACTTTCTCCTCTGTTTTCTTTATCTGAATAAATAGGTACAACTTGATTACTTGAACCAAGGCCAATATTAAATAAAGTAATCCTGTTATCACTGCCGAATGATTTGACAAGAATTTCAAAAATATCTTTTTGTGGTTCAAATAGGTTTATGTGTTGGAACCCTAAATCAATATAGCTTTGAACTTCTTGTCCAACATGAGCACCAAAGTGTGATATATTTTTTGGTTCTATTAGATATTTATTAAATAAATATTCAATGTTAATTAACATTTTTTATAGTATTTATTAAGTTTTCAACAATAAACTTTTGCTTCTTGCTAGTCACCTGTTTTCCTAAAGGCAAATAAAAACCACTGGATGATAAATAGTCAGTATTCTCAAGTAAGTAATCAGGTTTATATTCTTCATTTAAAAAATTTTGTTTATGTAGAGGCCAGAAAAAAGGTCTAGTTTCTATTCCTAGCTTTTTAAGCTCTAATGAAATTTGATCTCTTTTTTCTCTTGTGGAGTTTTTTATAACAACACCAAAAACCCAGTAATGATTAGTTGAATAACTTGTTTGTTGAAGTGGTAGCTGAAGAAGATCTTCATAATTCTCTAATAATCTTAAATAATTGTTTCCTTGATTTATTTTTTGTTTAATTGTTTTTTCCATATTTTTTAATTGTGAAATACCTAAAGCTGCTTGAAGACCACTCATTCTATAGTTCCAATACATATTTTGATGTAGAAATCTATTAGTGTTATCGAAATCAAGATTTCTCATTTGAATTAATGCATTGTAATAATCTTCATTATCAGTTAGCAATATTCCACCTTCTCCGGTTGTAATATGCTTGTTTGCATAAAAACTAAATGTTGAAATATCACCAAAAGTTCCACAATACTTTTCGTTGTATTGCTGCCCGTGTGCTTCAGCAGTATCTTCAATTATTATTATTTCTCTTTCTTTGCAGTATTCTTGGACTTCTTTTAGATCAACAGATAAGCCATATGTGTGTACTAGAACTATTGCTTTTGTTTTATTTGTTATTTTTTCTTTTATCATTTCAAAACTTGTATTCCATGTATTTATATCAACATCTACAAATATTGGCCTTGCTTTAGTTCTTAGAACTGCCGAGAGAACAGATACAATAGTCAAAGAAGGAATGATAACTTCATCATCTTTTTCAAGATTTATTGCTTGTAAGGCAATATCCAAGGCAACGCTTCCATTTGAAACTGCAATACCATACTTTCTATCAAATTTTTTTGAAAATTGTTCTTCAAATTCATAAATTACAGGACTCGTTCCTGAGATGTTACCTTTTAATAGATTTTTTAATACACTGAAATAATCAGATAAGTAAATATTAGGTTGAAATACCTGTATCAAAATTAAAACCTAATTTTGTCAGCATCGAAGTAATAGGGACCCTGCTTTACTTCTATAAACTTCGAATCTTCTAATAACTTTATAGAATGGCCTCCGGAAATTAGAAGACACGTATCACCATTTTCCATATTTTCATTTTTAATTAATTCTTGATTTGCATCATAGATGCTTACATTCAATTTTCCATTAAGAAGAACCAAGGCTTCAGATGTCTTGTAAATAGTTCTTTCTTGCTCTGGATGATAATGTCTAAGGATTTCTTCATCTTTCTTTAAATTAAATGAAGCAAGTTGAAATTCTTGACTGTCTTCAGTAACAAAATTCTTTTCTTTATCATAATCCTCACTTGTTAAAAAAATAGCAAGGATTTGGTTTTGTTTATCTCTAATTGTTTTCATTTTTTAATTCTCGAACTTATTGTAGCTCTAATATATGGAATTCCTCTTATTAACAATTGAAAAATTGATGATGCAGTCTTTGATACTCCATGATCTCTTGTTTTACAAATATACCCAACTTCAATAATATTCTTATTCTTGTTTAATAAATCTTCTACTAAAAAAATAAAGTATTCTCCATAATCGGCTTTTTTAAACACCTCTTCATTTATATATTCTTTTTCTAAAACAATAAATCCGCTGGTTATATCTCTGATTCCTGAATTGAAAATATAATATAAAACTTTGTTAAATAAGATAGAAACAATCATGCCTAGGACTGAGTCTTTTGACTTTCTAACATTCAAAATGGATTGATAAAATGAACTATTAGAAATGCTTTTAACACCCTTATACCCACCCCCTTCAGTAAATCTTGATCCAATAACGACGCTTTCTTTTGATAAAGTAAATTTCTCAAGAAGTTTTTTAACTGAAGCACCATCCATAGAGCCATCAGCATCCAACCACATAATATATTTGGAGTTTGCACTCTTTATTCCATCAAGAATTGATAGAGGTAAAGATTTTGGATCTTTTCTAACGTATATATTTAATCCTTCATATTTTTCTGATAAATTTTGAATAGTTACATATGTATTATCTGTTGAGTTATCATCAACAACTAAAACATTAAAACTT
>MDTG01203699.1_pt1 | contig 12042 bp, 5 predicted proteins | sample 811421 | NCBI WGS metagenome assembly MDTG01 (sample SAMN05326645, study PRJNA326480) | marine metagenome | isolation source: seawater | place: Pacific Ocean: South East | collected 2011 | reverse complement strand
GTTCGTCTTCACAATTGCACCCATTCGTTAGAGTGAAAGACCCTAAAATAAAGACCGCTAAAAAATGAAAACGCATACATGCCTCTAAGCTGGTGAGTTTTAAAAGTTTGGCATATTTCCAAGGGTTTGCAAAAGGTTTTTGCTCTTTTGCTTTTGACTACTTGGACTTATGCAATAATTTCACAGCATGAAGCACCCAACTGTCTTTAGAAGGGCTTAAACCAGAGATTGCGGTCCCCCCTGCTGCAGGTGCCAGAAATTCATCGACATCAATACTCTGTGATAATCTTTTACCTGAAGGCCCAGCAAGCTCCGCAACGGAGATCTTGAGACTGCCTTTATCCGGCAAAGGAATCACGCGCTGCACTCTCCCCTTGCCAAGTGTCCCCTGACCAACCAGCAGTGCCTTGCGCCTTTTTTGCAACACCATAGCGACAAATTCCGAAACAGAAGCCGTCGCACCATCTACTAAGATAACAATCGGGCCTTTTGGGATCACCTGGGTTTTAGTCGCCTCATAATTTTTAGAAGGATGTCCTTGTCTCGGGTGGACAGAACCCACTGCGCCGCCCTCTAAAAAGCCGTTAAGAAAAGACACGCCCTCGGTGACCAAACCGCCTGGATTGTGTCGTAAATCCAAAATAAATCCTTTGGCGTTGGCATGCGGCGCGAGCTGGACCCACATGGTATCCGCAAGACCATCGGCAAAACGCCCCGGGCGTATATACAAAATATCGTTATCTACTTTTTGCGCCCACAAACGTACATCCATCATATTTGTCCGAACCAACCGAAACCGCATGATCTCGTCCCCACGCTTTACCTCAAGCACCAAAAGCTCTTCAGGAGGACCAATCAGCTCAGTACTCACCTGAGCGTAGGTCAATGATTGAACTGTTCGGCCGTTTACACGCAACAATTGATCGCCTACAAAGACGCCTTCTTTATCTGCAGAGGAATCGGGACGCACTGAATGAATGAGATTGGGATTATAAGGATCCACTTTAATGCCGGCGCTCCAGTGTCCAAAAGTCTTCAGTCGTTTAACTTCAGCCTCGGTAAAATAGGTGGAAAAGGGATCTTTCAATTCGGCTATAATGTCATGAGCCATCACTTCTTTTAACTGTTGCCAAGAAAAATCGCTCACCTTAGGAAGCGAGAGCAGGCGAACAAAAAGACGCGCATTTCTTTCAGCTGAACTCAACGGAACGGCTTCTTTAATGGAGTGATGAAAACATTTAATCTCTACTTCTTGCTTGTTCCAACGCGACCGACATTTTGAGTTATCAACGAAACTTTGAACACCACTGCGTCCGAGCTGTGCCATAGAAACAGGCTTTAAAAACGAAGCTTGTGCCCCTTTGAGGAGCTCCTCAAAAAAATAAATGTGCGCATGGGCATTTTCGAGCGGCTGACAGATCCCAGGTGCAGCAGAAAAAAAAGCAGTCCCCCACGTAAACCAAATCACAGGGTTTAAGAAGAAGCTTTTTATTTTTCTTATATAATTCAAATTCTTACCAGTCTTTTCCTCTTACTGAAGAGCGTATCCGAAAATAAGACGAATTAAAAAGCTCAGTCTTCATCTTTGCAACAATCTTTTTCCTACAGCGACCAAACGCTTTAAGCCTAGATGTAGGTTTTCCTCGGACAAGTCCGTGGGTAGAGAAATCCGCAGTGTTGAGCGCGCTTGTTGTGGCGTTAAACCTAAAGCCAGTAATGCAGGACTTGGTTCAGGAGCCAACGCGCTGCAAGCAGCCCCAAAACCGACACAGACACCGCTCACATCAACCGCCATTCTTAAGGCTTCGCCGTTGACGCCATTTAACACGATTGCGGAGGTATTAGGTAGGCGGTCGCACTTTTGGAAAAGCACCTGCGCGCCGGGCCACTCATTTAGAAGTATTTTTTCAACGTTGTCACGCCACGATACGAGCGCTTGATTGGCTTTGCGAATTTCCGTAATTTCTTCACAAACTGCACCAAAAGCAAGCTGTAACAGCCAAGCCTCCGTTCCTGGACGAAGCCCATTTTCTTGCCCGCCACCCAACCAGGGCGTAGGAAGCGCTTGCGCCCGACCTCGCATTAAAATGGCCCCACATCCGCTAGGCGCACCTGCTTTATGCCCAGAAACAACAATAAAATCGGTCCTTTGAGGTGGTTTCTCGATGCGCGCAAAGCTCTGAGACGCATCCACAGCCCACAAAGTCGACTCCGACAACCGTTCAGCAATGGCGTCTGCGGGTAGCAACAAACCCGTTTCGTTATGGGCCAGCGTCGTCTGCACCACATCCATTTGAGCCCATGGAATGGCATCCAAATCCCATTCGCCATCCAAACTAACTGGTATCTCATAAAGCCTGAACAAGTCTTGAGCGCTCTGATTTAGCAAAGGTTTGGCCATCGAGGGGTGTTCTAAAGAGCTGGTCGCGATATTTAAGGGGCGCCCGTTTTTAAGGGCTAAAAGATGAAGTGCTTGGGTTAACCATCGATTCCCCTCCGTCGCCCCCGATGTGAAGACCACTTGCTTTTCTAGGCCGCCAAGGGCTGATGCAACACTTTTTCGAGCATTATCAAGAAGTTGCCTAATTTTCCGTCCTCTTCCGTGAGGAGAGGAGGGATTGCCGTCAAGCGATAAAGCGTTTTTTATCGCATCTTTAGCGGTATCCCTCACCGGAACTGAAGCATTGGCATCAAAGTAAATCATTAGATTCATTTCTCCCATTTACGCCGATGTATCGGAAACAAAAAGGCTTTTTTTCGCCGAATCGGTCGATTACAATCGCGCTGCAGCGTGTCTTGGCCATATATCACTTTTAGTGTACAAATAATGCAAAGGATCTCATAAAAAGACGCTCAAGTTGTTGGAATTTTGAGTCGATTATTTGCACCAAACCCTTCTTAAGCGCACAATAGGATGTGGATCTATATTTTAGCGTTGTAAGGAATGATGAATGACAAAAAGAGAAAGCGCAGGATTTTTAAAGTGCTCATTCTGCGGAAAAACCCAAAGAGAAGTTAAAAAGCTTATTGCGGGCCCAACAGTCTATATTTGCGATGAATGTATTCGCCTTTGCAATGACATAATTGCCGAAGATAAAAATGGCCAACGCAATCAAGACATCATGGACCTTCCAACCCCAAAAGAGATCAAGGTATTTCTCGATCGTTATGTTATCGGTCAGGCCGATGCTAAAAAAGTATTATCCGTAGCTGTCTACAATCACTACAAACGTATCGGTGCCCCTAGCGATGGCGGACAAGTAGAACTTCAAAAAAGTAATATCATGCTTATCGGCCCAACCGGGACCGGCAAAACCTTATTAGCCCAAAGCTTGGCGCGATATCTCCAAGTTCCATTTGCTATTGCTGATGCGACAACACTCACCGAAGCCGGTTACGTTGGTGAAGATGTAGAAAGCATTATTCAAAATTTACTTGCTGCCTCTGATAACGATGTAGAAAAAGCACAAACAGGTATCGTCTACATTGACGAAATAGATAAGCTCGCCAGTCGAGGTGAAGGGCCGAGCGTTACACGTGACGTTTCCGGCGAAGGCGTTCAACAGGGCCTGCTGAAGCTCATTGAAGGTACCAAATGTAACGTCAGTCCTCGTGGGACCAAAAAATATGGTCAACAAGAGAACACGATCCAAGTGGATACTTCTAACATCCTCTTCATCTGTGGCGGCGCTTTTGCTGGCATTGAAACCATAATCGGTCGACGAATCGGTAAAAAGAATATTGGCTTTGGTGCTCCAGTTCAAACCACAAAAGAAAATGAGTTTGGTGAAACATTAAGTCATGTGCATACCCAAGATTTAACTCATTTTGGCTTAATCCCAGAGTTCATCGGGCGCTTGCCTGTGATAACGACACTAAATCATATCACTAAAGAAGACCTGGTTATCATTCTCTCTAAACCCAAAAATGCGCTGGTCAAGCAATACCAGAAGCTATTTGAACTTGAAGGGGTCAAACTCAACTTTACCGACGGTGCACTCTCAGCCATTGCCCAAAAGGCTGCCGAAAGAAAAAGTGGAGCCCGTGGCCTACGGGCTATCATTGAAAATGCGATGCTCGATATAATGTACCATGTCCCATTTTTAGATGGGATTACTGAATGCACCATTACTGAACAGGTCGTTAATGAGGGTGCTGAACCAATCTTAACTTTCAGTGAAGAAAAGAAATCTGCTTAAGACTTCTCCATCGCTATCCACAAAGAAGCGCCGTCTAAATCAATCGCCTCTGAACTAGGCGTGCTTTCACTGATTTTTTGGACTTCAAACACAGTTGCTAAGACCTCTTCTTTAATGTGGCCATCAAATCGCGCTACTGCCTGAGCAATCTTTTCTGAATTGGTGTGCAATGTGATTGCAACTCTATCAGTAATTTCCATGCCAGAATCTTTTCGATGCTTTTGTAGTCGACTAATGACCTCCCGAACCGTTCCTTCTTGTTCAAGCTCTTCGGTAAGTTGAGTATCCAGCGCAACAGTTAAAGCACCTGAAGTTTCTACAACCATATCACCTTTCGCCTCTTGCGAAATTAAGACATCTTCTAAAGTGATCGGTTCACCACAAATCGTTAAAGATGCACCCGCTTGCAATTCGTTTAATGCGTCTGTGCCAAGCGTCCCGATCTCTTGCGCTGCGACCTTCATGCTTTTGCCAAAACGACGTCCCAATGTTTTAAAGTTGGGCTTAATTTTAATTGTTGCTAATGCAGAAACATCAGTCTGCACCGAGAGTTTCTTCACATTCAATTCTTCACAAATGATTTGTTCTTGCTGAAGCAAGGCATTTCTCACTTCTTCGCTATGGGATACGACAACCACGGCAGGCAAAGGCTGACGAGTCTTTAATTTATATTTTTCACGCAGCGCCCGCCCCATTCGTACTGTTTCTCGACTTAAGGCAACCATCATTTCTAAAGACTCATCTATCCGTTCCAGATCTGACTGCGGGTAGTCACACAAATGAATACTATCGTGGTCCTCAGAGGCCATTCCTGTCGCAACCACTAAGTTCTGATAGAGGGTTTCGGTAATAAAAGGCAATACGGGTGCAAGTGTTTTAGAAAAAGTAACCAAGACTTCGTATAATGTCGCGTAAGCAGATAATTTATCCTGCTGTGCAGATGGATCTTCTGCGCTTTTCCAAAACCGTCTTCGGCTGCGACGAATGTACCAGTTCGTCAAATCATCAATGAATGACACCATAGGGGGAACGACTTTGTACAAATAGTCCCCCTCCATCTGTTTGTTCACATCGTCCACTAGACTTTGCAAAACAGACAAAATCCAACGATCCAACTCTGGGCGATGCGACAAAGCAGGGGCCTTTGTAAGCTGGGATTTTGGGTCAAAGCCATCTACATTAGCGTATTGCACGAAAAACGACCAAGCGTTCGATAAGGGCAGCATCACCGTCCTCACAACCTCACGCACGCCACGCTCCGAAAAGCGCAAGGGCTCAGCTCGAACGACGGGCGAATTGATTAAATAGGCCCGTAAGGCATCTGCGCCAAAGGACTCCAGAATTTTGCTTGGGTCCGGATAATTACGCTTAGACTTGCTCATTTTATTGCCGTCTTCAGCAAGAATCATCCCATTCACTACGACATTCTCGAAAGGCGGCTTATCAAATAAAGCCGTAGATAAAACTAAGAGCGTATAGAACCATCCCCGTGTTTGGTCGAGACCTTCCGCGATAAATTGGGCTGGAAACCTTTTCTCAAAACGTTCTGCGTTTTCAAAAGGATAATGCTCTTGCGCGTAGGGCATCGACCCTGATTCAAACCAGCAATCAAAAACCTCGGGGATACGAACCATTTCACCATTACAGTTTTTACAAGACCAAGTATGTTTGTTTACAAAATGTGGATGAATGTCATCAACCGAAGCATTTATTTTTTGTTCTAGCTCTTTCACCGAAGCAATACATTCGGTTTGCTCGCAATCTTGACACTGCCAAATGGGAATCGGTGTACCCCAAAAACGGTTTCTAGAAATCGCCCAGTCTCTCGCATCAGCAAGCCAGTTACCAAAACGTTTCTGTCCTACTGCTTCAGGCACCCAGTGAATTGTTTTATTATGTGCTTCCATGCGCTTGCGAATCTCTTCCACTTTCACGAACCAAACCGGAACTGTTTTGTAGATCAGCGGTGTGTCACTGCGCCAACAAAAAGGGTAACTGTGCTGCAAAGTACCTTGATGAAACAGCGTCCCGTCATCTTTGAGGCGTTTGATAATTTCCTTATCTGCCTCTTTAATGTTCTTTCCAGCGAAATCTGAAACCGCGTCCGTAAAGCGACCTTCTTCATCCACAGGGTCCACTGGAGCTAAGCCAATCTTCTGACAAGCATTAAAATCGTCTTCGCCAAAGGCCGGTGCCATATGAACCAAACCTGTACCGTTTTCCGTTGTCACATGGTCTGATGCAATAACTTCAAAAGCGTGTGCGCGTTTCTTGCCTTCTTCATCTTTTTCAAAATAAGAAAACAATGGTTGATACGAGCGCCCCACTAAATCACTGCCAGGAAAGTGAGTCAGGATATCGGCCTTTTTCCCCAAAACATCTTTCACGCGATCTTCAGCGACAATCACAACTTCGCCATCAGTGGTTTTAGCGCGAACATAGGTAATATTTTCGCCGACCGCGACTGCAAGGTTTGAAGGCAATGTCCAAGGAGTGGTGGTCCATATCAATAATGATGCATCATCCTCATCATCCAGCAATGGCAGGCGTGCAGTCACCGAAGGGTCTTGAACACTTCGATAATCAAGGTTTGCTTCAAAATTTGAAAGGGGCGTAGATAAGCGCCACGAAAAAGGCATCACCCGCACACCTTGATAAACTAAATCTTTCTCCCAAAGCTGGCCAAAGACCCACCAGACAGATTCCATAAATGACAGGTCCATCGTTTTATAGTCATCATCAAAATCCACCCAGCGCCCAAGTCTGGTAATGGTTTTGCGCCATTCTTCGGTATATTTCAAAACGCCAGCACGACACGCCTCATTAAATTTACTAATGCCATAGGAGCGAATTTCTGTAGGGCCGCTAAGGCCAAGTTCTTTTTCAACTTCCATCTCAATGGGCAAACCATGGGTATCCCACCCAAACCGACGCGTGATGTGCTTCCCTCGCATCGCCCAATATCGCGGCACAATATCTTTGATGGTCGATGCCACTAAATGACCATAGTGCGGTAAGCCTGTCGCAAATGGAGGCCCATCATAAAATACATAATCAGTTTTTCCTTCGGAATTTTGGCGCTGGTTCACCGATCTTTCGAAAACACCTTTGTCTTTCCACAATTGGAGCGCTTCGTGCTCCGCAGAAACAAAGGAAAAATCTTTCTTAAATGCTGGAAAATAACCCATAAACGCCTCACTCAAGCTTTAGAATGGCAGCATACCCGTTCAGCGCCCCGGTGCAAGCCACCAACCAGAATTTTTCGTACTGAATTTGGCGTGTTGAGTAGTTTTTGGCACGAAGTTATGAAAAAATAGCCCAGGTTGAAAACGCTTTTTAAGGTGAATATGGCATCAGAACAAAATACCATCGGCGCCTACGAAGTCCTTGATGAAATAGGTCGGGGCGGCATGGGTGTGGTTTACAAAGTAAAACACCAAATCACGGGCAGGATTTGCGCATTAAAAATGGTGCTTCCAGAAAATATGCGGGAAGAAACGGACCGCCTGCGATTTAAAAGAGAGTTTCGCGCGATGCAAAGGGTGAGTCATCCTAATGTGGTACAGGTTTTTGAGTCTGGAAGTGAAAGAGGCCGCCCTTATTTCACTATGGAACTTATCAAAGGCACCCCTTTATTTACTTGGCTAGATGGTACGGAAAAGAAGCTTATTAACCGTAAAAAGATGGCCCTGCCAACAAAAGCGTGGCCTGCAGAAAAACTCGAAAAACTAAATAACAAAGAAAGAATTGAACGGATTCGTACTGCCTTCGAGCAAATCGCTCAGGCCATGAGTGCCATTCATCAACATCGCATTGTTCACCGAGATCTCAAGCCGGACAACATCTTGGTGACGCAAGAAGGCCAGATCAAAATCATGGATTTTGGTATTGCGAAAACACTCGGTAATCACGGTGAATTCAGTTCGGGCCGACTTCTCGTTGGAACTTATCGATACCTCGCCCCGGAACAAGCATTAGGCATTCGCGTTGACACGAGAGCCGACCTTTATTGTCTTGGCGTCTTACTCTACGAAACAGTTGCTGGCCGACATCCATATTTTTCCGAAACGGACGTCGGTTATGCTTTTCATCATGCGAGGACCCCTGCCCCACCTCTAGTGAAATACAATCCAAACGCACCCCACGACCTGGTAAATCTTATTGCACAACTAATGAACAAAGAGCCCACACGAAGATTGGCGTCGGCAGCAGAAATGGCCTTTTTACTTCGCTCACCTTTAGAAAATACAGATGCAGAGTTAGCGCAAGACCTCCTCGATGGAGGTCCGATCATCTTTGAACCAGCACTCATCGGTCGTGCTGCAGAAATGATGACACTCGAAAACCTCTGTAAAAAAACAATAAAAGGGAAAGGTAAAATTATTTGGCTTAATGGCCCTGAAAATGTAGGCAAATCACGTCTTCTCGAACAAGCGCTTGCCACTGGTAGGAGCCAAAACATAGATGTCTTCGTTAGCTATTGTGATGCCGAAGACAAAAGTCCTTTCCAACCATTTATTAAAATTATCGATAAGATGGTACGACTTGCGCAAAACTTACCCGCGAGCATGCTTGATAATTTTTTAGGAAAATACCGTTCTATACTGGCAGCTCACGTACCAAGTTTACGTCGTCTCAATGACCCTATGGCCCCACAAAATTTTGATGACATCAATACCCAACACAATCCACAACAATTTTTTCAAGCGGTCTGGTACTTCCTCAGTCGCTACGCCAACACCCGCCCCATACTCATTGCCATTGATGATTTTCACGCCGCGGACGAACTCTCAATCCACCTCGCCGAGCAATTAGCCAAACGCTTAACAAGACATCAAACTAATAAAACCAAAACCAGCCATCTACAAATGAGCCTTCTTTTCACAGGTGAAGTTGATAAAAAAAGTTCTGTAAGAATGAAGCCGCTTTTAGAGCAGTTTAGTCATTTTCATGGTTACCAACCCTTGCCTCTTAGGGCGCTTACCGTAGCTCAAGTAGGTGACATGGTTGCTAGCATGCTCGGGGGCGCAGCTGTAGCGCAAGTCATTCAACATAAAATCCATCGAGATACAGAGGGCCTGCCTGGATTGGTTGAAAATCAAGTTCGTGTTTGGGTCGATTCAAACTACCTGCAACGCCAAAACCGTATTTGGGTTATCAGCAAACAACAGGGCAGCCAGGATTTATCATCTCTCCTCAATCTCAACAAAAGAGAAGATACAAATATTGTCGATATTTCTAGAGTTACTCAAGCCGACCTCGGTGACTCAGAAGAACTCTCGATTTATCAAGAAAAAAGACTCGCGGATTTGTCTTTCGCAGCCCAACAAATTTTACACTATTTAGCAGTTATTGGACAAAGGACATCTTTTGTTTTTTTAAAACAAGTGGTTCCTGTTTCCGAAGACGCCCTACTTGATGCGATAAATGAGCTTTTAGAAGCACAAATTCTTCAAGAAAGTCGGGAGCGACAAGACTATGTCATTGGCACCGCCGATAGAAAGCTTCTCTTGCGCAGTTTAAATCAAAAACAAAAGAAACGCATCCATCAGCAAATAGCAGAAGGTCTCATCAATAGAGCACGTGCTACTGCATCTCCTTTGCCCCATGAACGTATCGCGGCGCATATGCTCGCTGCAGATCGTAAAAATAAAGCACTTCTACACTGGGTTTACGGGGCCCAACGAGCCTTACAAAATAGTGCCAACGAAACAGCTGCAGAATTAATTCGAAACGCACACAGTGTCCTAAAAACAAATCAGACCCATTTTAAAGGTGATGCATTAGCCGTTCGCGCAGAATTCGAGTTAACGCTGCTTCGTTTACAAGCGCTTGAGCGTATCGGTAATTATGTTTCTTGTACAAAACTCGCACGGCGTAGAAAAGACATGTACGAATCGCAACAAAATAAGCATAATATTGCAAGATTCTGGATTCATATGGCTGAAAGCCTTGTTGAAACAGGTGAGTTAGAAGAAGCACAAGCACTTGCGAAAAAAATATTACGCATCCCAAATCTGCCTCAAAAGCGACTCATCTTACGAAGTCGAGCACATCGTCTTTGCGGTAAGATATATGCACGTAAAGGATCATATGAGAAAAGCGTTATATGTTTACAAAAAGCACTGATCTTGTCTCGTAACTTAGAATTACACAATGAAGCAGAGCAGGCTCAAAGCGCTCTGGCATACCAACATTTCTGGGCCGGTTTCGTAAAAGAAGCGAAAAATGATTTCACAGATCTTTGGGAGCGAGCACAGCAACGACAAGATATGCCTCTTATTATTCGCTATACATACATGCTAGGCGAAATTGCGAGGGCCCAAAATAAACCACAACTTGCTGAGCAATTTTTTCGTAAAAGCATCAGCATCGCGAAACCGGCGGGTAATCGGCTCGCCGTTGCCAATGGCCTTGCTGCCATCTCGCTCGTTAAATCAAATAAAAATGCAAAAGACGCTTTAACGATCTGCAGACAAGGTCTCCAAATTTTCAAAGACCTCAATAATCCTAAAGAGCTCGCTCACGCTGAATTGATCAGAGCCCGCATTGAAATGCTGCTGAATGAAACAACTCAAGCGGAGAAAACAATCTATCGAGTGATTCAAATTGCAGATACCATTAAAGACCAACCATTAGAACTCGAAGCATGGTTGAGACTCGTTCTTATGTATGCCCAGGCCGACCAAACTAAAAAAGCGGTCTCTTTATGGCCTAAAGTGATCGCCATAGCCACCCGACTGGATAACCATCGCTTACAACTCTTGAAGATCTATGTGGAAGCACAATGCGCCTTTTCCCTGAATGAATTTTCTAGAGCGCAAGAGTTGGTGAGTTTGGCCCTCAACCGTCCCATTCCCTCCCTGGCACGCAATAACTTTTTGAACCTTAATGAGCGTTTAGAGCAAATAGAGGTGGTTTAAATTAAATTGCCCTTAAATCGGTCTAAAATTGAGGGAAAGCCGAATAAAGGTATAAGATAAGGGTGTCTCTTTTGCTTGATTTACGGCCCCCTAAAAGCCCAGAAGTTCGAACTGTTAATGGAAGTTATTTGCTCTAGTTGCGGAACTGAATACGATTTTGATGAAGCACGTGTCCCAACTGACGGCGTCACCGTAAAGTGCACGACATGTGGCCACATTTTTAAAGTCACCAAAGAAGGCGCCACCTCGAATGTCGCACCTGAGCCTACATCTAAGAAAAAGGGTGCCAACTGGCAAATCAAAAAACAAAATGGAGATCATTTATCATTCAAAGCGCTCTCTACGCTGCAAAAATGGATTGTAGAGCGAAAAGTCTCGGGCGAGGACGAAATCAGTCGAACGGGTGACAAATGGACTAAACTCGCAGATGTACCTGAATTTCAGGTGTTTTTTCAAGCTCTCGAGCCAGCCCCGCCACAATACATCGATGATTTAGAAGACGCCTCAGCAGCCCAAGAAGACACTGAAGAAGCACCCGATACAGAAATTCAAGAACAGGAAAATGGTGATACTGAAGCGGAGCCAACGACAAAAGAAACCAATGACAAAGTCACTAAAAAAGCAAAGTCAACCGCTAAGAAGAAAACGCGCGGCGTAGCTAAAAGAGGCACCGTAAAGAAAAAGAAACGCGCCGGTACAAAAAAGAAAAGCAGCTCCAAAAAGAACATCACGCTCGAAGCCTTCATGCAAGAATCGAGTGCTGAAGCGAGTGAAGAGAATATAGAAAAATCCATCCAAGAAAACGAGCCTGTAAGCAATCAGGATGATGCATTCTTAGAAGAAGAAGATCCCATCCAAATCTGGCAAGCACAAAAGCAAAAAAGAATGACGATGATTGGCGTGGGTATCTCATCATTCAT
>MDTG01017843.1_pt1 | contig 12042 bp, 12 predicted proteins | sample 811421 | NCBI WGS metagenome assembly MDTG01 (sample SAMN05326645, study PRJNA326480) | marine metagenome | isolation source: seawater | place: Pacific Ocean: South East | collected 2011 | reverse complement strand
TAATTGGTGCAAGACTAAATAATTAAATTATTTTTTTCTTCTTTTAAAACTACCTTTACCTTTTTTTGGTTTTACAATTCTTTTTCTGTATTTTGATGTAAACAGATCTTTAGCAATTTTATTTCTTGTTTTCAAAAAGAGTACCCATGCTTTGTGTTAATAATAAAGTTTTCATCTAAAAAATTATCGTTAATTTTTTTTCGTAGTCTGTATATATGTGTTTCTACTGTGTGCGTGTCAGCATCAGTTGAATAATTCCAAACAGATGATAAAATTTTTTCTTTTGATACAGGATGCTTATTTTTTAAGAGCAATTCTAAAAGCTGGATTTCCTTTTCTGTAAGGATTATGAAAGTTTGATCTTTTGATAATTTTTTTTCATTTTTATTTAATAGATAATTTTTAATTTTAATCGAAGAGTTAATACTATAAATCTTTTTCGCCGCAATAGTTTCCACTACTGAATTTATATCGTTTAAAGTAAAGGGAAGCTCTATAACTGCATCATAATTACTGAAAGAAGTTTTCTTAAAAGAGGCACATATTTTTAATGAAACACTATTGTTAATTATATCTGCTTTTTCTTTATCTTTAAGAATATTCTCATGAAACAATATAATATCATAATTAGATTTGTGTCCCTCAGTTTGAGGATTAAACTTTAAAAATGGTTTTAGTTCATTTAAGCTATTGGTAAAATAAATCGGTCCCAAAATTAAAACATTTAATTGATGCATATTATAATTAATAAAAAATACCTTACTTATAAAAAATATAAAGTAAAATGTGCAGTAGGTAAGCGAGGAATTAAAGTTAAAAGAAAAGAAGGCGATTTAATTACACCTAAAGGAGAGTTCAAAATTAAGTTTATTTTGTTTCGCAAAGATAGACTAAAAATTGAAACTAAATTAAAAATAAAAGCCATTACTAAAAACATGGGTTGGTGTAATGATCCAAGATCAAAACAATATAATAAACTTATAAGACTACCTTTTAAATATAGTCATGAAAAACTTTTTAAAAAGGAAAATATTTACGATATTATCGTAGTGCTTAATTATAATATGGATCCAATAAAAAAGTTTAAAGGAAGTGCAATTTTTATTCATATAGCCAAAAAAAATTATAAAAAAACAGAAGGTTGCATAGCTATCAAAAAAAACCATCTATTGAAGATTATTAAAGACTTAAAAACTAGTTCAAAAGTTAAGATCTTTCTCCGAAGATAGAGCTGCCAATTCTCACAAAAGTTGCGCCGCATTTTACAGCATCAATATAGTCTGCGGACATACCCATACTCAATTCTTTGAGAGCAAGAGAATTATTAAGTTCATTTAATGTCTTAAAATATTTTTTTGTATTATCATCGTTAGGTGGAATCACCATAAGACCGATGACTTCTAGACCTTTCTCATTTTTACAATAATTGTAGAATGGATCTAAATCACTCACTGGGATTCCAGATTTTTGAATTTCATTTCCTATATTCACTTGTATAAAATATTTTAAATCTTTATTTAAATTTTTTGAGTGCTTTGCTAGAGCATCAGCTAACTTCTGACTATCAAGGGAATGTATGTAATTGAATAATTTCACTGCATCTTTAGCTTTATTACTTTGTAGTTTTCCAATCATGTGTAATTTTATTAACTCTTTTTCTTTTAAGGTTTCTGACCACTTAGAAATTGCCTCTTGCACTTTATTCTCGCCAAAATGTTGATGTCCATTCTCAATTAGAGGATAAATATGATTTAATGAAAATGTTTTGCTAACAGCTATTATATTCACATTTTTAATTGGCTTTATTGATGCAATATTAGATTTTATTTTGTTATATCTTTCAACTATTGTGCTCATATGTTTATTATAAAGAAACAGTACTTTTTAATTATAGAAAGTATAAAAGAAATTGATTTAAAAAACATAAAAATAAAAAATAAATTTTCAATTATTTATAGAAATTTAAAAACAGTAGATAAATTAGAGGATTTATCTAAATTTAGAAAAGTTTGTAAATTAAAATCGATAAAATTTTTCGTCGCAAATAATTATAAATTGGCCATAAATCTCAAGTCAGATGGTATTTACTTGTCTTCTCATAACAGGTCTCTCAAACCTTTAAGTTTTAAGAGATCAAATTTTAAGGTAATTGGATCAGCTCATAACTTCAGAGAAATATCAATGAAAATAAATCAAGGTTGTAATCATATTTTATTTTCTAAATTATTTTTAGTAGAATACGATAAACTTTCTCCATTTCTTGGAGTTATCAAATTTAACAATTTTTTAAAATTGTATAAATCTTTAATACCGTTAGGCGGCATTAATTTAAATAATTTAAGCCATCTGAAAAATATAAACTCTAAGGGATTTGCTGTATTGTCTGCGATAAAAAAAAAGCCGGCTAATATAATTAACCGGCTTTTTTAAATAACTTAAGTAAAACTTAAATTAAAATGCCATTGACATAGTCGCAAGCGTTTTAGTTGTGTTAGCTCCTGAAACGTATCCAGAATTTGAAGACTCAACGCTAGTTAAACCAACTGTTGCTCCTCCAATGTCATACGCTACCATCAAGAACGTAGATTCAAATGCAATCTCTGTTCTTGTAAATGGAGTAGCACCTGCTGCTGCATTAGCTGCCGCACCGTAAGATTTTCTTGTAGACTCTTCTTCAGAGTAAGATACTGAAAGTGCATCGTTTAATGCTACTTCTACACCCAAACCTTTAAGTCGGTAATTATGTGCACCTGCACTAACTTTATCACCGATTGCTGGAGCGTAGTATCTTTCTTTGTAACCAACTTCGAAGTTACCTAAAGCGTAGTTTACTGCGTAACCACCAGCTTGTTCTGTTTGTGCGTTTGTACCTGTTGTACCTTCTGAATCAAAGAAGTCTGCTGCAAGTGATAAACCATCAATTGGAGCTGCTGTTACTCTGTACATGATTTCAGAGTCACCAGATCCACCTGCAGTGTTTTCACCACCTGTAGATTTGTAACTGTTGTTATCACCGTCAGTATTGTTTGGTACGTAAGCTACTGATAATCCAATTCCAAATGGAAGTACATCTGCTGGAGCATCATATTGTAAGTTACCATGGTCTGATACGTCGATTGCGTTACCAACGAAATCTGCTGTGTTAGCAAAGTCAGAACCATTTCCTACAGCACCGATACCATCTTTTGTCTCAGTAGATAATCCACCTTCTGAGTCATTGATTGTTAATGTACCAATACCGCCCATACCGATTTTTAATTGAGAGTCATCGTTATCGTGAGCTCCACCATCATTACCATCTAATTCCATGAAGTAATTCCAAGTGAAACCATTGTCTAACTCACCTGATGCACTAAACATCAATTCGTTAGAAACACCAAGACCCTTGTCATTGTTGTTAGCTGAACCACCGTTTACTACGTAAGAAACATTCGCTGAACCTGTTACATTTAGGTCACCAGCAAAAGCGTTTACAGATAGAAATAATGATGAGAAAAGTACAACAACTTTTTTTGTCATGTTTTTCATATTTTTCCTTTGTTGTTATTATTTGTTAAATTAATTTAACGTAACGGTTCTAACAAAAATTCACCTTGTTATATTTAAAAAACCCCTGTTTTAGCCATTTTTAATTTTAGTTGTGATATATTTACAACACAGAAAATGGCATAAAATTCGCTTTTTTATTGATATATATGATTTTTAATAAATTTGCTGTATTTGTCTAATAAATTTTCAAATTTTATGAGAAAACTAATTAATTTTTTTCTAATTTTAACGATTACTTTACCCTTGATATCTTGTGGGGGTATAAAAAAGGTCGATCAAAGATCTAGGCCTTCTGACCCTGAAGAAAGAAGACGTCAAGCCGTATCTGAGGGAAGAGGTACTGGAATTAATGAATTATTTAATAGAAATCGGTCTAACAATTTTGAATTTAGTTCTTCTAATCCAATGTGGAGAGCTTCGCTTGAAACTTTAGATTTCCTTCCATTACTAACTGTTGATTATTCGGGAGGCGTAATAATTACAGACTGGTATTCTGAGTCAGGTGGCAGAGACTCTATTAAACTTACGATTAGGTTTTTATCAAATGAAATAAGAAGTGATAGTCTTAAAATTATTGTTCATAAACGTACCTGTCAAACAATATCAAACTGTAAAACTATAGTGTCTAAAAGTAATTTAATTAAGGACGAGTTGCGTTCTACTATTTTACGTAAAGCCTCTTTACTACTAAAATCTGATAAAAAGAAGAAATAATAGCCATGGAAAGATTTAATTTTCAAGTAATTGAAAAAAAATGGCAAAAAAAATTTTCCAAAAAAAAATTATTTAATAAAAAAGGCAAAAAATTTTATTGCCTAGAGATGTTTCCTTACCCGTCAGGCAAAATACATATGGGTCATGTAAGAAATTACACGATAGGTGATGTGATCGCTCGTTTTAAATACTTAAAAGGTTTTAATGTTTTACATCCTATGGGCTGGGATGCTTTTGGGCTACCTGCAGAAAATGCTTCCAAAATAAATAAATTACACCCTAGTGAATGGACTAATAAAAATATTAATACAATGAAAAAACAGCTAAAATTGCTAGGTTTATCAATAGATTGGGACCAAGAAATTTCAACTTGCGATGAAAATTATTATAAGCATCAACAAGCGCTTTTTATTGATTTTTTTAATAATGGTTTAGTTTCTCGAAAAGAAACATATGTTAATTGGGATCCAGTAGAAAAAACAGTTTTGGCAAATGAACAAGTTATCAATGGAAGAGGTTGGAGGTCAAATGCAATTGTAGAAAGAAAAAAACTTTCTCAGTGGTTCTTTAATATTACAAAATTTGCCGAACCTCTTTTAAATGAGTTGAATGAACTGAAAGGTTGGCCCGAAAGAGTAAAGCTGATGCAAAAAAATTGGATTGGTAAATCCTACGGGTGTGAATTAGACTTTACCGTCATTAATAGTAACGAAAAAATTAAGGTTTTTACGACAAGACCTGATACAATTTTTGGTGCAAGTTTTTTAGCTCTCTCAAGTGATCATCCATTTAGTAAAGATTTTTTAAGTAATGACAACTTTAAAAAATTTAAAGATGAGTGTGGTAAAACTGGAACTACTGAAGAGGCTTTAGCAAACGCTGAAAAAATTGGCTTTAATACAGATTTATTTGCTCAACATCCATTTATTAAAAATAAAAAAATCCCAATATTCTTTGCTAACTTTGTTTTGATGGATTATGGGTCAGGAGCTGTGTTTGGTTGTCCTGCGCATGATCAACGAGACTTTGATTTTGCAAAAAAATATTCTCTAGAAATAACCAAAGTAGTTTCTGATGGCAAAGAAGAAGATTTGAAAGAGGCTTACACTGGTAATGGTAAAATTATAAATTCAGATTTCTTAAATGATTTAGATATCATTAAAGGTAAGGAAGAAATAATAAAACGGATTGAAAAAAATAATCTAGGTAAAAGAAAAACTTTATATCGATTAAAAGATTGGGGAATTTCTAGACAACGATACTGGGGGTGTCCTATTCCAATGATCTATTTAGAGGATGGTAGCGTTGTTCCTGTAGAAAAAAGTGAGTTACCAATTCTCTTACCAGAAGATGTTGATTTGAATTCAAAAGGAAATCCTCTTGAAATGCACCCTACTTGGAAAATCACCACGCAAAAAAGTACTAAAAAGAAAGCTACTAGGGAGACAGATACATTGGATACTTTTGTTGATTCTTCTTGGTATTTCTTAAGATTTTGTTCGCCTAAACATGTAAAATCACCTTTTGATGAGAAAGAAGTAAACTATTGGATGCCAGTTGATCAATACATAGGCGGAATCGAGCATGCTATTTTACATTTATTGTATTCTAGGTTTTTTACTAAAAGTATTCGTAAACTTAATCCTAAATTGAATTTTGATGAACCTTTTAAAAATCTTTTTACACAGGGAATGGTATGTCATGAGTCATATAAAGATATGAAGGGTAATTGGCTTTATCCTGAACAAATTAAAAAAATTTCTAATAATAAAGTAATAAAAAAGGATAATGGAGAAAACGTTATAGTTGGACCTCCTGAGTCTATGTCGAAATCAAAAAAAAATACAATTGATCCAGAAACAATGATTAGTCAATACGGAGCAGACTCTGTAAGATGGTTTATATTATCAGATAGTCCACCAGAAAAGGACGTTCAATGGTCTGATTCTGGGGTTGTTTCTTCAAATAAATTTTTGCAAAAAATTTGGAACTTAAATAAAATTATTTGTGACCGTAAAGAAAAAAAAGCAGATATAAAAATAACTGAATCTTTTAATTTGAATATTGAAAAATTAATAAAAAAAATAGATACAACAATCGAAGAGTTTAGATTTAATGTATCTATAGCTCATTTTTATGAGATATATAATCTTTTTAATAAATATTTGGATAAAGAATTAAATAATGAAACCCTTATTAAAAATATCACAAAAGTTATGAAATTAATGATTCCTTTTACGCCCCATCTAGCTTACGAAAGCCTTGAGCTTTTAAAATGTCAAAATGTTGATATTTGGCCAGAAATAAAAGGTAATTTAAAAGAAGAAATTAAATTTGCAGTTCAGATCAACGGAAAAACCAGAGATATAATTACTATTCAAAAAAATAGTGGAAAAAGTGAAATAGAACTTTTAATTAAAAAAAATTCAAAGGCAAACAAGTTTATTGAGAATAAAAAAATTTTTAAAACAATTTTTGTTAAAGATAGAATTATTAATTATATTATTAAATGAAAAAATTACAAAAATTAACAATATTATTTTGTTTATTAATACTCACGAATTGTGGTTTTCAACTTTCGAGTTTAGAGACTAATTATAAAATTTTAGAAATTAATACTAATGGAGATAAAAAAATAAATTATAAACTTAAAACCAAAGTATCAGCTACATCAAAGGAAAATAATAACAATTTGATAAAGCTCAACATAAATACAAAAAAAAATAAAACGATAAAGGAAAAAAATATTAGCAATCAAGTTACAAAATACGAGATAAACATTATTTGTAGCGTTGAATATAAGTCGTTAAATGACAAAAAAGAAGGCTCTTTTACTATATTAAAAAGAGGTGACTATTCCGTATCATCGAAATACTCAGATACACTTAATAATGAAAAAAACTTAATTAACTCTTTAGTAAATAATATTTCAGAGGAAATAATAGATAATCTAACATCTAATTTTAATGATTTATAAAAGCTATCTTGTTGAACAGAATTTCAAAACTTTAAAAAGTAACTTAGTTCTATTTTATGGAGAAAATCTTGGCTTAATTGACGAATTTAAAGCAATTATTAAAAACAATTATAAAACGAGTAAACTTTTAATATTTGACCAAGAAGAAATTTTAAAAAATGAGGAAGCTTTTTTTTCTGAAGTTAACAATATTTCTTTATTTGAAGATAAAAAAGTTTTTTTTATAAACAACGTCAATGATAAATTTTTACAGATTATTGATGAATGTAAATCTAAAATTGATTCTAACAAAATCTATTTATTTGCCAATATATTAGAAAAAAAATCAAAATTAAGAAATCTTTTTGAAAAGGAAAAAGATTTAAATGTAATTCCTTGCTATCAAGATAATGAAATAAGTATAAAAAATTTTATTCTAAATAACTTAAAAGGGTTTTCAAATGTATCCCCTCAGATGATTAATTTGTTAATTGATAGCTGCAGTTACAATAGATCAAAACTTAAAAATGAAATTGAAAAAATTAAAGCTTATTTTTTAAATAAATCAATTAATTTGAAAGATTTAACACAACTTCTTAATATTAAAGAAGATGATGATTTTAACTTAATTAATAATTCTGCCTTAAGTGGAAAGAAAGAATTAACAAATAAATTATTAAACAGTACCTACATTGATGATGAAAAAACTATTTTTTATACTTCAATTATCAATAATAGGTTAGAGAAGTTAAAAACAGTGATCAGTGAAGAAAATAACAGAGAGAACATTGAGACAATTGTAAACAGGTTGCGACCGCCTGTTTTTTGGAAAGATAAACCTGTTTTTATTGAGCAATTAAAAATTTGGAATCTTAAAAAAATTAATAAAGCATTAGATGAGTCTTATCAGGTTGAAATAACAATCAAATCTAATTCTAATATTGTAAAAAAAACAGTCATAAAAAAATTTATTTTAGATATTTGTAATTTGGCTAATGCCTCTTAAGAAGATTAGAAATAAGATCAAATTGTTCTAAATCTTTATAGTGTACAGTAAGTTTACCTGAATTATTTTTTCGATTAAGAATATCAACTTTCATTCCTAAATTTTCTTCCATCTGCCTTTGTTCCTCTAAGATGTTAGAGTCAACACGCATTTGACCTACTTTTTGGGGACCTTTTTTGGACCTGACTAAATATTCTACACTTCGCGCACTTAATTTTTTTGCTACAATTTGTTCAGCTATATGTGAAGCGTTTGATACCCCAACTAATGGTCTTGCTTGTCCAGCTGTAATTAATCCCTCTTCAATCATTGCTTTTACGTCTACGGGTAAAGTTAAAAGTCTTAACGTATTACTCACGTGACTTCTACTTTTTGACATAAAATTTGCAATTTTTTCGTGATCATAATCAAATTCTTTGTGTAATCTTTCATATGCTGATGCCTCTTCAATCGGATTTAAATCATCTCTCTGAATGTTTTCTACTATAGCTACTTCTAGCGTTTCATTGTCATTCAAATCTAAAACCGTTACAGGTATTTCATGCAAACCTGCTTTTTGAGCTGCAAGCCACCTTCTTTCACCTGCAACTATTTCATACATGCCTTTTTTTGATTTGTTGGGTCTCACAGCAATTGGTTGGATTATACCGTTTTTTTTAATTGAGCTTGCTAATTCATTTAGTTTATTTTCATCAAAAACTTGCCTTGGTTGATAGGGATTTCTTGTCAAATCACTGATGGGGGCTGTAGTTTTATTTGAAGGAATATTAATCTTATTGTTTTTATCATTCGGTTTACTGTCTCCGAATAACGCTGATAAACCCCTTCCTAGTCCCTTTTTTTTTGATTTATTCATGCCGCAGATACTTCCCTATTATAAGACGATAAAAATTCATTAGCTAAATCAAAATAAGCTTTACTGCCTACGCAAGCTTTATCATAAATCACACAAGGTAGGCCATGTGAAGGAGCCTCAGAAAGTCTTACATTCCTAGGTATAACAGTATCATAAACTTTTGATTTAAAATGACTCCTTGCTTCTGCATCGACTTCTGTAGATAATTTATTTCTCTTATCAAACATAGTTAATAAAATTCCTCTAACTATCAATGAAGGGTTTAGATTTTCTTTGATTCTATCTATTGTTTTTATTAATTGTGTTATTCCTTCCAAAGCAAAAAATTCAGTTTGTAAAGGAACTAACAATTCATCTGAACCTACTAAAGCAATAACAGTTAAAAGACTTAATGAAGGCGGACAATCTATAAATACAAAGTTATAGTTATTTAAAATTTTAGATTTATTTTTTTCAAAAATTTTTTTTAAAGTAAAAGCTCTATCCTCATTTGCTGCTGTTTCAACTTCAAGTCCTGACAAATCGACTGTGGAACTTATTAGATGTAAGTTATTAATGTTTGTTTCCTGGATTGCTTCTTTTAAATTTATTTTGCCTATGAGCAGGTTGTAAATATTATTTTCTTCCTTGGTGTTAGATTTTCCTAATCCAGTTGTAGCGTTACCTTGAGGATCTAAGTCTACTACTAAAGTTTTTTGACCCATAATGGACAGTGATGAAGCAAGGTTTAGTACTGTTGTAGTTTTACCAACTCCGCCCTTTTGATTAATTACTGCAATAATTTTATTTTTCATATTTATCAGCTATTATTATTTTCGAATCTTTATCTGTTAGGCTATTTTCTATTCTATATCTGTAATTAAGATTATTTGGAAGTTTTTTAAGTTCTTCTGAAGCTTTTTTTCCCTTTAATATTATAATTTTATGTGGATTTTTTACTTTTTCACGTGAAATCCTGAAAATTTCCTCTAATTTTTTAAAGGCCCTACAAACAATATAATCAGTTTTAATTATATCAAAATCATATACATTCTCCTCAACAGTAAAATCGACAAAACTCTGAATTTCCCTCAAAAAACTTCTTTTTACAGGTGATTTTTCATACAATTTCACGTGAAACCTAGGGTTGTTTTTAAATATAGCAATTATAACACCTGGAAGGCCAGCACCAGATCCAAAATCAGATAAAATAGAGTTTGATTTAAAGTCTAAAAATTTCACAACTTGCGCACAATCAAGAATATGTCTACACCAGATATCATTTTCGGTACTTTTCCCAATTAAATTGTACTTTTTGTTAAATTTAAGTAATAAATCAACATAATTAACGATTTTAACCATATTACGATCAGAAATATTAAACTTTTCTATTAGATGTTGCTTAATTTCTTGCTTATCCATTAAGCTGACTTGCTAGATCGAAGCTTTTTAATGCAAGAAAGTATAACAATTATAGCTGATGGGGTTATTCCGTCTATTCTGAGAGCCTGGCCGAGTGTTCTAGGTCGTATTTTGCTTAATTTAACCTTAACTTCTGTGGATAAACCACTGAGTAAATCATAATTGAAGTCATTAGGTATTTCCATGGCCTCATCCTTGTTAAATGCCTTAATATCTCTATCCTGTCTAGAGAGGTATCCTGAGTAATGTGCATCGATTTCAACCTGCTTGTCAAGAGAGGGGTGAAAAGCTGGAATTGAGGGAAAAATTTCTCTTAACTTAGATAATTTTACATTCCTCTGACCCATTAGCTCAATACAAGACCTTTTGACCCCATCCATGGCTATTTTAATAGAATATTCTTTTGCTTTGTTAGGAGTTATAAAATTAGACTTTAGATGTTTAGTTATAAGTAAAAGTTTTTTATTTTTTTCATTAAACATTTTTTTTCTAGCAGAAGAAATTAAATCAATATCTATTCCTTTATTAGTCAACCTCTGGTCGGCATTATCAGCTCTTAGACTCAATCTGTATTCTGCTCTAGATGTAAACATTCTATAAGGTTCGCTCACACCTTTGGTAATAAGATCATCAATCATTACACCGATATAAGAATCGCTTCTACTCAAAATAAATTCTTTTTTATTTTTAATTTTTAATGCCGCGTTAATACCAGCTATTAAACCTTGAGCTGCCGCCTCCTCATAACCTGTTGTTCCATTTATTTGCCCAGCGAGAAATAAAGATTTAATTTTCTTTGTTTCAAGAGTGACTTTTAATTCTCTGGGATCTACATAATCGTACTCTATGGCATAACCTGCCCTTATCATTTTAACTTGCTCTAAACCCTTGATTTTACTTAATATTTTAATCTGTATTTCCTCAGGTAAAGAAGTAGATATACCATTTGGGTAAATAGTATTGTCCTTTAATCCCTCAGGTTCAAGAAATATTTGGTGTTTTTGTTTCTCTTTAAACTTTACAATTTTATCTTCGATAGACGGACAGTAACGCGGGCCTACACCTTTAATATTGCCAGAATACATTGCACTGCTAGAAATATTTTCACTGATAATCTCATGTACATCACTATTAGTATAAGTCATTCCGCATTTGATTTGTGTATTAGAAATTTTATTAGTTAGGAAAGAGAAATAATAATGATCATCATCTGCTGGTTGCATTTCTAAATCATCATAATTAATTGAACTGCCATCTAGTCTTGGAGGAGTTCCTGTCTTCAATCTACCTATCTGCATTTTAAATTTTGCTAATTGTTCACTTAAACCTGTAGATGGTTTCTCATCATACCTACCCGCTGGTATTTGTGTTTCACCAATATGTATTAATCCATTAAGAAAAGTACCAGTAGTTAAGATAAGTTCTTTAGTTCTTATTTCTTTTCCGCTCTGACAGATAAAACCGATTACTTTATCTCCCTCAAATAAAAATTTAACAACAGGATCAGCTATTACCTCTAAATTTTTGTAATTAAGTAAAATTTTTTGCATATGCTCTTTA
>MDTG01410513.1_pt1 | contig 12043 bp, 9 predicted proteins | sample 811421 | NCBI WGS metagenome assembly MDTG01 (sample SAMN05326645, study PRJNA326480) | marine metagenome | isolation source: seawater | place: Pacific Ocean: South East | collected 2011 | reverse complement strand
ACTTAGCATGGTGTAAAGCCATTGGTAAGCTGATGTAATTAATACATCGGCTAATGCCGAAACCTGCGCTAACGATTGCGTAATAACCTGTTTGTTAAGTCCGTCTCGTAGGGTAATCGCTGCCATATGAAAGTGGCGACAGTGGCGAAGTGCGCGAAGGAGTTCATCTTCGGATTTAACATTTTCGAGTTCTTGCGTAACAGCATGATTGTAGAAGGTGTGCGGCTCTTCAGGAATCGATTCAACCAGCATAGCGCCAACCCACTCAGGGTGCTGAAGGCAAGTCTCTGCAAAAAATAGCGAGCGGCCAAATAGGGTGGTGAGATCAGTTCGATGATGCGATAAGTCACTATTAAAGCGCTCATCATTTGAAAGCTTTTCCCAAGAATCATTGGCTTGTTGTGCATTGCTCATGGTATTTGTATTTTCTGTTGGCATAATACTGGCTTCGACAATAATAAATATTTCAAAACGTTGAGATAAAAAGAGTCTGTCACAGTTTTTGGGGCGTAACCACCCTAAGGTTGTGTTTAGGTAAAAGGAGTAACAATACGTGGATGCTTTAATTAAACTCGTGCCGCTAGGTTCTGACTTATGGATTTACCTTGCTATCGATGTAAGTATCGCCCTAGCACTGTTGGTGGTTATGAAGTGGGTGACTGGGCTTATGAGAAAAAACTCAGTGACCGAAGAGCTTGGTATTAAAGATAATTTTGCTTTTGGTATTAGTATAGCGGGTGGCATGTTGTCGCTGTGTATCGTGCTTAGTTCGGTAGTAGGTCGACATATCGGGCAGGGCTACAGTGAAGCAGCAACTGGTATGGTAACGTTTGGTATTGTCGGTATTCTGCTGGTGAAGTTTGGTCGTTTTGCCCATGACAAGCTGGTACTCAATCGCGTAGATACTCACGCCATGATTTCAGAGCGCAGTGTAAGTGTTGCACTGGTAGATGCTGCAAGCTTAGTGGCAAGTGCCATTGTATTAAGAAATATTATGGTATGGGTAGATGGTAGTGACATGAACGCCATTATCGCTATCGTGACAGGATTCTCGGTAGTACTTACCATGTTATTGGTGATGACTCGTATCTTAGAAGTGCGCTATGCAAAAGATAATCAGAACGACTCCTTTCAAGGCGCCCTTCGAAAAGGTCAGTTAGCGTTAGCCATAGAGCACTCGGGTAATTTACTAGGCACAGCTATGATAGTTTCAGCAGCGAAAAACTTACTGATTTATAACCCTTCAGGTTATGTGAGTAACGTAACAGGCTGGCTAGTAGTAAGTGTAGCGCTGGCTATCGCATTGCATATATTGGTGCTTATTAATAAGAAAGTGATCATGTTTGGCATGAACTTTAGACAAGAAGTTGATCAACAACACAATGTTGGCGTTGCCTCATTAGGCTTTACGCTAAGCATAGGTACTGCCATGGTAATTAATGGCGTACTAGGTGGTTGAGCCAGTTTGTAAGCTGTTAGCGTAATGCTTTGAGCACTTTCTTTTTTTGGGGGGGAAGTGGTCGCCTCAAATATTCATGGTCAAAATGCACCGCAAATATTTTTGGCGCAACCTTGAGGGCTTTGATTACAAGCGATACTACTGATAGTCGGAAGGAGAAATATACTGGCTGTTTTGACATAGGTCTTCACATAGATTTTTAGGCAAAACCTTCTGTTTGACGATAGCCCGTTTTTTCTCTTTAGAAAGCCGTTTTACTTTGTATTCAATTTGCGAAGCTGTCGACCTATCTCCAATTAAAAAAATGGCCCTAAAGTGAAGCGGGCCTTTTCCTTTCAATGCCCGAGCGCCTCCCACAATTTCACCCCTATGTTGAGATATTCTTCGCGCCGGCGAAGTCGTAATGCCTGTGTACAATTGCCCCAGCTTATTTTCTATAAGATAAAGATACCAAGTTGAAGGCTGCTGGTGGGTATTCACGTTGTTGGCTGTTATACTCATTGGCAATTTGAAATACATCGATAAAGTTGTCTCATCAATGATTTTACCAGATTTTAGTAAAGCGAAAGTGCTTATTGTAGGTGACCTAATGCTAGACCGCTATTGGAGCGGTGGTACAGGTCGTATTTCTCCTGAAGCCCCTGTACCAGTGGTGAATGTTCAGTCATCTGAAGACCGCCCAGGCGGCGCGGCCAATGTGGCTGTGAACGTGGCCACCCTTGGGGCTAAAGTCACGCTTCTAGGCATGTGCGGAAACGATGAAAATGCCAAATTACTGCGTGAGCGCTTAGAGTCTTTTGATATCGACTGCCAGTTTTTCGCCGTTGAAGGCCAAGACACCATAACCAAACTTCGTGTGATGAGCAGAAATCAGCAATTGCTTCGACTTGATTTCGAAAAGAGCTTTGCTGATTCAGATAAATCTGAGTTAGAAGCCGCATTCGATAATGCGCTTGATGGTGTTGATATTGTTATATTATCTGACTACGCCAAGGGCTGTTTAAGTGATCCTCAGGCGCTTATTCAAGCCGCTAAAGCAAAAGGAAAGCGAGTGATTGTCGACCCTAAAGGGAGCGATTTCACTAAGTATGCTAATGCCACGCTAATTACGCCAAATATGGAAGAGTTAAACCATGTGGTGGGCGAGTCTACGACAGAAAAGTCACTGGTTGAAAATGCGCAAAGCGTTAAAACAACCTTAAACTTAGATGCGCTACTGTTGACCCGCTCTGAGCAAGGTATGACCTTGTTTGAGGGAAATAATGCAGAGTTTCATTTACCTGCAAAAGCTAAAGAAGTGTATGACGTAACGGGGGCCGGCGATACTGTGGTATCAACATTAGCTGTAGCGCTGGCAAGCAAACTGCCATTGCAAGCCGCTTGCGTGTTAGCTAATTTAGCCGCCAGTGTCGTGGTAGGGAAATTAGGTACGTCTACCGTTACCAATACCGAATTGGCTCTAGCGATAGGTGAGCAATCTGTTCATTTAGATGGCGGTGTGATGACCGAAGGGCAGCTTGAAATGGCAATGGCTGCAGCAAAAGCGCGAGGCGAACGTATTGTTATGACAAACGGATGTTTCGATATTCTGCACTCTGGCCATGTGGCGTATTTAGAAGAAGCCGCATTGTTAGGCGATAGGTTAATCGTTGCGGTAAATACTGATGCGTCTGTCACCAAGCTTAAAGGCCCAGGAAGACCTGTAAACAATACAAGTCGCCGTATGGCCGTGTTAGCGGGCTTAAGTGCCGTTGATTGGGTAGTGCCCTTCACTGAAGATACGCCACAGCGGTTAATTGCCTCACTTTTACCAGATATACTGGTAAAAGGCGGTGATTATCAAATTGAAGATATTGCTGGTGGAAAAGAAGTCATTGCCAATGGCGGTGAAGTGCAAGTGTTAACGTTTGAAGATGGCGTTTCTACCACCGGAATCATCGAACGTATAACAAGAAACAGGCTAACCTAGCTTTTTCACCGTTACCTCAAATTTTTATCTCAGTAAATGTAGTCGTTTGCTAGCTATACCCATTGAATAGGTAAGCTAGCAAAGTGAGCAGTTTTTTCAAACGGATATCAGCATGTACGAAAGTTACTACGGACTTAACGCTAAACCTTTTCAGTTAACACCTGACCCGGGCTTCTTTTTTGCCAGTAAGTGGCACAAACGCGCCATGTCGTACCTTCAGTATGGGCTGTCGCAGGCTGAGGGGTTTATTGTTATCACGGGTGATATTGGTACAGGGAAAACTACTGTCGCGAATAGCTTGCTGGCTGAGATTCAAGACGATATTTTTGCGGCCCAAATCGTAACGCCGAAACTCTCTCCTGATGAGCTGGTTAAAATGGTGGCCTCAAAGTTCGATATCAATACGGACGGAAGAAGCAAAGCTGAAATTTTAAAGATGTTAGAAGTGTTCTTGTACGACTTGAGCACCCAAGGCCGCCGTGCATTACTGCTTGTTGATGAAGCGCAGAACTTGCCGCTAGAATCGATAGAAGAGCTACGTATGCTGTCTAACTTTCAGCTTAATGGTAAGCCGTTAATTCAAAGCTTTCTATTAGGCCAAGAAGAACTACAGCCCATTTTGCGAGCACCCAATATGGAGCAGTTCAGGCAACGTATAGTGGCTTCATGTCATCTAGCGCCCCTTACGCTAGATGAGTGCAAAGAGTATATTGAATATCGCCTACATCACGCTGGCTGGAATGGCGAAGATTTGTTTTCAGAAGGGGCGTATGAGCGCATTTACCAGTTTACCCGCGGCGTGCCTCGTAAAATAAATACGCTGATGGATCGCATCATGCTGTTCGGCTTTTTAGAGGAGCTTAAAAGCTTTGATGAAGACGCCGTTAAAGAGGTGATAGATGAAGTTAAAGCTGAAATGTTTGAGCCTGAGAGTGGGGTGGGTCATTCATCCCAAACCCAAGATTATGCAGAGCACCCTGAAAACAGAGCTATCATGACACCAGGCGGCAATATTATACGAGATAGTAAGTACTATCTTGATATGTTGGCGGAGTTGGTAGATGCGCTCGATGACGCAATATCTCATAAAGTCAAAATGACGCAATATGTAGATAAACTAATGAAGAAAAAGTTTAAAACTTACGTAAGGCTGAAGAGTACGGATAAGAGTGATACCCAGTAAAGAGTCATTTACTGCTTCACATTTTACTGGGACTTCATATTACTGATAGGTGTAGGTAACTGAAAGCGTTATTCGCCTATCGGTATAATCGCTGCCATACAGACCCCCACCAAAGGACAAATCTCCACTCTTATCTAAATAGCTTACGTCTAAGCTTGTTACTAGGTGCTTCCCGAAGCTTCTATCTAGACCCAAGGTCGCATTTAAGTTATCACTGCTGCCGTCATAAGTGTTGTCTTCAGACTGTCCATCAATTCTGGCAAAGCTTAAAGATGTGTTTAGATTGGTATATGAACCTAATTTATAAGACAGTGTGGTAGTCATTGAGAGCGTACGCTGAAGCCTGTCTTCATCTAAATAATCGTTTTCAGAATATAGCCACGAAACGCCGAGGTTTACTCTTGAGAAATCATAGCCCATTTGGAAATTGGTACGCTTTTGGAGAATTATCCGATCGTCGAAATCCAAATTTTGGGAATTCAACTCAACAAATTGTTCATCAGCGGAAGGTGAATAACTCAGACTTGCCGGTTGAAAACAACTTGCGATAGATGTTGCTCCTACAGGACATACAAAAACCCCTAAATTTTCAGGGTTTGATAACAAGCGAGAGGTATTAGTAACATCCTCACTATAAGAAAGCGAAGACCTAAAATGTTTTGAGTTATAGCTCATATTGGCAGAAGCAGAGTCACCGTAGAATCGACGACCATAGCTGCCACCTATTTCAGTACGTGAACTTAATGCCCACAGCAAATCGAGCCCTACAAAGGTTTCGTCATCATCTTCACTGGTATCAGAATCACTTCTGTTTATCGTAAGTGCAATATATCTGTTTTCAGCTTGACGATAAGTCAGTCCTGCGCCATAGGAGTTAAACTCACGAGTTATGCTATTAGTATCGGTTCTATCTGAGATCTGATTCGCTTCATGAGTCGCTGTTAACCGAATAGCCCATTTTTGCAGAACACGAAAGTCGGTAAAAGCTTCAGCGGACCGCGTTATGAAGTCTCCACGAGAAGATTGGTTACTAGCCGTATTTTGGTATGAACCCGTTACTTCCCATATTAAGTACCTAGCATATTCCCCATTAGTTAGTGAGCCATATAATTGGTATGAGTCATTGTCGAGAGGGGTATCATTCGCAGACGTGGATTCAGAGGCAACATCTGAATATGATGCGCTCCCTTGAGCATTTACCCAATTGTTGTTATCAATAAGAAGTGTCGATGAAAGTGTGTTATTGCGAGTTTTTGCTAAGCTGTTCGAATTTGTGAGGAAATCAGAAACTAAAAAGCTACTCGAGTCTCCATTTCGATAATTAAGTGCGCCGGTCGCTTGGAAAACTAAAGCTCTTCCAATAGGTGCCCATTGCGCGGAGTAACTATATTCTGCGTAGTCTTGGGTTTGGCCAATATCGTCGTTGTCACGTTCTAAATGCGTCAGTGTACCCGACCACAGCCCACTAAAAGTACGAGTTTGATATGTGGCATTTACTTGAGGTATTACTGAGAAGGTGGTGAGTGAAAGCGTATCTTCATCCTGCCTCTCTACTTCTTGGAAAATACTCTTCCCTTGCGCTGAACCAGTTATATCGAGCTCAGCGTAAACACAAGGCGACAGTGCACCGAGACCAATCGCTAAATATGCTTTTCTTGATATGTTTCTGAGCACGACCTTACGAAACTTAGTCTTTACGCTCAGAGTAGTAATATCCATAATATCCGCTTCCATCGGTGTCATAGTGCACTGACTTGTTAACCACAAATCCAATTGCCATATCAGGGTTCAATCGTTCTACAGACATTTTAACGTCGTTAAGTTTCGCTTTACCTTCTTCCACGACAACCACTGCTTGACCTGCAAAATTAGCTAAAATAGCGCTTTCATTAATACCAATTAGCGGGGGCGTGTCAAATATCACAATTCGGTCAGGATAACGGTTGGCAAATTCATCAACCGTTTCATGCATTTTATGACTAGCAAGCATCTCCGTAGAAAGGTGATGCGATCGACCTGCAGGAATGATTTTCAACTTGTCGATGTTGGTGGAATAAAGCACTTCTGAAATATCGTCGACCTCACCAATAAGATACTCCATTAATCCCTTACGCCTCTCTAAACCTAATGTGTTTAGTACGTTCGGTTTGAGCACATCCGCGTCTACTAATAGCACGGTTTTATCCTGTTCTGCAGCAATACTCAACGCGAGGTTTGTCGCAGTAAATGTTTTACCTTCAGAAGGGCGACTGCTTGTAACCATTATAATATTAGGATTATGAAGGGTTTTAGCGAGTGGGCCAAAAGCGTTAGCAAGTAATTTCCGCTTAATCTCTCGGTACTCTTCGTTAATTTGTCTACGCTCACCAGATAGAGAGATATGACCATTGTCACTTAGTCTCTTCAGATTAATTTTAAAACCGCTCTTGGGAGATTTGGTCTCTGGCTTAGCAACGTCATTAGCTTCAAGTTGAGGCTCGGTAACGCTATTGCTCGCGCCTTCCTGATTCGAGTTGTTTGCTAAAGCGTTTTTCTGTTTTTGTTTTAACAATGCTTTTTCAATTGTATTAGACATTAGAAAAACCTCTCGATTAAATTAATATTCATCACCTCTGCGGCCACTAATATACCATATTGCAGCAGAATCATCCCGCAGGACAAAGCGAAGATTAATAATCTAAATTTGTTCTTTTTCTGAATGTTGACAATATTTAAATGGCTGACCGTTCCCCATATTGGGTAGTCGGATAGACTGTTTAATTGCTTCGGTCTAATTAATATCGGAGAAAGTTGACTGACTAGAAACGCTACACCTACTCCAGAACCAAACCCTGCAAGTAGTACTGCAGTGTAAAGGATTAGTCTATTTGGACCTGACGGTGAACTGGCGGCAAGAGGCGGCTCTATGATACGAAACTGAAGTTCTTCAGCAGAAACTTCTGCCCGTCTTGAGAGGCCTGCGGCTTCTCTTCGAGACAATAGTTCTTCGTATTTCTTTTTCGTTATCCCATAGTCCCTGTTAAGCGCTGAAGACTCGGCTTCAATCTGCGGTATTAAGTCGACTTTAGATTCAAGCTCCGCAATTTTGTTTTGTAAATCTGTCTCTTTTACCTCTAGTGAAGCAACCTCGCTTTGAAGTTTACTCATTTCAAGTCGGATTTCTTGAGTTAGCTCGTTAAGAGGTAATTGATCTTCTTCGTCAACACTTGAAAGGAATGCGTCAATCTCTCGTTGACGTGACTTCTCTAAGCTAGATAGGAGCAATTGAGACTCAACTACATCAGGGTGTTTATCTGTGAACCTAAGTTGAAGGCGGTCTAAGTCTTCTTCTAATTTTCTGATTCGGTCGTCATATCGAGTTTTTAAGCCGGAATTTTCTTGGTTTGTTACCGCAAAGCTATCTTTTGCAGATGTTTTCTTTATCTGCGACTTCAATGAGTCAACCTGTTGTTTAGTCTGTTTGATGCTTAAACGAGTTAACTCAAGTTCCGCATTAAGACCTTGGAGGCTACTATAATAAGTGCCTTGAAGGGGGAGAATATTGTTGTACTGACGTTTAAATTGGGCAAGTCGTTGTTCAGATTCACCTAGTCGGCTTTCATATTCAGCAATTTGCTCTTCTAAAAAACGTCCAGCAGTATCAGTGTCTCGTCGGTTGTTTCCTAACGAACCTTCTACAAAGAGGTCTAGCGTTTCTTGCACAACTCGCTGAGCGGTAATCGCGTTAGCATTAGCAAATGAGATGTTATAGATGTTGTCCCTGCCAGCTGAACGTAAGTCAATTGATGAAGATAGTTGGGTTACTAAATCTTCAAACTCCCGCTCAGAATTAGTTGTAATATCTAAATCACTCTCTCGAGCTATGGTTTCAACGTTAGTTCTACTTAGTAACGTCCTAGCCATCATTTTGACTTCTTGGTCTGGGTCAGACTGAATAGCAAGACCTTTCAAAAGAGGTTGAAGAACCGAACGGGTGTCAACATAGACTTTTGCGGTAGAGGTGTATTGATCCGGCAAATTGGCAACCATAAAGAAGCCAATTGGGCAAATTATCCACGACATAATGATGACATGGCGTTTCTTAATCCAAATCCCTTTTAGTAAATCTAAAAATTGGAGTAAGGTTTGTTGTAAATCCTGCATTTAAATGTTCCGTTTACTACTTAGAACTAAAACCAAGCTTCTGGAATAATGATTATATCGCCTGGGAGAATGTCTACATTTTGTTGAATGTCACCGCTTCGAATTAAGTCGTCAATGCTTAGGGCAAATGTGGATTGCTGTCCATTGATTACGCGAACCAATTTTGCGTTATTACCGTCAGCAAACTCTGTTAATCCGCCAACAGCTATCATTAAATCGAGCAAGGTCATGTGTTCAGTATAACTTACTGCACTTGGGTTAGTGGCTTCACCGATAACTCTAACCTGTTCACTAAGAGGGCCAGAGAAATTATTAACACTCACGGTAACTCGAGGGTTATTAATATAAATTGATAACTGTTCTTCAATTTGGCGAGCGAGCATAGAAGGCGTTCGTCCTGCTACATCGATATCCTCGACAAGTGAAGTCGTTACTTTTCCATCAGGTCTAACAATAAACTGACCGGACACTTCAGGATTACGCCAAACAAAAATGGTTAGCGAGTCGCCAGGACCGATTAGATATTGATATTCATTTACATCGGTTGTTAATGATGCTCTGGTGGTAGCTTGGGGGAGAGTTGAAGTATTCGAGCACCCAGCAAGTATTAATACAAGTAAAAATGCAAAGCTTAAATGCATGTTTTTAATAAGAAACATAAGAGATCATCCTACACTCATTATGGTTAAATTGTAGCTTTCGGTGTTTACCCTACGGCAAATCTCACTATAATGCCAATAACAATTCTAGTCTATTAGAATAAATCCCTCTATGATAGGGGTTACTTCGTAGTATTAAGGGGCCAGGGGTGGCAGTAAATAAGCGAAATCAAAATAAGCGCTCTAATATTCTTGTAGTGACAGAAGCGCTACTTATAGCTTATATGGGATATATTACGTACTTTATCCTTACACAAGTTGGGCTTGTTTCAACAGTTCCACCGGAAAAGCTAATCATTAACGTAGGGTTACTTACCGTTTCTATTCTTCTTTGCTCACTGTCTGTGGGCTTGTATGAAGCAAAACTAAGGGAAACTTTTCGCGGGATTATTAGACGGATATTTGTCAGTGTAGGCTTAAGTTACTTCCTTGTTGAAATCGTCAGTAGAGCGTTGTTCGATGACCTGGTGATGGATGCTTATTTCCTGCCGGCTGCTGTATTTTCGATTATCATCACACTGGTCATTTTTCGCTACTTTACTAACCGCTTGGGGCTTTTAGGATTAGGCAAAGTTCGTATAGTGGTGTTGGGCGCGGGTGAGAGAGCATCAATTATTGAAAAGCGTATGCGTCGCGATGTCGATAGGATCGGCTTTGAAATGGTTGGGTTTGTGCCTATTCCTGGTGATAACCGAGAAGACGGTATTCGTAGGGAAAAAATCGTTCACATAAAGGTGGATGAGAACTTTCAGCAGTTTATTAATGACAATGATATTGAAGAAATTGTCATTGCGTGTGATCAGCGTCGCGGCACACTGCCTGTTGAAGTCCTTTTTGAGTGTCGTCTCCGTGGTATTGAAGTGACGGAATTACTTGATTTCATGGAAAGAGAAACTGGCCAAATTGTCGTTAACCTGATGTATCCAAGTTGGGTTATTTATTCTAATGGATTCCAAAGCCAAAACTACTTAAGAGATGCGCTTGATTATAGTCTTAATGTATTAGTGGCAGCATGTGTATTGGCTTTTGTTTGGCCAATCATGTTAACAACGGCATTAATTATATATTTAGATGATGGCCGTAGAACTGGGGTTTCAGTATTTTATGCACAAGAGCGAGTCGGGTTAAATGGGCAGTTATTCAAAATACTTAAATTTAGAAGTATGCGCCCTGATGCCGAAAAAGATGGTGCCAAGTGGGCGAGTAAAAACGATGATCGCGTGACTCGTATTGGGCATTTTATAAGAAAGTATAGAATAGACGAATTACCTCAGTTGCTAAATGTATTTAAGGGTGAAATGTCTTTCATTGGCCCCCGCCCCGAAAGGCCTCAATTTGTTGAGCAGTTAGTGAAAGAAGTTCCCTATTACAATCAGCGACACAATGTAAAGCCCGGATTGGCTGGGTGGGCTCAGCTCAACTATCCCTATGGGGCAAGTGTGGAAGACTCCATGGAAAAGCTTAAGTTCGACCTTTATTACGTTAAGCATCAAAGTCTTCTGCTAGATATTCTAATACTTATCAGAACTGTTGAAGTGGTATTATTTGGAAAGGGCAGATAGCCTTCAAGTATTCAAATAGGGATTAAGAATATGTTAGCAAGGAAAGGCCTAATTGCTTTTATTACGATGGCTGCGGTCGTATTGGGTTGGGCGTTATTAAATTATCCCGTTATGAAGACATTATGGGATAATGGCTTTGACGACGGTACGTACTCTCACGCTTATTTAATCCCCGCTATTATTTTATATCTGATATACACTGCAGCTGAACAAGAAAAGTTGATTTTTAGAGCAAAAATTAATTATGGATGGTTAGCTGCAGGCATTATCGTTGGGGTTTTATTTTGGATAAGCGTTTGGTCGCAAATTAGTCTGCTGTATTGGTCGTTATCTCTTTCACTGCTTATTCTCTTGAGCTTACAAGTTTTTAGATTGAGTTGGTCGCTCATATTTCCCCTCTCTTACCTCATTTTCATTTATCCCTTTTGGGGGGCATTCGCCGGTTTTTTTCAAGAACTCTCTGTATTTATGGTTACGTTTATTATGTCATTTACGGATATTCCCGTTTTTGTAGAGAATGAATATGTCACCATTCCGGCAGGTGTATTTGAAATCGCAAGAGGGTGTAGTGGTTTGCGGTATATCATCGTATCGCTTGCGATTAGCTCACTGTATGTATTTCTTTATCTTAGAACATTTAAAAGTGCGTTTATCTTTATAGTATTCGCAATCGCAGGGGCTTTAGTAACTAACTGGTTAAGAATAGTTTTTCTCATTCTCATTGGTGACTATACCAATATGGAAAGCTCTTTAATGACTGACCATAATAACTTTGGTTGGTATATTTATGTTCCTGTGGCATTAATTCAATTTTATCTGGGTGGGAAATTAGAGCAGGCAGACGAAAGAAAGCGTTTAAGCAATCCCACCACGAAAGTAGCAGCGGAAGAAGTAGCAGGAAACTTTCCTGTGAAGTTTACTGGGGCGATAGCAATAATAATGACGCTCTGCTTTTCATCATATGCCGCGCAAACTTCTATTCACAATACTATTGTTCTACCTGAGAATTGTGAATCAAACTCTGAGAAGTTACACGATGTTAATTTGGCCATAGAAAATTACTCTTTT
>MDTG01357515.1_pt1 | contig 12043 bp, 7 predicted proteins | sample 811421 | NCBI WGS metagenome assembly MDTG01 (sample SAMN05326645, study PRJNA326480) | marine metagenome | isolation source: seawater | place: Pacific Ocean: South East | collected 2011 | reverse complement strand
TTTTTTGTCATTACATGTTCAATAGGTAATTCATGATTTTTTTGAAATCTAATATCTCTATTTGTAACTATACCCAATAATAAAAAATCTTTATCAACAATTGGAATTCCACCGATTTTATGCTCTCTCATTAAATCTAATGCATCTCCTGTTGTAGAGTTAATTGTAAGTGTAACTGGATCTTGAATCATTCCACTTTCAGATCTTTTTACTTTTCTAACTTCAGAAGCTTGTTTGTCAATTGACATATTCTTATGTAAAACTCCTATTCCACCCTCTCTTGCTAATGCAATTGCCATCTTGGATTCTGTTACAGTATCCATCGCTGCACTTAAAATTGGTATATTAATTTTGATATTTTTTGAAAAAAAGGATGATATGTTAGCTTGATTGGGTAATATTTCAGAATATTTTGGTATTACTAGCACATCGTCAAATGTTAGTCCCTCTGAAAGTATTTTGTTATTAACTGACATATAAATTAAACAAATGCGAAATTAAATAAATTATATGAACCTCTAGTAAGTTCTTACAAAAAACTATTTGATGAGATTTATTGCACCTGTTTTGTTAATTAAGCCACCGACACCATTTATATATTTCATTACATAAATATAAATTCCATTTTGTACAAGATTTCCTTCATAAGATCCATCCCATCCCTTTTTTGGATCATTAGTTTCAAAAATAAGGTTACCATTTCTGTCAAAAATTGAAAATAAATAACCATCTTCTGAAACAAAATATGTAATCGGAATGAATATCTCGTTATGCTCGTCTCTATTGGGAGTAAAACTATTTGGCAAATAAATGATGGGAGTTTGTGAAATACAACTTATGTTAGAGTATGAACCGTTATCAGTTGCACCATAAGGATTATTTTTTCCTTCATAAGCTTTGATATAATAGCAAAAACGACCATTTCCATTTTCACCAAAATCAGAAACGACGTCTATATATTTGAGAGGTTCTGAAGCATTATTTGTTCTGTCAAATGTATAAATTGGTAATTGTGAAAATGACTGTCTGTTTACAGATCTATAAAGCTCGTATTTTTCAACATTACCCAACCATTTTGAATATTCGTTAAAGTTAATTGAGTTAATATATTCATCACTTCCAAAAAAAGAAAGGTCATCTTCATTATTTATTTCTGTAGTTAAAAAAATTGTTGTTGCTATTGACGTATCTAAACTTGTAGTCCCATTGACGGTATCAAATACTGATCCAGTTGCAACATCTACGCCACATGTATCAACAGGAATTATAACATAATCATATGATTTTTCTGAACTTAAAGCTGTAATATCTGTGTAAAATATATCGTCCTGAGTATTGAATGGAATTCTGTCAATTTCGATAAAATTATTTTGATTGCTGATTGATCTGTAAACCGAATAATAATCAATAATAGCTGTTTTGTCAACTTTACATAAAATATCAATGTTACCATCCTGATTAACAGATGCGTATTGAATATAATTAAAATCAGGTTGTTTGGATAAATTTGGTGTGATTGTTAATTTATTTGACGTCGCTGTAAATGAACTATCAAAATTATATGCCTTAACAACTACTTCATAATTGTATTTATCAATTGCTTCATCAAATATAAATGATGTTGAATTTGGAAGAGAAAAAACAAAATTTTGTAAAGTACCTGAAGGACTTGTTTCTTTTATAATAATTTCGTAATAGCTTACACCGCCTACCCAATTTATATAATCATTCCAATTTAAGGTTAATGTCTGCAAACATTCGTCTAAATCTTTATTTAAATGGATTGAGTTGTGTTCGGTGGAATAGTCACTTGCATTTTCACAACTATCAAGAGCTCTAACTTTGAAAGTCTCAAAAATGTTTTCAGCATTTGAAAGATTATATGTGTAAGATGTGGAATTTACTGTATCCAATGTAATTTGAGATCCATCATTGTCAGTGAAATAAACGACATACATATCTGCTCCAACAACATTCTGCCAAGATATTACTGATTTGTTATCATTATTTACAGAGACATTTGTTATTTGTGGAGGATCAGGAGCAATAGTGTCTTTTAAGTTGACACTTGAGAATGATGACTTTGAGCTACATCCTGAATTATCATCAACCTTGACTTGAAATATTGGATCATAATTACAAATTGGTAAAACAAATTTTGCATTATATACAGAAGATAATTTATAAGTTGAATCAAGAATTACTTGAGAAGTTAGATTATCTCTTTGAACTAAAATTTTGTAAATTGAATCAGATGTTGAAATTAATGGCTCGTGGTTTTTGTTCCAAGATAAATTTGATATTGTTTTAGAACTGTTCGTCAATGTTGTTAGCAAAATACTTTTTAGGGTATCGGATTGTTGCTGACCAGTGGAAATACCACAACTTTGATCAGTTGCTAAATAATATTCATAAGAGCTTGTGTTTCCATTTATTGATGTATTATTATCGATATAGCTAGTAGATGGAAAGAAAACACTATCAATAAGAACAAAACTAGATAAATCTGGTGATTTTCTGTAAACATAATATGGTTCGTTAGTTGATGGGGCACCAGGTGCATATTGCCAATTTAGCTCTATGTTACCATTTTCTAGTACAGAAATACATCTTAAATCTGGAATTGGAGGTACCACATTAATTGTTATTGTAGCAATGGTGATGCCAAAAGCTGGACAAAAATCATCATGGACCTTTATTAAAAAGGTAAATGTACTTGTAGTTGCTCCACAACCAAGTATTGCGTTAATATGATCACAAGATGTTTGCCACTCAAAAACACCATTAACAATTCCAGGAGAGGAAAACGGTGGAGTAATTCCAGAGCCATTACTAAAAGTAGCACATGGAGGATTATTACAACTATTGGTGTTGACAAAATTATCAGAAAATTGACCGCCAGAAACTTCCATTGTGAGTTCTTGTTGAATGGGTCCGGGGTACTGATCATTATCAGTACCAGTAATATTAAAGTTGACTAAGGTACCTGCATATACTGTGGTTTCATATGATGGTAGAGATGTTAAAGGGTCAACAAATGGCTTATCTATTGAAGGTGGATTATTTAGAGCTCCCGTTCCTGGCATTGGTGGACAGTTCATTAAAACTACTTGAACCTCTCGAAAAACTTCGGCAACAAGCTGACCACACTTGTAAGCTTGAACTCTTACACAAGTAACAAAAAATCCACTTGTATTTGCGTCATAGGAAATTTCACCTGTGTTTGGATCTAACTGAGGGGCTCCAGGCAGAGGAGAATTTACAGTATATGGTGCTGCGAATGCAAGCTCAGACGGATTTGCTCCAGCTGTACCGGCTGGTAAAGGATTAAAAATAGGTCCATTCAAGACATCATTATCCAAAGGATAAGCCCAATCATAAACTAAATTATCTAACTCTGGATCAGATGCATTATGGTTATATGAAAAAGGAAATCCAGTGCATAAAATAGTTTTTGGCTGTTCTTTGAAATTTGGTGATGAATCAAAGCAAGGATCAGCAGGTTGCTGTATGCCTGTTATAGGATCGGTATACGGGTACATGGTAGCTCTGAGAGTGAACCCTTCTTGAGATGAGGCCATATTGACAATAGCTGCATTTCTACAACAATTGTCCCAGGTAAAATGCCATCCGTTAGCTGTAGGTATACCAGGTAATTGAACGGGTTGAGACTGGAAAATATACTCTTCAACGGCACCTAAATCACCATTTAAACAACTGTATTGTGAGTTTCCACTATTTATTGGGTCGCAAGAAGGAGAGACATCTTGTTGAGAAATGAAATCAGCTGTAATTGAAGTTACAGATGGATGTCCCCAAACGGTAATCGTTTGAGCAAAAGTAGATACTGTGATTCCATTGCAATCTCTATAAACTTTTAATGTAAATATGTAACTTCCTGTGTTTGCTCCTGACTTTAAACATTCCCAAGTAATTTCACCTCCCATTAAATGGGAAGAATATGATCTATTTGTTATTAAAACAGATAATACAATTAAACAACTAAATAATAATCTATTATTCACTAAACAAATTTACAATTTTTAAAATAAGCTAAGAAATAATAATAAGTCCAAATTTTTGCAACTTTTCTAAAAGTTTATAAAATAAAATTTTTATTAACTTTTTCAAGTTGAGACTTGTAATCTTGAACTATTGATTCAATAATTTCTTCTGCAGTTAATATACTTTCTATTGATGATGATACTTGACCAATTTCAAGTTCACCATTAGATAAGTCACCTTCAAAAATTCCTTTTTTAGCTCTACCCTTGCCTAAAAAAGCTCTTATTTCTACGGTTGATTTTTTTTGGACATATAATTCTTTGATATTTTGATAAAATTCATTTTTAAGTAACCTAACTGGTGTGATGTCTTTCATTGTCAGAGTAGTATCTCCTTCTTTAGACTTAATAACTTGATTTTTAAATTTAATATGTGCTGATGACTCTTTTGATACAGCAAACCTTGATCCAATTTGTACCCCATCTGCACCTAAGGATAAAGCAGCTAGCATTGATTTTCCGCAAGAGATTCCACCTGCAGAAATTATTGGAATATCAACATTTTTAGAAATTAAAGGCACCAAGCACATAGTAGTCGTTTCGTTTTTACCGTTGTGACCTCCGGCCTCAAATCCTTCTACCACAATTGCATCAACGCCAGCATCTATAGATTTTTGTGCAAACTTCAAGTTTGAAATAACATGAACAACTTTTATGTTGTGAGACTTTAAAGTTTTAGTGTATTTTTTTGGATCTCCAGCTGAAGTGAATACAATTTTTACATTATTGTCAATGACTTTTTGAATGTGAGTTTCGACATGTGGGTATAATAAAGGAATATTTACTCCAAATGGATTGTTTGTAGCTTTTTGACATTTCAAAATATGATCTTCCAATAAATCAGAATACATTGATCCTGAACCAATTAAACCAAGTCCCCCAGCATTACTAACCGCAGAACAAAGTTTCCATCCACTGCACCAAACCATTCCACCTTGAATTATTGGATATTTTATTCCAAAAAGCTCATTAACTCTGTTCATAATAATTTATCTTTGTTATATCTACTAAAGTAAAAATTAAATCAGTGAAAAATGAATCAAGATAAAGAAATATTTAATCTAATTGAAAAAGAAAATACCAGGCAAAAAAATGGAGTTGAACTTATCGCATCTGAAAACTTTGTTAGTGAACAAGTTAAACAAACTGTTGGATCTTGTTTAACTAACAAATATGCTGAAGGATATCCTGGCAAGAGATACTATGGTGGTTGTGAAGTCATTGATGAAGTTGAAACATTAGCTATTGAAAGAGCAAAAAAACTTTTTGGAGTTGAATATGTTAATGTTCAGCCACACTCAGGATCTCAAGCAAACGCTGCAGTTATGCTTGCATGTTTGAAACCAGGTGATAAAATTCTAGGTTTTGATCTAAGCCATGGGGGCCATTTAACTCATGGGTCTCCAGTAAATTTTTCTGGAATTCTATATAATGCTTCTTTTTATGGACTTGATAAAGAAGGTGATTTAGACTATGATAACATTGAAGAAAAAGCTATTAAAGAAAAGCCTAATATGATCATTTGTGGAGCATCTGCATATACTAAAGATTGGGATTATGAAAGGTTTAGAAATATTGCAAACAAAATTGGAGCAATATTATTAGCTGATATTTCTCATCCATCAGGGCTAATTGCATCAAAACTTTTAAATGATCCTGCAAAACATTGTCATATAATTACAACTACAACACACAAAACACTTCGAGGTCCTAGAGGTGGGATGATTATGGTTGGTGAAGATTTTGAAAATCCATTTAATCAAAAATTTAAAAGTGGTAAGCTAAAATCTATGTCAACATTACTAAACTCTGCAGTCTTTCCTGGTAGTCAGGGAGGTCCTCTAGAGCATGTAATTGCTGGAAAGGCAGTAGCGTTTAAAGAAGCTCTTGATTCTAGCTTTGTAGACTATTCAAAGCAAGTTATTGCAAATGCAAAAACAATGGTAAATGAATTTGTTAAACTCAATTATGATGTAGTTTCAGGAGAAACTATGAATCATTGTATGCTCATTGATTTAAGATCAAAAAATATTAATGGAAAAACTGCCGAGGATATTTTACAATTTGGTGATATTACTGTTAATAAAAATATGGTTCCATTTGATACAGAATCTCCTTTCATTACATCTGGAATTAGAATTGGAACTCCTGCTGTAACCACGAGAGGTCTCAATGAAAAAGATTGCAAAAAAATTGTTTATTTCATTAACGAAATTTTAACAAATGTCAATAATTTAGATCGTATTAATGAAATTAAAATCGAGGTGAATAATTTTATGACAAATTTTCCTATGTTTAAAGTTTAGCATGCATAAGGAAAAAAAAATACAATTATCAAATGACCCACAAAATAGCTACAGATCTCTTTTAAGATCTTTTGGAAGTAACTTTTCTAAAAATCAAAGAAGAGAAATAAGAAAAGCGTATGTATATGCCTCTGCTGCGCATAGTGGAGTAATTAGAAAGTCAGGAGAGCCATATATACTTCACCCCTTAGCTGTTGCGAGGATCGTAAATAAAGAAATGGGGCTAGACTCAATTTCAATTATTTCTGCAATCCTGCATGATGTTGTTGAGGACACAGAATTTACAGTAAAGGACATTGAAAAGGAGTTTGGAAAAAAAGTAGCCCAAATAATTGATGGTTTAACTAAAATTGCTGAAGTTTTTGATCAAAATGTTTCTCTTCAGCAGGAGAATTTTAGAAAAATGCTACTCACACTGTCAGATGACATAAGAGTTATACTCATTAAAATTGCTGACAGGCTTCATAATATGAGAACATTGACCTCGATGTCAAAAAAAAAACAATTAAAAATTTCATCAGAAACACTGTTCCTATATGCTCCATTAGCACATAGACTTGGTTTTTATTCTATTAAAACAGAGCTAGAAGACCTGAGTCTCAAATTTACAAAACCTGAAGTTTACAAAGCAATATCTATAAAGCTTAACGAGACTAAAAGAGAAAGAACTAAGTTCATAAATAAATTTTCAATTCCGATTAGGGATTCTTTAAGTAAAGAAAAAATAAGCTTTGAAATTAAAGGTAGACCTAAATCAATTTTTTCTATAAGAAACAAGATGTTTGAAAAAGGAATTAAGTTTGATGACATTTATGACAAATTTGCCATCAGAATAATCGTAAAAACAAAAAATTTTAATGAGAAAGCTGACTGCTGGAAAGTTTATTCAGTTGTAACTGATCATTACAAGCCTAACCCTGATAGACTCAGGGATTGGATTTCAACACCAAAAGCAAATGGATATGAATCCTTGCATACCACTGTAATGGGGGATGACGGCAAATGGGTTGAAGTACAAATAAGAAGCAAAAGAATGGATGAAATTGCAGAAAAAGGATATGCGGCACATTGGAAATATAAGTTAAAAGATAACAAAGAAAATTCAATAGATAATTGGATAAAAAATGTGAGAGAATTGCTTGAAAATCCAGACTCAAACGCAATAGATTTCATTGATGATTTCAAGTTAAATCTTTACACTGGGGAAATATACGTTTTTACTCCTGCTGGTGAGCTGAGAACATTACCAAAAAGTGCAACAGCTTTAGATTTTGCATTTGACATACATACTGAAATAGGACTAAAATGTATGGGAGCAAAAATAAACGGAAGGCTAGTTCCGTTAAGCAAACAGTTAGACAGTGGAGATCAAGTTGAAATAATTACATCTAACAAACAGAAACCAAGAAAAGATTGGTTAAGATTTGTTGTTACATCGGTTGCTAAGACTAAAATTAAAAATTCTTTAAAAGAAGAAAAAAAGTTAATTGCAAAAGAGGGAAAAGAAAGCATTGAAAGAAAATTAAGACATCTAAAAATCAAACTCAATAACAAAGTTGAAACTGAAATGATCAAATTCTTTCAACTTAACTCCTCACTAGAGCTTTATTTTCAAATTGGAGTTGGTGCTATTGAAAATAAGCAAATAAAAGAATTTGTTAGTTTAAGAGGAACTGGTTGGTATCAAAGCATAAAAAATAAGTTTAATGCAAAGAATTTTAAGAAGAAAAAAGGTGTATCCAACAAAATAATAGTCTTTGGAGATAATAGTGAAATTTTAGACTACAAACTCTCAACTTGCTGTAATCCAATTGCTGATGATGAAATTTTTGCTTTCACCACTGTCGAAGATGGCATTAAAATTCATAGAAATGATTGCCCAAATGCGATACAAATGAGATCTAATTTTGCATACAGAATACTAGACGCAAAGTGGATTAATAAAGAAAAAGTAGATTTTCTAGCAACAATCATTGTTGAAGGCATTGACAATTTAGGTATAACCAATAAAATCACTCAAATCATTTCAAAACAAATGAATGTAAACATAAAATCAATAAACATAATAAGCGAAGGTGGTTTATTTAATGGCAAAATTACGTTACAGGTACACAATGTTAGCTTTCTTGACTCATTAACAAAAAAACTTCAAGAAATTGAAGAAGTAACTTTAATTAAAAGAAATTATAATCATAACTAAAAATTGATTTAATTAATTATTTTTGAAATATGGTAACCACAAAAATGCAAAACAAAGTCAAAGAAATTTTTAATGATTATCTCAAAATCAAAAAGCAAAGAAAGACCCCAGAAAGATACGCAATATTGAAAGAAATCTATGATTTAAAAGGTCATTTTGACGTTGAATCTCTTTACATGGTTATGAAGCAAAAAAAATACAGAGTGAGTAGAGCAACTTTATATAATACTGTTGAACTTCTATTAGATTGTAATCTAATAAGAAAACATCAATTTGGAAGATCTTATTCGCAATATGAAAAATCATTCTTTAATAAACAACATGATCATTTGGTTTGCACTGATTGTGAAAAAATTGTAGAATTTTGTGATCCAAGAATTCATGAAATTAAAACCTTTATAGAAAAAAACCTTAAATTTAAAATAAATAATCATGCACTAAACTTTTATGGAGAATGCTTAGATAAAGATCAATGCAAAAAAAATAACATAAATGAATAAAGTTGATGTTCTGCTTGGTCTTCAATGGGGTGATGAAGGAAAAGGTAAAATAGTTGATGTTCTGTCTAAAAAGTATGATATAATTGCAAGATTTCAAGGTGGTCCAAATGCAGGGCATACACTAGAATTTGATGGGATTAAACATGTGTTACATACAATCCCCTCTGGAATTTTCAATACTGAAATTATTAATCTTATTGGTAATGGTGTTGTAATTGATCCAATAATTTTTAGAAAGGAAATAAATTCAATAAAAAAACTAAATATTGAAACCTCAGAGCTTCAAATTTCTAAAAAAGCACACCTTATTCTTCCCACTCACAAAATGCTTGATAAAGCTTCAGAAATAGCAAAAGGAAAGAATAAAATTGGATCTACACTCAAAGGAATCGGACCTACATACATGGACAAAACTGGTAGAAATGGTCTTAGAGTTGGAGATATCAACAGCAAAAATTTTGAAAAAAAGTACAATAAATTAAAAGAAAAACACATTACACTTCTAAATTTCTACTCGTTTGAAGAAGCGATAGAGGAATTAGAAAATGAGTGGTTCGAAAGCATTGAAACAATCAGAAAGTTTAAGTTAATTGATAGTGAAGAGTTTTTACACAACCAACTTCTTGATAACAGAAGTATTTTGGCTGAAGGCGCACAAGGTTCATTATTAGATATCGACTTCGGATCTTACCCATATGTCACTTCATCAAACACTATTGCTGCTGGAGCTTGCACCGGACTTGGCGTTGCACCTAACAAAATAGGTGAGGTTTTTGGAATTTTTAAGGCCTACTGCACTAGAGTTGGTAGCGGACCGTTTCCTACTGAACTTTTTGATGATATTGGAAAAGAAATACAAAAAGTTGGAAATGAATTTGGTGCTACTACCGGAAGATCTAGAAGATGTGGTTGGCTTGATATTCCAGCACTCAAATATGCCATCAAAATAAACGGAGTAACACAACTGATGATGATGAAGGCTGATGTTTTGTCAATGCTCGAAAAAATTAGAATTTGTACACATTACATACATAATGATATCAAATTAGATTATATACCTTATGACATTTCTGACGGTGACTTTACATGTATTTACAAAGACATACCTTCGTGGCAAAAGGATTTAACTCAACTAATAAATTATGAAAATTCACCATTTGAACTTAAAGAATATGTCAATCTTCTAGAGCAAATGCTTGAGCTTCAAATTAAAATTGTATCTGTTGGACCTGATAGAGAGCAAACTTTGTTCAGATAAAATTATTTTTAAAGTTTTATTTATTGTTTTGTCAATTGCATTCATAAATAATTGCAAATCACAAGAAAGAAAAACTATAAATATCATTAATTCAGATAGTAGTATTTCAAATAAGAAAAAACACCCTGACTATCTTAGACTTTTAGGTAATGTAGTTTTTGAACATGAAAACTATTTTCTTAAATGTGATTCTGCTTACAATTATTTAGAAATTGGCAAAATAAAGTGTTTTGGCAATATTTCGATTGAGTCAGATTCAGTATTAATTTATTGTAAAGATCTTGTTTTTGATTCAAAAGAAAATATCGCTAATTTAACTAATGAAGTCATATTGAAAAAGAGGAAAAAAAATCTCTTTACTAACAATTTAATAATTAATTTTTCTGAAAAAAATGCATTTTATTATGGAGGTGGTAAATTAGAAAAAGGTAATCAAAAAATTATATCAAAAATTGGAGAATATAATATCAGTACCGACAAATATCTTTTCAAAGATTCAGTAAAAACTACAATTGATAATAACAGATTGATCACTAATCATTTATATTTTGACAACAAAAAAAATCTTTATTTAATAGATGGACCGTCAAATTACATAAAAGAGGATTTGATCCTATATTTTGAAAATGGAAGATATAGTTCTAAAAGTAAAAAGGGATTTTTTTCAAATAACAATTATATAAAAGATAATGATTATATCTTACAATCAGATATGTTTATTACCGATGGAGAAAATAATATTGAGGCGGTCGATAACGTATCATTAGTAAATGACGATGACAAAATATTTATCAACAGCGGTTATGCATTATTTAATGATAGTTTAAGATATTTTACAAAAACACCAAAAATTAGTTTTCTAAACAAAGAAGATACCTTAAATATAAATTCTGAAATAGTTTTTTCTAAAAAAAACATATTAATTTCTTATCAAGATGTAAAAATTATTAGCAATAATCTAGTTGGTAAATGTGATTCTCTCTCATTTAATCAAAATGATTCATTGATCAAGTTATATGGTAGCCCTGTTATTTGGGTTGATGGATATCAGGTAACATCAGATACTATTATACTAACATACTTCGATAATGAAATTAAAAATTTCTATTTACCAAATAATCCCTTCATATGTTTTAAATCTGACACTAATATTTTTAATCAAATTAAAGGCAATGAAATATCAGGTATATTTTTTCAGAACACTTTACAAAAAATTAATGTACACAGTGAAGGTAAAAGTATTTATTTAGTAAAAGAATCCAATAAAAAAATTGGGTTAAATCACACAAAAAGCCCTAAAATTTCAATTAATTTTTTTAAAGGAAAAGTAAAAGAAATAGTATATACTGGAAATGCTGAGTCTTTAACTATTCCATTTAAAGAAATCACTGAAGAAAAAAAGTATCTAAAGAATTTCTATTGGAGATGGGATGAGAAATTAGAAATTCTTAATTAGAAATGATGTTCTTCTATTTACAGCTCTACCACTATCTGTTTTATTGTCGTCAATTGGCTTATCTTCTCCATATCCTTTAAAAGTAATCCTCTCCACAAGTAAACTATCATTTTCGATAATATAATTATATACAGATTTGGCTCTTAGCTCTGATAGCCTCAAATTATAATCATAATTACCAACATTATCAGTATGTCCTTGAATTTCAATTTCTAAATTTTCATATTTTTTTAGATTTGAAATTAATTCATCAATATCA
>MDTG01345543.1_pt1 | contig 12043 bp, 8 predicted proteins | sample 811421 | NCBI WGS metagenome assembly MDTG01 (sample SAMN05326645, study PRJNA326480) | marine metagenome | isolation source: seawater | place: Pacific Ocean: South East | collected 2011 | reverse complement strand
GTAGCCCGTAGGAGAATCGAACTCCTGTTACAGAGATGAAAACCCTGGGTCCTAACCACTAGACGAACGGGCCAATTTGAGCGATTAATTTATAATTAAACATCTATTATTAACAAACTATTTTATAATACTAAAAATTTATTGGTATACTCAATCAATTTATTTCTAATTCCTGCTTCTAGCATTGAATGTCCTGAATCAGGAATCACATGAAAATCAGCCTCTGGCCATTTCTTATGTAGCTCCCATGCAGTAATCATTGGACATACAACATCATATCGTCCTTGTACTATGACACTTGGAATATTCCTAATTATATCAATCTGATCAAGTATCCATCCATCATATTCAAAAAATCCTTTATTTACAAAATAATGACACTCAATTCTAGCAAAAATATCAGCAACATTATCATCTTCAAAATGATGTAATGATTTTTTATTTTGAATTAACTTGCTTGTACTAGCTTCCCAAATAGACCATGCTTTAGCAGCTTGAAATCTAGCTTGCTTATCATCGCCTGTTAAAATTTCATAATAAGCAGACATTAAGTTGTGGCGCTTATCTTTAGGAATGGGCTCTAAATATTTTTCCCATGCATCTGGATAAATAAAACTAGCACCCTCTTGATAAAACCATTTTAATTCTTTTTCTCGAAGCATAAAAATACCGCGAAGAATTAAAGCTGTACAACGATTAGGGTGTTTAATGGCATAGGATAAAGAAAGTGTAGACCCCCAACTACCTCCAAATATAGTCCATTTATCAATATTTAAATAATCTCGTATTTTTTCAATATCAGCGACTGAATCCCAAGTAGTATTATCAGTTAATTCAGAGGATGGAGTGCTTTTGCCGCAGCCGCGTTGATCAAAAATAATTATTCTCCATTTACTTGGATCAAAATATTGTCTATAAATTGGTTCGGTTCCTCCACCAGGGCCACCATGTAGAAAAATGACAGGCTTACCATTTTTATTTCCAGATTCTTCTACATGGATAGTATGTAAACTAGAAACATTTAATTTAAAGGTATTAAAAGGTTCAATTGCTGGGAAAAAGGTATTATTCATTTTTTGTTATCTCCAAAAATATCTTGCAAACTTCTATACTTCATTTTATTATTTTTAATTCTTCGAATCGCTCGTAAAGCAGCTTGAGCTCCTGCAATAGTAGTGGTTGCTGGAACCTTGTAACGAATAGAGCTCTTGCCGATTTCATATTCATCATATCTTGATTTTTGACCTAAAGGAGTATTAATAATAAATTGTACATCTCCATTTTTAATATAATCTACAATATTAGGACGTCCTTCGCCTACCTTAGCAATAGTCTCACATGAAATTCCATTTTGATGTAGTAATTTTTGAGTACCAGTTGTAGCAATAAGAGTAAACCCTAATTCATCAAAATCTCGAGCAATAGGAATAACTTTCATTTTATCAATATTATTAACAGAAATAAAAACACTACCTTGAAGTGGAATTGAATGACCTGCTCCTAATTCAGCTTTCGCATATGCTGAACCTAAGTTTGTATCTAATCCAATAACTTCACCTGTAGATTTCATTTCTGGTGATAAAAAAATACTTTGATCCGGAAATTTATTAAATGGAAACACTGGTTTTTTAACAGCCACTAATCCATTATTAATGGTTTGATCTAATCTATAATCTTTTAATTTTTTTCCTACTGCTAATTGTGCTGCTATTTTTGCTAAAGGAATATCTTTAACTTTACTAACAAATGGAATAGTCCGGCTAGCGCGTGGGTTTACTTCTAAAACTGATACATGATGATTTTTAATAGCAAATTGAATATTAATTAAACCAATCGTATTTAAAGTAGTGGCTAATTTAGAAGTGTATTTTTTAATAACCTCTCTATCATCAACCGATAACTCATACGCTGGCAGTACACATGCGGAATCCCCTGAATGAATACCAGCTTCTTCAATATGTTGCATCACTCCAGCAATATGGACATCTTTACCATCAGATATTGCATCAACGTCAAACTCAAAAGCATCTTCTAAAAAATCATCAATCAAAATAGGATGATCGCCAGATACCAAAGCTGCTTTAGCAACATAAGTTTTTAAATCATCATCATCGTAAACAATCTCCATGCCTCTTCCGCCTAGTACATACGAAGGCCGTACCAATACAGGATATTTAATTTTTTGAGCTATTGATAAGGCTTCATCAATTGAATAAGCCGTCCCCCAATTAGGAGCTGGAATTTTTAATTTGTCTAAAATATCTCCAAATTTTTTTCGATCCTCAGCTAAATCAATAGATTTGGGATCTGTCCCAATAATTTTTACTCCAGCTTCTTTTAATTGATTTGCAATATTTAAAGGAGTTTGCCCTCCAAATTGAACAAGAACTCCATCTGGGTTTTCAAAATTAATAACATTCATTACATGCTCAAATGTTAAAGGCTCAAAATATAATCTATCAGATATATCAAAATCAGTAGAAACAGTTTCTGGATTGCAATTATACATAATAGTTTTATAGCCAATATCCTGTAAGCCAAGCACTGCTTGTACACAACAATAATCAAATTCTACTCCTTGTCCAATACGAGTTGGACCATTACCTAAAATTAAAATCTTTTTACCTTTTAATGGCTTGATTTCATTTTCTGTTTCATAAGTTGAATAACAATAAGGAGTTTTAGCTTCAAATTCTGCAGCACATGTATCAACTGATTTAAAAGTTGGATTAATATTAAATTTTGTTCGTAAAGAATAAATGTCATTATGAGAAAGATTAAATTGAGCAGCAATCTGACTATCAGAAAAGCCTTCTTGTTTTAATAAAAATAATAATTGCTTATCTAATTGATTGTCAACTTTGTTTAAAGAAGAAAGTCTTTGAATGTGATGTAAAAACCATGGGTCAATATTAGTTAATTCATATAACTGCTCAACATTATATCCTTCGTCAAATGCTTGTTTAACTTTTAAGAGTCTAAAAGCCGTCCCAAATCTTATTTTGGTCATATCAAGCGGTCTATATTCAGAAGGCTTAGGGTCTAATCCATTGAGCCCTACTTCTAATGACTGAAAAGCTTTTTGTAAACTATCTCTAAATGTTCTGCCAATAGCCATTACTTCACCTACAGATTGCATTTGTACACCTAAAATACCTTTAGCGGTTGGAAATTTTTCAAAATCAAATCTTGGTATTTTGGTTACCACATAATCAATTGTAGGCTCAAATGCTGCAACAGTTTGACCAGTAATTTCATTGGGTAGTTCATCAAGATAATAGCCTACCGCTAATTTGGCTGCTACTTTGGCAATTGGAAAACCAGTAGCTTTAGATGCAAGAGCTGAAGATCGACTTACCCTAGGATTCATTTCAATAATAATCATCCGGCCTGTTTTAGGGTTAACTGCAAATTGAACATTTGATCCGCCTGTGTCAACACCAATGGTGCGTAAACATAAAATAGACCAATCTCTCATTTTTTGAAATTCTTGATTAGATAGAGTTTGGGCTGGAGCAACCGTAATGCTATCACCAGTATGAATCCCCATTGGATCTACATTTTCAATAGAACATACAATAATGGCGTTATCATTTGAATCTCGTACCACTTCCATTTCAAATTCTTTCCAACCAATCAGAGATTCTTCTACCAATACTTCAGATATAGGGCTTGCATCTAGGCCTTTATCTATTAAATCATAAAACTCTTCAATATTATATGCTACAGATCCACCAGTCCCTCCAAGAGTAAAAGAAGGCCTAATAATAATGGGAAAATTCATGTCCTTAATAATTTGAGCTGCCTCATCTTTAGATTTAGCAAAACCCCCTTTTGCTGTATCAATGCCAACATTGTCCATTGCTAATTTAAATTTTTCTCTATTTTCAGCTTTTTGTATTGAATCAATATTTGCACCAATTAATTCTACATTATATTTTTTTAAAATACCTTTATTATGTAATTGAATAGTAATATCAAGAGCAGTTTGTCCTCCAACTGTTGGTAATATAGCATCAGGTTTCTCAGAAATAAGAATTTGCTCAATTGCATCTTCTGTGATAGGCTCTACATATGTTGCGTCTGCCAAATCTCTATCAGTCATAATGGTAGCAGGATTTGAATTAATTAATATAACTCTATATCCTTCTTCTCTTAGTGCGCGACAGGCTTGAGTACCTGAATAATCAAATTCACAGCTTTGACCAATTACAATTGGCCCCGAACCAATAATTAAAATAGATTTTAAATCTGTTCTCTTAGCCATTCTCTTTTTCTCTCTGCATTAATTGAATAAAATGATCAAATAAATATTGAGAATCGTTAGGCCCAGGGCATGATTCAGGGTGGTATTGTATAGAAAACGCCTTAATGTTAGGACACGAAATTCCAGCTACAGTATCATCATTTAAATTAATATGTGTGATTTTAATGTTTGACGGAATCTTATCTTTACTAACAGCAAAGCCATGATTTTGGCTTGTAATTTCTACTTTGCCTGTTTCTAAATTTTTAACAGGATGATTGCATCCTCTATGTCCATATTTTAATTTAAAAGTTTTTGCTCCTAATGCTAAAGCAAGTAATTGATGGCCTAAACAAATGCCAAAAATAGGGTAATTACCTATTAATAATTGTATACATTTAATTGCATCTAATGCAGCAGCTGGATCTCCAGGACCATTTGATAAAAAAATACCATCAGGATTAATTTTTTGTATTTCATCGCTAGTAATAGTAGCTGGGACTACTGTAATTTCACATCCTTGTTTTTTTAATAATCGTAGGATATTAGTCTTAATCCCGAAATCAATAGCTACTATTTTAAAAAGTGTCTTCTTTGGTTTGGAATATTTATAAATCTTAGAACAAGTAACACGTTCTATTAAATTAAGCCCTTCCATCGAAGGAATAGTTTGTAGTTGCTTCTTTAAAATTTTAGGATCTAAGATTTCAGAACTAATAATAGCATTCATAGATCCTTCTTCTCTAATTACTCTAGTAATTGCGCGTGTATCTAAATTTTGTATCCCAACAATATTATGTTGTTCTAAATATTCTGTAATTGAAGATTGAGATAAATAATTAGAAGGATGTTGAGAGCCTTCTTTAACAATAAAACCAGATACTTGGATTGATTTACTTTCACTATAGTTAGTGTTAATTCCGTAATTGCCAATATGAGGATAAGTCATCGTAACAACTTGGCCGCAATATGATGGGTCAGTTAAAATTTCTTGATATCCAACCATACCTGTATTAAAACATAACTCGCCACTAGTGGTGCCATAAGCACCAAAAGCATTACCTTTAAAAATTAATCCATTTTCTAAAACTAGGATTGCAGGCTTAGGAGATAAAAAAAAAGCTCCATTTTTAGCGGAGCTTTTCATACAAATTGTGCTATTTTTAAGAAAAAAATCATTAGCCTAAACTAAGAAAATTTTTAATTTTATCAAAAACCTAAATCTTGTTGTTTACGTGTTTTTTCAGAAATTAAATCTTTTAAACTATTTAAAATTTGTAAATCACGCTCATCTAATTCTTTTTTCTTCAATAAATCTTTTGTTTCACTTAATAGAGCAAATGGATCTTGTCTTAAATCATTTTTAAAGTCTGGTTTATCTGATTGTTGATGTAGTACAGAATTTAAATAATGATTATACACATCTAGCAACTCTTGTGAAAGATTATCTAAATAATTTCTCCCCATAATTCGTATGGCTAATTCTTTGACTCTACCATTTGGAAGATTCTCAATGTAATCAGATTTTTCAATTAATAATTTTTCATGAAATAAATTAATTTGATTAGTTTCATCTGATTTAAAAAAACTTTTTTCATATAAAGACGCATCGACATCAATATTGTAAACTACATCGTATTTTTCTTCTTTTTTCTTTTTAATTAAATTATATAAGGCTTCAGGATTATGTTTAATCCAATTTAAATTTTCTTTTGCTAAGGATATAATATGTTCATTAATAGAGTGAAAATATTTATCAGTAAAAGGAATAATAAAATTAGGGGCTCCAAATTTTTTGGTTGGGGTCCCTTTTTCAATTTTATCAGCAAAATTTTCTGATTTAAAATTAGTAAAATCATATTGATCTAACCTTAATAGAAAAATTTGACCTGTTTGTTTTGGGTCGTCACACAAATAAATAACCGGTGCACAATAATTAGATTTTAGGCCAATTTTATTGCTAATAAAAATTCCCACTTTATATTCATCATTATTAATGCACTTCATTGTAGGCAATTTATTAAAATTATTTTTTTCATTATTTTTTATAAAATTTGATACTAAATAATTCCACATTTTAGAGTCTACGGAATATAATTTTTTGGCAAGCTCAATCGTGACATGTACATCCACTTCTGCATCATGCGACATGCCTTCATATAAATTATTAATACTATTAATATTCTCAAGCCTGAGACTTAAACGATTATTAACCATTGGCCATACTATAGATTCTTCATTTTTATATAAATAATAAACAAAAATCATATTATATAAATCAGCACGAAAATTGTTGCCTTTTAATGGATTGTGATGATTGTAGGGCTCTAGTAGATTTCTATAAAAGCCAAATCTTAAAAACTTATCATCAAAGTTAAGACTATTATAACCTATGCTAATTTTATTTTCTGCATTAAAAATTTGATGAATTTTTTTAAATGCTTCATATTCATTGTAACCACTATTTAAATCTTCAACACTTAATTTATTAACTAATAGAGCTTTAGGGTGTGGTAAAATATCATTTCTAAGTTGTATGTCAATATTATGTTTATTAACAATGTTGAATTGGCTGTCTGTTTCAATTATTGCTAATCTTACAGCCTGATCAAAGCATGGATTTTGGCCAGTAGTTTCAAAATCATAAAAAAGGTAGTTATATTGTTTTAAATCAAGCACAATAAATAAAAAATGCTAGTCAGTATTTTTTATAAATTGTTTGCCATTCCATTTGAAACCATCATACTCAAAACTTTTAAAATCTTTTGTTTTAGTAATTTGGTTGGTAGCTAAAAAACGAATAAATTGTCCTTTTACGGCTTTGCCAAAATGTCCCGCAGCACTAGTTTTACCCTTACTTTGAACTAAAAAATCTACTTGAATAGTGTTTTTATTAGGAGTATAGGCTTTACGGTGTACTTGGGGAAGTAAATCAAAAATAACATCTTCATCTTTTAAATATTCTGAAATTATGGGCCCCCATAAATTCTTTAATGACAATACATTCATTTTTAATTTATAATCAGGTATTAAAGTATCAGGCTTCAAAAGACCAAATAGACCACTAAATATTAAAATATTTTTTTTCATATAATTCTTTGCTTTTGCAGATAAAGTAGACCAATCAATATGGTTATATACAACTCCAGTATATCTTTCTATAGCTGGAACACATTTACTGTTAAAAACATCTTGATTCTGACGATGAAACATTATGGCCTTATCTTGAGTGGTGCCATATACTGAAGTTAAATCTTCGTTTTCTATTAAACATAATAAATCAACAATTTGTTGGGTATATTTAGCAAATTCAAAATTAGTATCTCGAAATAGAGTATCTAATGCTCTTACTTTTGCTTTACCTTCACTAGGAGGAATAAGAATTTTCATTTATACCTTTCATGTCACGATTTAGTTAATACTATAATTTAAGCGCAAATTTGCTTATTTACATTAATAAATTATTATAGATCAAATTTTGTATTAAAAGATAATTTAAGAGTTTCAAATAATATAGTATCTAAATCTGTTAATAATTTTAATTGTCTTTTTGCTTCCTTTTTATTGCCTAACACAATATAGGTTTGTCCAAGCAAATAAATAGCATAAGAGTTTTGCGGATTAATGATTAATGATTTTTTATAAAAAGGAATTGCTTTTCGATAATTTTCCAAATGATATTGACAGGCACCTAAATAATATAAAATTTCATAGTCATCATTAGAATTAGCAATACTTAAATATTTAAACGCATTTTTATAATCTTGATTGTAAAAATAGGCCATCCCCATTGTATATACAGCAGTTAAATCCGATGAGTTAGATAAATAGTAGTCTTTTAATAAATGAATTGATTTATTATAAAAACCTATTTCATAATATGCTAATCCTAAATAATAAATTATATTTTGATTGTTAGGATTAAAATTTAAACCTTCATTAAGTATAAAAATCATATTTCTATAATCATTTGTTTTACTATAGGAAATAGCAAATTGATTAAATAAATCATTGGTTGAATAGCCACATTCATAAGCAGAAAATAAATAATTTTTTGCTAATTCATATTCTCTATTCTTATTAGCTATAAAACCTAAATAATAAAAAACTTCACCATCTGATTTCTGATTTTGTGATAATATATTATAATAATATTGTGCTTGTTGATAATTTTCTAAGTTCCAATATAATTCTGCTAACTTGGTATGATATAATTGATTGTTTTGATCAAAATTAATTAATTTTTTATAAATTTCAATTGCTTCAGGAAATCTATCTAATTCATATAAAGTGTCAGCTAAAATTTCCAATACTGCAATATCTTCATAATTAGAAACAACATATCTGCGTAAATATTCTATAGATTTTTTAAACTCACCTTGTTTATATAATACCATACCTAGTCTATATATTAAATCTATATCATTATTATCCATTTGAACGGCCTGTTTATAATTTTTAATTGCTTTGTTAGGGTCTAATAATCGCTCATAAATAATACCTAAATAATAATATATATTAGAATTATATGGGTCTAGTTTAATTGATTGCTCATAAGCATAAAGAGCAAGCTTTAAATTGTCTTGCTTATAGTGTAGTTCACCAAGATAATTGTAAATACTAGCATCTTTAGAAGACTGTAATAATAAACGGGAAAAAAAATCAATCGCTGCATTATAATTTTCTGATTCATACTCTATTAATCCTAAATAATAAATGCTATCATAATGATCTTCATCATTAATTAAAATTTTATTAAAATTAATTTTTGCGTCCTCATAATAATTCAATTGATAGAAACACATTGCCTGTTGAAATAATATAGATTGTTCATCCGGATAAAGCCATAATATTTTTTGATATTCTGATAATGCTGCAATATAATTTTTTTGGCTATAATAAATATTACCTAATAATATAAAGGTTAGTGTTTCATCTGGCATTAAACGCGAAAATTCATTAATATAAGAAAAGGATAAATTAGTGTTCCCTAATTGATAGGCTATAATTGCTAAATAAAAATACGCAGATGCTTCTATATCTTGACTGTCTGAGTATTTTAATACTTGTAAAAAATCACTTAATTGATTTAATTGATCATTGGTAAATGAAGTAAATAAATTAGAATAATCATTATAACCAAAAATATCATAACCTTCAATAAATGCGCTTAATAAAGGTTCAACAGATTCTTTGTATTGATCAGCTTCAATATAAAAAATAGCAGAATCTAAATAAGTATATGGATCAATAAAAATAATGCTACTATCATTAATAGCGCTCAAACTATCAGCTAAATAATGATAATTTTGATTATTTAAAATGTTAGACCATGTAACCATCTCATATGATAAAGTGTCTAATGAATAGAGGCTAGATAACTTGTTTGATATTTCACCGGCAATATCAATTTGATCATTATTTAAATAGATTTCAAATAAATATTCAAGTGGCGTTATAAATGTTTGATTTGCAACTTTATAATTATAATGAATAATGCGAATAGATTCTTGGAAACAACGAAGAGCATTAATTTCATCATCCAATTTATAATATAAATCACCTAGTATAATTAAAGTATTTGCTACTTTTTTATGATTAAAGCCAAAAATTAGCGATTGAATATCATAAATTTTTTCATAATTAGAAATAGCATCTAAATAGGATTCATTTAGAATGAATATATTAGCTTCTTCTTCTAATTCTGTAATCGATAATTGTTCTTCAACTTCAAAAGAAAAAGGGAAAGTAAAAAAAATAAATAGTAAAAGAATTTTATTCATTGTTTAGCTAAAATTAAAAAAAAAGAACCTTATTTGCAAAAAATCTAAATATATATAATACATCATAGTTAAATTTAAGACTATTTTAATTGAAATTTTATGATAGAAAATAAAATAAAAGATATTTTAAAAAATAAAATAAAAGATAGTAAAATTTTTATTCAAGATATGAATGGTAATCAAGACCACTTTAGTGTCATAGTTATATCATCAGAATTTGAAAATTTGTCTATGATTAATCAACATAAATTAATTTATAATGCATTGGGAGATATGGTAACAAAAGAAATACATGCGTTGCAAATTAAAACTTTTACTTGGGAAAAATGGAAAAAAGAAAATTAAAAAATAATATTGATATTCAATCTTGGAAAAATTTTCAAATTTTACAACAGCCAAATTGGCCCTGCGAACAAGAATATCAAAAAATTATTGAAAAACTAAAAACAGCGCCTTCATTAATTTTATATCACGAAATTATTGAATTAAAACAAAGACTCAAAAAAATAGAATTAGGGAAAGCATTCCTTTTGCAAGGTGGAGATTGCGCGGAACGATTTAAAGATTTTTCAGAGGATAATATTAAAAAAAAATTAGAAATATTATTACAAATGTCTACTATTATCTCTTATGGAGCATCAATGGATGTAATCAAAATTGGACGAATGGCTGGCCAATACGCAAAGCCACGTACTCTTAATATGGAAATTAGAAATGGAGTTTCTTTACCTTCTTATAGAGGGGACTCGATTAATGAATTTGAATTTACACTAAATGCTAGAACCCCTAACCCATTAAAATTAATAAAAGGCTATAATCAATCATTAGCGACTTTAAACTTATTAAAATCATTAATGAAAAATGAATTTAAAAATTTAGATTCTTTTTCATTGTGGAATAAAAAAATATTGAATAATCCAGGTATCTATAATCGTTTTGAAAAAACAATAGACACTATTTCTCAGTCATTAAAATTTCTAAATGTTTTAGGTGAGAAAATTGATTTATTTAAACAAAAACGTTTTAATGAATTTTATATCTCACACGAGGGTTTGATTTTAGATTATGAAACTGCTTTCACAAAGGTTTTAGATAATAATAATTATAATTCTTGTACTCATATGCTATGGTTAGGTGATAGAACACGTCATATCAAAAGTGCGCATGTAGAATATCTAAGCAATATTATAAATCCTATTGGGATTAAATGTGGCCCCACATTAGATATAGAAGATTTAGAATTAATTATCAATAAAATAAATCCATGTAATGAAAAAGGAAAAATAATTTTAATTTGTCGTTTTGGAGAAAAAATAATAACAAAAAAGATGCCAAAATTAATACAGATGATTAAGAAAAATAATTTTAATGTGATTTGGACGTGTGATCCAATGCATGGCAATACTTATCAATCAAAAACAGATTATAAAACTAGAAATTTTAAAGCGATAATAAATGAATTGAATTTATTTTTTCAATTAACTGGAAATAATTCTATATATGCGGGAGGGGTACATTTTGAGTTCACTCCTAATAATGTGACAGAATGCTTAGGGGGTATAAGAAATATTCAAGAGTCAGATTTGCATATTAAATATGAAACAGCATGTGACCCAAGATTAAATCATGAACAAAGTATTGAACTAGCTTTTACAGTTGCTGATTTAATAAAAAAAAATAGAAAGGATTAGTAATGACTAAAATTGATGGATATGGAGATAGTTTAACAGTCAATGGTATTGCTATTGGTGATTTATCACCAACTGAGCATGAAAAAATTGAATTAGAAAAAGGTGGACAAAATTATAGCCCTCTTGAAAATGTAGTAGTATCGCACGTAAAAGATTCATCGACTTTGATTTGTAGAAAACCATCAAATGATAATGTTAAAAAATATGTAGAAGAAGAGCTTCTTGATGGTTTATGTTGTTATTCAGCTGTTAATCAAGGTCAATTAAATCAAACAATTGTAGATGCGGTTATTGCTCATCTCAGCGAAGAAAAACTACCAACG
>MDTG01269300.1_pt1 | contig 12043 bp, 8 predicted proteins | sample 811421 | NCBI WGS metagenome assembly MDTG01 (sample SAMN05326645, study PRJNA326480) | marine metagenome | isolation source: seawater | place: Pacific Ocean: South East | collected 2011 | reverse complement strand
TGGCCATGTGAATCAGTTCCAGAATCGTACCCAGCTTCAGGTGGTTGCTGCTAACGCCACCGGTAGCGCCCCCGACGAGCACTGAGAGCGCCGGGCGGATCCGTTTTCCGGCGGTGTCGCAAATATACGATACGTAGGGTTCCACCCCGGGATCGAAATGACCTACCTGTTCCCGCAGGGAAGACTCGACCATCTCCAGTTCAGGGGCTACCAGAGCGAAGGGCAGGCGCCTTGGGTCGCCAGGATCGATCTTCAGGTTCTTGGCCATGCGAAATAAACGGGGGGGGGTTTTTGGGAAACATTTTCCAGCCTTCGCCAAGCCGCAACCTATTTTTCCTATTTGCAGCAAATTATGAAAATTATTTGTGATTGCCTGTATTCAGCGGCTGTCATTGCATGCCAAGGCATATGAAGCTACACGGTTTTGTTACAACGCTGGGCGTCGTAGGGGTGGCCGGAATCGCATCCGGAGTTGAAGTCGGTGAGAAACCCAAGACCCCCAAACTACCGGGAGTGCCCTACGTGGTTCATGACGGGACGCGCCCCCAGCCGGTGAAAGTAAAAAGCGCAGGCGCGGTTTCCGTGCAACCGCCCGGAGATGCTCTGGTCCTCATCGGGAAAGTTGCCTCCGACACGTGGAACGGCAACAACTGGCCGATAGCGGATGGCGTCATGACCGTGACCCGAGGGGGAGGCGTGAGTTCCAAGGCCAAGTTTGGTGACTGCCAGCTGCACCTCGAATACCGCGTCCCCGCAGGACGCAAGGTCAAGGGTCAGGCCGGTGGTAACAGCGGGGTCTTCCTGATGGGGATGTATGAGGTCCAGGTGGGCGAGAGCCACACGAACAAAACCTACCCGGATGGACAGACGGCGGCCCTGTACGGCCAGGCCCCGCCGCTGGTAAACCCGTCGACCCCCCAGGGGGAATGGCAGAGTTTTGATATTATTTTCGAGGCGCCGCGATATGAGAAAGAGACGGTGACGGCCCCGGCGGTCATTACGGTCATCCACAACGGGGTGCTTGTTCATCATCGCAAGGCTCTCCTTGGCCCGACACGGCACAAGGCCCTGGCATCCTATCCTCCCAAGCACCCTGAAAAGGCTTCCTTGACCCTGCAGGATCATGGAGACCCGATCCAGTATCGCAACATCTGGGTTCGGGAACTGGGTGATTACGATGCGGCACCCGGGAAGTAAGAAAAATACAGGCCCGCCGCGGAACTCTGAATAGAACAACGTAAACGGGCATGCTTTGCTCGTCTCGAGGGTGCTGGCGCGGGGGCGGAGAGTGCCCCGCAGATTACAATATTCTCCCGGATTATAATTGCGTGTCCTTGGGCTGGTGATAACTATCCGGGCATGAAGAAATCAAGCCTGAAGAGACTCGTCGGCCTCGGGACGTTTGGAGTACTGGGACTCAGCGCGTGTGGTGAAAAGAACGACCAAGCGCAGGCTCCCGCTGGAGGTTCGGGTGCCAAGGCAGTAGCGGCCAAGGCCGCTGCTGTAGAAACAACCGCCGCAGTGGCTCCCGCTGCTGACCTGGCGGCGGTTGCGCAGGCGACCGGATTTGCGAAATACCTGCCCGCGACGACGCAGGCTTATGCCGGAGTTTTTGACGGGAAGGTCTTTCTCGACGGCCTCCAGGGCTCCGCACTGGTTAAGTTGTTTGAGGAGCAGGTCCGGGATAATGGTGATCCGAGCTTCAGCCTGGAGGAACTGGGAGAGGCTCCCGAGGCCCAGATGGCAGTTTCCTTGCTGGGCGAGGAAATTTTCCTTGCAGTAGGCGAGGGCACGGACCTGCAAACAGCGAATCTGGTAAGCATTAATGAGTCAGTGACTCGTCACTGGGCCCAGACCCTGGTGAAGATGGGGGAGGCCGGGTTGGCCGGGGAGGACGCGCTAGCAGTAGAAGAGATTATGTTACCACTGGTTGTGAAGCTCCTTGGGGACGCCAAGGCGGGAGTTGGCGCCCTTGAGAAGGCTCAGATGCCGCCCGTGACCCTCGGATTCAAGGTAAGCGACGAGGACATTCGCGGACAGTTACTCGAGATGGTCTCGCAGGGAATCGGGGCCATCCTGGAGGACATTGGACCTGATGGGGAAGGGTTTGCGGAAGCTCTCAACATAGAGCGGGGCGGCTCGAATTTCACGGGTCTTAAGGTTGTGGGAGAAAAGCTCGTTGCTTCCCTTCCTCCGGACGTGAAGGAAGGACTGTCGCAGGTCATGGATGCAGCAACCGTCGACAAGCTCATCGGTGTCCTTGAGTCGCGGGACCTGGTTATTGCCGTGGGAGTCCACGAAAACTATCTGATCGGCTTTACTGGCTCCAGTGCGGACGAGCTTCAGATTGCGGACAGTCCATCGGATTCGATTCTTTCCCGGCCTGAGGCTGCCTTCATGAATTCGTATGCCGACAAAAAGCTCCTCGGACTAATGACCGTGTCCAAGGAGCTGCAGGACAGCATCACCAAGGAAGCCAGTCTGCTTGGAAGCTTTGCCGAGGGGATCCGCGAGGGACTCTCCGAGACCGAGGCATTTGGGGATACCCAGGAGATCGAGACGCTCCTTGAGCTGATCGTCGAACAGGAGCGTGGGATCTTTTCCATGCAGGGCTATACCCCGGCCGGATTGGTAGCCTTCCTCGAAGATGGGCTGAAAATAGAGGGCCACGGAGGATCCACGATGCCGGAGCTGGACCTGGATACTCCCCGCAGTTATGCCAGTCTGGCGACTGGGGAAGGAGTTTTTCTTTTCGCCAACCAGGTCGCTAACGGGGAATACCGGGGTAAAGTTTTCGAGTATCTCGATACCCTCGGGCAGACCGTATATCTCGGGGCCAAGAAGGCGGCCCGGATGGAGATTCCAGATGCTCCGGGTGACCTGGACGAGTTTCAGGAGACCTTCGGCATATTTGATGAAAGGATCCTGCCGCACTTTCTTGAGCTGTGGACTGGCCTGCGTGGTGATCTCGTGAGCGGTCTGGGGAACGAGGGGGCTATTCTGGTCGATCTCGGAGGCGAGCTGCCGACCGTGCCCGGGCTGCCACAACTCGTGGTGGATGAGGGTAAAGCTCCACGGCTGGCGCTCCTCGCTCCGGCGAAGGACAAGGAGAAGCTCAAGTCCTCGTGGGTCAACATAGACAAGGCGCTCAACGGCATCCTGAAAATGATGAGTGAGATGACTGGTGAGAATATCCCGATGCAGAAGCCGATGAGCAGCGAGAAAAATGAACTCAAGACCTGGTTTTTTCCCTTTCCGTTCCAGTCGGACGATTTTGTGCTGAACGTCTCCGTGGACGAAAAGAACGTCTACGCCTCGACTTCCAAGTCATTCGTGCAGGCGCTCTCCGGACGAATGGAAGAAGGGGAGGTCGATCCCGCTGCCAAGGGGGCTTATTTCAAGGTGGATTTCACCGCATTGAATAACTACGTGAATGGGTGGCTGAAGCTTCTGGAGGACAACAAGGACCAAGTTTTCGGGGAAGATTCTCCTGCTGCTGAGGATTTCCTTGAGGGCCTGCCTGTCGCCAGGCAGGTGCTCGCTGCCTTCGGAGAGCTCAAGGGAATCAGCGGTCATATCCGAAAGGAAGATGGGGTGGTCCGGTCCTCGATTCACGTCATGGCCGGGAATTAAGTCCCCGGAACGAGGCACCAGGAACGAGGCCAGTAGCTCGGGTAAATCTCGGGGCGGGACTATTGAGGTGGTCCTGCTGTCGTTTCAGGTTTCGCGGTCCCGTTTGCGCTGGCCAACGAGGCCGGTGGACCGATAAGGTTACCCTATGGCTAAGCTGATCGTGCCCCAGGAGGGCGAGCAGGAGCTTGGCGCCGCTCAGTCCGAAACGGTACAGTTGGCGTTAGCGCGTCAACGCCAGCGGGATACCGTCCAGTCGCTGGTCAGTTCCGTTATCCTGGTGGGCCTCCTGATTGCGGTCCTCGCTCTCATCACGATCCTCTCCCTGCGGACGGAAGCCCCTGCCATCGTTGCCTACCAGGCGCCCGCGCCGGAGGATGAGCGCGTCGAGCGCCCCGAAGTAAACCAGCGGGCCCGCCCCAATCCGCCGGGACAGAAGTCCTCTCGCGCCAAGGTAATCGCCTCCCAGGCCCCGGCTCCCGTGTCCGTTCCCATTCCCGATAATCCAGTCCCTGAAGGTCCCTTCGGGATGTCAGACGAAATCGGAGAAGGGTGGGGAGACAACGAGGGTGACGGAACCGGTGGAGGTGGGGCTTCCTTCTTTGGAAGCTACCGGAAAGGCAAACGGGTTGCTTATGTCGTAGACTTCTCGGGCTCGATGGGATCGACAGCGGAAGGTGGTGGGACATTTGCGCAGGCGCTCAAGAAGGAACTCACCGATTCGATCAGCAATCTCAACTCGGGAATGTATTTCACGGTCATATTTTTTTCAGGCCGGGCCTGGAACCTGACCACAGAAGGAAATAACTCGAAGGAGGATCACTATTCCGTGAACGGGTGGAGCGGGGTTGGGGAAGCACCCCATACGAACTGGTATCCGGCCAACGAGGGAATCAAAAAAGAGGTCATAGCAAAGATCAACGGCATGGCCCCGGATGGAGGGACAATGTGGTACCCCGGTCTGAAGATGGCCATGACAATGAACCCGCCTCCAAGCATCGTTTATCTTCTCTCGGACGGAGAGCCCCGGGATGGCGACGAGATTTCCTTCAACATGAAGCAGCTCAACCCGGGGGGTACGCCCATCGACACCATAGCTTTCGAGCTGCCCGGATCTCCTGCGGGGCGTCTCATGGAGATTGCCAAGAATACAGGCGGAAAATTTGTGATGGTCTACAAGGGGGAGCGCAAGACAGGCCGCGCCGCCGAAGCACTCACGAATCCGAAATTTGACTGAGGAGATACTCTCTCCGCGCGGAGGGAGTCTGAGCCCAGAACCGGCAGAACCGGCAGTGAAACGCTGGAGCAGGGCCGGTTGGACAGGGTCCCGGGGCGGCGGATTCCCCGCCTTGATCTCAAGGGTGGGAGCTATTTTTTCACTCGCGCATCTTGAGCAGGGCCTCCGCCAGCTCGAGGTCTCGGGGGATGGTTATCTTGATGTTGGGCTGGGTGTTTTCAACCAGCTTGGTGTTCCCCCCGATGGACTCAACGGCAGAGACGTCATCAGTCACCCCGATGCCGCGGGACTCAGTGGCCTGATAAGCGCGTCTCAACATCCTGAACTGGAACACCTGGGGTGTTTCCATGACCCAGAGACCTTCTCGCGATACGGAACCGCTTACGTAATCATACTCGTCCGCTTGCTTCAAAGTCTCCGTCACGCGGCGGGCGAGAGCCGCGGCTCCTTCATCGCGGGTGGCCCTGATGACTCCGTCAATCTGCGCTGGGAGGACAAGCGGGCGGGCGCCATCGTGGACAGCCACGCAGGGGGGCGGCTCCGGAATTGCGTCGAGGCCCTTGACTACGGAGAGAAACCGCTCCTTTCCACCATCCACCCGGAATACGGGCTTGGATGTGCCGGGATCAAGCTGGCTGAAGCGTTTCTCGTCCGTGACGACCACAATACTGCTGATCTCCTCCGCCTGGAGGAAAGCATCGAGGCTCCACTGCAGGACGGGCTTGCCATTCAGGGACGTGAGGAGCTTGTCGAACCCCATGCGGCGTCCGCTACCAGCTGCTACGATGATGGCTGCGCAACTCATGGGAGAGGAGTTAATTCCACGAGGCAGAGACCCGCTGCCGCGCTGAAGAACAGGTATGCTTTCATGAAGTGGTAGAGCAGCAGAGTAGTTCCTGGTTACCTGAATCTAGCCTGACTTGCCCCAGGGGAGCTTTCCAGGCAGGTGGGAGGAGGTTTAAATCATGAAAGTGAATCCTAGGTGAGTTTCTGCATGACCGCCTGGGAAAGGGTCTTGCCGTCGGCGCGGCCGGCGGCCCGCTCCTGGACCATTTTCATCACCTTGCCCATGTCGGCCCGCGAAGAGGCGCCAGCATCCTTGATGGCCGCACTCACGAGATCGTTGACCTCCGCGGGGGAGAGGGTGGAGGGCAGGTAGCGCTCGAGAATCACTATCTCGGCGTTTTCCTGCTCGGCCAATTCGCTGCGGCCGGCCTTCGTGAACTGCTCGCGGGAATCCTGCCGTTGTTTAATCTGTTTTCGGATTAGGCTTATTATTTCTCCTTCCTCGAGCTCGGCATCGGCTCCTCCTTTCTCGATGGCCGCATTCTTGATGGCACTCTTGACCGCGCGCAGGGTATTCAGGGCAAGCGAGTCCTTGGCCCGCATGGCCGTCTTTAGGTCTTCTGTAAGTGTATTTGTGAGCTCACCCATGAGGAAAGAAAGGGCTTCTCTCCTGCAAGTTTCAAGTATCAAGTGATTTTGCGGACTTAACTTGGAACTTGAAACCCGATTCCGAAGAGATCTTCTTTCCCGTGTGCGCGCAGCAAGTCTCTATCTCATATTCATCGGTTTGCTTCTTTGTGCGGTGGGGGGGAGTTTTGCCTGGCTCATGTGGCGTAGCTTTGACCGTGCGTCGGGGCAGCGGAACTGGACCGAGACGACATGTACGATCCTCGAGTCACGGGTGGACCAGCGCAAGATTGGTGCCGATGTGAAAAGGGAATATAACTTTGGAGTTCTCTACGGATACTCTTACGGGAACCAGGCCTACGTCTCGGAGCGCTACAGCCTGCGGGGTGCTCCATGGAGCTCCTCGGAGTCACGTTCCCAGAAGCGAATGGATAAATTTCCGGTGGGATCCACCTGTCCCTGCTACGTAGACCCTGCTGATCCTTCCTCTGCAGTCCTCAAACTGGACTCGAAGGCTCCGGGCTATTCGCTCTGGTTCCCGCTCATTTTCGTGGTAGGCGGCCTCGGGGTCATTGGAGGAGCCCTACGCAGCGAGCGAAAATTACGCGGGGCCGGATAGAATTCTGACCGGCTAGCTTGAGGTCACCTTTACAAGGAAGCCCTTCCTGCGGGCCCCGGTCAGCATATTATGCAGGAGCCAGAGTGCGGCTGTGAGAAAGACCACATTCAGTGCAAGCGCGGCGATGATGTGGTTGCCGGGGAAGGCGCCAGACTGGATGACCTCCCGCATTCCCTCGAAGACGTGCGTCGAGGGCAGGGCATTGGCGAAGGGGTGTAGCCATGCGGGAAGACCGGAAACCGGATAGAACACTGCCGAGAACGGTTGCACCATGAAGGGGATAGCCCAGGCGAGGGACTCAGCTCCGTGACCGAAGCGCAGGATGAGACTGACCGAAATTAAACCCATCGCCCAGCCGAAGAGCAGAAGGTTAAGGTAGAAGGGAATAAGCGCTACCTCCAGCTGGAAGAGGTTGAACTGGTAGGCCACGATCGCAATGACAGCGAGGATCAATCCCGTTACCATGACCCGGCAGAACCCTACCAGGAACATGGCCCCAACATACTCTGCCGTGCGCACAGGCGCTGCGAAGATATTGAGGAGGTTGCGGGTCCAGACATCCTCCAGAAATGAGATGGCGACGCCCTGCTGGGAGCGGAAGAGAGCGTCCCAGAGAATGATCGCCCCGATCAGATAGGTGATGGTGTTGGGAAAATCTCCGGAGGTCTCTGATTGGAGATACTTGGTCAGGAAGCCCCAGACCAGTAGTTGCACGAAGGGCCAGAAGATGAGTTCCACGATCCGCACCGGATGGCGGGTGTAGAGCCAGAAGTAGCGGAGAGCGATCGAGCCAAGGACACGAATATTCATACTGAGGCGGGCCGGGAGCTATTGGGAGCCGGTAGAGGCATCATGTCCAGCGAACTTGTCCCAAAGAGAGCAAAGCCGCCACGCCTTGTCCGGGATGAGCGGGTCCTTGCTCCGCCTGAGTGCCTGCGGAACGGGAGGGAGTAATTCAGGCCAGTATTTCTTGTATGACCCTGGCTTCCTCCACGCCGGTGAGCCTCTGGTCCAGGCCCTGGTAACGGAAGGTGAGCTTTTCGTGGTGGATCCCGAGCTGGTTCAGAATGGTGGCATTAAGGTCGCGGATATGAACAGGATCTTTGACGATGTTGTAGGAGTGATCATCGGTTTCGCCATGCTCATATCCCTGCTTGATGCCGCCTCCTGCCATCCAGGTGGTGAAGCAGCGGCCGTGGTGGTCACGGCCATGGTTGTTCTTCGTCAGCTTTCCCTGGGAATAGATGGTCCGTCCGAACTCGCCGCCGCAGATGACAAGGGTTTCATCAAACATTCCCCGTTCTTTCAGGTCCTTGATCAGGCCCGCGCTGGGCTGATCTATATCTTCACACTGCTGACGCAGCTTGGAGGGCAGGGCCCCATGCTGATCCCAGCCCCGATGGAATAGCTGCAGGAAGCGGACGCCCTTCTCCGCCATGCGCCTGGCGAGCAGGCAGTTCCGGGCAAAGCTTCCCGGTTTCTCCACCGCAGGGCCATAGAGGTCCTTAACATGTTTAGGCTCTTTTGAGATATCCATCAGATCGGGAACCTCGGACTGCATTCGGAAGGCCATCTCGTATTGTTCGATCCGCGACTGCGTCTCGGGATCGGCAAACTTCTGGAACGTTCCATTATTGATTTCCTTGAGGCCGTCCAGCAGCTCCCGGCGGGCATCACGATCGATGCCCGGGGGGTTGTTGAGGTAGAGGACTGGTTCGCCATTGCTGCGAAGCTTGACCCCCTGGTGGCTGGAAGGCAGGAAACCACTGCCCCAGAGCCGGTCATAGAGAGCCTGAAGCTGGCCCCGGCCCCGCGAGATCATGACGATGTATGCCGGCATGTTTTCATTCTCGCTGCCAAGTCCGTAACTCAGCCATGAACCGAGGCTTGGCTTGCCCTGCTGCTGCACGCCGGTATTGATGAAGGTTATCGCCGGGTCATGATTCACCGCCTCAGTATTCATCGTCTTGATGATCGTGATGTCGTCCACGATACTGGCGGTGTGAGGCAGAAGGTCCTTGTTTACCCAGGTCCCATGCTTGCCGAAGCGTTCGAACTCGAACATCGGAGCCACGCAGGGAAACGACTTCTGCCCACTGGTCATCCCGGTTACTCGTTGCCCCTGGCGAACCGAATCAGGCAATTCCTGCCCGTGGATTTTCCTGAGAACGGGCTTGTAATCGAAGGTATCAATGTGGGAAGGACCACCGGAAAAAAACAGGTAGATTGCGCGCTTGGCCTTGGGAGCAAAGCTGGGAAACCCGGGCAGGCCTCCTGCCGCCTGGGCGGAACCGATGATTGCCGGGTTCCACAAGCTGCTCAGAGCAGCCGCCCCCATCCCATGTCCGGTGGTAAGCAGGAAGCGGCGCCGGGTTGGATCGTTATGCATTTTTCGTCCTGTTTTTCGTTTTGAGGATTTCAGTCAGCCCCGGGTGAGGGCTTCGTCCATGTTCAGAAGGAGCTGGCCGATTACCATCCAGGCGGCGTGTTCTGCTGCATCGATGGTTTCATCACGGGCTTGGTCGCCGACCGCAAGGAAATCGGTGGCCTTCTTGGGATCACTTCTAAATCTGCTCAGCTGGTTGGCGAGGACCCTTTCTACTACCCTGGCTTCGTCTGGAGTCGGTGGGCGGGAAAGAACGAGGTTGAATCCCAGATGCATGCGGGAGGCTGTGCCGTCACCCCCTTCCCTGATCATGCGCTGGCCAAGGGAGCGAGCCGCCTCGACGAACTGAGGATCATTCAGGGTCACCAACGCCTGTAGCGGGGTGTTGGTGATCGGCCTCTGGATCATGCACTTCTCCCGGGTTGGTGCGTCAAAAATGAGCATATTGGGCATCGGGGCGGAGCGTTTCCAGTAGGTATACATCGATCGACGGTAGAGTTTTTCGCCGCTGTCGCGTTTGTATCGCAGACCTCCGTTCAGGGAGACCTCGTTCCAGATGTTGGGTGGCTGGTAAGGTTTCACACTGGGGCCTCCAATCTGCTTCACCAGCAAACCGGAAACATCGAGGGCGGTATCGCGAATAAACTCGCCCTGCAGCCGGAAGCGCGGGGAACGCGCCAGCAGGAGGTTTTCCGGATCGGCTTCGGCCAGGCGCGGTGTCAGCCGGGAAGACTGCCGGTATGTAGCGGAGAGAACAATCTGACGGATCATCCGTTTCACATCCCAGCCGCTCTCGACAAAATCAACCGCCAGCCAGTCAAGCAACTCAGGATGGCTCGGCGGACTCCCCTGGTTACCGAAGTCGTCAACGGATTTCACCAGCCCACGACCGAACAGAAGCGCCCAGTAGCGGTTGATTGCGACCCGTGCAGTCAGCGGATTCTTCCCGGAGGTAAGCCATTGGGCCAGTCCAAGACGGTTGGAAGTAGCACCCTTGGCCAGTCCTGGGAGTGCAGCCGGCACTCCGGGGCTGATCACGGCATCTGGCCCCTCCTTGATCGGTTGGTCGTAGGCGCCCCGGTCGAGGATGTAGGTCTTGCGGATCTTGTTGGCCGGATTGTCCTGCATGATCATCACGCTGGTGGCTTTCTGGCTCTTTATTCCACTTTCCTCTGCAAGGAGTTTGTCGTGTGTGGAAAGCAGTTCCTGGTAGTCCTTATCCTGGGTCGAAAGAAAGTGTTCCAGCAGGAGCATCTTCTGCTCCTGTGTGCGCTGGTCGGCAGGAGTAGCGATGATTCCCTCGATAGCGTCCCCCCCGATTCTCTGAATTTCCGAGCCAGAGAGGGCCCGGTCGTAGATGCGAAGTTCGTCAACCTCTCCGTTGTAGTTTCCGCCACTGGAACGGCTTCCAATTTTAAACGGCACCTGGGTAACGATGGTCTCCTTCAGCGAATCCTGCTCAACCTGATTACCCACAAGCTTTCCATCAATGAAGATCTTGATTCCGGAAGCTTTGGATGATCCGTCATAGGAAACAGCCACATGCTGCCATTGGTCGGCAGCAAGGGTCTGTTTGGAAACGACCTTGAGGGCGTTTTGAGGCCAGCTGCTGACGATATGGGTGCCGACCGCACGATTCTGGATCCAGAGGTCGTAGCCACGGTAGGCCTGGCCCACATCCATGCGGGCAAGGACCGAACCATTTCCGTTGCCGGGGACTTTGATCCAGGCTGCGAAGGTAAAGGCCTGTGTCCGTTCCCGGGAGGGCCAGGAATCAAAGGTGACAGCAGTCCTGCCATCGAAACGCAACCCCCCTTGTCCGTCTCGGCTGGCCGGGGCGAGCTTGCCGCCGACCCGGCCCACCCCGCCGCCGATGCTGGCCTTGATCTGGTTACTTCCCTTTTCATTGAAGGGAAAGAAATGAACCAAGCCATCAGGCTCTTGCATGGATTTCCCGGTCGAGCGCTGAGCGGCCACCAGCCACTTGATGAATCCCGGAACTGCACCCCGCCGGTATCTATCCATTTCCGCTTCACTGGCTTTTATCGCCTTGTGCAGGGCAGCCAGCCTGCTGGCCTGTTCCCGGGGAGGGACATTAACCACTGGAGACTGGTTGCCGCCGCGTGTCTGCATGCCTGGATCGGTGGTATTGTTGAAATAGGCAAACATCTGAAAGTACTCGCGCTGGGAGATAGGATCATACTTGTGATCATGGCACTGGGCACACTCCATGGTCAGACCCATCCAGACATTGGCCGTTGTCTTGACCCGGTCGACGACGTATTCGACCCGCAGCTCTTCCGCGAAAGCGCCTCCCTCGTCAGAGGTGGCATGGTTGCGGTTGAAGCCGGAGGCTACCCGCTGGGCGATTGTTGCATCCGGCAGGAGGTCACCAGCTAGCTGTTCGGTGGTAAACCGGTCAAAGGGCATATTTGAGTTGTAGGCGTCAATCACCCAGTCACGCCACGCCCACATGTCTCGGGGTCCGTCTGCATGCATGACCGAGGAGTCCCCGTAGCGTGCGGCATCCATCCATGCGAGAGCCATGCGCTCACCGTAGCGTTCCGTTGCCAGCAGCCGATCAACAACCTTTTCATACGCCTGCGGGGACTGATCGCTCACGAAGGCCTCAACCTCGGCGGGCGAAGGAGGAAGCCCCGTCAGGTCGTAGGTGACCCGGCGAATCAAGGTCCGGCGCTCTGCCTCGCTCGCTTGCTGGAGCCCCGCATCTGCAAGGCGCTGCAGGATGAATACATCA
>MDTG01267957.1_pt1 | contig 12043 bp, 7 predicted proteins | sample 811421 | NCBI WGS metagenome assembly MDTG01 (sample SAMN05326645, study PRJNA326480) | marine metagenome | isolation source: seawater | place: Pacific Ocean: South East | collected 2011 | reverse complement strand
GGTGTCCACACCTCCGGAATACGCGAGCACAACCTTCTTGGCGCGTCCCATCAAGCGGACTCCTGATCTGTATCGGAACTATTCCGATTCTCCACTCCCACGGGACGACCACAGCAACCATCCGGCCATTAGCCCTGAAGGCACAAACAACAGAGCCAATACAGGAATGAAACTGGGCTGCAAAGGTTGTGGATGCTGATGTCCCCAGAACCGCACAAGCGCACTGATCAGTAGAGAGATTCCCCAGACGGAAGCGAGAATCGCCACTTTTTTCAAGAACTAGAAATGCGCGGTCTTCTATGATGGAGGATTGGCTCTGAAGATCTTGTCCTCAGCTCTCACCGACTTGAGCGCCCTCGACAACGTCAACCCGGCCCTGACCCGCTACGGACGCAAGGAGCCTGCACCGGTGCTCCCGCTACGCGAGGAGCCCGATCTGCTGAGCTGGCTTGAAACCAGCGGTCGCTTGGTGGAGGACGAGGAGTCCAGTTCACCCGAGGTGAGCACGGTGGAAGAGGAGGAACTCTCCGCGCTGATGGGCGAAAAAGAGGATTACAAAGCTGACGAAGAGAACGAGGAAAACTGGGAAGACTGACTTAGGTGTCGTCTTCTGTGGAGCGATCCACCCGTCGCGATGGACGTGGTCCCGCTGCTGTGTTGATCACGGTGGTGGTAGCGGCGACCTTCGCATCAGACCGCTGGATCCCCAACAGCCTGCTGAGCCTGCCACTGCTCACGGCCACTCTGATCTCTGCCCTTGTGACCTGGTGGGGAACACCGCGACTGCGATCACTCAAGATGGGTCAAGTGATCCGAACCGAGGGTCCGGAAGCTCATCAAAGTAAATCCGGCACACCGACGATGGGTGGCCTTCTAGTCGTCCCCGTCGGAGTGATTGCGGGATGCCTGATCAGCTGGGAAGGACGCAGCGCTGCTCAGTTGTTGTCTGTTGGTCTGGTCACGCTGGCCTACATGGTGATCGGTGGCATCGATGACTGGAGCAGCCTGACCAAACGCACCAACACAGGCCTGAAACCCAGAGGCAAAATTCTGCTGCAGAGTGCTGCAGCCATGCTGTTTCTGAGTTGGTCAGCCTGGCAGGGATGGATCCCTGACGCGGTGAACATGCCCCTCGGGATGGTGATTCCTTTTGGCTGGCTGATCTGGCCACTGGGTTTGTTCGTTTTCCTTGCGGAAAGCAACGCCACCAACCTCACCGATGGACTCGACGGACTCGCCTCGGGCTGTGGAGCCCTGGTGTTCACAGGTCTGGGATTGCAGTTGATGCTGCGCGGCAACGAGGGTGACCCTGCGATGGCAGGGTTCTGCATGGCGATGGCCGGTTGCTGGCTCGGCTTTCTCATTCACAACCGCAACCCGGCAAGGGTGTTTATGGGAGATACGGGGTCCCTGGCGATGGGTGCGTCACTCAGTGCAGTGGCGTTGCTATCCAACAGCCTCTGGCCGCTGCTGGTGATGGGTGGCGTCTTCCTGGCTGAATCGCTGTCAGTGATCATCCAGGTGTGGGTGTTCAAAGCGACCAAGGGGCCTGACGGAGTAGGGCGCCGGGTGTTGCGCATGGCACCGCTCCATCACCATTTCGAACTGGGTGGGACAACCGAGCAGATCGTGGTGCCGATGTTTTGGCTTGCAACAGCAGGTCTGGTCATTCTTGGTATCGTTCTCCGCCCCACCTGAGCCGGCTAACAATGAGTTATTTCACCTGGAAAGAAGCAGGTCTCACTGCCGACTGCGCCAGCCTTGAGGCAATGGCCTCCCGATTCGAGGAGGCCGCAAGCCTGATGCGCCGCATGGCCGACAGAGGCTTCGTGCTTGAACAACGCAATGGCGCACAACACATCACCCACACGGATGCCGACATCTTCCAGTCGTGGGGATTTGTGAACGAGGAGCCAGCAGAGCGCCAACTGACCCTGATGCACGACCTCGAACCCTGAACTGATTGCACTCAGACCCTCGTGCGCAAAGCTCCAACCAACCAAACAATGACAAACGCCAGCAGCGATGCGCCCAGATAGATCAGGGCCCATTTCTGGACTGTGGCGATCTCCCAGCCAAAAATCAGCCCATCAGCGGCATCTCCCGCCGTCGTGAATGCGACGGGAGCGAAGCTCAGGGGTAAGAGCATCAGGCGTGGAGCGAGGATCAATCCATGCTGCCCTGAAAAAGGCCATGACGACGTTTCCCGCCACTGTGATGCTGTTGGGCAGTGGTGAACTGGGTAAAGAGGTGGCCATTGCCGCCCAGCGCCTGGGCTGCAGGGTGATCGCCTGCGATCGCTATGCCGGTGCACCAGCCATGCAGGTGGCAGATCTCGCGGAGGTCCTACCGATGACCGAGCCTGAGGCACTGCTGGAGGTGGTGCGCCGCCATAGGCCAAGCGTGGTGATTCCAGAAATAGAAGCTCTCGCCGTGAACGCACTGGCCGAACTGGAAGCAGAAGGCATCACCGTGATTCCCACAGCCCGCGCCACTGCCGTGACGATGAACCGTGATCGCATCCGCGACCTGGCAGCAACTGAGCTTGGGCTGCGCACTGCTCGTTTCGCCTACGCCACCAGTGCCGAAGCACTGCACAACGCTGCGGCACCGTTGGGGTTCCCGGTGGTTGTAAAGCCTGTGATGAGCTCCTCCGGGAAGGGACAGAGCGTTGTGAACAGCGCTGAGGAACTTGATCAGGCCTGGGAGGCGGCAATCACCAACGCGCGTGGCACCTCCAGCCAGGTGATCGTGGAAGAGTTCCTGCACTTTGATCAGGAAATCACACTGCTCACAATCCGCCAACGCGACGGATCCACTCTGTTCTGTCCACCGATCGGACATGAACAGGCCAACGGTGACTATCAATGCAGCTGGCAGCCTGCCCAATTGAGCGAAGAGCAGTTGCAACGAGCCCAGACCATGGCCCGCACAGTGACAGACAACCTGGGAGGAACTGGTCTGTTCGGAGTGGAGTTCTTTCTCTGCGGCGAGGAGGTGATTTTTTCAGAGCTGTCGCCTCGTCCCCATGACACAGGTCTCGTCACTCTGATCAGCCAGAACCTCAGTGAATTCGAACTGCATCTGAGAGCTGTGCTTGGTTTACCGATTCCCACGATCCGCTGTGCCGCTGCGGCTGCCAGCAGAGTGATCCTCGCGGATCGCCATGGCAGCCAGGTGAGCTTCAGCGGACTGGAATCAGCCCTGAGCGAACCTGACACGAAAGTGTTGTTGTTTGGGAAAGCGGAGGCCCGGCCCGGTCGGCGCATGGGTGTGGCTCTGGCATGCGGCAACCAAGCGACTGATGCTCAAGCCAAGGCCGACCGCAGCGCTGCTGCTGTGACGCTTCAGATCGAGGCCTAATCCAGTCGGGACCGTGCGTTGAGAAAGCGGTAGTGCTGGAGACCCTCCAGCACGCCCATCAAGCGTGACCGATTAGCGAAATAAACCCGCTGCTGATGGCGGCAGCCATCAAGACAGGGGTCATGATCGGCGGTCACCACAGCCGCTGGCAGACCTTGGACTAGCTCCGCATCCCCCTGCTGACTGGCCACCACAAGAATGTGCTCCAGAGGCAAACCCCAACGCAACGAAAGGAAGCGAATCGCCTCGCTGCGTGAGGCCCGCATGGGAAGCACGTCAAGGAACCAGTGACAGCGCAATTGGGGCCTTGCAGGCAGGCCGCTCTGACGCAAACGCTGGCGAATCAACGGCAACACGGAAGGGCCCGGTTGCTCCAGCAGGTAGCTGACCTTGAACTGACCCTGGTGCTCAGGTTTCTGCAGTTTGATGTGATCGCCAAGATCGGAAAGGGTCTGCTCCACACACTCGCGTTGCCAGTCAACGCTGATTTGAGACTGCCAGAAACGATCCGCCTGCTCCTCATCCCCATAGTGAATCTGAGTGCCCGCCTGTGTGATCCAGACCTGCGGGTCAGGCAGATGAAGCTCAGCAAAACGCTGCCGGGCCACACCGAGAGGCCGACCAGTAATGATGCCGAAGCTTGTCTGGGCCGCTTGGGCAGATGGTGCCATCAGTTGTTGCCGCAGACTCTGCAAATCCTTGAGATCGGGCTGATCAAGACTGCTGTCGAGATCCAGCAGCAGCAGACGAGAGCCGAAAGGACTCAGCGCCGATGGTGTCGCCAACAGCTGCGACGACACAGTCACTGTGCTCGAGCGCTTGAGACGGTCTTGCATCAGTGCCAGGTAACCGCACACATGTGCATCCCAGCTGTAGTGACGGCTGACAGCCTCCACGCCGTTGTCACTCCAGCGCCGCCAACGATCGCGATCAGCACCGGCACGCTCCATTCCATCCTGGAGCGATTCCCGGTCAGTCACGTCAACGACAAGCCCGTTATCGCAACGACTCAGTATTTCTCTCGGACCACCGTCATCCGTGGCAACCATCGGCAAACCCGACGCCGCAGCCTCCAGAAGCGTGAGACCGAAAGGCTCTGTGAGAGCTGGATTCACGAACAAACCGCGTTGAGCCGCGGCCCAGCGATAGATGGCCGGAACCTGATCACGACGATGGTGCTTGGGATAGGCAACGGAGCCGTAGAGGTCATAACGGTCCACCAGATCAAAGATCTGTTGAAAAACCTCCCGCTGCTGACGATCCATCTGGCGGGAATCATCACGATTGCCAAGCACGAGCACCAAGTTGTGGCGCTGCCGCAGGACCGCAGATCGACCGAAAGCTTCAACGAGGGCAGGAATGTTTTTGCGCCGATCCGCACGGCAGATAGCCAGCAGAGGTGGACGTTCAGGCTCCCTCAGAAAAGAACTCAGTAGCTCTGAGACCTCAGTGAATTCTTCCGCGTTGCCGTGAGGATGGAAACGCCGGCTGTCGACACCCGGTGGTACAACCGCCGCATGGTCAGGGTTGAAGCATCCATAACGAGCGTATTGCTCATCACGCTCCTGTCGCGTGCTGGTGATGACCAGATCGGCATGGGCAAGAGCCAGCTCTTCGGCATCGATGCGCCGACTGATCGAATAATTCTGCTCGATCTGTTCATGCTCTCCACCGGCCGCAAGCAAACGGCGCAATTTCTCACGTCCTAGGGAATGGCCTGTGTAAGTAAGGGGAATTCCTAGACGTCGACTGACCAGAGCCCCTACATATCCGGCATCGGCGTAATGGGCATGAATCCAGTCGGGTCGATTGTCACTGACTCGGAGATGACGAACCAGCTGATCGGCCAATTCATCCAGATGCGGCCAGAGCTGTTCCTTACGCAAATAACGGCGAGGTCCAAAACTGAATCGACGGATCGATGCACCAGGTGCAATCGGCTCGAGAGGTTTGGAATAGTCGAGGGACACACGCCGATCGTGAATCAGCCGCGTAACGACCTCGACCTGAGACACCTCGGCGCGATTGGCCAGGCTGCGGGCCAATTCCAAGACATAGAGAGTCTGACCTCCGGTGTCTGCATCACGGCCAAGCTCCAAATCCTGCGAGCGAAATAAGCCGTGGAGATGAAGATGCAGCAGCTTCAGTCCCACAGGACCTCCAACACGGTCAGGAACAGGTCCTGGTGTCCGATCAAGGATTAGGTGATAAAGAACTTCGAAAAGATGAAAACAATCTGATAACTGAAAGGGCGTAAGGCAAAAGCATGCCGAGATCGCTTGCTTTCAAGACGGTTTAAGGCCGTCCAGCACTATCGCTTGCAATTGTTTTGAGTGTAGAAATGCAGACAAATAAGGCTTGTTTACAACAGCGACATGGCGTAAAGAATTTTCATAATTGACCGGTCACATCCAGTAAAGGCACGCGTTGATGGCCCCAACCACCGCCCCTGAAGCTCAGCGAATCGTTGATTCCCAACTGGTCATTGATCCAGGCAAGGATCAGGGGGCCCAAAACCGGGGGTTCTTCAGCACCCGCCGGAGCCCAAAGATTGAAGTGGTCTCCACCTGAGGCCAGCACAAGGCGGTGACCATTGGCCAGAGGCTGACCATTGCGCAGCGGAACAACCGCTTCAGGATCCGAGGGAACAACCCAATCGTGGGTCCCGCTCACCAACAGCACCTTCGCATGCATCGACGGGCCACTGGCTTCGTCGAACAGCAGTCGTAGAGGCGGACTCACCACAACCGCAGTCCGTACTCTCATGTCGGCCAATGATCCCTGATCGGCACCTTTGAGCCAGCTGCACTGCAAAACCCAGCTGAGGTTGCGGTCTGGATCACGAGCATCCTGACAACGGGAACTCAGCTTCCGGCTCGTGGTCTGAAGACCACCCAACTGGAGAGCCGCAGTGGCACCCCAGGAATGACCCACAACCGCCGCTGAATCGGTTTGAACAGCGGCACCAGAGAGCAGGCTGCCAGTCTCGACCGCATCAATCACGGCAGTGACATCCATTGGACGCAAGCGCAGTTCCTCGGATGCCGGCGGTGGCTGTTGGCCTTTCAGCAGTGACTCCTGCTGCTTGGAATCACTACCTGGGTGACGTGGAAGCAATACGGAATAACCATGAGCAGCAAGCAGATAGGCCCAGCCTTCGAAACTGGAGGGCGCATCCCAGAGCCCATGGGAAATCACCACCAATCGACCATTTGACATTCCAGTCGGGGAGATCACCGTGACCTGCAAAGGCTGCGGACGATGATTCACTGCAACGGAGCGTTGTCGACGGCTCCAGCCAGATGCCGCAGCCGCGACGATCGTTGAGGAAACAGGCGTGGCCGCGGTGCCCTTCTGCATCAGGGCCCTTGCATCGTCCTGATTGCTTCTGAGTCTCTTGGCGTAAAAAGCAAGCTCCTGGAGATTGATCGAGAGCTCATCTCCAGGAACATGACGCAGGAATCCCAGTAGATGGGGCTCATCATCCCGATAGGCCGCGGCCAAAGCTTCCGACACCATTCGCCCGCTGGTATCAGCCGGAAGACCCTTGACCTCAACCAATTTGGAAGCAGCGAGAAGCAGCTGCTCAAACAGAGGGTGTCCAAGGGATTGGCGAACAATGCTGCTGGTTGCTTCAGGGAGAGGGGCCGTGAGCAGAGATTCGATCAGCTTCTGTACTGATCCATCGCCTGCCAAATCCAGCTCCTGAAGATCTCGATTGGACTCGATCAACTCCCGCGCATTGGAGGCCTGACTCAAATCCAGGCTGATGCTCTCATCCAGCAAAGGCAAGGTGAAAGTGAGGCGCTCGACAGCTGCGACCGGTTGAGCGACCAACAGCGAAGCCAGGGCTGCAACCAAGCCACTGAAGCGGAAACAGGGGGAGGAGCTCATGCCGCCAGAGGAACGGTCTGAGGTGGATGCTGCTCCAGAACCCTTGCGAGGTAACGACCGGTGTGACTGGTTGGGTGCTGTGCCACCTCTTCCGGCGTTCCACAGGCCACCAACTCTCCACCACGATCACCACCCTCTGGACCAAGATCAATCAACCAGTCAGAACAACGGATCACGTCGAGGTTGTGCTCGATGCAGATGATCGAATTGCCCTTATCCACAAGACGCTGCATCACATCCATCAGCTTGTGGACGTCATAGAAACTCAGGCCAGTGGTGGGCTCATCAATGAGATAGAGCGTCTTGCCGGTGGCCCTGCGGGACAGTTCAGTGGCCAACTTCACCCGTTGGGCTTCACCGCCGGAAAGCGTGGGTGCCGGCTGACCCAGCTTCACGTAACCGAGACCCACATCCACCAGGGTCCAAAGTCGGTCGGCTGCCTGTGGAATGGCGGAAAACACCTCGGCAGCCTGCTCAACGGTCATCTCCAGAACGTCGGCGATCGTGTGCCCCTTGTAAGTGACCTGAAGAGTCTCACGATTGAATCGGGCGCCCTTGCAGACATCGCACTGCACATAGACATCAGGCAGGAAGTTCATTTCGATCACGTTGACCCCCTGTCCTCGACAGGCTTCGCAGCGACCGCCCTTGACGTTGAAACTGAATTGACCCACCTGGTAGCCGCGGGCCTTCGCTTCAACCGTGGCTGCAAACACCTGACGGATCGGATCGAACGCACCGGTGTAGGTGGCGGGGTTGGAACGGGGAGTCCTACCGATCGGTGACTGGTCGATCACGATCACTTTGTCGATCGACTTGAGGCCACGCATCTCGCCGAGACCATTGGGGAAAGGCACTTTGTGCCCGAGGCCATGCTCCAGCGCGGGGTGAAGCAACTCATTCACCAGGGTGCTCTTGCCACTGCCGCTCACTCCAGTAATGGAAACAAGACGTCCGAGCGGAAACTCCACGCTCAGGTCTTTGAGATTGTTGCGATTGCAATTGAGCAGCTTGAGGCTGCGAGTCCCTGCCGAGCGACGTTCCGGAGGAGTGGGAATGCTGAGCTGTCCACTCAGATAGGCACCAGTAATCGATTGATCAGCATCGAGCAGGTCTTGGAGGGAGCCCTCAGCCACGATGTGACCACCATGCACCCCAGCTCCGGGACCAATGTCCACGAGATGATCAGCTGCGCGGATCGTGTCCTCATCGTGTTCAACCACAACGAGAGTGTTTCCTAAATCACGCAGCCTTTCGAGGGTGGCCAGCAGGCGGTCATTGTCCCGTTGGTGCAAACCGATGCTCGGTTCATCAAGCACGTAGAGCACTCCGGTGAGACCTGCTCCGATTTGCGTGGCCAGACGGATCCTCTGCGCTTCTCCACCGGACAGCGTCATCGCCGGGCGATCGAGGCTCAGATAGTCCAGACCGACATCCAGCAGAAAACGCAATCGCATGCGGATCTCGCGCAGCACGAGGTCTCCGATCTGCATCTGACGATTCGTGAGCAGTGGTTCACTGCCCTCAAAGGCACCCTCGCCCATCAACTGCTCAATCCGTTCAAGGGTTTGCCCAACGCTCACAGCGGTGAGATCTGTGATTCGGAAGCAGCCCATGCGCACAGCCAATGCCTCGGGGCGCAGTCGTTTGCCAGCACAACTGGAACAGGGAACCAGTTCCAGAAATTTCTCCAGCTTCTGACGCTGGGCTTCGCCACTGGCATCACGCAGCTGACGTTCAAGAATCGGCAAAATCCCCTCAAAGGGACGCTGATATCCGGCGTTTCCCTTGCGATAGCGGCTATCAGCCTGAATCAGGATCGGTTCACGACTGCCGTTGAGCAGAACATCTTGCTGCTCTTCAGACAGGTCCTTCCAGGGAGTCTTGATTTCGAAGCCAAAGGCCTCCCCAACGGAATAAAGCAGCGAGAAGTAATAGGAGTTGTCTTTCTCAGCCCAGGGAGCGACTGCGGCGTAAACCGGCAGCGAAGGATCTGGAACCACTCGCTCAGGTGTGAACTTGCGCAGGTGGCCGATACCGTGGCAGGCCTCGCAAGCTCCATAAGGACTGTTGAAAGAAAACAGTCTTGGTGAGAGCTCCTCCATGATCGCCCCGTGCTCGGGGCAGGCGAAATTCTCTGAGAACAAACGCTCTTGGTCGACTCCTTCAGGAAGTTGCTCATCCTTTTTGGGAACCACTTCAACGATGGCCAAACCATCTCCGCGTTTCAGAGACGTGCGCAGGGAGTCGGTGAGCCGTTCCTGAATTCCCTCTCGAGCAACAAGCCTGTCCACCACCACTTCAATGTGGTGGCTTTGGTTCTTGTCGAGCTCAATGTTGTCCGCCAGTTCACGCACTTCTCCATCGATCCGTACCCGAGCGAACCCTTCGGCGGCCAGCCCGCTGATCAATTTGGCGTGGGTGCCCTTCTTGCCACGCACAACCGGAGCGAGTAGCTGATACCGCGTGGATTCAGGCAAGGTGAGGATCTGATCGACCATTTCATCAATGGTCTGCGGCCGGATCGGACGATCGCACTTCGGACAATGCGGATCACCGGCTCGACCGAACAACAGACGCAGATAATCCTGAATCTCCGTGACGGTTCCGACCGTCGAACGTGGGTTGTGACTGGTGGATTTCTGATCGATTGAGATCGCCGGTGAAAGCCCCTCGATGGCATCAACATCTGGCTTGTCGACCTGACCTAGAAACTGACGTGCGTACGCGGAAAGGCTCTCGACATAGCGACGCTGACCCTCAGCAAAAATCGTGTCGAAGGCCAGGGAGCTTTTACCGCTGCCGCTCACCCCGGTAAACACCACCATCTTGTTGCGAGGGATGGTGATATCAACGTTCTTGAGATTGTGCTGACGAGCACCACGAACGCGGATCACATCCTCTTCAGATCCAGTGGTAAGCCTCACCGGCTCTGCCGGAGATGAGGCCTTTGATTTGGGAGCGGTTCGCCCCATACGGACTGGATCTCAATAGCTGACGAGTCTACTGAGATCAGATCACGCTCATGCTGCTTTCTGATCCAGAAGGCTGGCTGCATAAGCCTCAGCTTCGTGGCAATCACCGCCTGCCAGTTCAGCTAGCTCACGCTGACGCTCCTGAGTGTCCCGCAGCTGGGACACTCGCGAATGAGTGACCCCATCGCAAACATCTTTGCTAACGCGGAAATGATGATCAGCCGCAGCAGCCACGAGCGGCTGATGGGTGACACAGAACACCTGACGATGGCGCGACAACATGCGAAGCAGATCGGCCATGGCACCACTGACACGGCCACTCACTCCAGTATCGATTTCATCGAACAGCAGGGTGCTGGATCCATCCACCTCGGCAAGACAGGTTTTGAGAGCCAGCAGAAAACGGGACATCTCACCCCCGGAAGCCACTTCAGCGAGCGGTGCCATGGGCTGACCTGGATTGGCTGAGAACAGGAAGCACACCGCATCAGCACCGCTCTCTCCAGGTTCGGACGGCTCAACGGTGACCTCGAAACGCACATTGGCCAATCCCATGGGCCTGAGAAGAGCCATCAACCGCTCTTGCAGCTCCGCCGCCACGGCCAGTCGCTGTGAACGCAGAGAAGCATTGCTGCGATCACGGATCTCGCAAGCCATCAGCTCCTGGCTGCGCAATTGCTCAAGCAATGCCTCAACACCACCGGATTGCTGACGGTCACGCAGCTCATCGCGACGCTTGATCAGATTGATCAGATCCTGACCATGGCGGCGTTCCAGGCTCTTGAGCTCGGCCAGACGGTCCTGAAGCACAGCCAAACGATGGGGATCACTGTCCAGAGAAGCTCCGTAACCCTCCAGTTCCCGGATCAGATCCTGAACACCTGATTCAAGATCCAGACATCGCTCGCTCAGAGACGTCAGCGATGGGTCGAGGCTCTGCATCTGCTGTAACTCATGGCTGCAGGCCAGCAGATGATCAAGGGTTGAGGGTGCCTGATCAGCACCGTCCTGAAGACGCCCGATCAACAGACCCAGACCCTCCTGCAGGCGCACACCATGAACAAGACGGTCCTGTTCCCGTTCGATCTGATCGATTTCCGCAGGGTCATCAAGCTCAGCCCGGTCGAGTTCAGCCAGCAGCAGATCCAACTCCTCACGTTGTTGATCCAGCCGCAACCGATCGTTTTCAGCCCGCTCAAGCTCAGAGTGGCAACGAAGCCATTCGCTCCAGTGACGACGGACCTGAGTGAGCTCGGCGTCAAGCGAAGCTCCGCCGAGATGGTCAAGCCAGCGTTTCTGCTGGCCCGGACGTGCGAGCTGCTGGGTCTGACCCTGAACGGTGAGATCAATCAGCAGGGGACGCAGCACCAACAGCTGCTGACGATTCACCATCACACCGTTCAGCCTTGAGCGACTGCTGAGACGTTCCTCCTGGCGCCGCCATTCGCGGCTCACCACTAAGTCCTCCTCTCCTTCGGTGATCTCCTGCTCAAGCAACCAGCGGCTTGCGGCGGCACCAGGACGAAAACTGGCCTCAATGACGCCACGGTCACAGCCGGAACGCAACAGGCGCCCGCCTGCACCTGTCTGCAAACCTCCCAGCACGGCATCGAGAGCATCAAGCAGGATCGACTTTCCTGCGCCCGTCTCGCCAGTCAGCACGGAAAAGCCCTGATCAAACGCCAGATCAAGGCTGTCGATTAAAGCGATGTTTTCGAGTCGCAGACCGGTTAGCACGGCAGACCCCGGTGTTGGAGCTGACCGTAGCGGCGGCTCAGCTCGTTTAGAAGGGGTGGAGATGGCATTAAGGC
>MDTG01209675.1_pt1 | contig 12043 bp, 8 predicted proteins | sample 811421 | NCBI WGS metagenome assembly MDTG01 (sample SAMN05326645, study PRJNA326480) | marine metagenome | isolation source: seawater | place: Pacific Ocean: South East | collected 2011 | reverse complement strand
CCTTCTTCTGCGTGCAATCTGAGCCTCGTCCTCGGAATCAGAATCGCCTCCTTTGTTGTCGTTTTCCTCCTCCTCCTCCTCTTCTTCTTCTCCTTTCTCTCCATTTTTCTCTTCTTCCTCTTCGATCGGGGGCCGCACTTCTTCCAATTCATCGATCTTCTCTTCTTCTACTTTTTGGGGAGAGACATCCTCTGCGGCCGGGGCTGCCGCCACCGCGGCTCCGTTCTCATCCTCATTCGCAGTTGGAGATGGTTCAGACATTCTAACCTCTTTTCTATTCTAATGTCTATTATGACTAGAAGAGAGAGAGAGACGCGAAAAAAATGTGAAGAAGAGGAGATTACTGGTTGGTGCGACTGTGTTTTGGGAGTAAGAAAAAAACAAAAGAAAGTCGGACAAAAGACGTCTGTCTGAAAAAAATCAGAGAGCAGCTGCTGCAGCAGCAGCAGCAGCAGCGAATAAAAGAATAAAAAGAAGAAGAGCTCTCAAAATCTCATTTTATCCAACCGCTTTTTTGAGCGGAAAGAGGTACACAGACAGATGACAACGCTCGCTGTTCAAACAAGCGCTGTCACAGGGCACGATCATCTCCACGCATCGCATCGATGGCGAGTGCAAGCCAAAAGAAACGAAAAAACATGGCGCTGTTATGCCAAACACCACCACCATCATCAACAAAGGAATAATATCAATAACCGACGACGACGAGAAAAAAATTATTATTCCCAACCCTCGTCTCCGTCTTCTAATCATCGACGCCAGTTAATCGCGAGAACCAAACCACACGCGCAAAGACTTTTAGCGGTTGCGCCGCAGCACGAGTCCAGAGCGTCGACGGAAACGTTTGATGATTTCGAAGCGCAGAAAAGAGAGATTCAATACCTCGTTCCCTATCGAGAGAGACTCTTACAGGAGAGCACTTTGGAAGGGAAAATAGGCATCGTAGACGCGTCTGAGACCGTGCAAGCGTTTATGAACTCTAAGACAGATCTCGTGGACAAAACTATGCCTAGCTTATCGAAAACGGACCAGTATTTGATAAAAGCCGCGGTAGTCTGTGGACAACAACACGTGTTCTCAAAGTACATATCTGAAAATCCAGAAAGCAAAGCATCGCTGCGTAAACTTTTAACTACTTTAAGTAAAGTTGAAGTATTTTACGATATGATTGGTGGGATTGTCGGTTATCAAACCGTTGCTTTAGAACTCATGCATGAATCCTTTGGCGGTCCTCCTGCAGCGATACACGCCGATAAAGATTGTCACGGATTAGACTGCGTTCCGAATTACGACGATGACAATGAAGATGTTTCAAATTGCGAAGATTCTGAATGCGACATGTCGTTGCACGTTCCTTTAGGACCTGATTTAAGAGAAGGCGAAGGTGACTTTGCTCGCAAGGCTGCGAGAATAGGGATAGAAGCGCTCCCGGAGATGTGTGAAATATACCCTCTGGGAGGCGCCGGTGACCGATTGGGTCTCCTCGATCCTGGAAATGGTGAAGCGTTACCGGCGGCTTTTCTTCCGTATAATGGGAGACCGTTGCTCGAGGGTCTCATTCGCGACTTGAGGGCGAGGGAATGGTTGTACTATAAAATAAAATCTAGTTCTCCGGATATATTCGGCGGCGAAGAGATAGAAAAGGCGAGCAAGTTAGTTACTCCAATCGCTATAATGACGTCTATGGCAAAGGGTAACCACCGTCGAATATCAAAGTTTATGAACGATTCAAACTGGTTCGGTCGAGGAAGCGATAATTTTCGTTTGTTTGAACAGCCTTTAGTGCCGGTATTGACGACTCGAGGCGGTCAATGGGTTAGCGAAACTTCAAGCGAGGACAATAGCAAAAACTACTCGTGCGACATTGCTTTGAAACCAGGAGGACACGGTGCATTATGGAAACTAATGTACGACGAGGGTGTTTTTGATTGGTTAGAACAAAAAACTAGAACTGGGGGAGTCGTTCGACAAATCACAAATCCTATGGCTGGCACAGATACGACCCTTCTCGCGCTCGCCGGGTTAGGACGACAAGACAACAAAGCGCTTGGTTTTGTCTCATGCGAGCGCGCCGTTGGCGCTTCGGAAGGGATAAATGTTTTGGTTGAGAAGACAAATCAAGTCACGAAAGAGCGATGGTATGGCATTTCGAACGTTGAGTACACAGAATTAGATAAACTAGGCATTTCGGATGAGCCGGCTGAAAACGCCGGCGCTGAAGAATCTGCGTATCCCGCGAACACAAACGTTTTATACGTCGGTTTGAAGCACATTCGAGATGCTTTGACGTCCTCTCCGCGAGCTGCATTTCCGGGAATGTTGATTAATTTATCCAAAGCTGTGAAGAATGACGGAACAAAAGGTGGCCGATTAGAGTGTTCGATGCAAAACATCGCTGATGCGCTCATGCGCAAATCTCCGGGAAAGTTAACGAAAGAAGATTGGATGAATCTTCCAACTTTTGTGCTTTTCACTTTACGTCGGAGAGTCACGAGTTCTGCAAAGCGTCAAAGAAAACCTGATGATAAGTCTCTCGCGCAAACACCAGACGGTTCATTCCTTGATTTACTTTTAAACGCCTCGGACTTGCTATCGAATTGTTCTATCGAGCATCCTCCGCCGGACGATGGATCTGCGGAGCGGTATTTGAACACTGGGCCTGGATTTATTTTCACGATCCACCCGGCTCTCGGTCCTTTGTGGGATGTTATCGCGCAAAAACTTCGTGGCGGTCTCATAGCTCGCAAATCGGAAGTAAAGTTAGAAATTGCAGAATTGAATTGGGAAAATGTGCACGTGGATGGATCTTTACTGATTACTTGTACTAACGTGACTGGAGAAGGCACTATGAGTGATATCGATTGCGGAAGGGCACGAATAATAAACGTCAACGTTCTGAACGCAGGAATCGATTGGAAAAATGAAGAGAACGTCTATTGGAGCGCGAAGTACGCCAGAGACGAAAGTGCGGAAATTATTCTTCACGGCAACGCTGAAATCGATATCGAAGGCTGCACGTTGACCGGCAACTGTAAGTACGAAGTACCGAATGGAAAGCGATTAGTTATTAGAATTGTAGATGGCGATACAGGTTGCTTGAGCGAAACGTACGAAGATATCGTTCCGGGAGTGCCGTCCTGGCGATGGAAGTACACATTTGCCGAAGATGTAATAAAGTTGCATTTGTAAGTTTGTATCTAGGAAAAAAACTCAATTATTTGTATGCCTTGTCGCGAATGTATTCCGATAACGCGTAATTATCGTCGTTTTTTGAAGCATAGAGACCTTCAATCTCGCACTTTCGGCCAAGCGCGTGCATTTGCTCGAGCTCTGTCTTAAAAGTAGAGTATAAAGGACCTCGTTTTATCCTCAGGATGTTCGCGATATCACGCGCTTCTCTTTTCGTATGTTTTGCCGTAAAGACTTTACCCGCCGCGAGAATATCTTCGTGCGATACACCGAGAAATATAGCATTTGGAAGCGCGTAACGCCTGGACTCGTTCGTATTCGATGCACCTCCCGCTACATACGTCGAAAATATCCATAAGCCGCTCGGATTCCAATCGACGAGAATGTATATCTTACACGTGTCTTGCACACCAGTTGAAGCCAACCGATTCAAAAAAGCACGCGTCGGTAAATCTGGAAAGCCTCTAGCTGTGACAACCACGCAAGGATATCTTTCCCAAATCCTTTCTTGTATGAGTTTGTTAAACACGGCGTCTTTCTCCACTATGAGAATGAAGTCGCACGAGGAGGCGTCGATCGACAAACTCTCAATCTGTTTTAAATCACCTGGGATCGAAAAGCCTGCGCTTTCGAGTATTGAGCAATCCACAAAGGTTTGCGTTTTATCGTTATGAAGCGTCACTAAACCGGCAACTAATCCTTTTGGAGTGGATGTGATATTGAGTGCGCCGCGATCGATGCTCAACAAACTCGCGATGTTCTTGATCGAATCTAGTACGTGACCAACTTTAGAAAATAATAAAGGCTCTTTCGCAGAAGCGCAATAATACATTTCTCTTTGCGTGACCGTCTTCCCTTGTCGAACATTTGTATGAATCAAGTTCAACATGGCGATAATTCGCGCAAACGTGATCGTGTTCAATCGTATCGATTTAGTTTCCCCACTTTCAACAAAAGCCTTCGCGTTTTCACACCACTCATACGAGGGTAAATGGATATCGTAATACTCGATTGGAAATGCCTCGTCTTGACATATTTCAGACGCCAAGCTTGACATTAATCGATGAATAACGCGTTCAATTTGAAAACACACTTGATCCGCTTCATCAACTACGTCTATGTGAAGCTCCTCTCTTGGACTTTCCTCGTTGTCGTTTTCGTTGTTCTTGTAGTTGATGTCTTCATTCATTTCCGGTGACTCCAAAAACACACCAACGTCTTCGTTAATGCTTTGTTCGAAAGCATCGCGCTCTCTGGCGGAATCAAAGGACATCACGGAAAACAAGGATCAGAGATAGTTGCACGTTTCGAAGTTGTGTGATATTTTTTCGATATTCCGTTTTTCAAACTCTTTCAAAATACAAAAATACAAAATACAAGGTATGTATGGTACCGGTACCACTGGCGACTGGTACCCGTAGTTAAACAAAAAATTAGGTGTCTGACTAGCGGCTCGTGAGTTTGCGCGCGTGGAAGAAGATGCGCATATTTCGCACTTCCAGCGCAGCCATTATCGTGTGCGTATTGTAAACACTCGAGGTGACCATAATCAGCAGCAGCTGTACAAGTATATTCGTCCCAAGGACATCCGTTTTCATGCGCGTATTTCAAACACGAGGTGACCATTGTTGGCAGCATATACACAAGTTTCTTTATCCCAAGGACACCCGTTTTCGTGCGCATATTTCAAACACTCGAGGTGACCATTTTTTGGTAGACACATCTATTTACTACTACTATGGTGAAATTAAATCGTCAGCGATGACGTGTCTGTCTTTGGCATACAAGAGCCCTCCGGGAGGATCTCAAACTTTCGCTCGTTAAGATACGTCCGTAAACGAGAAATGACTGGGACCACGTCTGCATCGCGTGCACTTTCTAATTTTGGGATCCATTGCTGCGCAATGACTAACAAAAGCTTTACGCCTTGGCTTCTATACGTCTTCACAAACTCATAACCGGCGTGCTTCAGGAAACTTTCCAAAGCGACGGCTGTTTGTCGGTTAGGGGGACATTTATTTAACAAGCGAGCGAACCACGCCCATGCCTGGTCGATGCTATGCGGATGATTCTGCACAACTACCTGAGAAACTTGAACGAAGGCTCCATACAAAAGCATATATCCAGAAATGCGATTAGCGTATGAATCGGAACTTTCAAAAGAGTTTGGGTCGTCCTCGCTCGGTGCATATCCGCATATTTTGAAATATTCCTTCTCGTCCGCATACTTACTCTTTAAGAATGGGTAGTATTTCGGCAACGCGAGAGGACAAGCTTCCCGTAATAACGCAACAAAAATCTCTGAGAGTTCGGGAAGGTGCGCGGCACATCTCGCGAGTACTTCCGCCAAGGCAAAAGCGTAGCGATTGAGCTTTGCGACTTGAACGTCGCACTGGGCTAAAATTTTCTTCGAGAGCGTAATCATTGCGTACGTCCGAATGTGCTCTGGCGTTGCCGGTGTTAAGAATTCCCGTATGACATCGTCTGCTTTTTTCATAACCTGGTCTTTCGTGCACGCCACTTGCTGCACGTGTATGTTCAAACGCTGTATAATTGTGCGTCGTTCTCTTTTTGCCTCCAGTGAGGCTGAATACGCGGCGACTCGTTCGCGAGCTGCGTAAAGCACTTGAAGTGATTTCTTCTCCGCTTCTAAAGCTTCCGCCGTGGCATACACCGTGGGAACCTTCTCAGCTTCACGCTGCTTTGCTTCCTCCAACGCTCGCGCCTGTTCTTCCTCTTGCATTTTTTCTTTTTGTTTCTGAATCTCCTTGTCGCGTTTTTCCTGTTCGAGTTTCTTCTCGGCCTCAACTTTTTTCTGCTTCTCCTTCTCCTCGCGCTGTTTCTGCGCCTCGGTCTTCGCGTCCAGCACTAATTGCGATATGTTTTCAAGATTTTGCTTGCGTTCCTTCTCGACGCGATTTAATCGAACTTCGGTAGCTTTATTTGAGACGCTCGCATCTGAAACGTCTCGCTGCGAGAGCGCGTTTTGAAACGATGTTATTTTCTGTATCGCACCGTCACGAGAGGCTATTTCTTCGACTATAGTCAAACGCAACTCTTCTTCTAAGCGTTGCATGCGACGTTGCGCGGCGAGTTGAACGCGTCTTTTGCGCAAACGCGCTCGTTCCTCCGTTTCTATCTTTGCATTTTCAACCGCTTTCAGTGATGTATTTTCTTCAAAATCGAAATCTTCTCGCAACGCATCGATTCCTGGCGTTGGCGATATCGTTTGGACGAGTCGTTTAAATTTGGCCACCTCGAGGTCGAAATCATCGTCGATGCTTGGTGCCGACAACACGACCGATCCTCCCCTTTTCTTTGTGGAAGACGACGATACTTCTTCTTCTTCTTCGAAAAATGGTGGGGTGGTGGAAGACTTGCCTTTTCCCCTCGGTGGTCGATACCCGACCAGAGCGAAATCTTCTTCTTCTTCTTCTTCTTCTTCTTCTGATTCATCGTCATCGCGAGTAAGAGATTCCGTGTCGCCACGAGTCGACGGGCGCACCACCATTGTTGTTTTCCATGCAAAGAAAGGGGGTTAAAAAAGACTGGGGAAAAAAGAAAGGTGGAAAAAGAACCAAAGAAGGAAAAAGAACAATCTCGCTACAAAAAACACCCGCCTCACGACTAAAACGCGCGCCCTTCCATATACGCACCATCATCAAACGCTAGGGTATACATGATGGCGACTTTGTCGACACTGCGTTGCGTCATCTCTTTCTCTTCTTCCTCCTCCTCTTCCTCTTCGGTTAAAAGCAACAACAAAAATCTTCGTGTGATTGGACGTCACCAAAAATACCGAACGTTCCTGCGAGCAAAACGAGACGACGAAGAGAAGAACGACGAGAACAGTAAACTTCCTGAATTCGAGGTGGGTAGTAAAATCGTGTCTGCGCGTGCTTCGTGTCTCATTTTTTCAAAGACTTGGAGATCCTATCATCGTTTGCGGCGGTTTTTGTTCAACACATTCGCGCCTGTTTTTGCGAGACGGGCGGAGATATTTATTTTCTTTGTTCCAACGTATCCTTCTCTTCTTTCTGTTACAAAACAAACTGTTGACTAACCTTTCTACAAACGACAACTTGCTCCATCTGAATTAAAGGACGATGTGGCACCTGCATTGGATGGTGATTGGAGAGAGTTTCGGGCAAAGCTCGTCGCTTCGCACGCCACGGAACTTCCGGACGAACAAATCGACGTGGAACAGTTGCAAAAGATGCAAGGAGGGCAAAGTGCAAAACATAGAAAAGAAAAGGACAAAACAACAACAACAACATCGGGATACGGCATCATCGATGATGCGATTGATAACGCAAAAATTGAAAGCTTAGAAGAACGAGAAAGACGTGAAAGAGAAGCGACGGAGGCGAATTTGGAGTTACTCAAAACGCAAAACCCGGAACTCGCTAAGGACAAGGCTTGGGCTCACGTCATCGCCAAGCCAGAGAAAGGTTCCTTGATAGTCGCTGCTACTGACGATTTCGTTACTTCGCAGCAATACTTCAACCAGTGCGTAATTTTGTTACTGGAACACTCAAAAGACGGGTCAATGGGTGTCATACTCAACAGACCGACGATGTATAAAATGGCAGACGTTGTGAACGACGCAAACGGACCTTTTAGCGAAAACGCGTTGTATTTCGGAGGCGACGTAGGGGATGGTACGGTATCGTTCTTGCACGGTTCCCCTGATGTTGCGGACGCCGAGGAAGTCTCCCCGGGCGTTTTCATTGGTGGCTTCAACGATGCTGGAAGACTCGTAAAGGAAGGCAAAAAGGACCCGCGAGAGTTCAAATTCTTCGCTCGTTATTGCGGATGGGCTCCTGGTCAACTCGAAGAGGAGTGTGACGACGGCGTGTGGTACCCTGTTGCATGCTCTAGGCAAATCGCACTCAAACCTGTCATAGCTCTCCCAAAGCCTTTGTGGCGCGAAGTGTTAGAATTATGCGGTGGAGAACTCGCATTGAAAGCCAAGCGCGCGTACGCTGCGGAAGACGAAAACTGAGTGAGGGTGAATTGAATTTCTCGCGGAAGGAAAAAAAAGAAAGAGTAGAGACACGCATCTTTCTGTATATCACAAACTACTTTTTTGGAAATATATCCTTGATGGAACGTTTACTGGTTTCCTCTTCTTTTTTGGCGTTGCCGTCATCGTCGTCGTCATTCGACTTTTTCGTAATCTCCCTTTCTTCGTCGATACTCGTCTTTTGTATTTTTTCAATGTCCAAACTATTTTCTTGTTCGATGATGATTTCCTCTAGCTCTTTTTTCACTTCTTGTTGTTCATCGCTAATTTCTTCGCTAATACGCATACGCAATGGCTGCTGGTCTGTAAATCGAAAGACGTCCTTCAAAGATGGCACTGCTCGCATTGAGGATACCATACGACCTTTTGACGACACTGATGGTGTCTCCTTTGTTTCTAGAGATGATTCTTCCTCTTGTTCGTCCTTCTCTTTTTGCTTCGCACGCTCTGAAACCGACCACGTAGGAGAAGTGAGTGGTTCGCCTCGAAAGCGACTGCTGTTGGGCAACTGTTGTGAATCTGTCATCTCTTCTAGTCCTAAATCCAGAGCTCTGCCAGACATTGTACGTTTAAGTGCAGCCAAAGGTGAATTGGATGGTCTCGGCCTATTTTTCTGCGCCGCGCGTGCAGCTTCTTTCGCGCGAATTTCCCGCATTTGTTTCGTTAAAATCGCGCCAAGCAAAGCTGTCATTGAACGTTCGTTATCCAATGAATGATCAAAGGGAGCAACAGGAACTTCTTTTCGTTTCGCTTTATCTGTTGGAACGCCAATGAAATGAGATAAAAGTTCTGGACCTTTGTGAGATATCGCTTTCTGCGGCGGCGGCGTTGACACCGAGGAGGCTGTTTTCAAAACATCATCCAAATCTGGGGTTTCCGTTCCAGAGGAGTCGTGCGTGTAACCATCGACGTCATCTCTCTTGAAATCGGACCGACGACGGTACGCTTCTACGGCGCGCTCATTCGAAATGCCCATTTTTTTAGCATACTCAACCAAAGACATCGAACAGTGCGTACCCACTACAGAGGAAATCGCATACACCGGCAAGATGAAATATGCAGAATGTAAAAGAACTATAATATCGACTACGAAAAGCAGAACAGACGCATTCGCCTGCACGTTTGCATTTTGCGATAACCAATCTGGATCCTGCCAAGCGGAAAAAATCAACATTGCAAGCGACATTGCGTTTTCAAACAAAACGTATTGAAAAATTGTAAGTAGAATCTGCGGTTTTCCGCGCCAAAAATAATTTTTCGAGTCAATTTCTGCCCGCAACGCCCGCCGTCTCTTCGAACGTTCTTCGCTCGTCAACTCTATATTTGGATGCATCGAGACTTTATCTTTCACTCCTTTGAAAAAGTCCCCGGCTCTGTCGCGTATGAAACTGCCAAAAGTACTTTTGTTCTTCAATATTTCAGACTTTGCCGTTTCCTCTTCGATCGTATGCATGCCTCCAGAAAGTTGCGTCCCATTTCCTGTGTCATCCTTTACTGTCTTTTTTGATGAAGTATAATTATTATCATCCGTGTACTCGTTCTCACCGCCTTCATCATTTTCACGCAGAGTTTTGGAAGTTTCAGACGCTTCGCCTATGAATCTCTCGTATGCCGCCTGCGCTAATCTAATATTTACCGCTTCTAACATCGTTCCAACGAAGAGCATGATTCCCAAAGCTGCGATACCTCCCGGTAAGAAGAGATACCTCGGCACAGTGACCCACAAAGCTGCTAAAACCCACATAAAAACCTTTGTATCGATGATGCTAGCAAAATCCTCCTCCATCGCTTCGACCAGAAAATCATGGAAATGAAAGTCATCAGGCGTGCCCAGGCGTTCGACAAAAAGTCTTCGCAAAGAGAGATATACTTCTTGATTTACCGAGAACCGGAACTGTGCCCAGAATGCTCTCCATATGAGCACCATTAAATTCGCATCAATAACCAGTCTCGGGTTGATGTGGGGATTCAAAGGTACAATATCGTGGTTGCCAGCTTCCCACTTTTTCCACGAATTCAACTTGAGAATGCAGACGAACATGGATAGGGAAATGTACGCCACGTGGGTAACGGCGAGAATAAATATAAAAATATGCGTCTGATGAATCGTAGTCGCCGACCAGAACGGTTTCTTGCCATCACCGCAATCGTGCGTGTATTGATCCGCCGACAAACTTTCTCCACTGACGCAAATTTTCAGTAACGGCTCTTGGAGCGCGATGAGCGAGAGAGAGATGAATCCTAAAAGCATAATCTCGTGCTGAAGTTTATGGAGAACGTGTCGCAACGCTCTCAATTTCTTCATTTTCAAATAATTCTCCAGCCTCGCGTTGAATTCGATGAACGCGTACGAGATTACGACGAAGAGAAGAAAAAGAACTCCCAATTTCCAACCATCGGTTTGCGAAAATCCTTCCGCATACGTTCCGCCCATTTTTTCTATATAATATTTCTGTACGAGAAAGAGGGGACGGAGATAGAGATAGAGAAGGGGGATTCACGCTCTTTCTCTTCGTGTTTCTCTTCGTGTTTCTCTTCTTCTTCTTCGCAGTTTAAAGAAAATGGGGAAAACGGATTCTAGGTTTCTTATTTAGGTGATTGAGAACAAAACCTCAACAAATACCTCAAATTATAACTATAGAGTATAAACTATGGACTTTTTAGAGCGCGCTGCGAAAACATCGATTCAAAAGATCGAACAATTAGATAGACAAATCAAATTACCGTCAGAAGATCGAACGAAAAGTATACCTCTAGAAGAACAGTTATATTTAAGGACAAACGAATTATTAAAATTTCGAGAGATGCAAAAGATGGATTTTGTTAAACCCACCACAGGGAATCACAGCGATACTTCGAATACTTCGGATAGCTTAATGCGACAATCCCAACGTATTGACAGACTAAACACACAAATATCTCACGAGCGCGCATTGAGAGCATCCTTAGAGTCAAGAACAGCAAGTACAACTACGGGAGACAACAACGTCGTGGAAGAGTTACTGCATGCACAAAAGGAGCTCTCTATCGAAAGGAGAAAAAGAGACGAACGTTTGGAGTCGTTACGCGCAATAGAGTTGAATCGAGACGACGCGAAACTAAAATTAGAGAGACTTGAAATGCAAATGCACGAAGAGGTGGGAGCAGTATCCGGTATGAAAAGTAATAACGACGAATTGGAACAATTGCGCAAGAAGATCGAAGAGCGAAGACGCACGTTGAGTGAACAGACATCCTCGAAAACAAAAACCATTGTTTCGTCCATACAAGAAGTAGAACTAGAGGCGTCGTTGAATGTAAAAGCAGATGAGCTCATCCAGGCACAGATTGCAATTGAGCGTTACACGAGCGAAATAGCAACTTTAGCTATGAGACGCGATGCTGTCAAAACGTCATCTTCGACCATCTACGACTCTTCGACCGATCCAGCAACGAGAACTCACGAATTGCTTCATTTGAATGCACAAAGAAACATTTTCGAGCATTTTCGGATGCATATCGCAAAATTTATAGGTCATAGAAGAGCCGGGAAACTTATTTATTTGTTTGGCGAAATCGATAACGGAATTTTGAGATTCGCTCGAACGACAAGTAATAAATGGCGGGTGATTGGATTTATGTATCTTGTTGTAATCTTTAGCATTGCATTTTTGCGAACGCTGTATTAAAAGAGATCATCTTCTTTAACTGCATCGCTTCTTCTTATTAATTTTGATAAGCGTCCTCCATGCGTCGCGTCAAAGATGCTCGTTCTGCAATCATGTTCTGGTTCAAATTTTTTCTCTTTTCGGAAGTTAGTTCACAAAATTCATTTTTAGGGTTTAGGGT
>MDTG01088531.1_pt1 | contig 12044 bp, 10 predicted proteins | sample 811421 | NCBI WGS metagenome assembly MDTG01 (sample SAMN05326645, study PRJNA326480) | marine metagenome | isolation source: seawater | place: Pacific Ocean: South East | collected 2011 | reverse complement strand
GTTCATCACAAGAGAGTTCATCACAAGAGAGTTCATCACAAGAGAGTTCATCACAAGAGAGTTCATCACAAACGGCTAGTGAGAATAATACAGTGACGACTCAGTCAACTACAACAACATTGAACACACAAGAGGATGATAACCTGGCACCTACATTTTCAGAGCAACTTAATGCTTCAGATATTACAAGTGGAGAAGTAACTGTTTCATGGAACGCAAATGATAATGTACGAGTTACTAAATATGTTTTAAGAGAGGGATCATTTATTATTTATGAGGGTACAAATAATTCAAAAAGGGTAGAGGGTTTAGTTGCTGGAAAAACATATACATTTTCTGTTGATGCTTATGACAGTGCTGGTAATTTCTCAACATCAAATGTAAGTTTTGTGACGTTATCTAGCACAACTACTACAAGCACAACTACTACAAGCACAACTACTACAAGCACAACTACTACAAGCACAACTATTGTCGACAATATTGGTCCCGAAATTTCTGGCTTTTCTGTTGCCGAAGAAATTGGGTCATGGAATGCAAAGCTAGTTTGGAATGCAAGTGATGAATCTGGAATTCTAAAATATTCTATGAACTGTTCTAAGTCTCCAAACAAGCAAGATTCTCAATCATTTACTCAAGAAATAAATTCTGGTAGTAGAAATTATTTTTATATCAATAGTGGACAAAATGATCCTTGGGATACAAGTGGTGATGAATACAACCTTTGGCAATCAGATCATGATTTTGACGCAACCTGTACATTGACTGCCTATGATAATAGTCCAAATCAAAATTCATCGTCTTCAACAATTACGTGGCATACTGCCAAAGTTCCCATGAATAATTGGCTTGATGATGCACATTATGTAGCTGAAGATCAAATATGTATTAGAGGTGGAAATAGGGTAGGTACATATCTTGATGTAAATGCAGTTATACGCGCTAATGGTGTTGAAACAAATAACTATAACGATATTGGAAGTGGCGGTTTATTAGTTACTGGATTATCTGCAAATACTAATTACACTATATCAGTTACCTTTACAGATCAATACGGTCGCTCTGAAACTCTTGAAACTAGTCACTCTTCTTTAAATACATTTACTAGTAATTCGAGATATTGGTCGAGTGTTTATAGTAGCTTTCCAAGTGATTGCTATGGTATATCTGCTTCTGCTCCAAATACTACTACCACAACCACGAGCACTACTACCACTACAACAGCAAGTTGTGTCGGGATAACATTTCCAGCACCACCAGATAATGAATTATATATATTTGGGACATTAGATGTTAGCAATTGTCAAGTATTGACTACTGGATTTCAATGTGCTCAAAATTGTGTTGGTCTTGTAAACCAAACAGCTGATGGAAAGACACAAGCTTATTTTTGGGCAGAAAACAACTCCGCTAGTTGGTTAGGAAATTGGACCGGCTACTATCAACCTGGTTCTGGAAAGTTTTATGTAACAAGTTCTGGACAAGGAGGAGGTTTTGAGTTTGCACCACCTTATCAAGGCCCCTAAATTTATTGTGTTAAATATCAGTAACTGACCAGTCTAAATAATTTGCTATCTCTTCTACCTGAGTTTTTTCAGTACCTGTAATTTCATTATTTATTACTACAATTGCCATAGCAAGTCGTAGCAATGCTTTCTTAAACTCAGGAATGCACTCATCATATTTTTTTGGTGATGAAAGAACAGTGTTTATATTTGATAGATTTGATCTGGAATCATGTATTGAATATTCAAACCCACTATCTAAAAGCTCTTTTGCAGAAATAAATAATTCTTTTACTAGGGGATTATGGTCATAAGTATTTAGTTGAATACTTAACTCTTCAAGTTCTACCTCTTCTAGCTCCATGTCTGCTTCTGCCGCTAAAGCTGCAACATCTAAAGGGGCCCTTTGCAAAGTTACAATTTGTTCATCAGTAAAGATATCTTGAAGTGACATAGTTTAGGAGAATTTCTTTTTAAGTAAATTAATAATACTTTCTTCTTCTTTTTCCAGCCCTTCTAAGTCAGCAGTTGCAGTTTGTTCTGCTATCTCTAGAAGTTGAGCACAGAAAATATCTAACACATCTTTCTTAAGTCCATTATTTTCAATATTCTTTTTAATTAAATTAACAGCACTAGTTACTTGATTTAATGCGTCTCTGGTATCTTTTATTAATCTTGTTTCTTCTGTTGCTTCTAGCGAATCTCTAAACACCTCTTTTACAAAAGGATCCCCATCATAAGATATTAAAATATCAAGAAGTGGACCTATTTCATCTAGCTCTCTATCATCATCTGCTTGTGAAACTAGTACTTGAACATTAAATGGAGCAGCTCTTAAGGTATCCCACTCTTCGCTTGAAAATAAAGTTCTAAAATCCATATATAGATAATAGAGCTTAAACTTAAATTTATAAATTGATTTTATTTGTATCTTTATCCCTTCTCTTTATTATTACTTTATGGCAGATGATATTTTTGTATGTTATGCACGTGAGGATAGCCAATATATAGATACCTTCTTAACTGAATTCAGTAAAGAATCTAAAGACAGAGAAATTAAATTAATACCAAGAGTTGATACTACAGAAATTGATCTTGGAGATAGATACAGAGAAAAAATTGTTAAAACCATTCAAAAATCTTCTGGTGCTATTCTTTTTATATCTGTTGATTTCTCTAAAAGTACCTTTATAAGAGAAGTAGAAATACCTGCTATCTTAAAACAGAAAGAGCATAATCCGGATTTTCTTATAATCCCTATTTTTATAGATAAGACAATAAATTTTGATGAAAGAGTCATGTCTTATCAGTCAACAAACACTGAAGAAACAGCATTAAGAGATCTTAATCTCGATTTAAGAAAATTAGTTATAAATAATTCAATAAAACAAATTTTTTCTTTCTTTGAGGATTTAAATATTGATAATCCCCAATCAGGTTATAAAAGTAAAAAATCTTTACCTGAATCCAAAACTGAAAAAAGAACAAGAACAACTTTTTTTTATGCACTAATTATTTTTTTAATTGCAGGTGTAAGTTATTTTTACAATTCAAGAATTTTGGAAGAAGTAAATATTTCACCCGAAGCCGAACTTTTTGAAGAATTAGAAACAACCGAACCAATTCAACAAAGAGGGGATGAGTCGTATCTTGGTAACTTAAGGATCCAGATGTCTGAGGATTCAGTTGGAGAAATTTCTATATTAACTGATGTTGATTTAGTAAATCATGCAACCTGGATATGTTCTTCTTTATCGTATGGTATTCAGGGCTATTTTGTTTATGATGCTCTATGGTTTTTAATTGCTCAAGATCTTCAAAAATATAATGTTTCTGGAGATGACATTACTGAAAAAGAAATAGGAACAGCGCAATATTATATTTTTAATTTTTCAAATGATTATTACTGTGAATCAAAGACACAAATGTTCGATATAGAAAGTAAGTACAATTTCCACTCAACAATTATTAAAAACAGCTTGAGAGATGAAGATGATAAATGGAATTTTAAATCAAATTTTTTTACAGATTTGTTTCCCAATATGTATTTCAAAAGACAATCTGAATTACTAGATACCTTATCGCCATCACCTTCCCTTGTAGGGTATTTTTATGAAACCGATGAAATGTATAAATTTATGATAGAAAATTCTTGCTCAAATATCTTATTGTTAGAAGATGAGGAAGCGATAGATTACATTCAAGAATTATTTGATCTTGTAGGAAACTTAGAAGAACAAAATTATCAATTAGATATGTTTACTGCAATGCTTGAAATTGTCCCTCAGCTTTTTTGTAAAGATCATATAGATCGTGGGATTAGATATTCTACATTTTTATACGTAATTGAGAGAAAATTTTAATGAAAATAAAACAATATTTTTGTTCAATATTTCTGATTTGTCTATTCCTTGTAACTTGTGGAAATAAATACGATATAGGGCTATCTCAAGAAAAGTGGGAAACTTGTATTTTCTGGTTAGAAGAATACTACATTGACACGAGACCTGTATTGCCAGAGTATCAGGAGATGTTCATAATGGAGAAAAATATGTTGTCAGTAGGTTTAGAATTATCAACATCCGAGGATGATTACAATTACGATATTATAACTGATGATGTAACAGCCTTTTATTACGACTTAATAAACAGAGTACCCATGGCAAATTATGTTTGTGACTTTTGGTATGACATTATGGACTAAGGATGAATAATTAACTTAGATTAAAGAAATAATTTTCTTAAATTTTTTCCGGTCTTTGCTTTGTACTTTCCAAACCTCTAACACTATTCGATGTTCAGGAGGAACATACTCCGCAGTATCTAAGTCTAAAAGAATATCTTTGTCTGACTGAGAATTACCTGCTGGTGTATCAGTTTTAATAGATTCCCACCATATTAAAATGCCAATATTTGAATTTCTAATATCATTTAACGAACTCTGCTGTGCAGAATAAAGATATCTAAAAAGTTCTTCGCGACCAGTAGCTAATTCTTTCAAAGTGCCGAATTTTGTTTCAACAATTATTGTTGTATCTATACTCCATTCTTTATTTGGAAATATTAAAAAATCAGGTCGATAGTCCTTAATAGGGTAATCCTTATAATATATTTCACCATAAAATTCCCGAACAGCTTCAATCGGATTTTTTAATTTTCTAAACTCATAAGATATTGCCTCTTGTAATTGCTTCTCTATCCCTGTTGCGTGAAAAGGCATGTCTACACTTACTTTTTTTGCAAGCTTATATATCTGATGAGCTAACGGAGAAATATTCATGATTTTAGTATTTCAAAAACTCTTTATAAAGATAATATAATATACGTAACAATTTTCACCTCCCCCAATTTGTTATCTCGTTATTTATAAATTTATAAACCAAATCGCTACTGTCTTGGTTAATTTTATTTTTTTCTTTCATCACTAGTTACTAGTGATAAGTTTTTAAATTTTTTCGATTAAATAACTAAAAGCAGTCTCAGCCAGAAATTCATCATCAATTGTTGCAAATAATTCATTTGCAATTATTCCAATTTTTTGTAAAACTTTTTCAACATCTTCTCGAGATGAAAATTCTTTTTCCTTTACAAGAGTATTTATTTTCAGATCTTTATTTGTAAGATGTTCTTTTATTATTTCTGTTTGCTTTCTAATACCAAAATCATCAATTTTTTTTATACACCGCTCAACTTCTTCAATTATAAGTACTCTTTTAGATGCTTCAATCTCGTCAAGATTTAGTTCCATCTTGGTGTCAATTGGAAATTTTACATCTCCATATATTTTGAATGCTTTTTCAATGAGAAACTCATGTGGTAAAAAATCAGGTACTAAATCTATAAAAATTGTTTCGAGTGTATTTGGTGTGACATCCGTAGGCAGATTTTCACATATTATCTCCATCATTTCAACTAATTGCTCTGTCTTATAGATTCTAGGTGCTTGCTTCATATTCTTATTTGGTTTTGATTCTTCAAAATGCCCAACAAGAGAAATTACTTTTTCTATTTCTTCATTTGTCGGATCTCTTTTTTCTGGAAATTTGTCAACTAATGTAAAAAAATCAGCCTTTGGACCATACTCTTCAATTCGATGCCTTGTGATATTGTTATCGTCATTATCTGCAATATTTTCAATTCTTCTCAACAATCTGTCAATAACAGTAATTTCCCTGTTTCGTGCAAGTACTCTTTTTACAGCACCAGAAATATTTCTGTTAATATTTTGATGACCATTCTTAAAAACTTCTTTTAAATTTACAAATTTTTCTTTGTCACTACTTTCGAGTAAGTATATGTAAACATCTGCTGCTAGGTTATTGACACCATCACTCCCATTGAGATCAATCCTATATTTATTATATGCCCACTGTTTATATCCTTTTTGTAAAATATTCCGACAGTTAATTTCAATTTTTTCAAAAAAAATATCATGTAATGTTTGCTCTAAGCCATTAAAAAAATCTGAAGGGTTGTTTTCCTGAGAGTAAATATTGGTCCAGTGATCGAAAAGAATTTGAGATGTCTTTTCATCCAGATTTAGATTATTTTTGTTTAATTCTTCCATTCATATTTATTTTACAAAACTTACCACTAGTAATTAATGAATTATGAATAATATTAACTCTAATCTAGAAGCAGACTTAAAAAATCCGTTACATAAAGATATATTAAGTCAAAAAATTAAAGAACAACTATTACGAATAACTGCTGAAGATAACCTCGTAAATTTATTTGTTGATACTCAAAAATCTCTAGATTCTAAAATTGTAAGAGTTACAGTTTTTGTAAAAAATAAGTATTCAGTTCAACTTAAATTGCGTCATAGGGTTGAACAATCCTTAAAAAAATACTTTGGATACAAATTTAAAATACTATTTAATAATGCTGATCTTGATAAAAATGAACTTATTAGACTTTCAGGCATATCTGGTACTAACTCAATTTCATTTATTGATATAGAGAATATTTTAGAAATAAAGAACAATAATATTGAAGAAATATTTTCTAATCTCATATTTAAAACATTGAATATTGGCCGAAATGATAACGTAATAATTTGTGCAAACCCATGGTTGATAAAAAAATTAAACAAAGTCCTTGAAAGAAATAAATATAAAGACAATATTATATTTTTTAATGCATCTGGAAAAGATGCATCAGATTTTAGAATCGCACAAATAATTCAAAAACTTTATACAAATAAAAAAATTTATAGGTATAACAGTATCAATATCGTCTCTGGAGATGGTTTTTTCATAAATAGTTCAAAATTTTTAACGAAAAAAGGTCTTAACGTCAAAATATTTGGAAGACTTTCATCTTCTCATTTTGAATATAAAAAACTTAGTAACTATGTTCCATTATCTGATAAATGTGAAGTGATTGGTGTTCTATGAATAATGTAAATTCCACAAATCAGATAAAAATGTATCTTTTTTTTATTTTTTGGATAGCAATCTTAATTACCAGTATTTTATTTATTACAGACAACATTTTAGAAAAGATAAACCAAATAACACTAGAGAACAATTTACAAAAAGAAATTGTCGATAATCAAATAAATGAGAATAATACCGAAAACAGAGAAACTCCCATTACTAATGAAGTAATCAGTAAAACAATTCAAGTCATAACTAGTGGTTGCAAAAATGAAAATAGTGATAAAGCTTTTAATAGACTCGGTTCTGGTGTAGTAATATCAAATGATGGATATGTAGTTTCTAATGCACATATTTTTGAAGGATGCAAATCTACTATCTACATTGCTAATTCTATAGATTCCATTACTGATACATCGATAATTTATACAGCTGAGATAAAAAATAAAGATCAAGATTTAGATCTCGCACTTTTAAAAATTAATAAAAGTGAGAATCTGAAACAAACCAATCTAGATTTTCCATTCTTTGCATTAAAAAATAATGACAATTTGATATTGGGCGAATCTATTTATATTTTAGGCTATCCAACCCTTAGAAGTGATAGAGATACAAATAATCTAAAAATACATATTACACGTGGAACTGTAAGCGGTTTTGAATATATTAATCATTTTCCAAATGGTTGGATAGTAACTGATGGAGATATTTCATATGGCAATTCAGGTGGGGCTGTGATTGATCAAAAAGGAAATCTTGTAGGTATTCCTGTGTATGGCGTTTCTGAAGGTACCGCTTGGATTGGCTATATTTTATCGATAAATGTAATTATCGATTGGTTGAATAATGAAAACTTTTCTTTCTTTGATAACGAAAAAGTTGAAAACTTGTCACTAGTAATTAATAACCGATGAATACAAATAGTACATTAAGTGAATTTACAGATTCTATAATTGCACTTTTACATGTTAAAGAACTTGAAGATGAAATTTTTCAAAAGAGTGACATTTATGCTCTTGCTGCTAGTGATGAATTTTATGTTAAAGAAGTATCAGATCCTCATATGGAGGGTGCAACATGGGCAGGAGCAGACACAGTTGTAACTAATAATAAATCCGATTCATTAAAAGATTGGTTAGCTAGATCACAATCACATAATGCTATAGTTACAGAGTTTAGTTTTGAGCTAGGATGGCTCATTTATAAATTAAAATATATCTACTCAAAAAAGATTGATTTTCAAACAAAATATTTTTTCTATTCAGATCTAATTGATGCTGCAAAAAAATATGAAAAGATTTTTAAGTTAAATCAAGATGCTAAAGGCATGCTTTTATTTGTACTAATGGAATCAAAGAAGTATTTATGAATGATCAACTTAAAGAAATCTCGAAAGATCAAGATCAAAAATGTTTGAAGCCGAATTGTAACGGTTATATGGTAATTAGAAAAGGCTCGTTTGGAGAATTTATGGGTTGTTCAAATTTTCCAGCTTGTAGAAGTAAACAAAAAGCTCCACGTAATCAAGATGAAATTAATAAGACTGTAACGGCATTTTCTGATGATGGAAACGAATTAGAATCTGAAAAACTACACCTAGCTCAGAAATTGATGAAATATTATCATTTCTGCACAAAGGCATCTCTTCGTCAAGGTGGTTTTGACGATGCATTTAAGCTCTCATCTGATGTTATTGAATTACCCGAAAACTTCTGGCAGATTATTGAATCATCAGAAGACGATACTTTTTCATTCACTGACGAAAGGGGTCATGACGTCTATAGAACTTTCAAACGTGATACTAGAAAAAATCCAGTTGTTGTGGGTTCAATGTTTATAGTTGGAAAGATATTTAGAGATACAAAAGATAGGAATGGTATTGCGAAACAATCTGTAACTCAGATATGTGCTCCACTTTTATATACACCTGCTTCGTTACAACCAAATAATGGAAATATGTTCGAAGTCATTGTTGAAGACTTTCTACCACAACTTAATCATAAGCTATTAGACAAGGTGTTTCAGATTGACCGTAGAGCAGCAAAAATTTACTCTGAAATGGATTTAGAAGAATTCTCTGAACAGATTCCTTTTTTTCCTTTAAAACTAGATGAAGCAAAAAACTTTTTAGATTATCTTAAAGGACACTTCAATTTGCAAGAAATTGAAATACCGGAACTTTATAACTTTAGTGAAACATCATTAAAAGAAGAGAAATTAAATGCCGATCTGAGAATTATTCCTGGTCATGCCTTGCTCATTGGTACAGAAATTGATTATTTAACTGTAGTTGGTGAATTAGAGCGCTTAGCTGAATGGAGTAACTTTGGTGATACTGCTTTAGAGCACGGATTTCTGCCGGAGAATGAGGATTTAGCTGAGATTCAAATTAATTTTGATGATGACTTTAATCATGAAAAAGAAGAAAGATTACCAAAGTTTGAACACGGTTTTGAAGCTTTTCCACTATCCCCGACACAAAAGGCAATAAAAGAACAAGTTAGAAAAGAGCCTTTAGTAACAGTAACCGGTCCTCCCGGAACTGGTAAAAGTCACACTGCTGCTGCTATTGCACTTGATCATGTTTTTGCAAATAAGTCTGTACTTTTTTCATCAAATACACAAGAAGCAATTAAAGTGCTCGTTAAAAAACTCCAAGAGTATGGGGGAGAATTTATCGTTGCTGAAAGTGGGAGTGCTCCAACTCAAAGGAAGTTAGCAGACACCTTAAACAAACTTCTAGCACCAGGAGGGCTTAAGAATATTCCTTCTCAAAATGAGTTAGATGAAATAAAACAAGCATACGAAGAAGTACTAATTAAGTTTGCACAAAAAACTGAAGAACTACAAAAGCAACTTTCATTAAATAATAAAAAAGGAACTCTTGATACTGAGAAAAAGATAATTGAAGATGACGGTATCTCGATATCGGATGATATATCAAAAGATCCAGAAAAAATACAAGCATTAGTCAGTAAAGGAGAAACTTATATTAATGGTAATTTTCTACAGTCCTTTATTGGAAAGCAAGCTATAAAAAAAGCTAGAAAGGCATTAAACACTGACTCAGAAAATGTTGAGGAATTAGGAAAACAATCTAGATTATTAAAGTTGAATAAAGATATTCAAACAATAGACAACGACCTTCTTCCATATTTTGATCAAATGTTTGATGAACTTCAGGATCTAAATAAAGAAAAATACTCACTTGCTGCAACATGGATAAATAAAAATAGAATATTTAAAATCTATGAGTTACTTGATAAACCAAATGCAAAAAAAGCTATCACATACCTAATCAAAGCATTAAGAACAAGAGAGCTTGACCTAAAAGCAGAACTACTTGGAAAAGTGCCCTATCAGTTGTTATTAGCAATTTTTCCAGTCTGGGCATCGAAAGATAACTTTCTATCAAATATTCTGCCGCTTAAACCAAAAATGTTTGATTGTGTGATTATTGATGAAGCATCGTTTTGTAGGGCTAACTCTGCAATACCTGCATTATATAGAGGAGAGCATGCAGTTGTAATTGGAGATCCAAAACAATTGAGACCAATTTATGCAAGATTATCAAAAAGACTCAAGAAAACTGCTCTTAACCAAAGTGGGCTAACTGAGGTAATAGCAACAGAGTTTGATTTCCAAGATAAAACTATTTTTGATATTGCATCAAGCAAAGTTTCAACGCATAGTTGGTTTTTACTTGATGAACATTACAGAAGTGCTCCGTCAATAATTGGGTTCTCAAAAACTCATATTTATGACGATAATTTGAGAGTCATGACAGGAAGGCCAACAAATGGTCCCTCTGAAAGTGTTGAAGTCATCAATGTGGAGGGTGTTGAAGACCAATTTACGAAAGTTAATCATGATGAAGTAAAAAAAGTAATGCAACTGATAGATTTCGAAATTCAAAAAGATTCTCAATGTACTATTGGAATCATTACTCCATTCAAAGAGCAAAGAGACTTTATTGAGAAAGCTATTGTTAAAAACTTTACTCAGTATCAAATAGATAAACATGAACTAGTAGGCAGAACTGTATATCAGATGCAGGGTGATGAAAGAGATGTAATCATCCTTTCCACGTGCTTTGATAAAGATGTACATGCTGGAAGACTTAGATACTTTCAGGGTACCCAAGATAACGAAGCATCTAGAGGCGTCTTTAATGTAGCAATTACAAGAGCAAGGAAAAAACAATACATTGTCACTTCAGTCTCTAAAAATGATCTACCCGGAGGATTTTATAAAGAATACCTAGAATATCTTGGAAAATTACAGGAACCATTAGTTGATATAAACTCTATTCCCTACAAAGGTGAACAAGATGTTTATATTGCTTTGTCAGAATTAGGCCTAAAAGTACATTACCAATTTGAATCTTGTGGATACAAAATTGATTTTGTTGTATCAGATGGAAGAGACTGTTTAGCAATTGAATATGATGGACCTCAGCATTTCAATGAGAATGGAACATATATAGATGAAGACATTCAGAGACATTTAACTCTAAAAAGAGCAGGATGGGATATTTATAGAATTCCTTATGACAAATGGGAAAAAAATCAAGCAACATGTTTAAGTGAAATAAATAAATATTTCAAAAAAGATGTCCAAAGAGCGTCATGAGTAAAAAATTAATTCTAATTGTTTGGATTATTGGATGGTCTATTGTTGCATTTCAACAAATATCAACGACCTATCAGACATTAAATCATTCAATTAACAGAGATAAATGGCCACCTGAGGGTTTTGTGATAGTTGAGAATCGTGGTGGTGATAAAATAATGATTTCTGAAGAAACAGATCAAAAGTTCAATCCTAAAAATACTGATATATGTGATGAAAACTTTATCACAACAATCAAAACGGAAATCAAAAATGATACATTACTTATATCGTATCTCAATGATCCAATTTTTTATGGAGTTAAGGATTTGGAGCTCAAAATTATACCAAGTGGAGATCACTTTAGGCCAGATAGAGGTTTCAAAATTCACAACTTTAGAAAAATAAGTTTAACAAATGAAACTAGTCACGAAATACCGTTGAATATTTATGAGACAGTACAAAATGAATATTATATAGATTTTATCCTTCAAGGGTTCAGTGAAAAAAATAATGAATTATGTTTCACAGAATTATTATTAAGTAT
>MDTG01374812.1_pt1 | contig 12045 bp, 11 predicted proteins | sample 811421 | NCBI WGS metagenome assembly MDTG01 (sample SAMN05326645, study PRJNA326480) | marine metagenome | isolation source: seawater | place: Pacific Ocean: South East | collected 2011 | reverse complement strand
TTCTTTTATATTGTCCAGTAAATTTTGAACTTTGTGCTACCTCATGAAAAATTTTACTATCTAAATAAACTCCAATTTTTCCAATTTTTTTTAATCTATATGATAATTCAATGTCTTCTGGACCAAAGAAAAAATCAATATCTGAAAATTTTGTTTTATTAAAAGCCTTTGACCTTATAAGTGAGCCTGGACCATTTAATGTATCCGTTGCTATTAATCCTTTCCAATTTTTTTCTAGATTTTCAAATATCTGTTCATCAAACTTTGTTTTTTTAAAAATTCTTACTGACCTATGAAATATCAAATTTAATGCGAATTTAGCACCAACCCACTGAATATATTTTTTTTTTTGTAAATAACAAACTTTAGAATTTATTCCTATATATTGTTTATTATTATCTAAAAAAGTAACTTTTTGTTTAAGATAATTTTTATCAACTGTACAATCATTATCTATTCTTGATAGATACTTATAATTTGATCTTTTTCCAAAATAATATCCAATATTATAACCTCCTGTACAACCTGAGTTAAAAGGTATTTTTAATAAATATATGTTCTGTTTGTTATTGCTATAGAGTTTTTGATTAAAATTTAATTTTTTAATTTCTTTAAAATGAAATTTTTTTTTTATTTTTTTAATTTTATTTTTTAAAATATTATAATCTTTATCCAAGGAATTATTATCTATAATTAAAATATCAAATAAAGAATATTTAGTATTTATGAGTGATTTGACACATCTTATAGTTTTTTTATGGTCATTCCAATTAACTGTTATTGTTAAAACTTTTTGTTTCATAATAGAAGTTGAACTTTTATTTTGAATTCATTTTTAATCTAGTAAATATTTATTCTTTTCCAAAAAAATCTCAGAAATTGTTCCTAATCCATCAATACAAGATATTTCTTTTTCCATGATTTCTTTGAATATTCTATTATTTGCATAATTTTTATTAATTTTAGATTTATCTAAAATTTGATTTAAACCATCCAAAATATCCTCACTTGTATTTTCGATCAAATTTATATTTTCTTCTTTTTTAAGAGAGTGAAAATATCCATTGTTTAAAATTTCTTTGAAACTTAACTTTATTTTATTTTTTTCAATAATTTTGGGAATAGTTACATCTTTCTCATTATATGGAATAATTGAACTGTATGGAAAAGTATCACAGACTAAACTTGGTGTTCCAAGCACACTTGCAACATTTTTAGGACCAAACATATTGGTTATGAATAAATTTGCTTCTTTAAGAATAAAAATTTCTAATTCATCTTTTCTAAATTTCAGTTCTTTGGGAAAAATCATGACGTTATTTAAATTTTGAAATTCTTTAATATCATTGTTAAAACAAATTATTTTAAAACCCTTTTTTCTTAGTTCATTGATAAGTAATAAATATTTTTTTGGATTTGAATTTCTTAAATTATATTCATAATCCTTATAAAAACTTCCTGTTCTAAGATTTATTGCAGCAAATTTATCAGTGTAATTAAAATTAAATAATTCAAAAAAATAATCTTTTAATTTTTTTTTTACATCCATTTCAAAATCAAAATATTTTTTATCAAAATTCAAAATTTTTTGATTGATTTTATAAGTTTGTGTTTTTGAATAATGTTCATCATACTCAATTATAGATTTTCTCAAAAGTTCTGAATGAAAAAGTGGGTATAAAAGAATGCAAAATAATGTATTAGATATGATTTGAATTTGCTTTTTAAATATATTTAGCAAACCAATATTCACTACTGAAATATTTGGGACATAAACTAAATATTTTTTATTTTTTTTTAGCGATACATCTTTTATAAGAAATGACATTTGTTGTGCAAAAGCTCCGAATTGCCAATAATTCACTACAACAAATTTATAGCCAAAAATTTTGAATAAAATAATTATTGGTAAATAAATTAATACTAAAAATCTAATTATCAGATATTTTAAAAAGTTTAAAATATATAAAAATGAATTTTTATCTTTAGTTTTATATCCAATAATTATAACTTTAATTCTCTCAAAAAAATTATATGGATCTCTTGGTAAACGTGAACCAAATTCTAAATCCACAGGATTAAGTGGTTTTAACAATAATCCAATTATTTTTTTCATAAAAAGAATTTTGATTTTATTTTTTGTTAATTAAATAACATATTAACAAAAACTAAAATATAATTTTCTTGCAATAATATTTATGAGATGTATTTAGATTTTAATTTATGAAAATTTTAATTACAGGTGGTTGTGGATATGTTGGGTCTAATTTAATACCTAGTTTATTGAAAGATGGTCATACTGTAATTAATATCGATACACAGTGGTTTGGTAATTACATATCTAATCATAAAAACCTGACAAATATAAAACTGAACTTATCTAAAATAAATAAATTAAAAATAAAAAAAATAGATATAGTTATTCATTTAGCCTCTATTGCAAATGATCCAATGGCAGAATTAGATAAAAATCTTAGTTGGGAAACATCAGCTTTAAATACATTTAAATTACTTAATTTTATGAAAAAGGTAAAAGCAAAAAGAATTATTTATGCTTCTTCTGGCTCAGTTTATGGTATTAGCAAAAAACCAAATGTAACTGAAAATACTGATCTAAAACCCATCTCACTTTATAATAAAGTAAAAATGATAACTGAGAGAGTTCTTTTGTCTTTTAGTAAAGAATTCGAAATATTTATAATCAGACCGGCAACTGTTTGTGGATATTCTCCAAGAATGAGGTTGGATGTTACGGTTAATGCTCTTACTTTTTCGGCACTTAGTAAAAAAAAAATAAAAGTTTTTGGAGGTAAACAAGTGAGACCAAATATACATATAGATGATATGTGTTCACTTTATAAATTTTTTCTTAAATTAAATAAAAAGTACGCTGGGATTTATAATGCTGGATTTGAAAATAAAAGTATATTGGATATTGCTAATATTGTTAAAAATAAAATCCCCTCAAAAATTAAAATTTATAAAGATAAATCAGATCCAAGAAGTTATAGATTAAACTCTTCAAAATTAATTAGGGCTGGATTTAAACCAAAAAAAACAATTAAAGATGCAATCATTGAACTTAAAGAAAATTATGACAATAAAAAATTAGTTGATAAATCGAATTACCATTCTCTTAGCTGGTTAAAAAAAATATTACTTTAATTGATTAGTTTACTTATAAAAGTGCTTTATCTTACTTATAATATAATCCTGCTGCGCTTTTGTAATAAAATTATTGATTGGCAAACTTAATATTTGTTTTGAAAATAATTCTGTATTTCTTAATTTTAATTTACCATACATGTCTAGATATGCTTTTTGTTTATGAATTGGTATAGGATAATGAATTGCAGTTTCTATTCCATTTCTAAACAAATATTTTCTAAGTTTATTTCTTGATTTCACTCTAATTATATATTGATGAAAAGTTGGAACAGAAATTTTTAAGTTATATTTAGGCGTTATTACGATATCTTTTAAATGTTTGTTGTAATAATTTGCAATTTTTAAGTACCTTGAATTAATTTTATTAATTTTTTTTAAATAAAAATTTGCAAAGGATGCTTGTAAATTGTCTAGTCTAGAGTTAGTTCCCCAAATACTTGCCTCATTTCTATTTTTTAAACCATGATTTCTTAATAATTTAAGTTTTTGATAAATTTTTTTATTATTTGTTACAATTAGACCTCCATCACCAAATACATGAAAGTTTTTTCTTGGATGAAGGCTAAATATTCCTACATCACCAATTGACCCTAATTGTTTATTTTTATATTTACCTCCAAAGGCATGAGCCGCATCCTCTATAAAAATTAAATTTCTTTTTTTACATATTTTTTTTATTTTATCTAAATCTGATGGGATACCAGATAAATGAACAGGCATAACTGCTTTAGTATTCTTATTAATTTTTTTTTCAATAAGATTAACATCAATATTTAGAGTTTCATCTACATCAACTAGAACAGGTTTGGAACCATAATACGAAATTGCACCACATGTAGCGATAAATGAATTTGAAACAGTAATTATTTCATCATTTTTTTTAAGGTTTAGTGCCTTACAAACCATCACCATGCCCTCAGTCCAATTTCCCACACCTAATGCATATTTTACATTCAGAAATTTTTTTACACTTTTTTCAAATTTTATTAACTCACTACCAAAAACGTATTCACCACTCTTTCCTACTTTATTTACAGATTTTATAATATCTTTTTTATAAACATTAAATTCTGTCTGAAAATCTGTAAATTTAATTTTCATTAAAAAATTTTTCAATTTTTTTACTAATAAAATTTATTTGTTTATTACTTATGAACTCATGAATTGGAATTGATATCGTAGTATCACTAATTTTCTCACAAGTAGGAAAATCGCCTTTTTTATAACCATATTCTTTTGCTGCTGGTTGCAAGTGCATTGGAATAGGATAATGAATTTTAGCATCTATACGATTTTTTTGAAGATAAAAAAGTAGTTTATTTCTTAATTTCTTTTTAACTCTAAACTCATATAAATGAAAAACTTCCTTTAAATTCATCAATCGTTGTTTAGTATATACACCATCAATTTTTTTTAAATTCATATCTAATTTTTTTGCATTTGAAATTCTCTTGTTGGTAATAAAGTTTATTTTTTTTAATAAATGCAAAGCTACTGTTGCCTGTACAGTATCTAATCTAGAGTTATAACCAAATATTTTATTAATATTCCTTGAAATTAAACCATGATTTCTTAAAAGCATTAACTTTTCAAAATAAGATTTGTTGTTAGTGGTAATAAAACCACCATCACCCCATATATTTAAATTTTTTAAAGGGTGCATACTGAAACAGCCTAAATCGCCAAGATTACCTGCAATTTTTCCCTTATAAGTGGCAAGTATTGCGTGACAAGAGTCTTCAATTACTTTTAATTTATTCTTTTTTGCAATCTTATTTATTTCCGACATATTACAAACTCTGCCACTCCAATGAACCGGTAAAATTGCTTTGGTTTTTTTTGTAATTTTTTTTTCTATTTTTTGAGGATCTAAATTATAATCATCTTTAACATCAACAAAAACAGGTTTTGCACCTAAAGTTACTATTGCACCAATTGTTGCATAAAAAGTATAAGGGGTAGTTATAACTTCATCTCCCTCGCGTACTCCGATACATTTTAAACTTAACATTATTGCATCAGTACCACTTCCAACTGAAATTACATATTTTGACTTTAATAATTTTTTTATTTTTTCCTCAAATTTGTCTACATTCTTTCCAAGAGTAAAGTCATTAAATTTAATTACTTTTTTTATTTCTTTAAAAATTGAATTATAATCATAAAATTGTTCAGATAAATAATTATGCTTAATCTTAAATTTTTTATCTTTTCTATATTGACCAGGTAGAAAATTTTTCATTTATTTTTATGACCTATAACTCTTTTTATACCATCATAAATATTTATTTTTGGTTTCCAATTCAACTTTTTTTTAGTTATCTGACAATCTAAAAAGTAATATTTATCTTTTCCAATTCTATCTTTAGTTTTATAAATGAATTTTTTAAAATTTACTCCTAATAAATTACAAACTATTTTTACTACATTCCTAATTGAATAGTGCTTGTTAGAGCTAAAATGATAAAAATTACTATTTTTTCCCTTTTTTATAATTTTAAGCAATCCCTCATTAAAATCATCTTCAAAAATAAAATCTCTTTTTGAATCACCATTTCCATGAAGTGGAAATTTTTTTTTATTTTTTGCGAATTTTATTAATTTTGGGATTAATCTATGATCTAATTGATCTAAACCATAAAAATTTGAAGCTCTAACGATAATGGATTTTTTTTTAATTGAGTTATACATAGTAAGTGATTGTTCTAAATTTAATTTTGATAAAGCATATGGCGTTGATGGATTAAATTTATTTTCATTTTCTTTGACGGATTTTAAAGTTGAACCAAAAACTTCTGGTGTACTTATATAAATATAACTTCTCAAAAAATTGTAACTATCAAGATTTTTTATAAGATCAATTTTAGAAAAATAATTCACATTAAAGTAATAATTGGGTTTTTGCCAACTCTCGTTAACCAAACAAACAGAGGCAAAATCAAATATAAGGTTAGGTTTAATTTTTTTTACTATTTTTATTAAATTATTTTTCTTATGAGTTAGATCAAGTTTCACAAAGTTTAGATTTTTTGGTTTATTTTTAAACATTTTTTTTAAATTTGATATTGATCTATATGTACCCCACACTTTATGGTTTGTTTTTCTTTTTAAGAACTTAATAAAACTTGAACCACCAAAGCTAGTTGCACCTAAAATTAATATTTTATAATTCATCTATTTGTTTAAAAAGTTTTATATATATATATGTTAATAAAATAAATTGTTTTAAATTTTTTAAAATATTTATGGAATTAAAAGATTATATATATAAATAAACTTTTAATACATTTTTTTATGAAATCTATTATTAATAAAATTTATTCAAAAATTATTGTTCATTCATTATACTTTTTTTTTTATATTATCTTTATATTACATGTTAATTTTTTAAATGCATTTAATAGAAAATTAAAATTAATTTTTCCTTTTAATTATGGTTTTGGAGATTATTTATTTTTTTGCTCAAGATTAATATTAAAACTTAATGAAAAAAGAAAAATATACTGTTTTAGTAAAATTCAGTATGAAACAGCAAGTTTTTTTTTTAAAAAACAACAAATAGTTAAGCAGCTGATTGTGTTACCTAAAAGATTGAGCGAGACACATTTAGGTTATGCTTTTTTAGAAAAAACTAATTTGTATAAACCTCTTAGAATTAAAAATGAATATTATCAAAAAGTGGATTTATCTTGGCATTATATGGGTAATAAAAAAATAATTAATTCTATTAAAAGTAAAATTTCAAAAAAAAAATTTTCAAAAGAGATAATTCATTTTACAAAAAAAAAATACATCTGTTTATTTATAAAAAACTTTAGTTTAAAAAATAAAAATAATGATTTATTTTTTCAAATTAGACAAACTAGAAACTTAGATAAAATTTATAAATTAATAAAATTTTTAAATAGAAAAAAAATTAATATTCTTATTTTAGGAACTGAGAGAGACCATTTTATTAAACTTCTACCAGAAAAAATAAAAAAATTAGACAATATTTGTCTTTTTAAGGATTTAAGTAAAAATTATTCTATCGAAGATCAGGCAATAGTAGCTTTAAAATCAAAGGGATATATTGGTTCTAATTCAGGTGCAAATGGTTTTTTTGGATTACTTTTAAAAAAACATCTTATTATAGATGATGCAATTTACCCAACACATAAGAATTGGCAAAATTTTAATTTTCTTTATAAAAGAATTTATAATAAAAAAACAAAAAAAATAGAATTTTTAAATAGAGAAAAACTTTTAAATAATAACCAATATATTTTAAATTACAAATCCAGTGATTACCAAATAATTGAAAATAGCTATTCACAAATAAAAAATAAAACATTAAAAACTTTTAATTTATAAATAAATGATTTCTAAAAATAGTTTTAATGATTTAATTTTAAAAAAAGGGTATGTGAATGGTTTTAAAATAAATAAAAATGAGTCTAATATTTTAAAATATTTAATCTTTTCAAAAATAAATAAAAAATTAAAAAAAAATATTATTAATCAAAAAAACTTTAAAAATTATCACCTATTAATCAATGAAAAATTTCATAATAATTTTTTTTCAAAACTTGAAAATAGAACTTTTAATTTAAGTGATTTTAAAATTTTTAAGAAACTTTCAATAAAAAAAAAAACTTACCAAATTTTTTGGGGAAAGCAAATTTCAAAATTTATATAAAATTAGAAAAAATGTGCCTGAAATTAATTTTAGAATCATAAGACCTTCAGAGAAGAAAATTACATCCGCACATAAGGATGATTGGTTCTATATATGTAATAAGATAAAAAAGAATAAAAAATTACATTATATAAAATGCTGGATACCATTAATATTTGAAAAAAATAAAAATGGTTTATCCTATGTTCCGGGTTCATTAAATAAATCTTATAATTTTAAAATTTTAAAAAGAAAAAATAAGACAAATATTCCGATAATAAATAGTAACTATAAGCTTAAGAGGAAAAATTTTAATATAAATCAAAATCAATTTGTTTTTTTTTCTAACAAGTTACTACATCTCAGTTTAATTGGTGGAAAATTTACAAGAGTAAGTGTTGAGTTTGAGCTTGGAGTTTTTAAAAAAAATATTCAAATCAAATAGAGAATAAATGATGTCTAAATTAAAACAAAATTTAATAAATATAATTTTTTTTTTTGGACATTAATAATTTATATTCAGATACAACTTTTACGTCTAAATAAAAGCAAAAAATATTTATACTTTAATCATTTTGGCTGGGGGGATAATATTGTTTTTTATTTAAAAAATTATATTAATATTAAATTTAACAATAACAATTATTGCCTCACCTATACCAAAGAAAGAACGAATATTTGTAATTTCCTTTTTAAAAAAGAAAAAGTTTTTGAAACTTTTCTTCCTCTTCCTTTTTTTTTTTCTGCTAACAAGGTAGATTATATTCTGAGAAAGCTTCCTGGATACAGGCCAACTCTTGACAGAAAATTTAAAACATCAAATAAAGAATATTTTGTCAATAATAAAGATAGTATAAAAAATTTACTCAAACTTAAGTATAAAAAAGAAAGTAAAATTGATTGTTCTAAGTTTGGTTCATATGTTTGTTTGTATCTACGGTTTTCTGAAAAAAGTCACATATTTCCTAGTATTCGGCAATCACAAAATATAAAAAAAATTTATGAAATAATAGATTTTCTTTTAAAAAAAAATTTTAATTTGATGTTGTTGGGTAAATCAAAAGAAAATTATTTAAAAAAAGTGACTGATAAATATCCAAATTTAATTAATAAAAGAATATTTTTAATGCACAAACAAATCTCAAACAATAATATTATGTCTGATCAAATTAATATTTTTGATAATTCTTTATTTTATTGTGGAAGTCATGCGGGTCCATTAGTACTTTTTCATTTTTTAAAAAAAAAGGGTATTTCATTTGACGTTTTTCATAGAGATGAGTGGGATGAAAAAAAGTTTAATGATATAAAATTTATTTATAAAAAAATTAATATTAGAAACGAATGGATTAATCTTTCTGAGAAAGATCTAAAATTAATTGAGAGAGATAAAAATATCCAAGTTAAAGAATGTTCTGCAAAAACTATAATTAATTCAATAAAAGATATTCTAGATTATTCTATTAAGGTATCTTAAAAATATATTGCCAATATATTTTGCATCATTCTCTGTTAGATATGGGGAAATAGGTAAACTAAAAAGCTCATTTAACCATATATGTTCAACATTTTTCAAATTTTTACATCTCTTACATCCACCTTTCAGACAACCACAAAAGCCATAATATCTCATGGCAGGATACCAATTAATAGGAGAAAACCTGATTTTACAAAATATTCCAACTTTATTCAAAAGTTTTAATAATTTTTCCTTTTTTTTAACATCTAAATTTTTAATTAAGAATGAATATAGGTGGTAAGAGTTATATATGTTCTTTGGACTTTTAATTATATTACAATTTTTGGACTTTGATAAAATATTATCATAAATTTTAGCAATTTTATTTCTTCTTAAATTATTAATTTTTAACTTATCTATTTGTGATAATCCCACGATAGCCTCCACTGCTGACATTCTAAAATTAGATCCGATGCTATGTATTTTATTATATTTAATTTTTAGGTTATTACCCATTGGCATAAAAAAGGAATTTTTAGTTATTTTTCTTTGATTAATAATAGATTTTTTAAGAATCTTTTCATCTGCAATACAGTTTGAATCTTTCAATTTTTCTAGCCTCTTAAGAATTTTTTTTGAATTAGTGGTGATTGCACCCCCTTCACCTAGAGTCGAAATATTTTTTAGAGTGGAAAATGAAAAACAAGCAACATCAGAATTATATCCAGCATGTTTATTATTAATCTTACTACCAATACAATGTGCGCAGTCCTCAACAATAAGTATTTTTTTAGGAATAGATAAGTCCTTTCTGAGAGAATTGACATCGTTTAGCATTCCACCGTGGTGAAAAATATAAATAGCTTTTGTTTTATTATTTATTAAATTTTTAAGATGATTTTTATTGATGTGTAGATTATTATCAATGTCACAACAAATTATCTTTACGCCTATTTTTATTAAGTGACTAAAAGCAGTCCAGTAACAATTTGATTGAACTATAACCTCATCGTTTTTTTTTAAATTTAAAGCAAGTGATGATAATTCAAGAGCGGAGCTTCCAGAACTAGTTGACAATAAATACTTACAACCAATTTTTTTTTTTAACTTATTCTCAAATTTTTCAACAAACCTCCCCCTAGTCAAAGTTTGTTTGGATTTAAGAATTTTTTTGATTAAAACAATATCTTTATTATCAAAAGTAGATCCAAAATCGCTTTTTAATTTTTTTCTTAATAATTTATTCATTACATTTGAATATTTTAAAAAAATCTTTAAATTTGGTATACTAATATTAAATGAAAAAAAACATTTTTTTTTGGGGAGCCAAATATAAAGCTGGTATCGTATACAACTTTATTAAAAAAAAAGAGTTAATAGGCATAAATTCTACATTTAAAGTTTCCTATTTATTTGATCCTGGCCTTAAAAAATCACAGTTTAAAACTAAAACTGTTTTTTCAAATAAACAAAAAGATCTTATAAAATTCATTAACGACTCCGATTACTTTGTTACATGCGTGGGAAGTGACTTTGGAAAAGCTAGGTACCAAATATCTAAGAAATTAGAAAAAAAACTTAAACCTCTTAATATAATTAGCAAAAGTTCTTTAATTTATAACAAAAAAAAAATTGGGAAAGGTGTACAAATTTTTCCAGGAGCAATTTTAAACGAAAATAGTTCATTGGGAGATTATTCTATAATAAATACTGCATCTGTTATTGAGCATGACTGCAAGATTGGATCTGGAGTCCATATTATGCCTCGTGCAGTGCTTGGTGGAAATGTAATCATAAAAGATTTTGTAACTATTGGAATGAATGCTACCATATTACCAAATTTGATAATTGAAGAGGGCGCATACATTGGTGCTGGTTCTGTTGTTACAAAAAATGTTAAAAAAAATCAGGTTGTTTATGGTAACCCTTCAAAATTTATAAGGAAAATGAAACATAAAATAAAAATCAAATTCCTTTAGGTAAATAAAAATTTATCTAAGATACTTTTACAATCCCAAAATAGAGAACGAAGTAAAGTGAATTTTGACTAGATTTAAAAATATATCTCTTTAATTATAACTTTTAAATTTTTACAAATACTCAATATTTTTTAGTGATGGCTTTAAAGCAATTATTTTGGCTTTACGACTATAGTTTTTTTTTATGTTATTTATAATTTGATCTTTAAATCTCCAAGCTAAAATTACAAAACATACATTCATTTTTTTATCAACTTCATTAATATTTAGCACTGGCAAAAAAGAATTTGGTGAAAGTTTACCATGCTTGTCTTTATTATCCTCAACAAATCCACTTAAATGTTTTTCAATATCTAGCATTGAAGATAATACTGTACCAGTTGCGCAAGCACCATAACCTAAAAAAATAATTTTTTTATTTTTTTTTTTTATTTTATTAAACCAACTTAAAATGATTTTTTTTGAATAAATCATCTCATTTTCAATATTATTATATAATTCATCTCCATATAAACCTAAAGCGTTTTCAGCAGCAATCATTGAATTGATCAAAAGCTTATTTTCTTTTTCTTTTTTCTTTCCACAAACCACCCTAATACTTCCTCCCTTTGTGGGCACCTTTATTACATCATAGATATATAAATTCTGTTTTCTTAGAAAAGGTACTAGTGCTTTAATAGAATGATAACTCAAATGTTCATGATAAATATAATCTATTACCCTACTATTAATAGTATCAAGTAAATAAGACACCTCAAAAACATAATATCCATTGTGATTTA
>MDTG01351925.1_pt1 | contig 12045 bp, 9 predicted proteins | sample 811421 | NCBI WGS metagenome assembly MDTG01 (sample SAMN05326645, study PRJNA326480) | marine metagenome | isolation source: seawater | place: Pacific Ocean: South East | collected 2011 | reverse complement strand
CTTGCCACATTGCGCCAGCCGGACAGTCCATTAGTACCGCCAGGTTGCTGCGCGTCTGTTTGAAACAACAGGGCGCCAGCCAGTGCAATTTCAGCGTTGTCAGGTGCCGCCGGGCTCAGGCTTGGGTCCTGTTGAAAATGCTCGGCAATGAATGCGGTGGTGGCATTGCCCGCTGCAAATTCCGGATGCTTGAGCAGATTGGCAAGGAAACGCTGGTTGGCATTAACGCCAAGTAACACACATTGTTCGACCGCACGCACCAGCTTGCGCCGCGCCTCTTCACGGGTAGCGCCGTAGGCGATGATTTTCGCCAGCATGGGATCGTAGAACGCCGAGATTTGCTGGCCTTCGCGCAGGCCGTGATCGATGCGGATACCGTCCAGCAGCTCCGGTGACCACTGCAACACCGCGCCGGTTTGCGGCATGAAGTTATGCGTAGAATCCTCGGCGTACAGGCGCACTTCCATGGCATGGCCGTTGAGTTGGATCTGCTCTTGCTGCAGCGGCAGTGCCTGACCTTCGGCGACCATGATCTGCCATGCCACCAGATCCTGCCCGGTGATCAGCTCGGTGACCGGATGCTCAACCTGCAAACGGGTGTTCATCTCCAGAAAGTAGAACTCGCCATTGCTGCTGTCGAGCAGGAACTCGACCGTGCCAGCGCCGACGTAATCCACCCAGCCAGCGGCTTTGACCGCGGCTGCGCCCATGGCGTTGCGCAGCGTTTCGGTCATGACCGGGCAGGGCGCTTCCTCGACCACCTTTTGGTGACGGCGCTGCACCGAGCAGTCACGCTCACCGAGGTACACCAGATTACCGTGCTGATCGCCAAACACCTGCACCTCGACATGGCGCGGGCGAATCACGGCTTTCTCCAGAATCAGCTCATCGCTGCCAAACGCATTCAATGCCTCTGATCGAGCGGTACGCAGCTGCTCGCCGAGCTGCGCCGCAGATTCGACTAGGCGCATGCCGCGACCACCGCCACCGGCACTGGCTTTGATCATCAGCGGATAGCCAATTGCCTCGGCTTCGCGCGCCAGCGTGGCATCATCCTGCGCGGCACCCTCGTAGCCCGGAATGCACGGCACACCGGCTTCAAGCATGGCGATTTTCGACAAGCGTTTGCTGCCCATCAGGTGAATCGACTCGACGCTGGGGCCGATGAACACAATGTCTGCAGCCTTGCAGGCCTCGGCAAACGCCGCGTTTTCCGAGAGAAAGCCATAGCCCGGATGAATGGCATCTGCGCCGGTTTGTTGGGCAGCACTGATGATCGCGTCGATTTTCAGGTACGACTGACTGACCTGCGCGGGGCCGATACAAACCGCTTCATCGGCCAGCTCAACGTGGCGTGAGTCGGCATCGCTGCTGCTGTAGACCGCGACCGTGCGATAGCCTAATGCCTGAGCGGTATGGATGACCCGGCAGGCGATTTCGCCACGGTTGGCGATGAGAATTTTATTGAAAGCGGGCATGCGTGCGGCTCCTGCTTATTGCGCCCAACTCGGGGCGCGTTTCTGGACAAATGCCAGGGTTCCTTCGGCACCTTCTGCGCTCACCACCGACTCGGCGAACTGCTCTGCTGCCGCATCCAGCAACTCACCCAGCGGCTCCTGCTCAGTGCGCAGCAGCAGGGCTTTGGTTGCCGCATTGGCGGCCGGTGCGCAGCGCTGAATATTCGCCAGTGTTGCCGCCAAACGCTGTTCCAATGCCGCGTTGTCGGGTTCGCTGAAATGCACCAGCCCCAGGCTGACGGCTTCTTCACCGCCAAACCGGGCGGCTGTCAGTGCCAGCCGGCGCGCTTGGGTCAGGCCGATACGCTTGGCCACGAACGGGGCGATTTGCGCGGGCAGGATTCCCAGTGTGGTTTCGGGCAAGCCGAATTTTGCAGCGTGGCTGGCAATGGCGATATCCGAGACGCACGCCAAGCCGAACCCCCCGCCGAGTACCGCGCCTTCGAGCACGGCAATCACCACCTGCGGCAACTGCTGGGCTTCTTCAAGCATGCTGCCGAACGCCCGGTTCAGCTCGCGGTAGGCATTTACGCCAACGCTGCGTGCTGCCGCCATGTCCTTGATATCGCCACCGGCGCAGAAATGCCCGTCTGCGCCGCGAATCACCACTGCGCGTATTGCTGTCTGCTGGCGCAGCAGACTGAACACCTCGCGCAACTCGGTGACCATTTCCAGACTCATGGCGTTGCGGCTGGCGGGGCGGTTAAGGGTAATGCGCAGGCTGAAGTCGCAAACCTCAAGCAACAGTGTGGTGGTACTCGGCAGCTTCATGGGCGTTCCTTTGACAGAGGGGTTTGCCGTGATTGAGTCATCATCGACTCAAGCCTTCTTCTTGCCGGGCAAAATACCCATCAGCTTGCAGATGATGCCGAGCATGATTTCGTCGGCGCCGCCGCCAATCGAAACCAGACGCACATCGCGATAGGCGCGCGACACCGGGTTGTCCCACATGAAGCCCATGCCGCCCCAATATTGCAGGCAGCTGTCGGTCACTTCACGGCCCAGGCGGCCGGCCTTGAGCTTGGCCATCGATGCCAGTTTGGTGACATCCTTGCCGCTCACATACAGCTCTGTGGCGTGGTAGACGAGGGCACGCAGAGCTTCGATTTCAGAGGCCAGTTCGGCCATGCGAAAGTGAATGACCTGATTGTCGATCAAAGGATTGCCGAAGGTTTTGCGCTCTTTGCAGTATTCGATGGTGGCGTCTACGCAGTGCTCCAATCCCTTGATCATGTTGGCCGCACCGAACAGCCGTTCCTCCTGAAACTGCAGCATCTGCATCATGAAACCCGCGCCTTCGTGGCCGATGCGATAGCGCTGCGGTACACGCACCTCGTCGAAGAACACCTGAGCAGTCTCCGAGCTGCGCATGCCCAGTTTGTCGAGGTGCGGGCTCAGGGAAATTCCCGGCGTATTCATCGGCACCATAATCAGCGACTTGTTGACGTGGGGCTTGTCGTCCGAGGTGTTGGCCAGCAGGCAGATAAAGTCGGCGCTCGGCGAGTTGGTGATCCACATCTTGCTGCCATTGATCACATAGTCGTCGCCGTCTTTGCGTGCGGAGGTTTTCAAACCGGCCACGTCAGAGCCTGCGCCCACTTCGGATACGCCAATACAGCCGACCATGTCACCGCTGATGGCCGGGCGCAAAAATTCGTCGCGCAGCTCGTCCGAGCCAAAGCGGGCGAGGGCGGGCGTGCACATGTCGGTTTGCACGCCAAAGGCCATCGGAATGCCGCCGCAGTGAATGGTGCCGAACTCTTCAGAGGCAACAATCGAGTAGCTGTAATCGAGGCCCATGCCGCCAAATTTTTCCGGTTTGGAAATACCCAGCAAGCCTAGATTACCGGCTTTTTTGAAGATTTCCTTGATCGGGAAACGCCCGTCCTTTTCCCACTCCTCAACGTGCGGGTTGATTTCCTTGTCGACGAAGTTGCGCACGGTGCGGCGCAGTTCCTGGTGTTCTTGAGTGAAAATCATTTTTTATTATTCTCCGGATCAGAGGCGGGCGACGCCAAAGGTGTTGGATTTGAGCGGGCGCACCTGCGCTTCGGCGCAGATATCCAGCAAGAAACTCAAAAGGGTGCGCGTGTCGCGTGGGTCGATCAGGCCGTCATCCCACAAACTGGCGGTGCCGAACAAGGCTGTCGACTGGCTGTCGAGCTTTTGCGCGGTGACCTGTTCCAGCATGTCGAGCATCTTCGGGTCAGCTTCCTTGCCGTCCTTGGCGTGTTTGGCCTCGGTGACAATGCGCAGTACCTTGCCGGCCTGCGCGCCGCCCATGACCGCGGTTTTGCAGTTGGGCCAGCCAAAGATAAAGCGTGGATCAAGGCCGCGGCCGCACATCGCGTAGTTACCGGCGCCGTACGAGCCACCGACGACAAGCGTCAGCTTGGGCACCGTGGCGTTGGCGACAGCCTGGATCATTTTTGAGCCGTGCTTGATCACCCCGAGCTGCTCGGATTCGCTGCCAACCATGAACCCTGTGGTGTTCTGCAAGAACAACAACGGCGTGTTGCTTTGCTCGCACAGTTGGATGAACTGCGCGGCCTTGCTGGCGCCTTGCGGGGTAATCGGGCCGTTATTGCCAATCACGCCGCAGGGCTGGCCGGCGATGCTCAGGTGGCCGCAAATGGTCTGGTTGTCGTAGTTGTGCTTGAAGTCGAGAAACTCTGAGCCATCGGCAATGCGCGCAATAATCTCGCGCACGTCGTAGGGCTTCTTGGCATCGGATGGGACTACGCCCAGCAGCTCTTCGGGCGGATACAGCGGCTCGCGATACGTGCGTTGCGGGCGCACCGGCAATTGCTGGTTCCACGGCAGCATGGCCATGATCTCGCGGGTAATGCGCAAGCCGTCGGCGTCGCTTTCAGCCAGATACTCGGCCGTGCCCGCTACCTCGGCGTGCATTTGCGCACCACCAAGTTCCTCGTCGGTGGCAATCTCGCCGGTGGCGGCCTTGAGCAGCGGCGGGCCGGCCAGAAACATCTTGGCCTTGCCGCGAATAACCACCACGTAGTCAGACAACCCCGGCTGATAGGCTCCGCCCGCGGTGCTGGAACCGTGCACGACGGTGATCTGCGGCAACCCCATGGCGGACATCCGCGCCTGATTGGCAAAGCCCCGCGCGCCTTCGATGAAAATCTCGGCGGCATAATTGAGGTTGGCGCCGCCGCTTTCGGTGAGGGCGACTACCGGCAGTTTGTTTTCCATTGCGATCTGCTGCAAACGCAGGGTTTTCTTCAGGCCGGTTGGCGAAATGGTGCCGCCTTTGATCGCGCTGTTGCTGGCCGTGATCAGGCAGCGAATGCCGGCGATGTAACCAATCCCGGAGATAATCCCACCGCCTGCCTGGCTGCCATCTTTATCGTCATGTAGTTTATAACCGGCCAGAGAGGCCAGCTCGAGAAACGGCGCGCCCGGATCAAGCAGCAGATTGAGCCGTTCACGGGGCAGAAGCTGGCCGCGCTTTTCGAACTTGGCCTTGGCCTCGCAGGCCTTCTCCAGACAGTTGCGTTCGACTTCGCGAAAACTGGCAATGGCGCTGAGCATGGCCTCGCGATTGTTCGCAAAGTCTTCACTGTGCGGGTCTATTTCGGACTGGATCACCGGCATCGGTTATTCCCCTTTGAGAACGTCAGGCATATAGGCGCGATGGAAACCATTGAACGGCTGGTTTTGCCCTGCTTTGGCTTTGCTCAGCGGGAACGCCCGGCCGCCCTGACTGGCGGCGCCGTCGATGCGCACGGTGGTGCCGCTGATGAATGAAGCGCCTGGGCTTAGCAGGAAGACAATCGCCGCGGAAACTTCAGATTCAGTGCCGATGCGCTTTAGCGGTACATGCTCGCGCAGCAGCGGAATCGCCGCCTTGAAGGCGCCGTCGTAGGTGTCCATGCCGCTTGAGGCAATCCAGCCCGGCGCGACGGCATTCACCCGCACGCCCGCATGCGCCCACTCGAAGGCGGCGGTTTTGGTGAAGTTCTCCATGCCCGCACGCGCCGCGCCCGAATGGCCCATGCCGGGCATGCCGCCCCACATGTCGGCAAGCATGTTGACGATGCTGCCTCCGGTTTTATTCATGCACTGGTTGAACACCTCACGGGCCACCAGAAAACCGCCGACCAGATTGGTCTTTACCACGGCCTCGAAGCCTTTGAGGGTGATTGAAGCCAGTGGCGCCGGGTATTGGCCACCGGCATTGTTGACCAGATGATGGATGGCGCCATGCTCGGCGATTGTCGCCGCGACCATCGCCTTGACCGACTCCTCATCGCGGATGTCGCAGGTGTGCAAGCTGACGCTGCCGCCGTCCTGACTGATCTCGCCCGCGGTCTTTTCAAGCTTTTCAAGGTTGCGCCCGACCAACACCACATGTGCGCCGAGCGCCGCCAGTTCATGCGCGGTGCAGCGCCCGATGCCACTGCCGCCACCGGTAACCATGATGGTTTGCCCGGCGAACAACCCTGCTGAGAAGACTGATTGATAACTCATGCTGACAAATATCCTGTGTTTTGCGCGCGACAAGGTGCGAGCGGGCAACGGGTTAATCGGTAATTTGCAGGGCTTGGCTTTATGCCAGCTCAGCGGCCAGTTCTGCTGGCACCGGTATTGGAATCTCCAGCAGTTGCTGGGCAAATGCCTTGCCTTGCGGGTCGATCCGCAGGCTGGCCACACCGCCGCCACCGAGGCTGTTTTCAAGCAGGAAATTCAAGCTATGGGTGCCAGGTAAATACCAGCGCGACACTTTGCTGTGCGGGCTGTCGAGTACATGTGAGAACCATTGAGCCACGGCTTCCGGGGTGAGAGCAGCCGCTATCCATGCCAGGTATTCGGGCTTTCTGGCCATGACGCCAATATTGCTGTGGTCACCCTTGTCGCCGGAGCGGGCTACGGCCAGACGCACCAGCGGCACGCGTGTGCTGCCCGTTTCGCTCGGCAACGGTGGGGTCGCCGGTGTTGCTGGCTGGGCGGGCGTTGCGCGGTCTGGCAGCTGCACTGCGTGCTGCTGATCGCCGATGGCCACGTGCAGTTGGCACAGGCTTTTATCGGTGAGGAAGGAGAACAGACGGATCACCGGATACACCGTCGGGCGGCCCCCGACAATCCCGGTCAGGCCTGGCGCCATACCGGTTGCGGCTTGGGCAATCTCACGCGAAAATAACACCAGCGCCTCTTTCTTGGCGTGACGCACGCCGATCTTTATCACCACCTCACGCGTGTCGTCGCGCAGGGCGTGGCTGCCGTATGTGGCTTCGCTGCCGAGCAATTCAATGCACACCTGCGAATAGTCGCCCCAGCCGCGCTCGGCGAACATTTCGCTGGTCTTGTCGATAATTGCCTGACTGACCCGCTGGGCTTTCTTGACCGCATCAATGCCTGCCATCAGGCAACTGGCGGTGCAGCGGAAGCCGTCTGGATAGGTCGCGCTGACTTTATATTGGTCCGTCGGCGGCAGGCCTTTGGCGCCACGCACAGACACCACGTTAGCGGCTGTTTGCTCAAGCGTGACCTGCGAGAAGTCGCAGATGACATCGGGTAGTAAATAGGCCTGCGGGTCGCCTATTTCATAGAGCATTTGTTCGCCGACAGTCCAGGGCGTCACCAGTCCGCCGCTGCCTTGTGGTTTGCTCACGGTGAAATCGCCATTGGCGGCGACCTCGACCACCGGGAAGCCGATGTGGGCGTAATCAGGCACGCTTTGCCAGTCGGTGAAATTGCCACCGGTGCACTGCGCGCCGCATTCGATGATGTGCCCAGCCAGAGCAGCTTGAGCGAGTTTGTCGTAAGCGTCCCAAGGCCAATTGAATTCGTGCACCAGCGCGGCGCTGACTACGGCGCTGTCGACCACGCGGCCGGTGATGACGATGTCTGCGCCATGCTTTAGCGCCTCAACAATGCCCGGCGCGCCCAGATAGGCGTTGATCGAGACGCAGAACGGCGGTAAAGGCTCGCCGCTGAACATCTCGCGAACATCACTGTTACGCAGTTCGCTGTGTTTGGGTTGCAGGTTGTCGCCATGCACAACGGCAATTTTCAGGTCGACCCCGGCCTTTTCGCAGGCCGCTGCCAGCGCTTGCGCACAGGCTTGTGGATTAACCCCGCCAGCATTGCTGATGACCTTGATCTGTTTGGCCGCCAGTGTTGGCAGCAGCGGCTCGAGCACCTCGACAAAATCTCGCGCGTAGCCTGCGTCGGGCTGCTTCATGCGTGCGCCGGCCATGATCGACATGGTCACCTCGGCCAGGTAATCGAAAACCAGATAATCCAGCTCGCTACCGTTGACCAACTGCGCAGCGGCGGTGGAGGTGTCGCCCCAAAATGCCGAGGCACAGCCAATGCGGATGGTTTTACTCATGCTCAGGCCCCTGAAACAATTGCGCTAAAAGTTGCTGGTTGACGCTGGCGTCTTCAGCTTTGTTGTTATTGCCAGCGGCTTTGCGGCTGCAGATACCGGCTGTGAGTTAGCGTTTTGCAATGGTCTCAACACTACCAAGCAAGCGCTTGGTTGAAAAGTCTTTGTGCGCAAATTTCAGAAAATTTAGCCAAGCGCTTGCTTGGTGGGCCTGTGCAGAATAAATTCCTGCCTTACAACTGTTGGGCTGAGAAGGCGCTGCAGGTCATGCAGCAGTGAGCCGGTGGAGAGAATGTCGCGTGAATGAACAACAAGCCCATGCAGTTATGCAGCAATTGGTCGCCAGTGGTCAGGTCACAGACCCTGAAAGTGCTCGCGGTAAATTGCTGCAAATGGCTGCGCATCTGTTTCGCAGCAAGGGTTTTGATCGCACCACGGTGCGTGATCTGGCGGGCGCTGTAGGGATTCAATCAGGAAGTATCTTTCATCACTTCAAGAGCAAGGATGAGATCCTGCGCTCGGTGATGGAGGAGACCATTCGTTATAACACCGCCTTGATGCGTGATGCGTTGGGGCAGGCGGCGAGCACGCGTGAACGCATGCTGGCGCTGATTCGTTGCGAGTTGCAGTCGATTATGGGCGGCACCGGCGAGGCGATGGCGGTGCTTGTGTATGAGTGGCGTTCACTGTCGGACGATGGCCAGCAGTTCATTCTGGCCTTGCGCGATGAGTACGAGCAGATCTGGCTCGATGTGCTCGAAGAGGCGCGCGTGCAGGGCGAGTTCAGTGGCGATCCGTTCATCATCCGCCGCTTTCTTACCGGCGCGCTGAGCTGGACCAACACCTGGTTCCGTTCAGAAGGCCCGATGACCCTTGATCAGTTAGCCGAACAAGCGCTTACCCTGGTGATTAAACCGGCGTAAGCCCCGCTTATGGCGCCGCGTTGAAATAGCGCTCGAGCAACAGCGGATCATCGAAATGCGCACGGCCGATAAAGGCTGTCGCATGCCGGCCCCATTGGCGCATGCTGCCTGGCGCGTGTACGCCGGATGGCCAGAGTACCCAGCGCTCCAGTCGCTCAGTGCCACTGATCAAACCGTCCGGTTGATAGAGGCTCTTAGTGCCTTGGCCGTGGTCAAGCTGGCGTAGCTGATCCAGCGCCGCTTGCTGATAGATGATCGGCACGCTGGCGCTGGTTCGCTGGTCCACCCAGACCAGCGCATGCTCTCTGGCGCTTAACCACAATGTCGCGGGCTTGCTGGCGTCGACAGCCACCAACCGATGTGGACGGCTTTCTTCATCCCGCGCTTGGCTGAAGCGTAGGGCAGAGCTTTGCGGCACAAAGAAACTGTGCCAGCAGCCACAGGGGTGAATGCTGTCGTACAACATGGCAGCGCCTTGATTATCAAGCGTTACGCGCCAGATCAGCCCGTCGAGATCGCCGCCGAGCATGTCCAGCGGGTTGGATTTGGGGCGCTCGCGAAACCACATCTGGTAGATCAGTTGCAAATGCCAGCGCCCGTCAATCCGGCTCCAGCCCGTATGCTGATAAATCACCGGCACCGGGCTGAACTGGCGCTCGCCTTGCCTATTGAAACGCGGTTGACCGATACGATCCGCCGGGCTTGCCTGCTCAACGTTTATCAGTGGCGCGTGCCTGGCGAACAGTGCCTGCAATTGTTCGGCGTCAACTTGCGGCAAGCCCAGTGCGTCAAACGTGAACTTTGTCGGAAGCATTGAGGTATCTGTGGCCACTGGCTGGTAATTCAGCCAGCGGGCAGAGTCTTGCGGTGCGGTCGTGGTGGCGGCCTCAGCTTGCCACTGGGCAATACCTTTGCGGTACAACGGTTTGAGCAGAGGGTAGAGGCCCAATGCGCGCGCCCAGTGCGAATAGTCATCGGCTACAGCGCTGGCGTTGCGCAGTTGATCCAGCGCCGCTGGATCGCTCAAAAGCTGTCGAATCTGATTGTTGCGACAGGCATTCAATTGCGCTTGGAAGGCCGGATTATCCAAACCGTTGCGCGCCGAGGCGGGCAGGTTGCGTTGCTCAATGGCACTGGCGGCGATGTCGTTGGCGGCCAGTCGTTGCAGCCACAGCCGTTGTTGCTCCGGGCTTATGGCCTGGCTTGCGAGCAGCGCATCGAGGCGACTGCTGCGCAGGCCGTAATAGCCTTTAATCTGCGCAAACTGGCCATCGCGTGTGGCCGCCGTAAGCTGATAGCGCGTGGCAAACAGTTGCTCGCAGGATTGTTCGGACGAGACAGGTTGCTGGCTGCAGCCAGCCCCTGTCAGCAGCAACAGTGACGCGAGCGCGATGCGCAGGCTGGCAGGCGTTATTGCCAGAAGCGCTGCGCATTGGCCGGGCTGCGTAGAAACCAAGATGCGCTCAGGCGTCGCGCTGGTCCTTGGCATCTTGTTCGGCATTACGCTCGTGTATCCGTTTCAGTTGCTCTTCATCGAGTGGCAGGGGTTTGGCGGTGTCACGCAACACCATCAAACCGCCAACAATGGAGCCGAGCACCACGATGATTAACAGCCAGATATACCAAGGCATACAGAAACTCCCTTTAGGCTTGAGTCTGCAGCTTACTCCGGCGCTGGCGGGCTGTCAGGTTGTTCGCATGTGCAAGTTGCAGCAAGCGCGCCTCAGGAACTGATTTTCAGCTGGTTGCTGTCATCCTTGAGTGACACGCCGGAAAGTTGCAGTCGCAGCGACTCGCGGGCCAGATAGTCCAGTTTCAGCGCGGCCTGCGCATACGGCAAGCCTTCGGGGCGCACATTGGAGATGCAGTTGCGTTGGCTGTCCATGCTGCCGTGCACAGGTTGATAGGTCAGATAAATGCCTAAACTGTCGGGCGAACTCAGGCCGGGCCGCTCTCCAATTAACACGATCAACAGGCGCGCGCGTAATGCCACGGCAATGCCATCGCCAATGGCAACGCGGCCTTGTTCGGCAATGACCACGGGTGTGTTGGCCCAGTCGGTGCTGAATCGTTCGCGAAAGGCCTTGAGCAACGGCAGCGAATGACGCTGGGCGGCAATCGAGGACAGGCCATCGCAGATGACTACAGCCAGTTCGGGTGCGGGCAGCGCGTGTTCCAGATAAATGCGGCTTTCATCATGTAGTTGCCGGCCGTAATCCGGGCGCAGCAAATAGGTTTGGCGATCCTGCGCATTGCTGTGCACGTGCAATGTGCGAAAGCCTTCGGCGTGCAATTCGTGCTTGAGGTGGGTGAAGTCCAGTGGCCGGTGCACGGCATCGCGAGCCTGCGCATGGGCCAGGCCAAATTTGAGCACTTCACGGGTCGGCAGGCTTGAGCCGACACGGCCCAACGCAATGCGGGCATTGGTGTGGCTGCGCAGCTCATCCCACGGATTGGCCTGAATCAGGGTTTTATCGTCATTGTGCATGCGTACAACTCCTCAGGCGGCACCGGAAATAAAGGGTAATTGCTTGAGCAGGTGGTGGCCCCGGCCAATTTCGCGCAGCTGGCCGGTGGTGTCGGTAATGGCCGTTTTAGCCAGCCAGGCATCGAACTCAGGGGCGCGTTTGAGGCCGAGCACGCTGCGCAGGTACAGGGCGTCGTGGAACGAGGTGCTCTGATAGTTGAGCATGATGTCGTCTGCGCCGGGAATGCCCATGATGAAGTTGATACCTGCCGCGCCGAACAGCGTCAGCAAGGTGTCCATGTCGTCTTGGTCGGCTTCGGCGTGGTTGGTGTAACAGACGTCGCAGCCCATCGGCAGGCCCAGCAATTTGCCGCAGAAATGATCTTCAAGTCCGGCGCGGATGATCTGTTTGCCGTCGTACAGGTATTCCGGACCGATAAAACCGACCACCGTATTGACCAGTAATGGCTTGAACTCACGGGCCACGGCATAAGCGCGCGCCTCGCAGGTTTGCTGGTCGACATCATGGTGGCAGCCTGCCGAGAGCGCGCTGCCCTGGCCGGTTTCAAAGTACATGAGGTTGTTGCCCACTGTGCCGCGCTTGAGCGACTGCGCCGCGTCGTGGGCTTCACGTAATAGCGCCAGATTCACGCCGAAACTGCTGTTGGTCTTCTCGGTGCCGGCGATGGACTGGAACACCAGATCTATTGGCGCCCCGGCTGCAATCGCCTGTATCTGGGTGGTGACATGGGTGAGTACGCAACTCTGCATGGGGATTTCGAAGTG
>MDTG01390214.1_pt1 | contig 12046 bp, 10 predicted proteins | sample 811421 | NCBI WGS metagenome assembly MDTG01 (sample SAMN05326645, study PRJNA326480) | marine metagenome | isolation source: seawater | place: Pacific Ocean: South East | collected 2011 | reverse complement strand
TCGTGGTATTCCAAGGTGTAAATTGTGCAGATTCTACTCAATTACAAATAGTAATAGATATCTGCGGTTGTACTGATGGTAACGCACTTAATTATAACCCTTTAGCGACGGCAGATGATGGTTCGTGTATATACCCAGTTCCACCAGAGCCGATTGTTTCAGCGCCAAATGTTTTTACTCCCAACAATGACCCAGATAATGCAAACGAGTTTTTTGAACTAACTACGCAGAACTTATCAGAGCTTCAGCTCATTATTTTTAATCGTTGGGGAAATATTGTATTTAATGAGACAAGCACAGATCCAGAGAATAATAACCCTGCCTGGAATGGTGAAATTGATAATTCTGGCAAAGAAGTTGAAGAGGGCGTATACTTCTACAGGTACATTGCGGTTGGCTTAGAAAATCAATTCTCGGATGACGAAACCCCGGTGGTCGAGGGACATGGCTTTTTACACCTCGTGCGTAACTAAGAAATCTTATTGAAGCTATGAAAAAAATCATTTTGATAGTCTTCCTTTTAGCTACTTATTCTATTTACAGTCAGGTCCTGACTTGGGAATCATTTGTAGATTCCATACCAACACTTTCTTCTCCTAGACCTGCTGATTTGAATAATGATGGTGTATTAGATATTGTTATTGGAGGTGGAACTGAAGGTGAAATTAGTAATTCGGGAGTCATGGCTTTTGATGGAACGAATGGTTCTTTGCTATGGAAAGCACCGTCTAGAAGTGAACTTTACGGGTCTCCTGTTTTCTATGATGTGAATAACGATGGTACTGAGGACGTATTTATCACAGGGAGAGAAGCTCAATTTTTAGCCTTTGATGGAAATACAGGTACTTTACTTTGGGATTTTTTCCCTTATGAGACGAATCCTGCAGATAGCGGGTGGTACAATTTTTATAATCCTCAATTCATAGATGATGTAAATTCGGATGGATTTAAGGATTTGATCGTTACGAATGGTGGCGATTATTCTGCTCCAGAATGGGAGACTGATCGTCCTCCTGGATATGTTCTAGTCGTGTCATCAACCGATGGAGAAATTCTCTCGCAAGTAGCTGTTCCCGATAGCGCTGAAACGTATTGCTCTCCAATTGTTTGTGACCTTCAAGGCAATGGTATCCGTTGGGTTTTATTTGGGACAGGAGGAGAAAACCTTGGTGGTCATTTTTACGCCTGTCCGCTCTCAAGTATTTTAGATAATACAATGAGTGGGGCAGTCATTTTAGCAGCCGACTCTTCGAAGGGGTTTATTGCACCTCCGTCGATAGTACTGAATGAAGCTACTAATACATATGATGTTTTTGTTTTGTCTTATGGAGGAAAGCTTCAAAAGTTTTCTGGAGCTGATTTTTCCGAACAATGGTCATTCCAGTATCCTAATACTGAGTCTAGTGCGGCTCCTGTAATTGGAAATTTTACGGCAGACCATACGCCCGACGTTTTCTTGACCTTATTCAAGGGAATTGCCCCCTCTTTCAGTGACTTTTATCAAATTATGCTAGATGGTTCTAATGGAGACTTAAAATTTATCGACAGTCTTGGCCAGTTAAACTATGCCTCTGGAAATGCGATAGATTTAAATAACGATGGCCGGGATGAGGCAGTTACATCTTTGACCTACGTTATTAATGGTTATTTCGAACATAGACTTGAAAAAATTGATTTTGCCACCAATATCGCCTCCTCGCTCACACCTTTAAATGGCGGAGTTAATTTGGGATCGACCCCATTATTTACAGATCTCGACCAGGATGGTAATGTGGAATTAATCTATGCTTCTCGTTACGACAGTATAAATCCTGTGGCCTGGAATGGAATTGTGGTGAGCAGAATTGACTTAGGTCTTCTCATTCCCAATTCAGGAATTGCTTGGGGTTCATACATAGGAACTGCTTTTAATGGATTATATTCTAATACTGCTCAGTTTTGTGGAGACAATGCTGTTGTCAATTCGGCAACTATTATTGATCCATCGTGTAATGGTTTCTTAGACGGATCCATAAGTATTAACGTCACTGGTTCATACTCTCCATATGTTTATCATTGGACTAATGGAGTATACGAATCATCTTTGATAAACCTAAATGCAGGTTCTTACTCTTTGCGTATTACAGATGCCTCAGGTTGTTATGAAGACTTGACTTATCAGCTTGATGACCCTTATGAAATCACATATGGTGCGATTTCTTCACCAGGGTGTATAGGTGGTTCTGATGGAAGCGCAACAATGTCCTCGTCAGGATGCCCATGTATGTTTAGTACTTGTACTTTTCTTTGGGAAAATGGCATTACGACTAAACCAAATGACTCACTTGTTTCAGGTTGGAACACGGTAATTGTCACACATCCGGATGGCTGTATTGTTGAGGATTCTGTTTTCATCCCAGCGGCTACTTCTGTTGTAGATTCTGTACAAATTGAAAATGCGAAGTGTTTCCAAGAGCAAAATGGTCAGCTCACATTATTGATGGATTCCCTATATGTTCCTTATGAATTTTTATGGTTTAACGGAGACACACTTAATTTTATAGACTCTCTTTCTGCAGGAATATATGATGTTTGGGTTCAAGATTCAAGGGGCTGCATAGATACATTAGATATACAAATTGTGGAGCCAGATGTATTAAGTCTTCAGAGCGAACATTCTGAATTCTTATGTGCTGATATATCAAATGGGATTATTTCTTTTATTGGTGATGGAGGTACTGCGCCATACAGCTACCAAATAAACCTATCTACTGTTGAGGATACTTCACTAAGTAATTTATCCGCCGGAAGCTATACTATTTCTGTTACAGATTCAAACGCTTGCCAAACGGATCAGATACTGGAAATTATTGAACTTGAACCTCTTTCTGCTTCATTTGAGACTGTGCCAGTTTCTGAAACAGGGGCTTTTAATGGAGCAGCAATCGCAACCCCAAGTGGAGGACTACCCCCTTACACCTATTATTGGAGCTCTTTTCATGTTGATTCTAGCGCCGTTTATTTAAATTCTGCCTGGTATAGTGTTGTGATTACAGATTCTATTGGCTGTACTTTTGAAGATTCTGTTTTTGTAGGTATTGTAGGTCTTGGCGGGTTGGATGTTTTTAGTTTTGAAGCATATCCGAACCCTACAACTGGAGCTGTTTATTTGAGTCAATCTTGTCAGCAAATAGAGTTGTATAGTCAAGAGGGGAAATTAGTACTCACGAAGCTAAATAGTGATTTTATCGATCTTTCATCACTTGTAAATGGCTTATATTATTTAAGTTTAAGAAATAAACATGGGATTCAACAGGTTCCCATTGTTAGAATTTCGAATTAATGTCAAAGCTTTATTTCAGCTTAATAGCTTGTTCTTTACTACTCTTAGCATGCTCAACTTCCGAGCATGAAACTAAATTGATTGCCAAAGGGGATCAAGTATATGGTGGAAGCGTTTCCTACCATGCTTTTGAAAAATCTGATCAGATATTTCCGATGTCTGTTATTTCTATGTATGACCAAAGAACGATTGCACCTGTTTTTGAAACCTTACTTTCTTATGATGAAGATGACCAAAAGCTTGTTTCAAATTTAATAGAGGCATATTCATTTTCTGATGACAATGCCTACCTTGATTTAAAAATACGACAAGGTGTTTATTTTCATGAAGACCCTTGCTTTGTTGATCAGGATAGAAGGTTGCTTGCAAGTGATGTAAAGTTCACCTTGGATTTTTCCTGCTCGCGTCATGTCCTCAATGAGCAAGGACAATTATTGACTTCGAAAATAATTGGTGCAGAGGAATTTTTAAATGATACGACCATTAATTTCAGTAAAGGCGTGCAGGGGATCAAGGTTTTATCGGATTCGACATTAAGGTTGAAGTTGATTGACTCCACACAAACGATTTTGAAAATATTAACGCATCAGAGCCTTTCTGTGATATCTAGAAAGGCCTTTAGGGTCTATGGAAATGATATTGCACTGCACCCTATCGGTACAGGTCCATTTATATTCAAAGAAAAGTCAGACAAAGGGATTGTTTTTGAGAGAAACCCAAACTATTGGAGGAACGATATTCATGGCAATAAGCTTCCTTTTTTGGACAAGCTAACCATTAAGTTTGAAAAAGAGGGAGAAGATATTTTTGATTCATTTACTTCTCAAAAGACTGACCTACTTTCTGCTATTCCTATCAATGAAATAAATTCACTATTTGGCACACTAACTGATGCGCAAGAAGGGAAGAATATTTTGCATAAAGTACAGCATAAAAAAGGCTTAAAGGTCAATTTTTTGGAATTTGATTGTCACACTGGTCCATTCAAAGATTCTAATTTGCGAAAGGCAATTTACCATGCAGTAGATCGACAAGAAATTTGTCGAAAGTTTCTTTTCGGAGAGGGCTCTCCAGCGGAGCAAGGGATTCTTCCTTCTGTTCCCTTCTTCAAATACACGAGCCGCGCTATAAACCCTTATAATTTGAGTTTAGCTAAAAGCTACTTAAAGAAAAGTAATTACAGTAGAGCAGACACTATTATATTTCATGTGAGTACAAGGATAGGTTCCCCCGAAGACGATTGGTGCTTGAGCTTAGTTGAAAAGCTAAGAGAAAAATTAAAACTCAACCTTAAGTTGAAACGTGTTTTATTTAATGAAAAGATGACAGCTATAAAATCTGGTTCAGCTTCAATGTGGATGTCGGGATTTATTTCAGATTATCCTGATGCTGAGTCTTTTCTCATGCCATACTACTCAAAGAATAAGGGAGAGGACAGTCTCAAGAATGGTCATTTTACAAGTTGGGAGTTTGACAAAAAGATGGATAAGGCTCGATCAGAAACGGAACCAATTGAACGCAACGCATATTTTAATGAATGCGTAGAGATACTAAATAAAAAAGCACCTATTGTACCTTTATATTTTGAGGACCTTGTTGTTGTATTTAACCTGCGATTGAGAGGAGCCAGGGTGAATTCATTCGGAATTTTAGATCTATCAGAGGCCTATCTCAAAGCAATTAAGTAACTACCTTCTATTTCTTGAAAGCTGAACCTGTTTTTATTGATTCAGCTAGAACATCTTCAACCCATTTTTTCCCCCACTCATTTTTTTCTTCGGCGCTCCATAGGTCAGGATAGAAAATCCTTCTTTGAAAACGTGGAGGTAGGTATTTCTGCCAGTTCGTTCCTCCTGTTCCTTTTTCATCACCCGTTCCTTTTGATAAGTAATGAACTGCAGTTCTGAAATGAACCAGTGGCCAATTTACGTTTACGTTTATATCAAGAGCCCTTAGTTCTTTTATTAGTGATGCATTCTGCTGATCTTCTTTGGGGAGAGAAGTATATTTTTTCCATAAATTTATAGGCTGAAATTTATCTGCAAAATCATGAAATTCTTCTAGGTATTTTTTTTCAAAGTCTTTTAAAGTGAGTGCTTTTTCACCAGTATCCTCGACAATGGCACCTCTTCTCCAATATATGTTATCGAGTTGTTTGTGAAAATCTGCATCTTTTAGATTTTCACGTTCTTTATCAAGTACTAGATATCGAAGATCTGTACAAGCAATTTCTATACGCCGGTATGCTGCAGTTTGAAAACCACTTGAAGACAGAAGGGACATTCTGAATTTTGTAAACTGTTCTTTCTCCATCCCAAACCTCATCACCTCAAAAGACTGAGTTAGTGTTGTAAAGTATAAGTTTACCCTTTCTAGTCTTTCAACGAAAAAACCTGCATCAAGGGTTTCATTCCACCCTAAATCTTGTCCCATTTCTGAAATGATTTTTCCATTATGGCATATTTGATCTAGCTCATGAAGAATCAGGCTGAAATAAAGCTCGGTAATCTGATGATAAACAATAAATATTTTTTCGTCTGGATAATCTGTCTTGGGTTTCTGTAAGCTCAGTAGCGCATCGACCTCAATATAATCCCAATACGTCAGAGGGTTGGCAAAAATCAAGCCGTCTAAATACGACACTAAATCCTGACCAATGGAGGCATATTTGCTGCTTAGTTGTTCTAATCGATCCTTTATTTCTGGGGTTATTTCCATGTGCTTTTGTTCAGGGGCTTACAAGGTTCTAAGTTAGTTATTTTTGTTTGAACCTAATCCAAAACATAAAGCGCGCTAGTCTCTGATAAGGCCAGAAATTTTAATAAACAGCGTGGGTAGAATAGGATCTTGATGGGACGTGATTCCATCTAGGAATCTTAAAGGAGTTTATTTTTCTTCTACTTCTTCTACTTTGTCATCGAGTACTCGTTTAGGGCGAAGTTGTTCGAAAACACCAAGTGTAATCCAAAAAGGGAGAATGAATCCCATCAGAAATAGTAACATCCAAAATGCCATACCTCCAACTAAAAGAAATAAAACTATACCGAAAGTGCTCATCTTCTATTATTTTTGTGTTGCGTAGTAAGCAAAAGTAAAAAATAAAAATAAATTCTTTGTTATAAATGGAATATAGAATAGAAAAAGATACAATGGGTGAGGTAAATGTACCTTTAACTCGATATTGGGGTGCGCAAACGGAGCGTTCAAGAAATAATTTTAAAATTGGACCATCAGCATCTATGCCTATCGAGATTGTTCACGCATTTGCCTATCTGAAGAAGGCCGCAGCGCATACAAATGCAGAGTTGGGTGTTTTAGATACTTCTAAACAAGAACTCATTTCCAACGTTTGTGATGAAATTATAGCAGGGATTCATGATGATGAATTTCCGTTGGTCATTTGGCAAACGGGTTCGGGTACACAATCTAATATGAATTGTAATGAGGTTATTGCCAACAGAGGGCATGTACTTCAAGGTGGTGCATTGACCGATGCTGAAAAGGTCCTTAACCCAAATGATGACGTAAATAAAAGTCAATCTTCTAATGATACATTTCCGACAGCGATGCATATTGCATCCTATAAGCAGGTTATGGAGATTACCCTTCCGGGGATAAAAAAACTTAGGGCCGCTCTTCATAAAAAAGCTATAGAATTTCAGAATATCGTGAAGACAGGAAGAACACATTTTATGGATGCAACTCCCCTTACTTTGGGTCAAGAATTTAGTGGTTATGTTGCGCAGCTGGACCATGCAGAAAGAGCTATAAACAACGCTTTGGTCGCCATCAGAGAGCTTGCTTTAGGGGGTACAGCTGTGGGGACTGGGTTAAATACGCCTAAAGGCTATGACGTCTTGGTTGCTGAAAAGATTGCGTCATTTACAGGACTTCCTTTTGTTACGGCGCCAAATAAGTTTGAGGCCTTAGCTGCTCACGATGCAATGGTTGAGCTCTCATCAGCGCTGAAAAGAGCAGCTGTGTCTTTAATGAAAATTGGAAATGATATTCGAATGCTTTCCTCTGGTCCGCGATGTGGTATTGGAGAGCTGGTGATACCTGACAACGAACCAGGGTCTTCCATAATGCCAGGAAAAGTGAATCCAACGCAGCCAGAGGCTTTGACAATGGTTTGTGCGCAGGTAATAGGAAATGATGTTACTGTCTCGGTGGCAGGCTCTAATGGGCATTTTGAATTGAATGTATTTAAGCCAGTCATGGCGAGAAACGTACTGGAGTCTGCTCGATTGATTGGAGATGCTTGTGAATCATTTACCGATAATTGCGTTTCGGGCATTCAGGCAAATGAGCCGATGGTTAAGAAGCACCTTGAAAATTCTTTGATGCTTGTTACGGCCTTAAATACAAAAATCGGATATTATAAGGCGGCTGAAATCGCGAAGTATGCGCATAAAAACGGAACAACTTTGAAGGAGGCAGCGATTACTTTAGGTCATGTATCTGAGGCTGATTATGATGCTATTGTCGATCCTTCAAAAATGATAGGGCACTAGATACTAAGCGACGAATTTTATACCGAGAGGATTTTGCACGTACTGTATATAGTAAGCCAGAACTTCTCGCGCATAAGATCGAAGGTAGGGGATATATAAGACTAAAGAATCCTGGCTGACCCAGATGCACTTTTCTATTCCCTCTTCTTTTTGTGGTGACAGTTTTTGTTTCGATCCTTTATAATTGACTAGATACCACTTTGTTTTTATCTTTTTTTGCTTGAGTAAATGTGCAGTTTTTTTTAGTGGCTGTTGCAAAGAGAGCATGTCAAGTTCAAGGCCTGTTTCTTCAGAGGTTTCTCTTAAGGCGCCTGTCTTTTTCTTTTCGTTTTTTTCAACTTTACCTTTTGGGAAATCCCATTTCCCTTTTCGGTAAATGAGCAATAATTCTTTTTTTTCGTTAATCACTAAAGATCCTGCACGCATTTGCATAAGCTAAATTTTATAGTTCAATGTAGCAGTTCATTTTCTTTGCATAATATTAAAAGTCCATTACTTTCAACAATGCATTGTTAAAACCTGAGTGTAATTTGGTTTTTTTTTAATCTAAGAAATTTCCTTGTTGAGCAGTGTTTGTGTGGGAAAGGCAAAGTCTAAACCGGCGGCATTAAAGCGTTTTAGCACTTCTTTACAAATTGTGTTTTGAGAGTCCAACCAATGTGCGTCAGGTTTTACATAGTATATAAAAAGAATACCCAATGAAAAGTCCCCGAAATCTTTGAATCCAGCGGAGCAATCGCTTTCGAGAATCATTGAATGATCTGCTACGATTTGTCTAAGGATATCAACCCCTTGTTGCATTCCCGTTTCATCCGTATCGTATGTAAGACCAAGATTTAAAACTATTTTTAGAGAAGGTTGAGAGGTTACATTAACTACGCTATTATCTGTAAAGGTGCTATTTGGAATGGTAACAATTCTTCCATCTAAGGTCCGGATGCGTGTACTTCTTAAACCAACTTCTTCAACTGTTCCATCAAAACCTTGGATTTGAATCCTTTCTTTTACCTTAAACGGTTTATCCATAAAAATCATTACACCTGCAAAAATATTTTTTACTGAGTCTTGTGCTGCTAGAGCTAAAGCTAATCCGCCAATACCTAGACCCGCAATCATCGCAGTAATATCGAAGCCAATATTGTCAAGACCAATGATGATACCAAAAGTCCAGATGATACCTTTTACGGCCTTCGATAATACCGGTAGAATATAGTTGTCTACTCCACCTTCTGATTTTTCGACAAGCGGAAAAACAACTTCTGTTACCAGCGCATCAAATACTTTTGAGGCTGTCGATGTTAGTGTCAGCACCAGTGATAGTGAAGCTATGCCCTCAAGGAAATACAATAGACCTGAATTTGAAATGTTTAGATAATGAATGGCGACCCAATAACCAAAAATTAAAATTGAATATCTAATTGGGTTTTCTAGTTTCTCTATTAACACATCATCAAGATTTGTTTTTGTTTTTGCAGTTAGCTTTTTGATGATGTTTGTAATGAACCAATAAACAATCTTGGCAGCCACTAATGTTCCAAGAATTATTCCTAAGGAGATTGCCCAATTTTTTACTGTATTCTCTAAAAACAGGTAGTCTAAAAATTCCATAATATGTATTTGATTCTTTTCTAGTTAGTTATAAACAGACGTTGCGCATTTATAGCGGTGCTCAAAGATAAGTAGGATTCTGTTATGAATGGCCAATAAATTGCAAGCAAGTGAAATAGTTTAGCTTCTTTTTAGGACTCAAATGTTTCTTTAAGCGTTCCCATATCTCCATTATGAAAGTCGTTCACCGCCTGCTGAAGCTCTTCTTGGGAATTCATGATAAAAGGTCCGTAAGAAGCTACTGGCTCTCCAATTGGCTCTCCAGCTAGGATAATGAATCGGGTAGGTTCTAGTATGTCTAGTTCAAGGCATTCTCCATTATTTTTAAACCAGATCATATCTTTGGATTTAGCGTGAACTCCATCAGTAGAAACTTCACCATTTAAAATATATAGTAAGGTATTGTAGTTGTCAGGTATGGGTAGTTGAAGTTTTGTTTTTTCTTTTGCTTCAATACGAAGTAATGTTTGAGGGCTGTATGTTTTTGCAGGCCCTCGTAAAGATTCGAATTCACCCGCCACAATGCTGATTTCTGCGTTTTCTTTTTTGATTTTAGGTGTGTCATCAGCTGAAATCGGAAGGTAATATGGAGTTTCCATTTTGTGTTTTGCTGGGGTATTCACCCAAAACTGAATAAACTCTTGATCCCCTCCATTTTCAACCAATTCAATACCGGGTCGTTCACTGTGGATTATTCCTTTTCCAGCGTGCATCCATTGTGTTCCTCCTGCTGAAATAACAGCCGTGTTGCCAAGAGAATCTTGGTGCCTTACGCTACCTTTAAATATGAAGGTTACCGGTGAAAATCCTCTATGTGGATGGGGTCCTACGCCTAGCTCACTTTGTTTTCCGCCAGTCTTTAATGGTTCGTTCCAATGATGGATCAATAAAAATGGATCTACCATATCTATACTCTGCACTGGTAAGGGTTGGTCTAACAAATGTCCTCCCATATTTACGGGTTTGGCTGAAACTATTGTTTTTACTGAACGAACTTTCATTAGAATATCCTTTAATTATATCAATATAAAAGCCATACCTCATTATTGTTCAAAAAACGAATTTATTTAGTCTTTTTAACTCTCAATCATCCAAATCGGTTGGATTAATAATACTTCTTTTTTATTTTTGATTATTCATTTCTACATTAAAGAAATGACGCCAATATTAATTTTAAAATTTGATATAATGTTAACAGAAAATGATGTTTTAGAGGCTCAAAAAGAGTGGGGAGCTGGTGTTGTAAAAATAGGTTCTTTAAAAAATAGCCGTTTGGAATGTGAAGCATACACCTCTGAATTTTTAGATAAACTTTATTCCTTTGAGGCAGGTCCTGTTCTCTTTAAGCCGACCAAATGTAAAATAGAGCAATTTAGACCTTCTAAGGCTGAAGCTTTGTCTTATTTTATAGCTGGAGATGACAGAGTCTGCAATGAAGACGCAGGTTTTGCTATTCAGCCGTGGACAAAAGTGAGGTTTGAAAACGCTGGATTTATTTTAGAAGAAAACCGTGCAATCGCCATGGGGAATTACTTCTTCACTGATTTAGAGGGAAATGAAGCCAAAGTTGAATATACTTTTGGATATAAAGGCGCAAATGGTGCACTGAAAATTGACCTTCACCATTCTTCTTTTCCATACAATCCATAAGCTTTCAGCTGATACAAAGGAGCTTTAATTAAATTTAAAGCTTTTTTATACAGGCTTGTATTATTTAAATTGATATTGTGATCGGTGCAAGAACAATCAAAGGCAATGATCATTTTAGTCATTCTGGCGTAATAGGAAATACAAATTAGTCACAATCAACTTCGGGTGTCCATAATTTAAAATGCTCAAGCGAACCACTGTATGAGCCTTTAACCAAATCACCGTTCACTGTTTCAATGACATAACGAAGTTCAGAATTTGTTGCGTTGACATTCTCAAGCTTTATTTCCGCATGTTCGACCAATACTAAATTATTACTCGTAGTCCACGAGGAAGCCACAATATCTGAATTTAATATGGTATTGGAACCCTCATATGTACCCCACTCATTTGAATATTCGCCCCAAATCATGTTTCTCTCTACGTGTATTGTGAAGTCATTGACATCCTCGGTTCTTGAGTATTGATAAATACCATCAAGAAGTTCTGTTTGTGGAAACCATATTTTAATGGATGCACTCGGGTTTCCGATGTAACCAGCCCAATTTCCCCAACATCCCAGCCCCAAGGTGTCACCGATTTCTCCATCATTTAGGTGAATGACATTGTTTACCCATTCATAGTTTGTATCAATATATGCTCTATTTGTTTCCACAAGTTCTCCGGTACCTTCTATTGAATAATGGTTGTTTAAATCAAAATCGAATTCAAATCGATAATTATTATCACTAGTATTTTCTTTGGCGCATCCAATAATTGTAAGTGCCGTAAGAATAACAAAAATCGAATATGCTTTCATAGGTATGCTTGCTTTTATTTTATTCAAAAGTATATAGATAATGGATTGCTGCAAATACCTTACTTATGGTAAATTTCCTGTGCGCCAAATTCTTTAAAAGAACAATCAAGGCTTACTTATTCTTTTTTGTCGCTCGAATCATGGCTTCTAGTT
>MDTG01161585.1_pt1 | contig 12046 bp, 10 predicted proteins | sample 811421 | NCBI WGS metagenome assembly MDTG01 (sample SAMN05326645, study PRJNA326480) | marine metagenome | isolation source: seawater | place: Pacific Ocean: South East | collected 2011 | reverse complement strand
TGACTATTATTTGAAACACTGATACCTGTGTTTGCGTTATTCATATTGAATACAGTCGCAGGATATCCTCCAGCACCACCATATCCGATAGAAGTAGAACCATCACCCGGAAAGAATTTATGTCCATCGAATGTAGTAACATGTTGGTGGCCAGGATCTGAAACACTTGCTGTATGAGTATGGGATGGTGTTTGAGCTAATGATAATGTGACGGTTGACGATCCACCACTCGCACCAACTCCATATGCAGAACCAGCACCAACCACAAACCTGTCTGTTAGATTAGGTGTTGAGTTATTACCATCGCATAATACAAAACCTGATGGAATACTACCAGTGCTACCAGACCATAAGATTATCATTCCACTTACAAATGCAGATGGTACACTTACAGAAAATTGTCCGTTTGATGAATTATATGATAAGTCTCCAGTTGCACTGACTGAGGCCCTTGCTCTTGCAGTCGTAAAATATTGATTTGTTGATCCTTCACTCAAGTCATCAGTATCATGATTAGAAAGAGTAGATATCTTTCCTGTGATTACCTGTGTAGAAGTATTATAAGTTAAATTAGAATTGGATAGTACATCTTTTTGTGTGCCACTTCCTGTTGCAAGAAGAAGTCTAGGAGTTCCACTTGATACATCAGTAATTGCAATCTGTGCTGATGATCCAGCAGGTAGATTTGAACTATTATCCCATTTAAGATCAGTGCCATCTGATGTTAACACCTGTCCAGCAGAACCAAAACTACCATCTCCATCTCTCAACTGTCCTTCCACTTCTAAAGTTGCAACGGTTGCTATCCCTGTAACTTTAGTATTATTAAATGTAGATGTACCAGAGTAATTAATACCTGACATCGTATTTGTTGATGGATTATATGTAAATGCTGCATCTACACGATTTGGATTATTACCACTATTCGCTCCAAAGAATGATACAAATTGGTTTGCATTTGTACCATTAAGATTAACACCAACATTAATTGCGTTAAGAACACTGGTTGTGTTTGCATCTATCCAGTTTGTGCCAGCTCCTGTAGATGCTAGAATTTGACCCGAACTTCCTGTATCACCACTCGTATCTACTAAAGCACCAGTCAGATATAAGTTACTTTTAGAGAATAAATCACCAGAAACTGTTGCGATTCCTGTAACATCTGCGTTTCTACATGTAATTTCATCTAGAGTTATATCTCCACCAAAAGTTACATCACTATTAAAGGTTGAAATACCTAGTACATTTAATTCTGAAACGGTAATTGGGCCTGATTTGGTAAAATCATAATCAAGTTTTTCAAGAATGAAAACACTATCAAATACTGAATTACCATCTTGATAATTTGCCTGTTGACTGATATCTGGTGATGTCATTATCCCGGAATAAGACTGTTATACCACTTGTTTGCAAGTGCTGAGAAAGGTGATGTCAAACCATTTTTATACATTATTTTATTTCGGATTGTACATTTACCACCTGCGTTTAATTTTATATTTTGAGCATTTATTGACACCTGATCAGTTTTACCTGCAGAGTCATATCCTATTTTAATTTTTGGTGCATGTAAAACTAATTCATCCTCTGCCTGAATTACTATTTTATCACCACTGATTGTAAAATTACCATTTTCTGTGGTAATATTTCCATGACCATTTTTAATTCTAACATTAAATGCTTGTTCGTTCGATTCACTTTTAACACCTGACTCAATCTGTAATCTTTTCTCAGCATAGATTCTTGAATCACCAGATCCTTCATGTAGACTTTGATTATATTTTACCTTATCACTTGTCTGAGATGCCAACACATAGGCAGCAGGGCCATTTGCATCTACACGATCTGTATTGGTTTCAAAATATAACTTCTCACCAAATATTTCTATTTGTCTTGCTTCATTTGACATTAGTATCCTCCGTAGCCCCCACCTGATCCTTCAGACCCCATAGAATCAGAACCACCACCAGAACTAGGAGTGTCACTCTGTCCAGTCGTTTGTTGACTTGGTGTAGTAGTTGTTCCAGTCGTAGTAGTAGTGCTTGTGTCAGTTTGACTCGTTGTAGTGGTGTCGGAAACATTTGTCTGAGTAGAGGTTGTGGTTGGAACTGGTGCTGCTGGAGTTTCTTCGATTTCTCTTACAACTTCAGAGGTAGTCTCTTGTTGTTGCACTGTTTCAGAAGAAAATGCTCCTACACATTGAACAACTTTGAATACTCCTGCTTTTTCAGGATCAGTTTTTCTATCTTCTCTTTCTGTACTTAATATAGGTCGAATCACAGCTCCATATCCAGTGTCTGATGTTACTGATAGGTCTGGTAATCTATTATAAGGTATTTGTTCAACTATTTCAATAGCTGCAATTCTTCCATCCTGAACAATTGGTCGAATGTCATCTGAAATTTCCGCATCTTCGTATCCTATTCCGGGATCTTCTATAATTACATCTCTTATAAATGCTTCTTTTTCTTCAGAGCCGTCAGCAGGGAAGTTTTCACCGGGGCTAAGTATAACCACCGATAACACTTGACCATATGTTGGTGATTTCATATTTCGGTCAACTATTGCTTTACCATATGCTCCACGACCTTGATTACATTTATCGTTAAAATCAATTAATGGGCCTTCTGCGTATCCTTCACCCGGATTTGTAATATCAACACCAATTATACTTGCTGTTCTACTTAATGTACCAAACATATCCTCTTTATCAAACTTTGATATAAAGTTTCCAAGTATTACCTTGCCAGTTGCACCTTGTCCACTGCCACCAAATATATCAATGTTTGCAGGGCCACAACCAAAATCATTACCAGTGTAACAGTTACCACCACCAATACCATGATCTGCTGCTTCACCGACTGTTGATCCAAATATTTTCCATTGTCCATATTGTTCTTCAAATTTAGATAATCCAGACGGAACACCACTATCTAAAAATCCCTTAGCTTTATCAATTAATCCTGAAGTTGTGGATGCTGCGTTAAATGCCTGATCTAAAAGTCCTTGACTTTCACCCTTTGTTTTATCTTTTTTACTACCACCATCAATCACAAACTTTGAAGAAGATGTTTGTTTTTTAGGAGGTTGACACTTGAAGACATTACCAACTTTTTTCATAAAATCAATTCCACCTAGAATAAAATCTTTCACATCAAAACTTGCACCTATTGGGCCAAGAATATCAAGTATTGGAGCAAGTAATGGTTTTGTGATTGCTTGAATTGAATCAGCAATCTTGTTCGTTAAACCACCAATAAATTGTTGAATTGCGCAAGTAGGAGCATTTAACATATTTTTAGTCATGCCTGTTAACATGTCTTTTATTACTCCACCCATCGCACCAGTTACCTTTGATGTCAAACACTCCATACCACTAAACATCTTATCTGTAACACCAGATAAATTTCCTGCTAATCCTGTGACTATACCTAAAGCACCGGGAACTTTACTTGCAAACACCTGACTTGCTAGTTTTGCCATTCCACCATCAACAAAAGATACTAAACTATCTTGAAGGGCATTTGAAATACTTCCTATAAATGTTTGTGAAGCTGAACCGATTGATTTAGTAAGTTTACTTAATTCATTAGGTAAATCAGTGGCAAAATTATTAACATTAGATACCATATTGAAATAATTTTGTACCTTTGCCTCAACTTTTTCAAAATATCTATCACTGTCACCATCAGGTAAAATTATAACTTCACCTGTGGTTACTGATAATGACTCAAGAGGATATATTTTTGCCATTTCTTTATACGACTTATTCCTATCGAGCAATGAAGAAAAGGCATTTTTGTCTAAGGACTCTAACTCTGATTCAGTGAATGGATTAATTTCAGAAAAAATATTCGGATAATTATCCTTAAGTAATTTAATATTATCTTCATACTCAACAGGATTATCCTTTATTAATTGAGTATATACCTTAATCTGTTCAGGAGATAAGAAACTCGGTATCGGAGACTTTTCTTTAAAAATCTCAGTAGTTTCACTTATGTTTGGTAGAAATTTGTCTGCCATAATTATTTTTTTCCTATATTATATTTATTAGAACATCTCAAAGGTGCTTTCAACATCAAAACTTTCTGCAGTTTCTTTCAGTATTGGTGTTAATCTTTCTTGAACATTTTTCAATTCATCAAAAGGTGCTTCTTCTATAATAGTATCTTTTACACCAGATACAATGTCTGCAATCTTACTTGATGCAATTTTACTCTCATTTACTATTTCTTTTATAGTTTCTTGATCTAACCCTTCAAAATCAAAATTTGAAAGACCTTTCGGATCTGTATTTGCATTTAACTCTTGGTTTTTTGGATCAAGACCTGCTGCCTCAAGTTTTGCATTGTTTACCTCTTTACCTTGACCTGTGCCAGTTTTCCCATCATTACCTAAACCCTGTGTGGGCATATTATCCTGTTGATTAAATTCATTTTTTCCTGTCCCACCAGGCTTTAACTCATCTGTATGACCAGATCCAACCCCAAACTTTCCGCCACAATCTTTCTTCGCTGGTGTTCTCCCCATCACACCAGTAATCACAGGAAAATTTTGATCTGGTGATAGAAAGAATCCAAAAACAATATCATTCTGAGTGATCTTGACTGATTTCATTCTGTTCGCTGCACCACTACCATCAGTCACACCTAACATAACTACTGCTGTATGACAGTCTTTGTCCTGTACATTATCATTCTCAGAATATGTACCCATGATGCGTACTTTAAATCTATGACCCCACCCCATACCATTAAGTTGAGCCTTTTGTGCCTTTTGGGATACAACTTTACCTATCCAAGGTTCAAGTTTTGAATTAAAAAAACTAGGTAATTCAAACATTACTTCTTACTCCTCTTTATACCATAGGTATCTCTTACTAAAGTCAAAGATGTAATTGATCTACGATCAGTAAAATGATGACATAGATTTAAGATAAGATAATTACCACTTTGCTGTTCATCTTTTGCACCTTCTTCCTTATTAGCACTTGTTGATTCAATCTCCATCTTAATCACACTACCTGCCTCAAGTTTCAAATTACATGGAATCTGGATATGAACCACTTGTGAGTGTAGTAAGTTATATCTCATTACAGATGATGCTTGCCATTCTCTAGGATCATTATTAATTTCTGTACTTGGATTAGAATCCAAACTTCCAACATCTAGAATATGGTGAAATGTTTTTGTGAAACTTTTGACATCATCTGCAAAAGGAGGTGCTCCACCTAGAGTTTTTTTGACTCCCTCTTTACTAATATCGTAAGTAACTTCTTCATAGCAAAATGTTCTTGGATCAAAAAAGATGTTACGACTTCGATAAACACCACCTTTCAAAGATTTGATTACATCTTGATCTTTTTCAAATCTTGGTGGTATCATAATCTTATTATCATTATTATCCTCTGTATTATCCTGTTTAAATCCACCAAAATACACGAGTGTAAACTCAGGTTTCTGAGATATTAATTCGTTTATAGATTTAAATTTAAATCCACTTTTAGTTTGATAAAAGAAAAATCCAGCGTCTCCTTTGACAGGAACTGATCTTTTACATAAATCTAATACTAGATCAAGACCTCCTCTACCTTTACCTAAAAAATTATATCCATTTTGAGTTGGTTCAATATCTAATTTATCATTACTAATTTTTAGTTTCTCCTTCAAAATCTTTTTGACAGTATCACTTATCTTTCCCTTGTACTTATCAAAAATTGGATCATCATTATTTTGTTTAAGTTGAGGACTCACCACTGAAAGTAATACTGCTTGCCTGTTAGATTCACGAGTCATCACAGGAGCTTTAGACACCTTAAAGGCATCTTTCTTTAAAAATTTAAGTTCTCCAGTTTCATTAGTTATATTAAAGAACAAATCTTCTAAACCTGTAATTGGTAACGCTTCTTTTACACTGGTCAATTTATTTTTGTCGTCTTCTAAATTACCACCTGCATCCACATACATGACATTAGCAGTTATAGTTGGTGAATATAAACTCTCATAGTAATCAACAGACACTACTCCTCCCTTCAGTTCGACTGGTTTCTTACCCTTTTTCTGAAGTTCTATTCTATTGTACTTTGAAGGACTGACTGCTGACATTATACTGGGACTGCTACATTTGTTTGAACTATCTGTCTTTGAACTATGATAGTTTTACTACCGTTAGTGCCACTACCATTATTATTTAACATAGAAATAGTATCGTTATTTTTTGATTTCAATTGTGAACTATCAAGTTTTTGAACTTTCCCGTCTGAATCTTGTACAAGAATAGTTGTATTTAGTGGGTTGATACCTAATTTGTTTTTATAAAATTGAATTTTTTCATCAACACCCACTATCTTAGAAGTTTCACCATTTTTTACATATTCAATTCTACGGGTTTCAGCTTCCTTCAATTTTTCTTTGTAAAATCCTTCCTCTTCAAGTTCTTTTTCTGTTTTCGTTCCAGTAACAGTGGTAGAAGAATCCGATTTATCAGTAGTAGTCGTGGTGGTTGTAGTGCTTTCACTTGATGATTCTGTGCCACTTGTTCCTGATCCATCACCACCTCCAGTTGATACACCAGATTTTTCAGCAGCCTTATTAAAATCACCTGTGAGTTTTCCAACTTTATTGGTTATATCATCTAATGGTTTAAGTTGCTTTTTCAAATTTTCTGCATCATCCATCAATTTTTTATTTTCATTATCCTTATCATTAAATTCTATACCGGTTACAAATGATATGAATGGTTTAAAAAAATTAAACACCCTACTAAAAAACCCTGAGATTGAATTAAATACTTTCTTAATAGTATCCATCATTTTTGGTAGTGCATTAACAAGAATACCAGTTAATATTATCGAACCAAATTTCATAATGTTATCAAAAACATTTGCAACCTTTTTCACTGGTGATTTAAGAACACTAATCTTCTTTGGTTTTTTTGTTTTTTCTAAATTTTTTTCCTCTTGTTGTATTAATTTCTTCTGTTCAATATCCTCTAATAATTTTTCTTTTCTAATTTTTAGTACTTGAGTTCTCTTAGTCCCAATTAGTAAAGAACTCCTAATATTAGATACATTTATTTTGAGTTGTTCTGCCTGTTGCATTACTCAATACCTAAAAGTTGGGGTGTAAAAATCATATAATCATTCAAGGGATTGATTGAACTTACAGGTTCAGCTGCATTAGCAGTAACACCCTCTTTTACTGGCACTGCTGGCATCGGAGTGGTGATTGGTGGTAAATCTTCAGTAATAATATTAACTTGATTTGCACCATCTGCTAACATCGCAAGAGTTTCATTACTATTTGTTATTTGACCATCAGTATTTGGTGTAAATAATTCAGGGCCTTGTTCTCCAACAAGTATTGTTCTACCTCTAGCACCTCTACCACCTCGTTTTCTTGCGACAATATCACCAATTTTCGCCTCAAAGTCTGCTCTAACACTTGCTTCTAATTCTGCTTTCTTTTCATTATCCTCCTTAGAAAAATATTTCTGACCCTTATCTCTACCAGTTGTTCTCACACCTGACATTTGAACTGTTGCTTTTTGTGCGTCCATCTCCTTACGCATATCATCACGAAGTTGACGAAGTTCTTTTCTTTTTGCCTGAACCTTTTGAAATAATGCTTCCTGTTCTGCATTTCTATCACCTTTCTTGATAAATCTCCCTCTTTTATTTGTATATCCAATTCTACCTTTAGAATCCATACCAGCATCTTTAAGTTGTTGATCCAACTGATCTTGAGCATCAACAAATGCTGATCCACCTTCTACCTTCCTTTCAATAAATTCTGCTAGCTTACCCGCACCTATTGCAAGACCTATCGGTGCTCCTATTAATGCTATCGCACCCAATATAACTGGGTTTGCCATTACAAATGCTAACCCACTGAATGCAATTTTGATTGCTCCTATCACACCACCTAGTGTACTTATTAAGGGTAGTGCAGCAAGAATACCCATACCAGCTAATATAAACTTCGCATTTTTTTGTATAAATCCAAAGAACTTTGCTATTTTTTCAGAGTTCTCAGGATTTCTGATAAATTCAAATGCAGCATTTCCAAGTATACCAATTCCAAGTGTTGCTGCTAAATTTTTTAAATTATCAAACATATTTGCAACTGGTTGTAATGCTTTCATTGAAGTCTTCTTCAATCCACTTGCAACTTTCTTACCACTGCTTTCTACACTTTTCTCATCTTTTGATACCTTACCTTTATTCTGTTCCTCTCTAAGTTTATCTATTTCTTCTTTTTCTTTTTCCTGTTCAACTGCAAGATCGGTTGATATAATTTTTGCGATATCTGCCAAAATCATATTTGACTGCATCAAAATTTTTTCAGTGCCTTTGGCATTTTTATTCATCAACTTGGCAGCATCTAATTTTTTTTGAGCCTTTTTAAATTCTTTTAAATTAATATCTGCCTGCACTTCTGCAAGTGTTTGTAATTTCTTTGGTCTACCTCTCCCCCTCTTTGGTGTAACTTCAGCAGCATCACCCATGCCCATATCCATGAGTTTAGTAACATTTATTTTAGGTGTGTTTTTTACTGCCACTATGAGTTACTTTGTTGTCTTTTTAAGTTTTCTTCTTCAATATATTGTTTGAGTAAAGCGACATACACATCTCTTTCCCAAGGCATCATGTTTTCAATCTCAGTCAATGAGTATTTATGATGCTGAATCAGGGCAAAATTAATTTTATAGTATGACTCCAGATTCGTGTGGGCCATACCTAGCTGAAAAAAGCAGCTAGACCCTCCAATACAACATCTGATTCAACTCCAGTTTTTGGATTTGTAACCTTAACTTTATGAGATAATTTAGGCATTGAATCAAAAAACTTTTCAACCTCTTTAAATTGTTTGGTATTTAATTGATCAATAAATCCATCCAATTCCTCTTGAGTACATTCATCAGCATCCCAACTTTCCTCCTCATCATATACCATATCAATACAACCTGATAACATACTAAGTGATTGATTTACATTTGTTGATTCAACATCAAAATTATTTTCAATAAATTGTTTCATTGAAGGATACTTCAATTTCATAGAATACTTATCATCAAGTTTAATAATACTATTATGACCTTTTGTTTTTTTGACTTTGATAGAGTCTATGTTGACAGCCATTTCCACAGCAGTGACTCCATCATCAGGGCAAGTCACATTCACTTCAACTGTCTCACCTACAGACTTAGATCGAACATTTAAAAATAAATATTCAATGTCAAATGTAGGTAAAGTAGTAACATCTACATTTTTAGTAAGAATACATGATGTAAGTATATCAACAATTGCATCACTAACCTGTTTCGAGTCGTTTGATTCTAAAGCAAGTATTAATATTTTTTCTTCACGAACTAAAAACGGGCGATACTTAATTTTTTTATTGTTCGATGGCAACACCAATTCATAAGTTGGAGTACTAATCTTTGGTAAAGGCATAATTATTCAATTCAGTGTTTTATTTAGCATTATATCACGAATCTATTTGATTCGCAACTATATAGCGGTCATAATTGAAACTGACAGTAACTTTTAGTAGATCCGCAGCTCCGTATGTAACAGGAATGGGCGATATGGATTTTGGAAAAGTATTAATAAACTGATATCTTAATTTTCTTTTTTGATTTTTTTCAAACTTTGTAATAAACATCGTATCACATTTATAAGAATCAGGATATCTCATTCTACGATAGAATGGTTTTTGAAAATCTGCAACCTCTCTCTCAGCACCACTGGAAATATAATCCATCCAACCCTCAAAGATGTTCAATAGTGTATAATCCTCATCCACATAAAATGTAAAGTCAATATCTGTGTAGATTCTTGTATGAGCAAACTCCTGTGGCACACCCATAAAATTATCCTTCACTTCTGCTGTCGCATATGCAGTTGCAGGTAGTGATGCATCATTGCAGAGTATACCAGCCTCACGACTGATAAAATCTTGTGCATTTTGAATTCTTTTATCAAATCTAAGATAATTTATGACAGCACCATTGATGCCAGCAAAATGAACTTGATATTGATTATTCAGCGATAAACTACCAAATTTAACTTTGGCATCGGTCATCGTGATTTTTTGTACAAAACTCACGCTAAATACCTATATGATTTTTCTTATTATTATTTATGTCATATAAAGGGAGATATTCACCATCTTACCCACGAAAGTATAAAGGTAATCCATCAAACATCATATATCGTTCACTTTGGGAGCGAAAATTCATGGTTTACTGTGATTTGAATGAGAATATACTTGAATGGGGTAGTGAAGAGATTGCAATACCATATCGATCTCCAATAGATAATAAAGTTCATAGGTATTTTCCTGATTTTTATGTTAAACTGAAGGAGACTACAGGTAAAATCAAAAAGTATATTATCGAAGTCAAACCTAAAAAACAACTTAAACCTCCTAAAAAACCAAAAAGACAAACAAAAGGCTATCTTTACGAAACTTATGAGTATGCTCGTAATCAAGCAAAATGGAAAGCAGCATCAGAGTATTGTAAAGACCGATTGTATGTTTTTAAGGTAATGACTGAGGATGAACTCGGAGTCAAATGAATCGTATTAGTCCAGTATTAGATCGTTTAATCGGAATCGAAGATCCTGATGAATTAATGACAGAACTTACTGAAGTGGTGAGTGACACAGCAACAACACCACAGGCAGGTCAATTCTTTTTGTTTTCATATGTACCATCATCTACTGGTAGATATGATGCAAATCCCCTAGTTGCAGTCACAGATGTGTACTCATGGGGTTTTCGTGGTACAAATTTTCATCATGGTGAAGCACGATCATATTCATTCGCAAATGTAACTAGCAGCACATATCGTGTATATCCTGAAGAGATTACCGACCTTCAGGCCCTACCTTTCGGTAAAATGCGTCTAAATAGTTAAAAAAGGGATAAAATAAATGTTACCAGCAGGTATTGATTCAAATTATAAAAAGCAAGAGGAGTTTTATGCATCTGAAAAATACCAAACAGGTGCCAAAGAAGCAATAAAAAATAATCAACCTCTTCCAAAATACGAAGCACCTAAAAGTGAATCAAATGTTACCACAAAAGGGCAGAGATCTGCAAAGTCTCAGCGTCGTGGTGGTGTTTTAAGATATCCTCTTGAAGCGTTAACTGGTGTCACTGATTACTTACAAATCAATATTATTGAATACAAGAGACAACCAAATCAACTTACTCGCCCAGCTGGATTTGGTGCAAATACTTTAAACAGTGCAGTTGGAGGAACTACATCAGGATCACTAGCACGAAAGTCTGTGATAAATGACGGATCTATACTTTTACAAGTACCATCAAATGTTCAAGATGGTAATGCAGTCAACTTTGGTGATAGTTCAATGAACACTCTTGTTGGTGCTGCAGCAGGAGTTGTCGGAAATGTCATGAAAGAAGGTGGAGATGCTTTAGCAAACATGAAAGAGACAGGATTAAGTAAGGCACTGGGCAATTTTGGAGAGGGAGTGAAAAATGACTTTACAAAAAGATTTGAAAATAGTGAAGGTTTAGGGCAAGCAGCTCAAAACTTTATGAATGCGAAGCTTACATCATCAGCATTAGGTATATTCGGTGGTAATGTTTCTACTCAGCAATTATTAGCAAGACAGCAAGGGCAAATATTTAACCCTAACTTAGAATTATTATTCGATGCTCCAACACTTAGAAGTTTCACTTTTTCTTTTAAGATGACTCCAAGAAGTCAGCAAGAAGCAAGACAATGTAAATTAATTATTCGATCATTCAAACAAAACATGGCTCCAAAAGCAAATCTTGAAGGTGGTCAAGTAGGAGGCACAGGTATATTTTTGAAAACTCCAAACATATTTGAATTAAGTTATAAAAGAGGAGGTCGCGATCACCCCTTCTTACATAAATTTAAACAGTGTTTCTTAACGAATTTTTCTGTAAACTATACAGCAGAGGGCACTCATACCACATATGATGATTCAACACCAGTATCAATGACTATGGATATGACATTTAAAGAGATTGAACCAATATATGAT
>MDTG01152137.1_pt1 | contig 12046 bp, 8 predicted proteins | sample 811421 | NCBI WGS metagenome assembly MDTG01 (sample SAMN05326645, study PRJNA326480) | marine metagenome | isolation source: seawater | place: Pacific Ocean: South East | collected 2011 | reverse complement strand
TAGCTTTATTATTATATGTTTGACAAAATATGTCCTAGAATTTAAAGACGTTTTTCTTATGAAAGTCAAATGTTCATTAAAGTCAGCAAAATCTAGAGATAAGGATTGTAAACTTGTTCGAAGAAAAGGCAGAATTTACGTTATAAACAAAAAAAATCCAAGAATGAAAGCCCGTCAAGGTTAAATATTTTCAGCTATATATTTTTCAGCCTCAAGAGCTGCCATACAACCCATCCCAGCAGCAGTAACGGCTTGTCTATAAATCTTATCTTTAACATCTCCTGCAGCAAACACTCCCTTAACACTTGTTTCAGTACTATCATTATTTGTAATAATGTAATTATCATTATCCATTTTTAATTTGTTTTTAAATAATGATGTAGCTGGATCATGTCCAATAGCAATAAAGGCACCATTTATATCAATTGTGATATTCTTTTGATCCTGAGTATTTTCAAGTATTACTTGTTTAAGTGATTGTGGGTTGTCTTGACCGACAAACTCAACAACTTTATGATTCCACATAACTTCGATTTTATTATTTTGGAAAAGCCTATCTTGTAGAATTTTTTCAGCTCTCAATTTATCTCTTCTATGAACAAGTATAACTTTTGATGCAAATTTTGTTAAAAATAAAGCTTCTTCAACTGCACTGTTTCCTCCTCCAACTACCATAACTCTTTGATCTTTGAAAAAAAATCCATCACATGTTGCGCAAGCTGATACACCAAAACCTTTATATTTATTTTCACTTTTGATATTTAACCATCTTGCTTGAGCACCAGTTGCAATTATTACAGATTTAGATAAAAATTCTTTTCCAGACTCAGTACTACATAAAAAAGGATTATTATCAAAATTTACAGATGTGACTATATCGTTATGAAATATTGTTCCAACGTTCAAAGCTTGCTTTTTCATTTCTTCCATTAACCAAGGCCCCTGAATAACATCTCCAAATCCAGGATAATTTTCTACATCTGTTGTAATTGTAAGTTGCCCACCTGGCTCTAAGCCAGAGACTAGATGGGGTTGTAAGTTGGCTCGAGCTGCGTATATCGCTGCTGTATAGCCTGCTGGGCCAGAGCCAATAATTAGAACATTACTTTTAATCATAATAATCGTTTAATAAATAAATAATAATTTAGTTTTAGTTTTCAACTGGCCAGTCAGTTTTAAAAGAAACATAATTTACTTGTATGCATCTTCTCTCTTTTTTTATTTCTTTTAACTCTAGTCCGTGCCAAGTATCTTTACCTGATGAAAATAAATACCCAGAATTATGAATATATTCAATTGTTTTAACTAATTTAAAATTACTATCATATAAATCAGTACCTAGATTAGTTGGCTCATTATAAGGATTGGCCCAAATCATCATTGTCATCAATTTTTCTGAAATATCTTTATGTGGTTTTAGCCAAAAACCTTTTTTATCTCCAATAATTTCTAATCTAACATATGATTCGGATAAATTTTTATCAATTAGCTTAGAAATTTTATCTACAAAAATTTTACTTTGTAGAGAATTTATTAATTTTGTGAGATGAGGAAAGCTTTTTTTATTCTCATTCGTAATAAATAATCTTAACTTACCATCTAAACCTTGGCCTGTATGATCTGCTGCTCTGGTACCATCATATGCTCTGTCACCATTTGGAATTTCAGAAAAAGAAATTTCATTTAAAGCATTTTCATCTAAGCAGTCACTAAATTGCCAATGCTTAAATGGGAAATCAGAATGAGTAATATTATCTAGATTCATAATTTCCTTGTATAATTCTTTCTTTTATAATTCCAGCGATTCTTTCACTTTCATTTAGTTTTTCATACGACCAATTTTCTAAAATATTTGTATTTATAATATCTCTAGTTATGTTTAATTTTCTAAATTCTTCATGAAATCTATCTAATCTAATACTTTTTCTTTTATACGGCAATTTATAGATGTAAATAGGCTTACCTGATATAGAAGCTTCAGATATCATTGAAGTTGAGTCCGATGTAATAATAAAGTGTTTTGAATTATACAGTGCATATTCGTATGGATTTTTACCTTCACCAAGCCAGATTTGAGCAAATGAACTCATTTTTTCATATAATATTGTTTTTATTTTTTCACTTGTTCTTCTTGAAGTAATAATAAGAAATTTTAAATTTGAATTTGTTTCTCTCAAATTAATAATCTTATTACAAAAATTCTTAGCTTCCTTGATTGAAAATAAATAATGGTTATTTTCACCACCAACAATACAAGAAACTAAATTGTTTTTATTTACACGTGCTTTTGATTTATCGAAAGTTTTAATTTTAAAATGATGAAGCGCACCTACAGAGTTAATAATATTACTTCCTTTATAGTTATCGTGATTTGGAGCAACAACAAATGAAAAATTTTTTGAAGTAATTTTTGGATTCTGAATATGAATATTAATTATTTTTGGGTTTCTTTTTTTTAAATACATAGATAGATATACACTTTTTCTACCACAACTAATTAAAATATTAGGAAAACTATTTAATGGTATATTATTTCTAAATATCCATTTGAACACTGGAAATATACCAGGCTGAAGCCTACTCCAAGGAAAGATAACATCTGTTTTAAGCTCTACAATATTTTTATTAAACTGATATGCTAAACCTCTTGCCTGACTTATCATACCTTGAGAGCCGTCTGTTAGAGACCAAATTTTTAGATTATCAATATTCAAATGTATTTAACTGAAATAATTGTATAACTTTTTATACCCTTAGGGCTATTTATTTCAACACTATCATCTTTTAATTTACCAATTAAACCTCTTGCCAGAGGACTATTAATTGATAGTTTTTTATTCTCTATGTCTGATTCATACTCACCAACAATTTGGTATATTTGTTTTTTACCAGTATCATCATCTTCTATTTCAACTGTTGCTCCAAATTTTATATCATCTCCCTTGATGCTACTTACATCAATAACCTCAGCTCTACTTATTGAGCTTTCCAAATCTGATATTCTACCTTCTATAAGACTTTGTTGTTCTTTGGCGTATTGATATTCTGCATTCTCTGATAAATCTCCGTGTCCTCTTGCTTCAGCTATTGCAGCTATAATATTTGGCCTATCTTCAGAAGTTAATTTTTTTAACTCTTCTTGAAGTTTAGAATATCCTTTTCCCGTCATAGGTATTTTATTCATATTTACATGATGTTTTATTTATATTTTTAAGTCAATAAAATTAATTTAAAGATTGTAAACTTCTAATATTAAATTCATTTTTTTCCATATGCTCTATAGCATCTACGGCTATTTTAGCCCCGGCTATTGTTGTATAGTAGGGTATATTATACATTAGAGAAGTTCTTCTTATGCTATAACTATCACGTACTGAAGACTGAGTTTTAGTTGTATTTATAACTAAATCAATTTTATTTTGAGAAAGAGAATCTACAATATGAGGGCTTCCTTCTTTTACTTTATTAATTTTATTTGTTGCAATTCCTTTATTGTTTAATAATTTGGCAGTGCCACTGGTTGCAATTAAATTAAATTTTAATTTTTGTAATTTTTTTGCAATAGATACAACACTCTCTTTATTATCATCATCAATTGAAATAAATACATTTCCTTTTGAAGGTAGTATATTGCCACAAGCAATTTGACTTTTTATATAAGATGAAAGAAAACTATCATCAATACCCATTACCTCTCCAGTTGATTTCATTTCTGGACCTAAAATCAAATCTACTCCATCAAGTTTATTAAATGGAAAAACGGACTCTTTAACATTAAAATTTGATATTTTTCTAATTTTGTATTCTTTTAGTATATTTTTAAGTTTATCACCGACCATTACCTTTGCAGCTATTTTTGCAATGGGTATCCCTCTCGACTTTGCAACAAATGGGACTGTTCTACTTGCTCTAGGATTAACTTCAAGAACATAAATTTTATTATCTTTAATAGCTAATTGAGTATTCATTAGTCCAATTACATTAATTTTATTTGCAATTTTGCTAACCCAATCAATAATTTTATTTTGTTCACTTTCTCCTACTGAGTAGGGTGGAAGTGAGCAAGCACTATCTCCTGAATGAATACCAGCTTCCTCAATATGCTCCATAATTCCAGCAATAAATATTTCTCCATCACTGTCTCTAATTAAATCAACATCAATTTCTTTTGCTTTTTCTAAATACTGATCAATTAAAATTATGTTGTTTGAAGAAACTGACATAGCCTCTTTTGAAAATGACTCTAAATGTTTTGCATCATAAGCAATCTGCATCGCTCTACCACCTAATACGTAAGATGGTCTTATTAAAACTGGATAACCAATTTCTTGAGCTTTTTGAATTGTTTGTTTAACTGAATTTGCAAAACCATTTTTAGGTTGATCAATGTTTAATTTATTTAAAGTTTCACTGAATCTATCTCTATCTTCAGCAAGATCAATCGCTTCTGTAGTAGTTCCTATAATTTTCAATCCTGCATTCTCTATATCTTTAGCAATTTTTAAAGGTGTTTGACCACCAAATTGCACAATAACACCAATCACTTTACCATTGCTAGATTCTTTATTATAAATTTCTATTACACTTTCTGCTGACAAAGGCTCGAAATACAACCTATCTGCAGTATCATAATCAGTTGAAACTGTTTCTGGATTACAATTTATCATTATAGTTTCAATATTCTTTTCTTTTAATGCATAAACCGCATGTACGCAGCAATAATCGAATTCTATTCCTTGTCCAATTCTATTAGGCCCGCCACCTAATATAATAACTTTATTTTTATCAGTTGGGTTTGACTCACAAAATTTTTTATTTTCAAATTCCCAGTCATAAGTCGAGTATAAATAGGGAGTTTTTGATTTGAATTCTCCAGCACATGTATCTACTAATCTAAATACTGGATGAATATTATATTTATTTCTAAATTCTCTGACTTCACTTTCATTAATATTAAGTAATGAAGATATTTTTCTATCAGAAAAACCATTTTTTTTTGCAAGTAAGATAATATTTTTATCTAATTTACCTTCAAGTATAACCCTCTCTAAATCAACAAGATTCTTTATTTGTTTTATAAACCATTTGTCGTATTTGGTTACTAGATGTATTTCATCTATTGTTTTTCCTTGCCTGATTGCTTCACCAACAAGTAATAATCTTTGTGATGACTGTAATTTTAGTTCTTCAATAATATCTATTTTTAAATTGTGAGAATTTTGTGGTTTGTCTATGCCATAAAGACCATATTCTAGAGAGTTAAAACCTTTTTGGAGTGATTCACTAAATGATCTGCCTATACTCATGGCTTCACCAACTGATTTCATGGATGTAGTTAAATATGAATCTGCACCTGCAAATTTCTCAAATGTAAATCTTGGAATTTTAGTTACTATATAATCTATACTTGGTTCAAAACTAGCAGGTGTAGTTGAGGTAATATCATTCTGAAGTTCATCTAAAGTATATCCAACTGCAAGTTTAGCTGCAATTTTTGCTATTGGAAAACCGGTTGCTTTTGAGGCAAGTGCAGAAGATCTGCTAACCCTAGGATTCATTTCTATAACATTTATTTCACCATTTTCTGGATTAATTGCAAATTGAACATTTGATCCACCAGTATCTACACCAATTTTTCTTAATACTTTTATACTATCATTTCTAAGAATTTGATATTCTTTATCAGTAAGTGTTAAAGAGGGCGCAATTGTAATACTATCACCAGTGTGAACACCCATTGGATCAACATTTTCAATTGAACAAATTATTATGCAATTGTCTTTGTTATCTCTTACAACTTCCATTTCAAATTCTTTCCAGCCTGACACTGATTTTTCAACTAATATTTGTTTGGTTGGGCTGGCATTAAGTCCTCTTTCAGATAATTCTAAAAATTCTGAATTGCTATAAGCAACACCCCCTCCCGTTCCACCTAATGTGAAACTGGGCCTAATAACTAATGGCAATCCTAATTCTGTCTTAACTTTCTTTGCATCTTCGATATTATTTACAACATAGCTTTCGGGACATTTTAATCCTATTTCCCTCATTGCGTCTTTAAATTTTTGTCTATCTTCAGCTAGCTCGATAGCCTCTGGATTAGCACCAATCATTTTAACATTATATTTTTTTAGTATTCCACAATTAAATAAATCCATAGAAACATTTAATGCAGTTTGCCCTCCCATAGTTGGGAGTAAGGCATCTGGTCTCTCAATTTGTATAATTTTTTCTACAAAATTTTTGGTTATTGGTTCTATGTAAGTTTTATCAGCTAATTCCGGATCTGTCATAATTGTTGCAGGATTGGAATTAATCAAAATTATTTCAAAACCTTCATCTTTTAAAGATTTACATGCTTGTGCTCCAGAGTAATCAAACTCACAAGCCTGACCAATAACTATTGGACCAGCACCAACAATCAAAATTTTATTTATATCACTTCTTTTTGGCATATTTTTCAATTAAATTATAAAAATCAGAAAATAGATAATGACTATCATGAGGCCCTGGAGATGCCTCTGGGTGATATTGAACACTAAAAATTGGTAGATATTTGTGTCTTAACCCCTCATTAGTCCCGTCAAATAATGAAATATGAGTTTCTAAAATATTTTCATCAAAAGAATTTCTATCAACTTCAAATCCATGGTTTTGTGATGTAATTTCAACTATATTATTTTTTAAATTTTTGACAGGATGATTAGAACCTCTGTGACCCTGAAACATTTTTTTAGTTTTAGCTCCTAACGCTAAACTTAAAATTTGATGACCTAAACAAATACCAAAAATAGGAATCTCTATTTCAATCAATTTTTTCAAGGTATTTAAAATTTTTTCTCCAGTTGCAAAAGGATCTCCAGGGCCATTTGATAAAAAAATACCATCAGGCTTGGTTTCCATAATTTCATCAAAACTTGCAGATAAATTTAAAACTGTAGGATCTAAATTAAATTCATTAAGGTTTCTTAGAATATTATGTTTAATTCCAAAATCTAGACAAGTTACTTGATAATTTTTATAATTATTAATGATATTTTTACCAAACCATGTATTTTGTCCCCAATCATATTTTTCATTTGTTGAAACCACTCCAGCTAAATCTAAATTTTCTAAGCCTGACCATTTATTAAGCTCGTTTTTTAAAATTTCTAAAGAACTTTTATCATTTCCAAAATGTACTAATGCTGCCTTAATAGCACCTTCAGAGGCTAGTTTTTTTGTTAAATATCTTGTATCTACACCATATAAACATGGAATTTTATTTTTTACCAAAAATGAATCTAAATCATCTTCAGCTCTCCAATTTGAATATATATCTAAAGGCTGGTTAATTATACATGCATCCGCGTATATTTTTGCTGATTCTTGATCATCCTTATTTGTTCCAACAACACCAATATGGGGGAATGTAAATGTAATAATTTGCTTTGTATAAGAAGGGTCTGTTAAAGCTTCCTGATAACCACTCTGAGATGTATTGAAACAGAGCTCACCAACTACACTTTTTTTGATACCAAGCCCAAAACCCCAAAGAACCTCGCCATTTTCCAATATCAAAGCTGCAGTTTTTTCCTGTGTTTGAGATATTTTTTTTAAAACTTCCATTATTTTAGCTGAAGCAAAATGATTTTTACTATGCATTTATCCTTACCTAGTCAAGGATTAGTTGAAAATAATAAGAACAATTATATTAGTATAAGAAAAATAATTAAATAAACATAATAGAGAGAAATTAAATGAATTTAAATAATAGAATCGATGAAGAATATAAGAATTCAATAAAGTTAAAAAACATTAGATCTGTAAATACTCTAAGGTTAATAAGAAGTGCAATAAAGGATAAAGAAATTGAAAATAGAGGTAAAAAAGGAGAACTGAGAGATGCAGATATATTAAATATATTACAATCACTTATAAAACAAAGAAAAGACTCCATAGAAGCTTTTAAAAAAGCGAATCGGCAAGATTTAATTGAAAACGAACAAAATGAAATCAAAATTATTGAAAATTTTTTACCACAACAAAAAACTGAAGAAGAAACAAAGGAGATTATAATTAAGATTATTAACCAAAATAGTTTATCATCAATAAAGGATATGGGAAAACTAATGAATATACTAAAGTCTAATTACTTAGGTCAAATAGATATGGGAGTAGCTGGTAAAATTGCTAAGTCAAATTTAGGTAATTGATGTCTTTTACAAAAAATGACCTTGAAGCTATTAAATCAAAGATTCAGTTATCAACTGAAATTGAAAAAAGAGTAAAGGTTATAAAAAGAGGAAATGATTATTGGTGTTGTTGCCCATTTCATGAAGAAAAAACACCTTCATGTAAAATAAACAATGACCTAGGTTCTTATTACTGTTTTGGATGCGGGGCTAAAGGAGATATTTTTACTATTTATACAGATTTATACAATTTTTCTTTTCCTGATGCTGTAAAAGAATTAGCCCAAAAGGTTGGTATTAAAATTTTAAATAAAAATTCTTTAGAATATAAAGAAAATGAAATAATTTATAAAATTTTAGAAATTACAACTAAATGGTTTGAAAAAAATTTAGAAGATAATAAAAATTGTAAAAAATATTTAGAAAAAAGATTTATATCAAATGAAACAATAAAAATTTTTAGAATTGGGTTTTCTTATAATAAAAATATATCTCTTTATGAATTTCTTAAGAATCAAAATTTCAAGGACAATGATATATTTAAAAGTAATGTTGTAAAGAAAGATGCGAATAATAAAATAAGAGATTTTTTTTATAAACGACTTATATTTCCAATATTTAACGAACAAAATAAAGTAGTTGGTTTTGGAGGAAGAGTACTAGATGATTCTAATCCTAAATATATAAATTCTCCGGAAAGTAATTTTTTTAAAAAAAGAAATATTTTATATAACTTAAATAATGCTAAACAATTTATTAGATCAAAAAATAATATTCTTATTTGTGAAGGATACATGGATGTAATTAGTTTGTATGAAAATAATATTAAAACCGCTGTTGCTCCTTTAGGTACAGCATTAACTGAAAATCAATTATTTCTATCGTGGAAATATGTAAAAAAACCAACAATTATGTTTGATGGAGATTCTTCTGGTTTAAAAGCTTCTTATAAAAGTGCATTGATGGCTCTTCCTTTATTGACTCCAGATAAATATTTACAATTCATAACTTTACCTAATAATTATGATCCAGATAGTTATATTAATAATTATTCATTAAAGTTGTTTGTTAATTTATTAAAAACACCTAAGTCACTTGTCAATTTTATATTTGATCAATCATCATCGACAATTGATTTAAACAATGCAGATAATAAAATAACTTTTGATAAATATTTAGATGACATAATAGAAACAATTAAAGATAAAAAAATAAAATATTTTTATAAAACTGAATTTAAAAGTCTGTTTTTTAAAAAACTAAAAAACAAAAATAGTTTTTCAAGTCCAGAAAAGAAAACTAAAAGTATTTCTAAATTAAATGATAAGCAAATATATTCTTTCTTAGGTACTTTTATAAATCAAATAGATATTAGAGATGAATTAGCACCAATACTTATTGAGTCCAAATTATTAGAAGATAAGCAAATTGATTTGATTAATTTTATTATAAAAGATGATAAAATTAATCTAACTTTGGAGGATATACTAAAATCTAATATTCCAAATGATATCCTAAGAGAAATTGAAAAAACTACAGAAACAAGACTTTTTCAACTATTTCCTTATTGTTCAAAGCAATATGACTCTGGAGAAGCTCTATCTGAAGTTAAAGATTCTATAAAAAACCTCAATACAAGACTTTTAAATTTGAAAAAAATAAATAAAAGCCTAATTGAATTTGATGACAATTCATCTGCTTTAAAGTGGGAAGAGTTAAGAAGTATTGGAAGTGAAATTCTAAAGAATGAAGAAATTTGAATGATATAGTTTATGAAAAAATCTAAGAAAAAAGTAAAAAAAACAGTTACAAAAAAAAATAAGTTAAAAAAAAGTATTTCAAAAAAGAAAAAGACCACACTAAACAAAACAAAAAAAACATTAGTTAAAAATTCACGCTTAAAGACTTCGAAGAAAAAAATAACTAAGAAAAAAATATCAAAAAAAGTAGAGGAAAAAAAACCAAAAAAAAAGGTATTAAATAAAATTTATAAACAAAAAAATAGTTTTGATGAAAAGCTTAAAGAAATATTTGAAAAATTAATTAATAAAAATAAAATAGATGGTATTTATACAAATAAAATAATTGAAAAAGCTATACCAAAAAAATTTCGTATTCCTGAAAATATAAATAAACTAACTGAGATAATTACAAAAAGTAAAATAAAAATATATTCTGAAGATGAGGCAAAAGAATTAATATCTATAGCTAAAGAGGGAGTTAATAAAACTGAAGAAACTGCTGAAGAAGAAGAAAAAAAACAGACTGGAAAAACTGACGATCCTGTAAGATTATACTTACGTGACATGGGAGCTGTTGAGCTTTTAAGTAGGGAGGGTGAAATTGCGATAGCTAAAAGAATTGAAGCTGGAAGAGAAAAAATGATTGGTGCGATATGTGAAAGTCCAATGACAATAAGATCGATTATAAATTGGAAAGATGCAATTAAAGATGGAACCATGCTTTTAAGAGATATTGTTGATTTAGAGGCTACATATGACATGTCTGATATATCCGATAACAAACTTGAAGATACATTAAAACTAATAGAGGGTGCATCTGAACAAAAAGAAAATAATACTGAAGATAAAAAAAGTGAAACAAAAGAAAATGATGAAAATACAAATAACCAGGAAGAGGATGAAGAAGATGATGGTCTAAATGTTTCACTTGCTGCAATGGAAGAAAAACTTAAACCTAAAGTTTTGAAAGATTTCAATGATATAACTAAATTATTTAAAAAACTGCAAAAACAAAGTAGTGAATTTATTAATGCTAACAAAAAAGATATAAAAAATTTTGAATCATTAGAAAAGAAATACAAAAAAGTTCAAAAAGAAATGGTTTCAGCCATGAAAGCTGTCCATTTTAACACCACCACAATTGAAGCACTAATGGAAGCATTATATGAATTAAACAAAAAATTATTATTAAGAGAGGGTAAAATGCTAAGGATGGCAACTAGTTCTGGAATAAAAAGAAATGAGTTTGTTGAACAATACCTTCACTTTAATTTCGAAAAAAATTGGATACAGACTTTATTATCTTTAAAAGATAAAAATTGGGAAAAATTTATTAATAGAAATCATATTGAAATTAATAATCTAATTGATGAAATAAAAGAAATTCAAGATGCATCAGAATTACCACTTTCTGAATTTAGAAGAATTGTAAGCACTGTACAACAAGGCGAAAGATCAGCAAATAGAGCAAAAAAAGAAATGATTGAGTCAAATTTGAGATTAGTTATTTCAATAGCAAAAAAATACACAAATAGAGGTCTCCAATTCTTAGACTTAATTCAAGAGGGAAATATCGGATTAATGAAAGCAGTTGATAAATTTGAGTATAGAAGGGGTTATAAATTTTCAACTTATGCAACTTGGTGGATTAGGCAGGCCATCACTAGATCAATAGCCGATCAAGCAAGAACAATTAGAATTCCAGTACATATGATTGAAACTATAAATAAAATAGTAAGAACTACTAGGCAAATAATGTCAGAAATTGGAAGAGAGCCTACACCTAACGAACTTGCAGAACGTTTACATATGCCTTTAGATAAAGTTAAAAAAGTTTTAAAAATTGCCAAGGAACCAATTAGTTTAGAGACACCAGTCGGCGATGAAGAAGATAGTTCTTTAGGTGACTTTATTGAGGATAAAAATGCTTTAATTCCAATAGATGCTGCTGTTAAAAGCTCACTTAGAGATACAACTACAAGGATTTTATCATCGCTTACTCCAAGAGAAGAACGAGTTTTAAGAATGAGATTTGGCATAGGAATGAATAGTGATCACACACTAGAAGAAGTTGGTCAACAATTTAGTGTTACAAGAGAAAGAATTAGACAAATAGAAGCTAAGGCTCTT
>MDTG01119200.1_pt1 | contig 12046 bp, 12 predicted proteins | sample 811421 | NCBI WGS metagenome assembly MDTG01 (sample SAMN05326645, study PRJNA326480) | marine metagenome | isolation source: seawater | place: Pacific Ocean: South East | collected 2011 | reverse complement strand
TCCGACCACTGGGAGGACAGCTTTGTGGTCGATGGTCCGCAGGGATTCATCGCCAAGCCGGCTGGAGATTGGAAGTTTGACCGCTGGGAAGTGATCGGTACCGAAGATGTTGTGGGCATGCAGACCCAAGAACTCGGCGTGGTGCTGCCAGCGGATGGACCGGTGCACGTGATTGCCCATTTCACAGAGATGGACTTGCGTCTCTTCGTTCCCAACGCCTTCTCCCCCAACAACGACGGCCTCAACGATGGATTCCGTCCATTGGGTCAGGCTTATGGTGCCACCGACTATCGGTTCCAGGTGTTCAACCGCTGGGGCGAGGTGGTCTTCTCCACCACCGATCCTCAAGAGAACTGGGTCGGTCAGGACCAGAGTGGAGCGGGCGATCACTTCGTACGAGACGGCCAGTACGCCTGGCACGTGACAGTGCGTTGGACGCATGGCAAATATCCCGAGGAGTTCTCGGGCACGTTGACCGTCGTCCGCTGATCAGCTTAGTCTAAAATCAGTTGAGTCCGATGTCATGCCAGCGGTTGCCGCGGGCCTTGGACACGCCGATGAACAGGAGAATCCCGACAGGGCCAAGCATGAAGCAGCCCAATTGACACGGCAGGAGCCACAGTCGGGGAATGCCTAAGGCAATCCCCTTGCGGGTGACCAAGATTCCGGCGAGCAAATCGAAAGCCAGGTAGTGAATCCATCCCGCCGTCATGGCCCATGGGTCCCTGAGCAGGGCTGCGACCCCTTCGAGCGAGGTAAAGTCTGCACCGGCCACATCGAAATGGGTCAGAATGACGAGGGCGTATGCTGAGGAGAGGAACGCAACAAAGGCCCCACTGAGCACAAGTTGACGCGCCAGCTTGGATCTCGGGGCCACCATCATCGCGACCCACGCAACGGGGGCTGCTCCATTGGCCAGTTGAAAGGCGGTTTCGGGTGTCATCTCTTCTTCTCTCCGACGAACCAGTCCTCCTTGCGGTCGAAGAGGACATTAAACGTGGTCAATGATCCGTAGCAACGCGTGATGTATTGCTGCAGGTTCACCTTGTCTTCGTCGGTGAGGACCTTGTGGCTGTTGATGTTCTGTTCAAGGACACGCAAGCGGTCACGAAGCATCACAACCTTGTGGAAGAACGTTTCGATGGGAATCTCCTTGGGCTTCAGACTGTCGTCCCCAGGGCGCAATTCCATCGTGCCCCCCTCCCATTTATCGCCGAGGTCAATGGGGTCGGGCGACTCGAGGTATTGGTCAAAGACATTCTCCACCGCTGCAATGACGTCCTCGAGCTCAATTCCGCCTCCCGCACTTTCCGGTGCGGGCTCGACCACCTCGTAGGACTCGTAGGTCTTGGCCAGCTCCTTCTCTCCATGTTCCTGAAAGAAAATTCGCCAGGCTGCACCAGACTCACCAAAAATCGCCCCCTCTCCATACTTCGGGTGGGCAATGCGTGCTCCAATTCCAATCATGTGCGCCAATATGGCCCTGTGGTCGTGCCGTCCGTGGCGCATGCGCGGTGGAAATGAACAGGCCGTAGTCGAAGGCTAACTTTGGCTCCGATGACCGATGACGCCCTTCGCGCCCTGCCCAAGGTGGAACTGCATTGCCACCTCGAGTTGACGGCCCGTCCCGCTTTGCTTCAGGAACTGTTGCAGGCCAAGGGTCGGTCCGTGAGCGAGGCGGAGTTTCGCCGGGACTTCCTCATCACAGCACCGGTGGGTGATCTGCCCACCCTGCTCAACATCTTCTTAGGGCACCGGGACTTGTTGAACTCGGCGGAAGTCGTGGAGCGCATGACCTATGAGTGCTGCGAGGACATGTTCCACAATGGAGTGCGCCTGCTGGAGTTGCGGTATGCCCCAAGCTTCCTCTGCGATGCGCATGCTGGGTTAAAGCCCGATGCCATGCACGCCGCCATTCTTCGGGGCATCGAGCGTGCCGAGGTTGACTTCCCAATGGCCGTGGGGCTCATCTGCTTGTTGCAGCGCATCAAGACCGTGGAGGAAAACCAGTATTGGCTCGACTTCGCCATCGAGAAGAAGGCCGACATCTTGGCCATGGACCTCGCCGACAATGAACTCGCGGTCGGGCCTGCTCCATTTGTGCCGCTGTTCGATAAGGCCAAATCGGAGGGGTTTGCCGTGACCATCCATGCAGGCGAAGCCGCTGGGCCTCAAGCCGCACAGAACATTCGGGATTCCATCGAAATGCTCCACGCCGATCGCATCGGCCATGGGGTGCGCATCCTAGAAGATTCGGAAGTGCTCGACTTCGTGCGGGAGCGTGGGACCGTTTTGGAGCTGTGCCCGACGTCGAATTGGCTCAGTGGGGTGTGTCCCACAAAAGAGGCCCACCCATTTCGCCGCATCATGGAAGCCGGGGTGCGTACCACGGTCAACACCGATGATCCAGGCATCATGCACATTGAGCTCATGGATGAATACCGGCTTCTTCGAGACGGCATGGGGTTCACGGCGTCGGAATTCGCCCAGATCAACGACTGGGCGCGAGAGGCGTGCTTCATTCCAGAAGCCCGGAAAGCAAAGGTCTGGCCCTGATTAGCGCGGAAACAAGTCTGGCCTGCGCCACCGAAGGAGGGGCTTCCATCCGCCCCGGATGCGGACCAAGCGCACTTTCGGGATGGTCTCCGCTCCGAATTCTGCGTAAAAGCGGTCCACGCCCGGATCCTGACTGCCCCCGAAATCGAACGTTGTGCTTCCTGATTGGGCTGCATGGCGCATGGCCGTTCCGATGAGCAGAACGGAGGCCCGGCTGCTCTTGCCGGCTTTGTCGCTGCGGAACTGCCCGCCAAATCCATAGATGCAGCGGTCGTCGCCAGCCCCGTGAAACACGCCTCCGGCAACGGGCTCGCCGAGTTCATCTTGAATCAGCCATGCGTGGGTGTCGGTCTCCTTCAACAGTTCGGTGAGCAGCTGGTGAAGGGCACCTGCATCGCTGGCAATGCCTTTTCGCACCCTCGACGCTTGGTGCAAGGCGACGAGCAAGTCGACATCATCGGTCGTCACTGCGTTCATGCCCTCCCGCTCAGCGCGGCGCCACTGTTTGCGGCGGTGATGGGGCCAGGCGTCGACGGGGTCCTCGTCTACATTCAAGGTCAGTTGCCGCGTGTGCAACCTCAGGGCCCAAGCGGCATCCTCAGGTTGCAATGGGGAAGGCACCCCGGGTGGAAGGTCCAATACGGTCAGCGGCGCTTCGGTCTCGAGAAGATGCTGGCGGACGGCCTTGGGGTCTGGGTCCGGACCGATGTCTTGCGCCCAAGGGGGCGTGGTCCAAGCTTGGAGTCCGAGCTTCAAGCGTTGGGGCGTCCTTCTGCCCGCCGCGTCGCGCACGCCTGTCGGAAAAGCCACGTCCCAAGCCCGGTTCATGGCACAAAGATGGGGTGTCCGACCTTCGTGGCATGCCCGTCGTCCAAGATGCCCTCGAGTTGGAACCCGGCCAGTATGCCGTCCTGTTCATTTCCGAGCGGCCGTTGGATCCGCCGGGGTATGCGGCGGCCATGGAAGCGGTGATGTTGCTGGCGGAGAAGATGGACGGATATCTCGGCTTCGAGAGCCTTCGGGACGGCCAGGACGGCATCTTCGTGAGCTATTGGCGGGACCGCAGTGCCGTGGACGCTTGGGCCCGACATGCCCGTCATCGCGAAGCCAAGATGCAAGGCGTGGCCCTATGGTATGACGCCTTTCGTTCGGTGACCTGCCGGATCGAGGACGTGCGCCACTTTCGCCGAACAGCTCAGGTCAATCCACAATGAGGGTCACCTCCCCTACTTCGCGCAAGTCCTCGTCGAGGCAACTGTGGTCCGCATCCAGCACGAAGTAGTAGGTTCCCGGAGCGGCAGTGCGGCCATTGACGCGGCCATCCCATCCGGCGCCCACGCCCTCGGAGTCATGGACCAAGACGCCCCAGCGATCATAAATGCGGAGGGCGAAGCGGCTGAATGAGGACGTTCCCTCCAGCTGCGTGCTGCCATCGCTCCTGCGCACCCCGACCCTGAACCGGTCGTTCTTGCCGTCCGCATTGGGCGTCAAAACATTCGGAATCACGAGTTCCACCTCGGACACCAGTTCGGGGACCAACACTTCGAACTCGGCCGACTGGACCGTTCCACAGGTGTCGTTTTCGATGGTCAAGGTCACTGGGTAGCTTCCGGGCGCACCGAAGTCAAAGTTGACGGTGTCGCCATTGGCCTGTCCCTCCGGGCCGAAATCCCAATGAACGCCATCGGCTCCTGCCCCGTAAAAAAGGAATTCCACGTCGGTTTCCAACGAGCAGGCCAAAGGTTCGATGGTCCCAAATGCCATGACCAATGGATCCTGTGGCAGAACGAGCACCTCTTGAGTCAAGGTGTCCGCACAGGCGGCGCCTGGTTGAACGATAAGCTGCGCTGTGTAGGTGCCGAAATCGCCATAGCTCCAGACGGGGTCAGCCTGTTGGCTTTCCACTGCGAGCCCCGTCCAATCCTGATTGAGATCAAACGTCCAGGCAAATTGATCCGCTCCTGATGACTGGTTGGTGAAGGCGACGTTCAAGTCGTTGCAGGGCGGCTCGGCCATTTCAAAGGCGGCCAAAGGCAACTCAGGATACGCCCCCTCCTGACCGTTTTCGAAAACACATCCAAAGGCGTTGGTCAGCACGGTTCCGACGGTGTGGTTGCCAGGGGGAATGCTCAATGGGTCGGGACTGAGGCCCTCGGACGCGGGGACTCCGTCGATGGTCCACACCACATTGCCGCTTCCGGGGTCGTCGCCCTCAAACGTCACTGGTTGGCTCCAGCCCTCCGCAAGACAAGTGATCTCGCCCAGGCTGAAGGCAGGCGAGTAAGGCGGTGAAACCGTCACGTTCTGGGTCAGACTGTCGGTGCAGCCTCCCAAATCATAAATGAGGGAAACAGGGTACACCCCCTCTTGCGGGAAACTGTACTCAGGTGAGGCGAGTTGGCTCGTATCCGCTGCATTGTCAGTACCGAAGTCCCAGAAAAATTCGCCTTCATCGGCGTCCACTCCGAAACCGACATCCAGGCCACTGCATGGCTCGGGCCAGAACACATCAGGCAATACGATTTCACAGGGAACGACGTCGATGGTGAAATCCCGGATGATGCGGCCGAGCGGCACCCAATTCCCGTTGTCATCCTGGCGGAATTCCGTCACGTAGATGCCGATGACGTATTTGCCCACTGCGGTGGGGCTTGCGATTAGGGTGCCATTTAAGGCGTCGATTGATATGGCATCTGCGTCTCCCCCACCAAGCGGGATTTGCGGACCATACCCAGCTTCCCATGTCACATTCGTGAACGGCGGTGGAGTGGGCGGATTGGGGGTCGGTGCGGAAAAGCTGCCTCCGATGAACACGTCGCCGATGCTGTAGAACAAGCTGTCTCCGTCCGGGTCGGTGGCGAGGTTGGGCAATTCAAACGGCTGGCCTTGGCAGACGTAAGCCTGTGGGAGCTCGTCGAACCTCGGGCAGGAGTTCGACTCGGTGTCCAGGCCCTCGTCTGAAAGGACCGGGGGGACCTCAGCATACATCGTGAACCCGGTATTGATGGGGTCGAGTAGGTTGATGACTTGGGGGTTCCGACAGCACCGCTGATAGACAATGGTGTAGGCTTGATCGCTGGCAGGGAGACTAACGGTTGAGATGTACTCGGCGCGTTCGATGCACACGCCAAGAGGGAGCACAGCGCAAGGATTGCCGCTTTGGAGGTCAATGTTGGTGACAGCATTGAAGTTCAGCTCCATGGTGCCGGTGACATAGAGGTCTTGCCCCTGATACACGCCGATCGCAGCGGAGAGATCGAAGCCCGTCCCATTGGTGTTGGTGGGCCCGCAGTCACGGTAAATGATGAGGTGTACTTCGTAGTTGTCGCCGCCAAGATGATTGTAGTACATCTCTCCCCCCACGAGGTGGGTCGCCCATGCCACGCACGTCCACAGGCAAGCCAATCCAGTCAGGAAGACCGTCTTCAGGCCGGGTGCAGTCTTATCTTGCCTTCTCTTCATGAGCATGTTCGACAAATTAGGCGTTCCCAAGGGGATACGGCCGAAGCTGGCACGGGTTTTCCTTTTGGTCTCTTTTGTGGCGGTGAGCCAGGGCGAGGTCTTTGCGCAGAGTGTCTCGAGCACGGTTGGGGTGCGCCTTGCAACCCGACAGTTCCTCACGCCGGACGGCGCGCCTTACCTAGAAGTCCAGGCCGAAATCATGGCGCAGGGGCTCCAGTGGTTGGTGTCCAATGACAGTCTGTATCGCGCTGCAGTGGAATGGACGGTGGTGGCCTATGACACGACAGGCGCAGTGGCGGGTTTCAGCAAGGCCACGGCAAGGACAGGAGCGCTGCCCTATCCAGGCGATTTCGTGGACATTGCCCGAATTCCATTGGACCCGGGCCCACACGTTCTCGAGCTCACGCTGTCTGACCTCGCGGTGCAGAGTGCAGCGCCCTTGCGGCATGAAATGGTGGTCGACATCGACACGCCCAATACGTTATATATCAGCGATTTATTTCTTGTTCAAGGTGTCGCGAACGCGGCGTCCGAACCGACGAGCTTGACCCGGTCCGGACGAGAAGTCCTCCCCTTGGTGGACCAGCGCATTTCAGCCGGTGTGGAGTTTGTCCCTTTCTACGGAGAAGCCTACGGAACGGACCGCCAATTTGGTCAGGACAGTGCTTTTTTGGTAGTCGCAGGATTTCAGGACCTCGAGGGCAAATGGGTCGCAGGCACCCGTCGCTTCTTCCGCAAGAAGGGAGCAGTCGTATTGCCCCTGCTCGAGTCCATACCCGTTCCTGAATCCGGGCTCTATGCCCTGACCGTGGAGTTGCAGACGCCAGATCAGGAAACCGTGTTGGCGCGTTCCCTGAGCGTGGAGGTTGTGGGGGTCGATGCCCAGAATTCAGCAGAAGCTGCCCGATCCCTCTCTCCATTCGTCCTGGTGCATGACAACCGCGAAAGCTTGTACGCCATGGTCGAATCCCTGATTCCCATCGCGGATGCGGGCGAGCGCCGGACCATTGAGTATTCTTTAAAGGGAGCGGATTTACGCACCTTGCAATCGTTCCTCGATCAGTTCTGGCTCTCCCGCTCTCCTGAAGCACCAGCGGAGGCTTGGCGCGAGTATCGGCGGGAAGTCGCCATTGCAGACACCGAGTATGGGAACTGTCCCAACCGCGATGGTCACGAGACAGACATGGGCTGGATTCTGCTGCGATATGGCCGCCCCAACACCATTGTCCAACGTCACAACGGCACCCAATACTACCCCTACGAGATCTGGCATTACCATAAGGCGGGCCAATTCAACAACCGGCGCTTCCTGTTCTACACGCCTCAGGTCGTTGGAGAATGCTTCGAGTTGCTCCACAGCGACCACCCGCAAGAGATTCGCAACGTAGACTGGCTGGATATCCTCAAGACCCGAGAGTTGGGCCACAGTGTCGCTCAGACTTCTGTAAACCAGCTCGGACGGCGAGACACCTACAGCCGAGAGGAGCCGGAAGACCTCTTCTTCAACCCCCGCTAATCCCATGGAGCCCCGCCCCCCTGAGTCCTGTCGTGTTGCAGTGGCCATTCTGAATTGGAATGGCTTGGGGCATTTGAAGCGGTTTCTGCCGTCCGTCCTGGCCCATACTGCGGCGCACGATGAAGTGGTGGTCATCGACAACGGCTCTTCGGATGAAAGCCTCAATTGGCTGCAAACTGAAGCGCCATCGGTCCGCTGCATCCGTCTCGAGGAGAACCTCGGATTTGCCGGAGGCTACAACCGGGGTTTGGACCGTCTCCGGGATGAACTGGAGTTCGAGTGGGCGGTCCTGCTCAACAGTGACGTCGAGGTAACGTCCAGATGGCTCGACTGCCTGGTCGGGGCTGCCGAAAAACACGGCTGGTCTGCAGCCCAACCCAAAATGCGGGCTGTGGAGAAGCGTGCCGAGTTCGAATATGCCGGTGCTGCCGGGGGTTACATGGACCGTCATGGTTTCATGTTCTGCGCGGGCCGGATGTTCGATGTCAACGAATTGGACCTCGGTCAGTACGATACGGATCGCCCCGTTTTCTGGGCGAGTGGCGCCAGCTTGTTGGTGCGTGGGGATGCCTGGTTTGAGGTAGGCGGACTCGATGAGGACTTCTTTGCCCACATGGAGGAAATCGATCTGTGCTGGCGGTTGAAGAACCGGGGCCACGTGGTCGGTGCGACCGGTCGTTGCCACGTCTACCACCTCGGTGGCGGCACCTTGCAACACGACAATCCGAGAAAGGCCTACTTGAACTTTCGCAACAATTTGTTCCTGCTGCTCAAGAATGACCACCGTCCCGGTATTCGGGGCCGCATCTTGTTTCGCCAAGTGCTCGATGGCCTGGCTGGCATCCGGTTCCTGACCGAGGGCAAGGCCAACTTTTGCGCAGCGGTCATCCGTGCCCACAGGGACTTCAGGAAGCAGCGTGCATACATGGCTTCTAAGCGCAAGGCGGAAATCGAAGCCTGTCGTGGGCGGTCGGTCCCTAAAGCTGCGCTTGCCGGTCGTTACGACGGGAGCGTGGTGTGGGCCTTCTTCGTCAAAGGGGCCAAACGCTGGTCTGACTTGGACACGGGTCACATTTCCTGAGCGTCTGCAGATTGGCGAGCGCCGCTCGCAAACGGGTCGTGCACCGGTCCGGAATGGAGAGGGTTCCTTCTTCTTTTTCGCGGAATGGTTCGACTTCCCCCATTGGCCCCGCTCCTGCTCGGCGTCCTGCTCATGGAATGGGCGGCTTTACGGGGCGTGCTCCCCATGATCTGCGGAGCGCCGATTCTCATGGCCCTTGTGGCTCTCAGCCTGTGTTCATCACGTCCCGTGCAGGCAGGGGCATTGTCATTGGCCATGGGCGCGGCACTGGCCCTGTCTCGGCCAGTCTCCCACAGCAGTGCGCCCACAGGATTGGTGCGGTTGGACGTGTCGTATCTCGCCCAGACCCGTCCTGGCACATTCCGTGCCGTGTGCCGGGATCAACGTGGTCGCCGTGTGCTCCTCCATTCCAAAGACAGTTTGGCGGTGGGGACCTGCGTACTCTCTTGGATCAGCCGATACCCCGTCTACAGCCCGGCACATCCCTGGGCTTTTGACGAGGCAGCGTTCTGGGCTGGCCGAGGGGTCCGGCTTCATGCCCTCGAAGAAGTGCGCTTTCTGGAGCATCGAACATGGAAGGCACGTTGGTCTGAGGTCCTGTCTGCTTTGCGCAGCCGCATTCGATGTCGGCTTCGATCCGGCGGGGGTACTGGAGATGGTGCAGCCTTAATGTTGGGCATGGCCACCGGCGACCGGACGGGGTTATCTGCTCAGGCCAAGGCCGCATTTTCAGGATTGGGGCTGGCGCACATCACGGCGGTCAGCGGGATGCATGTGGGCATGCTCGCCCTCTTGGTCACTTCGGTGTTCAGATGGCTGCCGGAGCCATGGCGGGCAACCATTAGTGTGGCTGCAACTTGGGGCTACGTGCTGTTGTCTGGCGCTCCATCCTCGTCGGTCAGGGCGGCGTGGATGGCCACGTTGGCTGGAGGAGCGTTGGTCATGGGTAGGAAAGGCGAAGGCCTTCCCATCCTGTCGGCCGTCGGTGTGCTGATGTGGGCTGCCGCCCCCCATTTGGTGCGGGATGTGGGTACTCAATTGAGTTTCTTGGCCACGGCCGGAATCCTGATCTGGCACGCCGGCCGTACGACTTATGACCATGCCGCCAGGGGGCAGAGGTACTGGCTCATGATGACCATCCCATGGGTGGCCACTTGCAGCACTGCGGGGGTGGCTTGGACGACGTTTGGGAAATTTCCGCCGGGTTTTCTTCCAGCCAACGTCATGGCCTCTGTCTTGGCTCCGGCATTCATGGGTTGTGCTGTGATGCTGCAGGTCGTCCCGCTTTCGTGGTCGAAATGGTTGGCGGAGTGGTCCAACATGGTGGCGGACTGCGTCGTAAATGGCGCCATCCATTGGGCGTCGGCCATGCCGGCCATTTCACTGCCCCGTTCGACAACTGCCCTGCAATGGGCAGGAGGCCTATTGTGCGCGTCCACCTGGGCTGCGCTTGCATGCCGACGGTTGTGGTGGCTGGCGGCATGTGGTACACTGCTCTGTGTCGCCGCGTTGCGCTGGCAAGCTGGGGTCGAGCGCGATCCTGAGGTGTTCATTCCCGCCAGAACCGGAGACCATGTGGTGCTGGCGCAGGGCCGGGTGAGCGTACTCCCAGAACAACCCGAGCGAAACCCGACTGTCCTGAAATGGAACACCCGCTCTTTGTTGGAGCGGGTGTCTTCCAAGCCACACATGCCATGGAAACACGTGGGCGGTGTGTTGGTGTGGACGCCGAATGCACTGGTGTTGCGCACGGAGACCGACACGGTACTTTGGGTCAGTTCATCTGGGTCACCTTTTCGATGACGTTGTCGACATAAGACTCCCAAGCGTCCATGCCCATGATGGGAAGGATGGCGTTGACCCGGTTGTTCTGCTTGCTGTAGATGGCTTCCACGTAGAACCCATCAATCTCAAAAATGCAGAGGATGTAGCGGTTCTCGACCATGCGTTGGGAGATGCAGTTCCCGTGATCCCACATGTAGTTCGTCTTCTCGTCGAGCGGGAGGCGGTTGAAGGTGCGGAGGTCCATGTTCTTTGTTCTGTTGTGAAAGCGTCGCCGAGGTGCGGTGACGGGATGGAATACGGGGGGGCGTCGTCGGGGGTTTCATTTTTGTCCAATCTTTGTTTCATGACCCCTGATGGTGCACTTGCAGATTGGCGATTGACGGATTGCCCGAGAGATGCCATGCAAGGGTGGCCTGCCTTCATCCCCACTGAAATCAAGGTGGAATACCTCTCTGCTCTCTTGCAGGTGGGGTTTGATGTGCTGGACGCGGGCAGCTTCGTTTCACCCAAGGCGATTCCGCAGATGGCCGACACGGCAGCCGTGTTCGATGCCCTGCCGGGCTCACCTACCCATATCTTGGCCATCGTGGCCAATCAGCGGGGTGCCGATGAAGCCTTGTCTCAGGGAAGGGCTGACCTGATTGGATTCCCTTTCTCCATTTCTGAAACCTTCCAGCAACGCAATGCCGGCTCTGGAATCGAAGAGGCTTGGAAGCGGCTGGAAGCCATTCAGAACCGGACGGTACAGTCGGGAAAGGAACTGGTGGTGTACCTCAGCATGGGCTTTGGAAACCCCTATGGAGATGCGTGGGCGCCTGAGCTGGTTGCGGAATGGAGTGAACGGCTTCACCGGGAATTGGGTGTCGGGCGTCTCGCCTTGAGCGACACGGTCGGAATGGCCACGGATGACGTGGTGACCTCTGTCTTCGAGAATGTGGTTGGAGCCCTCCCTCAATGCGAGGTGGGTGCACATCTTCATGGGCGTCCCGAACGGACGTTGCCGTTGATGCAGGCGGCTTGGAATGGGGGGTGTCGCGCCTTTGATGGCGCATTAGGAGGGCACGGCGGGTGTCCGATGGCCAAGGATGACTTGGTTGGAAACTTGGCGACGGAGGTGATGATGCACGCTCCGGAATCCTGGGGCGTGGCTCCGAGGATATGGAACGCGGAAGCGCTCCAGAAGGCGCAGTGGATTCGCGCCTCCATTTTTGGGGGAGCCTGATCTTCCCCAAATCGGCGAATCAGTTCAAGCAGTGCTCGAACAGGTCGAACCCGTAACGGTCCTTTTGCATTTCGATGCGTTCGAACTTCTTGATCGTGATGCGGATGCGAAAGCGCTTCATGGGGCAGATTTTGGCCCCGAATACGCTGGCGTGTCCGAATAGGTTACATCCGATGCCTCAGAGATGGGTGGTCAGCAGCGACATGCCCAGCCCCGACAACACGGTCAGGAACTTGCGCCCATTGAATTCATGGCCATCTGCGGTCTCGAACAGAATGGTGGTCGCGATGTGCAACAGGATGCCAACCACAAGGCCGTTGAGTGCGCCAAAGGTGGCAGGGTCTTGAGGAAGGTGTCCTGCCATGAAAATGCCGGCGAGGGGCGTCAGTGCAAAAACGAGAATCCAAGCCCAACGGCGCATGCG
>MDTG01099939.1_pt1 | contig 12047 bp, 7 predicted proteins | sample 811421 | NCBI WGS metagenome assembly MDTG01 (sample SAMN05326645, study PRJNA326480) | marine metagenome | isolation source: seawater | place: Pacific Ocean: South East | collected 2011 | reverse complement strand
GGTGTTCCAGCCGACCCGGCTGGCGGAACGGCCGCTGCTGCGCGGCGTGTATCTGACCAGCGGCACCCAGGAAGGCACGCCCTTCGACCGGCTGACCGGTGCCATGGCCCGGTCCTTCGGCCTGGATCGTGCCACCCAGCCGCCGATGACCGGCCGCGGCCGGGCGTTTTTCCTGGCCGATCTGCTGAACCGGGTGGTGTTTGCCGAAGCCGGCGTGGTGGCCACCGATCCCGCGGTGGCCCGGCGCCGGCGGCTGATCCGCCATGCCGGTTTTGCGACCGCCGCCGTGGTCGCCATTGCCTGCGTTGCCGCCTGGACGGTCTCGTACTTCGGCAACAGCCGGCTGATCGACGAGGCCGCGGCCGGCATCGAGGACTATCGCGGGGCGGTGACACCCTTTGCCGAAACGGCGGTGGCCGATGACGATCTGGCGGAGCTTTCGCCCGTTCTGGACCGGTTGCGCGACGTGCCGACCGGCGCGGCCGAGGCCGAGGCGGGGCTTGAGACCCCGATCGATCGCGGCTTCGGGCTGGACCAGGCGCCGACCCTGTCGCAGGGCACGGTGTCGGCCTATCACCGGGCGCTGAACCGGTTGTTCCTGCCGCGGCTGCTTGTGCGCCTGGAGAACCAGCTGCGCGCAGCCGCCTCGCCGTCGGATGTGTCTTACACCGCGCTCAAGGTCTATCTGATGCTGGGCGCGCAGGGGCCGATCGAACCCGAGGTGATCGGCGCCTGGATGGCGCTGGACTGGCAGAACCGCTGGCCGGGCGAAGAGAATGCGCCACTGCGTGCAGCACTTCAGGACCATCTGGCGGCGCTGTTGGACCGGCCGATCGCCTCGGTGCCGCTGGATGGTGCGCTGGTCGAACAGGTGCGCACGCTTCTGGCCTCTCAGCCTCTGGCCGAACGGGTCTATGCCCGGCTGGTCGAAAGCCCGGCCGCAACCGCCCTGCCGGCCTGGACGCCGGTCGACCATGCCGGGCCGCAGGCGGCGCGGGTGCTGGTCCGCCGCTCGGGCAAGCGGCTGTCGGAAGGCATTCCCGGTATCTATACCTATGACGGCTTCCACAACACCTTTCTGCCGGCGCTGGAAGCGGAGGTGCGCGCCACCGCCGACGAGGGCTGGGTGCTGAGCGAGAAGACCCGCGCGCTGACCGATGAAGAGGTGGCGAAGCTTGCCCGCGACACGCTGCAGCTCTATTACGACGACTATGTCGGGATCTGGAACGGGCTGATCGCCGATATCGATCTGGCGACCTTTCAGAGCGACACCCATGCGGTGGAAAGCCTGAACGTGCTGTCCTCGCCGCGATCGCCGATGGTGACGCTGCTGAAGGCGGTGGCCGACGAAACCCGGCTGGCGACCCCGCGCGGCGATGCCGGTGCCGGGGAGGCCGATGGGCAGGGTCGGCCCTCGGGCAGCGAGCGCGCGGGCGATGCCGTGGGGCTTGAAGCCGAGAGCCGGATGCAGCGCCAGTTCGGCTTCAGCGGCCGGATCGCCAGCCTGCTGCTGCGCGATGCCGCATCGGATGCGCTGGCGGGTGGCCGCGGCGGCGGGGCGCAGGAACTCCCCGGCGCCTATGTCGAAGAGCGGTTCAAGGAGCTGGACGGCTTCGTGACCGCCGGCCCCGGCGGACAGGCGCCGGTGGATGCGATCGTCGACGATCTGGGCCAGCTTTACCGGGCGATGAGCCGCGGCCGCATGGCTGTGGACGGCCCCGGCGGCGGGGCTGCGGCCGAGGCGGAGCTGGCCGGGCTGGCGCAGCAGCTGTCGCTGGATGCGGGGCGCGCGCCGGATGTCATGCGCGGCTGGGCCGAGACCATCGCCGAGCGCGCCTCGACCCGCACCATCGGCGATACCAGGGCGCGGCTGAACGAGGCCTGGGCGCTGGACGGCCGCGATCTGTGCCGCACGGCGCTCGCCGGCCGCTACCCCTTCGATCGCGGCAGCCGGCAGGATGTGAAGCTGGATGATTTCGCGCGGATCTTTGCCGGCGGCGGCATTCTGGACGGCTTTTTCCGCAAGGAGCTGGCGCCCTATGTGGAGACCGGCGGCCGGCGCTGGAGCTGGCGGAAGATCAACAATGCCGATCTGGGCATCCCCAATGCCGTGCTGGCCGATTTCCGCGAGGCGGCGCGGATCCGCGATGCCTTCTTCCCCGGCGGCGGCACCGTGCCCGATATCGGCTTCGACCTGGTGCCGGTGTCGCTGACGCCATCCGCCGCCCGGGTGGTGGTGGAGGTGAACGGCCAGACCGCCGCCTATGATCACGGGCCGGTGCGGCCGATCCCGCTGCGCTGGCCGGGCAACGGGCCGCAGCAGGTGCGCGTCACCTTCATCGGCACGGACGGCACCCCGGCGGGCGGCACCAGCCTGACCGGTCCCTGGGCGCTGTTCCGGCTGATCGACCGGTCGGAGGTGCGCCAGATCGCCAGCGACCGTTTCGAGGTGACCTTCAGGGCCGGGCAGAATGCCGCGCGCTTCGAGGTGCGCGCCGGATCGGTGCTCAACCCCTTCTCTCTCGACGATCTGAGGTCGTTCTCATGTCCGCGGCGCTTCTGAGATCCGCCACGCCGCCGGGCGTGTGCGGCAAGCTGCCCTGGCTGGGCGATTTCGTCCGCCGCCGGCTGGATGACGGCTTCGTCGAACCCTGGGACGGCTGGGTGCGCGCGGGGCTTGCCCGGGTGCGCGACGACCTGCCCGATGCCTGGCTGGCGCTTTACCTCCAGGCCCCCGTCTGGCGCTTCGTGCTGCCGCCGGGGATCTGCGGCCGGCAGGCGGCAGCAGGGGTGCTGATGGCCAGCGTCGATCGGGTGGGGCGGTATTATCCGCTGACCATCGCCGCCCGGCTGGACGAGATGCCGCCGCCGCCGGGGCTGGCCTCGGCCGCGGCCGACTGGTTCGCGCGGGTGGAGGATCTGGCGCTGGCGGCGCTGGACCCCGATGTCGACCCCGACCGCTGGGAACGGGCGCTGCTGGAGCTGGAGGGGCCGATCATCGCCGACCACTACGCCCGGGGTGCCGGGCAGAGCCTGGATGGCGGGGTGGTGGCGGTGCGCCTGGACCGGCCGGGCGATCTGGGCCCGGCCTTCGCGGCCCTGGCCCATCGCGCCGAGCCGCCGGGCACCGCCGGCCCCGTGCAGTTCTGGACCCTGCCGCGGCGCGGCGAGGCTGGCCCTTTGCCCGGCCGCTTCGTCTTCGCGCCCGACCTGCCCGAGCCGCGGCTCTGGCACGAGATCCTGAGGGGAGGCGCGCCATGAGGGCGGCGATGATGCTGCGATCGGCCGGCATGACCGATGCCGGCCGGGTGCGGCGCCATAACGAGGATGCCTTTCTGGACCGGCGCGATATCGGGCTTTGGGCGGTGGCCGACGGCATGGGCGGCCATGCCCGCGGCGACCGGGCGAGCGGCATGATCATGGAACGTCTGGACGCCATCCCCGTGCCGGCATCGGGCGCCGAGCTTCTGGGCGATGTGCGCCGGGCGCTGGCAGAGGTGCATGGCGAACTCAGGGCCGAGGGCCGGGCGCTGGGCGATCGCGAGATGATCGGCAGCACGGTCGTGGTGCTTATGATCCATGGCGGCCGCTTCGTCTGCCTCTGGGCGGGGGACAGCCGGCTTTACCTGCTGCGCGACCGCCAGCTCTGGCAGATCACCCGCGATCATTCCCATGTCCAGGAGCTGATCGACCGCGGCGTGATCACCGAAGATCAGGCCCGCGACCACCCGGCCGCCAACATCATCACCCGCGCGGTCGGCGCCTTCGGCGATCTGGCGCTGGAGATGGAGGCGGCGGCGGTGCTGCCCGGCGACCGTTTCCTGCTGTGCACCGACGGCATCGCGCGCTGCGTGGGCGATGGCGAGATCGCCGATGTCATCGCCAATTTCCCCGCACCCCGCGCGGTGCAGACCCTGAAGACATTGGCGCTGTCGCGCAACGCCCCCGACAACATCGCCGCCGTGGCGCTTGCCTGCGACGCGATCGAGGACGTGACCCTGACGCCCTGGAGCCGTCCCCATGGTTGAGAACGACGATCGCACGATTCTGGCCGGGGCCCTGCCGCATGCGGCAGCCGGTACCCCTGATGATGCGGCCCTCGTGGTGCCGCAGCTGCCCGACCCGGTGGGCCGGGTGCTGCTGAACACCTGGCGAGTGACCGGGGTGATCGCCCGCGGCGGCATGGGCGAGATTCTGCGCGCCACCCATGTCGACCAGGGCACGGAACACGCGATCAAGGTGATCCTGCCCGAGCTGATGGGCAATGAGGGCGTGGTGACCCTGTTTCTGCGTGAGGCCGAGGCGCTGCGCCGCATCCGCCATGATGCGGTGGTCGGCTATGACGGACTGTTCCGCGACGAGACCGGCCGGCTGCATCTGGTGATGGAATTCGTCGACGGGCCGTCGCTGGCCGACCGGATCCGCCAGAAACCGCTGACGCCCGACGAGGTGCGGCGACTGCGCGACCGGCTGGCCGCCGGGCTTGCCGTGGCGCATGAGGCGGGGATCTGCCACCGGGATCTGGCGCCCGACAATGTGCTGCTGGCCGGCGGCGATCTGGACCGGGCCAAGATCATCGATTTCGGCATCGCCAAGCTGGCCCGCGCCGATCATCGCACGATTTTCGGCGATGCTTTCGCCGGCAAGCTCGCCTGGGCCTCTCCTGAACAGGCGGGGCTGTTCGGGGGCGCGGTCGACGAGCGCACCGACATCTACAGCCTGGGGCTGGTGCTGGCGGCATCGGCGGCCGGGCGGCCGCTCGACATGGGCCGCACCCTGCATGCCGCGGTGGAGGCACGGCGCCGGGTGCCGGATCTGTCGGCCCTGCCGGAGGAACTGCGCGGCGATGTCGCCCGGCTGCTCGCCCCCGACCCGCTGGACCGGCCGCATGCGATGCGGGCGCTGATCGGCGGGGATGCCGCGGCCTTGCCGCCGGAACCCGTGCGGCGCGAGGGCTGGAGCCTTCGGACGCTGGCGGCGGTGGGGGCGGCCGCCATCGGGCTGGTGCTGGCGATCGGCTTCGGCTTCAGCCACCGGATGCAGGCCTCCGACGGGGCGGTGAGCGTGGTCATGCCCCGGATGGATGAAACGCCGATGGAGGCGGCGCCCGGCTGGACGGTGGCCGATCTGCCGCGAATCGCGAAGCTGCCGGCGGCGGAGATGTACGAGGCCGGCCGGTCCTTCTATGACCGCGGCGATCTGGATACCGCGCTGGTGGTGTGGGAACGCGCGGCGGCCGAGGGCAGCGCCCCGGCGGCGCGGGCGATCGGCCGGTTCTATGATCCGCGCCTGGCGCCGGGCGAGCCCTCACCCTTCAAATCGCCCGATGTCGAGCGGGCGCGGGCGTTTTATGCCAAGGCGGCCAGGCTGGGCGATGGCGAGGCGCAGAGCCTGTTCGATGCCTTGGACGCAACGGCGGGTAGCGGAGGCCAGGGGGGATGTTGAAGACGCTGACCATTGCCACGGCCCTGGCGTTGCTGCCTGTCATTGGCCTGGCGCAATCCGCGCCCGAGCGGCGGCCCCTGCTGATGGCGGGGAAATCGACCCTGGAACAGCGGGTGCTGACCCGGCCGGGGGCCGTGCCGGTGGCGCGGCCCGGCGACGCCGCGCCCGAAGGGGTGGCCGCGATTCCGCCGCTCAGCCTGCTCTTCGTCTATGGGCGCGAGACGGCGGGCGGCGAGGACTGGGTGGAGGTCGGCCGCGGCGGCCGCTCGGCGCCGGTCGGCTGGGTGCCGGCCGGAACGGTGATCGACTGGAAGCAGAACCTGGTGGTGGCCTTCACCGACCGGGTCAACCGCAACCGTGCGTTGTTCTTTAAGGATGGGGAAGATCTGCGTCGGATCGTGGAGGAAGAGGATGCCGGCGCCTTCGCCCGCGACACCCTGACCGCGATCCAGACCGGCACGCTCGCCCCCGACGCGCCGGTGATCGCGGCCGAACCACCCGCCCATGTCGACATCTCGCGGCAGTTCTATCTGCTGCCGATCCTGGACTGGCAGGAGGTCTGGTTCCCCGACGGCTTCCAGGCGCTGGCGCTGAATGTGGCGGCGACCTCGGAGGGGGCGGAGGCGCCCGAGACGGCGCCTGAAGCGGCACCAGAGCCCGATGCCGTCGCGGAAGGCTACCGCACCGGGGTGGTGTTCGTGGTCGATACCAGCATCTCGTTCGACCGCTATATCCGGGCGGCCGAACGGGTGATGACCGGGGTGCGCGACCGGCTGGTCAAGGAATTCGGGCCCGCCGCGCCGCGCTTCGGCCTGGTCGGCTTCCGCGACGTGATGGAAGACGGCAGCCCCGACGGCTATGTCTCGAAGGTCTTCGCCGAACCGGTGGCGGACCCGGAGCAGGCGGATTTCCTGACCGCACTCGGCCGGCTGGAAGCGTCGCAGGTCTCCAACCGCGATTTCCGCGAGGATGCCTATGCGGGCCTGCGCACCGCGATCGAGGGCGTGAACTGGGGCGATGCCGAAGGCCGCTTCGTGGTGCTGATCACCGATGCGAGCCCGCGGACCGGGGCCCAAGACGGCGGCGCCTCGGGGCTCGGCACCGAACAGCTGCGCCTGCTGGCGCGCGCCAACCGCACCGCGATCGCCGCCGTGCATCTGGAAACCCCGGCCGGGGCGGAAGATCACGCCCGCGCCGCGGCCGCCTATCGCGACCTGACCGACTATCCCAATATCGGGTCGCTGTATTTCCCGGTGGCGGGGGGCGATGTCGCGGCCTATGAGGCGGTGGTCGACCGGCTGGCGACCACCATCGCCCAGGGCATGCGGCCGGATCTGGCGCCTGCGGAAACGACGCCCGCGCCGGCGCCCGTGGCCGAGGCGCTGGAACGCACCGGGCTGGTCGGCAAGGCGATGCGGCTGGCCTGGGCCGGCGCGCAGCAGGGCAGCCGGCCGCCGGAGCTGTTCCAGGCCTGGGTGGCCGATCGCGACCTCGCCAACCCGGCCTCCAAGGCGCTGGATGTGCGGGTGCTGATCACCCGCAACCAGTTGAGCGACCTGCAGGCGACGCTTCGGGCGATCCTGGATGCCGGCGAGGCGACGCGGATCGCGCCCGGCGATTTCTTCGGCGCCCTGCAGGGGGCCGCCGCCGCGATGAGCCGCCGGCCCGACCGGGTGGCGGGGGCAGAGGCGCGGCGCCTGGCCGATACCGGGCTGATCGGAGAATATCTCGAAGGCCTGCCCTATCGCTCGCGGGTGCTGGAGCTGACCGAGGATGACTGGCTGGCCTGGAGCTTCGGCCAGCAGCGCGAATTCCTCGACGACCTGGCGGCCAAGATCCGGCTCTACCGGGCCATCCACGACGACGCCGACCTCTGGATCGCACTCGACGACGACCGCGCGGGCGGCGAGGCGGTCTACCCGATCGCGCTGGATGCCCTGCCGTAAGGGTCGATCATGCGGGCACAAAAAAACAGCGTCATCCCGGCCGGATCCCGCCGTGTCGGCGTTCTTCGCAGGGCGACCAAGGTGGATCCCCGCCTTCGCGGGGATGACGGTGGAGGGGGGTGTGGCGCCGAGCGGGTGGGGGTGGTGTCGGACATGGGCGACGGGTTCCGCGGGAACGGTCGGCGTTGTCCGCCGGCCCGCCATGGCCGGCACCGTCGATCGTGGTCGCGCCGTCTGACCGCTATCGCCACAGTCCGGCACCGTTGTCGACCGTGTCCGCACCGCCCGACCACCGCCGCCGCTGTCGGGCACCGCTGTCGATCGTGCCCGCGCCGTCTGACCACCACCGCCCCTGTCCGGCACCGTCGTCGACCATGCCCGCACAAAAGAAGTACCGTCATCCCCGCGAAGGCGGGGATCCAGGTAGGCCTCCACAGGAATGACCGATGACCGTTCGCCTCCGCAGCCCTGTCAGCCTTCCGACGCTCCCGTCCTCCCGGCCGGTGCCCGGTTTTTCGCCGTCCTCCGCAGGGCGACAAACCTGGATCCCCGCCTTCGCGGGGATGACGGTGGAGGGGGTGGGGCGCAGGCGGGCAGGGGGGCGCCGGACATGACCGCTGGATTTTGCGGGAACGCCGACGCTACCCGCCACCCCGACACTGTCGGCACCACCGCCGATCGGGCCTGCCTGCGTGCCGAAGCTGCCGTGACCGGCCCGATCTACGACATCCGCGACCTGCATCTGGCGCGGCCGGGCTATGAGCTGGAGGTGCCGGAGCTGCGGCTGGAACGCGGGCAGGTGCTGCTGCTGGCGGGCGAGAGCGGGGCGGGCAAGAGCACGCTGCTCAACCTGCTGGCCGGTTGTCTGGCGCCCGACCGGGCGGCAGTGATGCGGTTCGCGGCGGTGGATCTGGCGGATCTCTGGGCGCGGCGGCAGGGCGATGCGCTGGCGCGGCTGCGGGCCCGGGCGATCGGCTATGTGCTCCAGACCGGCGGGCTGCTGCCCTATCTGACGGTGCGGGCCAATATCGCCCTGCCGGCCGAACTGGCGGGGCGCCTGGATGCCGATCATCTGGCGGCGCTGGCCGGGCGGCTGGGGATCAGCCATCGGCTGGACGTGAAGCCGGCGGCGCTGTCGGTGGGGGAACGCCAGCGGGTGGCGATCGCCCGCGCGCTGGCCCATCGCCCGGCGGTGCTGCTGGCCGACGAGCCGACCGCGGCGCTGGACCCGCCCAATGCCGACCGGGTTTTCGCCCTGCTGCTGGATCTGGTGGACCGCACCGGCGCCACCGCGATCATCGCCAGCCATGACTGGCAGCGGCTGGCGGCGACCGGGCGTGCGATGATCCGCCACGAGATCGGAACCGAGGGGCCGGTGGTGCGGGCGCGGTTCTGGACGGAGGCCGCGTGATGCGCCTGCGCCCCCCTCTACCCTTGCGTCTGGCCGTTCAGGATATGGTTGCCGACCGGCGGCTGTCGCTCTGCCAGATTCTGGCGCTGGCGGCGGTGCTGGCGCCGCTGCTGGTGCTGTTCGGCCTGCGCGAAGGCGTGATCGGCACCATGGCCGACCGGCTGGTGCGCGACCCCGCCAACCGGCTGATCGTGCCGGTGGCGAGCGGCGGTTTCGGCGCGGACGACATCGCGGCCCTGGCCGCCGACCCGCGCACGGCCTTCGTGACCCCCGAAACCCGGGCGATCGCCGCGGGGCTGGCCCGGCTGCGCAACCGCCAGGCACGTACCTCCATTTCGGGCCTCGCGATCCAGCCGACCGGGCAGGGGGATCCGATGCTGGGCAGTCTGCCGGCGCCCGAGGCGCCCGACCGGATCGTGTTGAGCCGGGCGGCGGCAGAGGCGTTGCAGGCGGGGCCGGGCACGGCGCTGATCGCCGAGGTCAGCCGCCAGCGCGGCGGGCGGTTCGACCTGGCGCGGCTGCCGGTGACGGTCACCGGCATCACCGACGGGCCGGTGCGGCCCGAAACCGCCGCCCTGGTGCATCTGGACCTGCTGACCGCGACCGAGGATTTCCGCGAGGGGCTGGCGGTGCCGGCGCTGGGCTGGCGCGGAGACCCGCCGCCCGACCGGCCGCGGCGCTATGCCCGCTTCCGGCTTTATGCGTCGAGCATCTACGAGGTCGAGGGGCTGGCGGCCGATACCGCCCGGCGGCTTGGGGTGGAGCTGCGCACCAATGGTGCCGAGATCCGGCGGATGCAGGCGCTGGACCGCAATCTGGGCCGGGTGTTCTGGATGGTGGCGGGGCTGGCCGGGATCGGCTGCCTGGTGGCGCTGGCCGCCAATCTGCGGGCGCAGGTGGAGCGCAAGCGCCGCGATCTGGCGGTGCTGCGGCTGATCGGCTTTCCGGCCCGCGCCCTGGTGGTGGTGCCGCTGACCCAGGCGGCGGCCTTTGCCGCGGGTGCGCTGGCGCTGGCGGGGCTCGCCTATCTGGGGCTTGCCGCGGCACTCGACCGGGCCTTTGCCGGCGATCTGGCGCCGGGGGAGCGGATCGCGCGGCTGAGTGCGGAAGATTTCGGGATCTGGGCGGCGGTGACGCTGGCGGCCGCCCTGCTCGCCGCCGGCTGGGCGGGGGTGCGGGCGGCCGGGATCGCCCCGGCGGAGGGGTTGCGGGATGGGTGAACGGTGGTGGCTGGCCGCAATCGTCCTGGTGCTGACGGCAGGACAGGTTGATGCGGCGGAGCCGTGGCCCGAAAAGATGTTCAACCCGGCGCCGGCCGCGGGCGATGTGGTGCTGCCCATGCCCTGCGGCGGATCGATGGTGTTCCGGCGCGTGGCCCACCCGGCCGACGGGCCGCTGGACGATGTGCTGGTCGAGGCGGGCGATGCCGGGGCGGCGCTGTCGCCGATCGACGGCCGGCGGATCGAGGCGGTGGCCGGCGGCTTCACCGATCCCGCCCGGCCGGGCGAGCGCTATTACCTGCTGGCCAAATACGAACTGACCGAGGCGCAGCGCCGCGCGCTTCTGGGCGACTGCGCCAAACCCACCATCCGCACCCGCCTGCCGGCGGTGGAGATGAGCTGGTTCGACGCGGTCGATCTGGGCCGGCGCTATACCGAATGGCTGATGGCCGAGGCGCCCGACGCCCTGCCCGGCCGGGCGGGCATGACCGGTTTCGTGCGCCTGCCGACCGAGGCGGAATGGGAATATGCCGCCCGCGGCGGGGCGGCGGTTGCGACCGAAACCTTCCTGGCCCGCCACGCACCGATGCCGGACGGGCCGCCCTCGGATTATGCCTGGCACCAGGGCAGCCGGTCGGCCGGCGGCAAGCTGCATCCGGTGGGGCTGCTGAAACCCGATCCGCTGGGGCTGCACGACATGCTGGGCAATGCCGCGGAACTGACGCAGGAACCGTTTCGCCTGAACCGCCGCGGCCGGCCGCATGGCCAGGCCGGCGGGCTGGCGGTGCGCGGCGGCGACATCACCACCCCGGCCGACCGGCTGGGCTCGGCCGACCGCCGCGAGCTGCCGCCCTTCGATGCCCGGACCGGCCGGCCCGCCATCGGCCGCACCATCGGCGCGCGTTTCGCGATCGGCCTGCCGGCCGTCACCTCGCAGGAACGGCTGGGCGAGATTTCGGCCGCCTGGGAGCGGATGTCCGAGGCCAATGCCATGCTGGCCCGGATCCGCGGCGAAGACGGCGGCGGCGGCGACCCGGTCGCCCGGCTGGAAACCCTGGCGGTGGGCCTGCCCGACGAGGCGGCGCGCGCGGAGCTGGCCGGGCTCGGTCGCGAGATCCGCGAGGTGCTGGCCGAAAGCAATGCCGCCCGCGACCGGGCATTGCGCGCGGTGATGAATGCGGGCGCGCTGTCGGGCTATCGGGTGCGGGGCGATGCGCTCCGGCTGGCGGCGGTGGCCCGGGCGGTGGACGAGGTGGCGCGGCCGACGCTCGAAAAAATGCGCAAACAGGCGGGGTCGGGCAGCCGTGCCAAGGCGATGCTGGCCGAGGCGGAAGCGGCGGTGGCCGAGATGGAGGCCCGCCGCGCCGGCCTCGCCACCGCACTCGCCCGATCGACCGAAGCCTATGTCGAGGCGGTGGTGCGCCTGGCCCGCGACTACCCCTCGGCCGTGGTCGCCCGCCAGGCGGCGCCCGTGCGCGCAGGCCTGGTCGCCCGCGGCGCCACGGATATGGCGGAGCTGCTGGACGTCTTCCTGCACCATGTCGCCGATTTCGGCGGCGCCGGCGCCCCGGACGGCACCGCCTGGACGACGGATCTGACCCGCACCAGCGGGGCGGCGGCGGCGGAAGAGGCGGGGGTGGCGGAGTGATGGCCGGGGCGCGCCGCGCCGGCACCGTCCGACATCGCCGTCGACTGCTCCCGCACCGTCCAGCCGCCAGCGCCGTTGTTCGGCACCACCGTCGGCCATGCCCGTACAGTCCAACCGCCACCGCCGCTGTCCGACACCAGCGTCGACCGTCTCTGCACAAACTAAACACCGTCATCCCCGCGAAGGCGGGGATCCAGGTAGGCTTCTACAGGAATGATCGATGACCGTTTGCGACCATGGCCCTTTCGACGCCTCCGTCTTCGCGGCCGGTGGCCGGTCTGTCGGCGTTCTCCACGGGGCGGCAAACCTGGATCCCCGCCTGTTGGACGAAGCCGTGCATAATGAAAGCGGGCCCGGGGGGTGGCCACCCCCCGGGC
>MDTG01338208.1_pt1 | contig 12048 bp, 4 predicted proteins | sample 811421 | NCBI WGS metagenome assembly MDTG01 (sample SAMN05326645, study PRJNA326480) | marine metagenome | isolation source: seawater | place: Pacific Ocean: South East | collected 2011 | reverse complement strand
TTCTAAATGTAGTTGTACCAGCCATACCTCTACCTTCTACTAAGTTCTTTAACTCAGGGTCAAAGACTGTAGCGTATGTAGGGGTAGCTAAGTACTTAATGTTTTCTGATAAATAATCTAATGAATACTTACCAGTTAAATATTTTGTAAATAAAAACTGTTGTACATCATCAGGTATATCTACCATGCCTGATGTTCTAAGTAATGAAGCTAATGTAATTGTAGATTCTTGTACTAGGTTTTGATATGCAACAGAGTCTTCTCCTAAGTTAATAGCTTTGAGATAGTCTTTCTCTCTGCTTGTCATGTTTGCATATATGTTAGATGAGGCTAAGTATTCATCTTCAGATATAGGTTTGTTAGGTTCAAACAACTGTTGAACGAATAAACTAAGTAAAGCATATTGACCTTCGTTAGGACCTGATGTTTCTTTTTCTAACAGATATGGTCTAACCTGCGCTACTTTCTTTATTCTATCTACATAGGTATCTAAAGGACTTCTACCTACTTCTATTTCTAAATGGTCACCTGAATCAAAAGATAAAGTAAGTAAATCTGTTACAGCATCACCGCTTAAGTTAACACCATACTCATAAGAACTAGGTGCTGTATAAGATATATATGCTTCTTCTCCGTCTGTAAGTTCTGTAGGTATTAAGTAAAAGAAATAAAAGGTATCGTTTATTCTCCCTACCTTGTCAGGTTTTGGTACATTACCAACGCTAAAATCATTCGGCTCTGACACTAGGACCCGCCTTGGTTCTGATAACATCAAGCATATGTTGAGACATTACCTTTCTTAATTCATTGTCCTGTTCGTTAACAGGCTCTTCCATTGACGGTGTACTTTCAGGTGTATCTACTTGTTCGCTAAAGAATAGGTCTAGTTCTCTTGGAACTCTTTTGGACCTAAGACCTTTAGGCGCACTCTCTGGTATGCTATTATACCATGCATCTTCTATTGCGTCTTCATCTCCTGATACTATTGCACTTACTAACCCACTATTCTTAACAGCCTCAGGTCTGTTATAGAATGCAATAACTAAGGCATCAAATTCATTTTGTGATAAATTTACTTTGCCAAATAATTTATTAACTTGCTTTGCAAATACAGATACATCATTTCTAAACAACTCCTCAGCTTCTTCTAAAGTAATTTTTGTATCTTTGTTAACTTCAAAATCTCCTGGTCCTGTAGAATGATGACCATAACCTATAGCAAATCCACCACCATCAGGATATGCTTTTAATGCTGCTTCTCCACCTGTTTCTAATTCTTTAAGTATTTCTATTCCTTGTTCTGATAGTTCCATCTTATCCTCCGAGTGACCTAAGAGCGGTGTTGAAACCAATGCTAGCTTGAGCAATAGCAGCCCTACGTTCGTTATCATCTATTTCCTGTGCAAAGTAAGTATCTTTAAGTCTTCTAGAAAAATCTAATTTAGCAAATGTAGCGGCTTGTTGTGACAGTTCTTCTTGTGAAGGTACTGTACTTTCTGTTTCTGCTGATGCAGGTAATCCTACAAATCTAGTATCAGGTACGCTCTTGCCTTCTCTAATGTCCTTAATTCTTTGTAACTCTGCTTCCCTTCCTGTATCCATTTTCTGTAAAGCAGTATCTACTACTTCTTCATACTTTTCTCTATATATATTATTATAAACTTCTGCTAGTTTTCCTGCAGTAACCATATCAATATCTCTAGAAATAACTTGACCTGCTATTGTATCTGCTCTTTCTGTAGCTGCTGCTAATGACAATTCATTTACACCATACAACCTAGTTTTTTCTTCTTGATTTAATTTACCAACATCTTTATTAAGTTCTTCATTAAGTTTTGTCATAATTAAATCTGTTGTACCTGGTGATACTAAACCACTAAGTAATTCGTATTCTTGTGATTTATTAAGTATTGGAGTGCCATCTACTCTATTGTTGTGTTCTCCCATAGCTTTTGCTAATGCTATTTGTGTAGCTGAATCTGAAGGGTCAAACAAAGTATAAGGAGCAAAAGGATTTAAATGACCTGCTTCTATTAACTTAGATTGTAAGTCTGCAACTTCATTTTCACTCATAGATGCTAATAAACTAGAAGCCATACCTTGTTTATATACAGGTCCACCTCTCATACTTGTACCTGTATAATCAAAATTAAATACAGCTTCTTCTTGATTAAATCCATAAAACTGTGCTAATGCTGTAGCACCTGGTATTTGTGTTGTTGCATTTATTTGGTCTAATAATATTTTTTTAGCTTCAGCAGGTAAATCCTCAAAGTTATCTTCATCAAACCCCATACTTCTAAGTAACTCTCTTATCTGCTCATTACCTGGTGCAGTATCTAATACTTCTTGCATTTTGGCTATTTCTTGATTTACTATAAAACTTGTAAACTCTGTCTGCTTTTGTTCTGATAATACATCATCAACAACAGATTCTAAGTCTACTATTCCATAACCAACAAGTTGTGATAGTTCATCATAGGCTTGTTCTTCAAATCCTGTTTCAGCTAAATTTTTAAAGTATTCTATAAAAGGTTCTGCAGTCTGTTGTGTAATAATAATAGACTTCATTACTTCCCATGCTTCTTCTTTGCTTGCTGCTTCTCCTCTGTATGGACCTGCATAGCCAAAAGCACCTATAGGAAGGGTAGCTCTACCATAAGATATTTCATCTAAGTATTCTACGTAGGTATCGTAGTCTTTTACATCAGGTGGATTGTCTATTAAATATTGTTCTATATCAAATTCGTCTGCCATTATTGACCCATTATCCTAAATCCATCAGGTACACTACGTTCATTTTCCTCTAATTCTCTTGATAATATACTACTATACATATATCCAAACTCAGGGTATTGTACTATTAACTGATTAGCAAATAATCTTAAACCATTTCTTATACCTATTGCACGACTTCCTGTAATACTTGAAAGCATACTTCCTGTCTTCATATTGTAAAAAGCCATAAGCTCGTCTCTGTAATCTAAATATAATCTAAGTGCTTTACCTGCATCAGTGCTTCTAAGATAAGAATCATTATCCCAATCTCTTAGTTCTCTTATCTTTGTATCTAAATCTGTAGGACCTGCTGCAGTTAATTCACTACCAAATCCTGGGAATATATTTTGTAATAAAGTAGTAACATTTGCTAAATAAACATTCTTTTGATACTGAGACCACATGGCAAAGTTAGGATTAGTATCTACTTCATTTCTAACATTTTGTATTGCAATCCTTCCATTAGCTTGGTTATTAAGATGAATCCATTGTTCAGGTGTAAGTCCAACTCTAGCCCCACTACTTATAGATTCACGCCATGCTCTAATATCAAACTCATCAAATGGAGCATATGGTTGTGCTAGATTAGCTGTATTAGGATAGTTTTTGAATAACTCTTTGTTTTCTCTAGCCCACTCTAATCCTGATTCACCTAGTGGATATTCTGTTATTTCTCTAGTCTTTCTAATAATTAATGGTACAGGATTATATCCATATAAAGCTACGAAGTTTTGTGTAGCTATAAACTGTGGGTCTTGATTAGCCATTTCAGGATTAGTTCTAATAGATTCATGTGCTAGTTCATATAGCTTGTAGTATGCCTGTACAAGTTGGTTAATACCTACCATATGACCTTGTGGGTCTATCTCTTTAGTTTTGCTAGGGTCTAAGAATGCTGCACCTTCAGGACTAACTAATGTATCATACCTAGCTTCTGCACCTGTAAACCATAGGAACTGTACTGCAGCTCTAATGAATGTAAGTCCTCTAGCAGCTCTAACTGCACTGTTTACTTCTGCATTCTGTTGTTCAATACTACTAAAATCTGCTGTACCAGCTAATGCTCTAATCTTTAATATATCTTTTGTAGTAGAAGCTAAGGCACCAGCAGGGTCACTACCAGGGTCAAAGCCTTCTAAATCTGCTCTACCTGAAGGGTTTGCACCAAATGCAGCAAACATTTTTTTCATGTAAGAAGGTATAGAGGCTTGTATAAACGCTTTAGGTATATCTATAACTCCTGCAAGTCCTGCTCTAACTTCAGGTCTACCATAAGGAAATAAGACATCTGATAACTTAGAAAATTCTGTAGCACTAGAAAATACTGCTGCTGGTATTTGTACAACAGGACCAACACCTGGAAGTATGGTAGTTGTCATCATGTTTAAGTTTCTAGAATAACCTTTAATATTTAATCTAACACCTGTATTGTCTACACTATCTCCTACTACCATGCCTGATAGTATTCCTGCTGGGTCTGCAAAGTTATACATCTCTTCACCAGTTAATGTATCTTTAGCAAAGAAACCTTCATTATGATTAGGGTCTGAACCAAATATAGAATCTGCCCTTGCACCTTCTAAAGCAATAGTAGCTTTACGTAGCTTCTGTGGATTATTTTTAAGTAATCTAAATTGTGTAGTTAATATTTCTCTATATGCTTCACCGAATGGAAATGCAAGTCTAAGTGCATCTGTAATTTGACCTCGTTTATCTAAATCATATAAAAGTCTTTTTGTTTCTTCTAATGCATATGCTTTTGCTATATCATCTATTTCTTCAAAGTTTGTATATACTTTATCTGTATACATTTCAAATTTAACTTGATGTACTTTTTTAGGGTCTTTGTTTCTAAAGAATGCTTTTTTAAGAGCATAGGTCATGGTCCAACCTTCATCTTTAGACCATTGTGTTAGCTTTTCTGTATTGCCTTTGATGTTATCCCAGCTATCTACACCAGTTACTCTAACTAATACACGGTTATTACTGTTATCAGAAAATGATATTATGTCTCCTACTTCAGGTAATGTCTTCCATTCTCTTGTAGTAGACCTTCTTTTATTAGCTCTAACTAAATCCATAGTTGTAGTTTTTTCACCATAAATATTATCTGCAGGTGCCATAGTAAAATCCATCTTATATCTTTTATCTTTAGGCACATCATTGATATCAAATACATCATCTATTCTTTGTGCCTGCATTTCTTCTAAAAATTCTTTTCTAAAGTTTCTATCAAACCATAAGTCTTTTCTAGTTTGATTTAACCTACGTACTAATCCTGCATCAGTACTACCGTCTTGCATTAGTTTCCATGCTTGTTCGAAGTTATTAACTATTCTTTTCTTTGTAGTTTCATCTGCATATGCAGCTAACTGTCTCATCTTGTCCATATAAAATTGATAGAAAGCAGGAGAACGTGAGAACATATTAGTTGGACCTGACATAAACAAATCGAACATATGTTCGGTAGCTTGGTCTAATGCTTTCATACCACCAGCTTCTACTGCAGTTCTTCTTACACTAGATGCACCTTTTATTCTTGTAGGTCCTAAATGTTTCTTGGTTTCTAGCCATTTTATATAAGCTCTTCTTTGTGCATGTGTCATGTTTTCATTAACGAAGAAACTATATGCACTACCACCATAGTTAATATTTACAGGGTCTACACCTGCCATAACTCTTAGTAATTCATTATTACCTGTCTTAGTAATGTTGTAGTCAAAGTAATAACCATCTTTATACATTTCAACTAATGATGTATATTGCTTATCTCCTGTAGGATTTGTAGGTATAGACTTTGTAGGTAAAAAGTCTGTATAAAAACCTGAGTTATTTTTAGTTAAGTCTTCTACATTACTATAAGTTTCTTTTCTACCATTTACAGTTATAGTTATAGGTTCGTCTAAGTTGGCATTTATACCTTTAACTTCTTTACTAAAGCTAGGGTCTTTCTTATTCTTAAGTATTGTTTTACCTTCTTCTATAGGAAAAGAAAAATCTAAATCGTTTTTATTTCTAAGTATGATGTCATAGTCACCACCAGCCATAAGGTGTATGTCTGCTAAGTAACCTTTAATTTGTGATTCTATAAGTAAATCATCTGCAGCTACCATACCTTTAACTTCTCTTGCATTATCAAATGCATCTGAAGCTAGCTCGTCAAAGTATTCTCTGTTAGGTCCTGTATATTTAGCTACAAGATTTTCAAAGGTATCAGCGTATCTAGTCTTAACATTACCTTCAAGCAACTGTCTAAGAGCTAATGATGCTTGTGATTCAAATGGTCTAACTAATTCATTACCTTCTAAAACTAATCTAGAGTATTCGTCAAACGGAAGTATTGCACCTTCAGAGTCTATAGTCCTTTTAGCATTTTGTACCCTATCCCATGCTTGTGCCTTAGCATAATAAACTATGTTTGCTTTTTTTAATTCTTCTTCTACAATTTTTAATTCGTTTTTTTCTAACTTACGTATTACTTTGCCTGTCCTATCTTTAACAATCCATGTCTTTTTTAATTCATTTATTGCTGCGTCAAATGCTGGTGAACTAGGTCTTGCGTCTAATACTACATCACCTGCTTGACTTTTTATTACTGTTAGTGTTTCTTTAAACTCAGGAGGCAACGTTATTTTTACATTATCAAATTTTAATTTTGAATCTTTATTAAGGTTATTAAGTCTTTTATGTAAAGTATTTTCTATTGATGCATATTCTTTAACTCTTATATCATGTTGTCCTTTAGCTTTTTTTAGTTCAACTTTTGCTTTTTTAATTACTTCTTCATTGTTAGAAAGGTTAAGTTCAAAGTCATCTAAGTATTTTCTTTTATCTTTTGGTGCTTCTGATAAACGAGGTGTCATCTTTAACTCTGTAGGACCAGCAATATTAACAACAGGATTATCGTAATACTGTAGCAAGTTATCTAACTTACCTATAAACTGCGGGTCAAACTTACCACCATCTGCAATAAACTTATCTAAGTTAATTACTACAACATCTTTATGTCTCGAAAAATCTGTTCTTGAATCTGTAACTCTGTTACTAAATATTTTATGTGGTGCGTTATCTACGTACTCTAGTTCATCACCTTGATAGATAAATCCATTCTTATTTCTACCTAAGCCCCATCTTTTTCTTGTAGCATATTCAAATGTAGATTTAGTTCCTCTACTGTCTACACCTGCTTTAGTAACAATTATTGTAACATGTGCATTGTCTACGTTTTTTATTGCACGACTTCTGTATTCTAATGATTTAATTTTACCTGCATGTTCTTTGTAATTAAGTACTACTTCTTCACCATCTATTACATCTACCCAGTTTTGATTTTTATTATCCCAGTAAGACTTATTGTATGGTCCTTTAGGTACAATACCTTTATCGGCTAATGCTCTACCTCCGTATGGATTTTTATCAGGTTGTGCTCCAAACCTACCTTGTAAAGAATAGTTACGACCATCTTCTGTCCAAAAGTCACGTGGTAAGAAACCACCTGTTTGTATATCTAGTTCTTTAGCTACATTAAGTCCAGCTATATCTGCACCTGTTTGACCACCTGATATAACTCTAGCTACCTTTTGTTCTGATAAATCATTAGCAAAATCAAAAGATGCTTTGTCTGCTGGTCTTAGTGTTACTAACTGTTCTTGCCTTAATAATCTTTCTAGTTCTGCATTAATTGTTTTGTCACCTTTAACTAAATCATCAAATATAGCAGCACCTATATCTTCAGGCTTTCTTAACTTAACTCCTGACTTAGCATACTTAGCTGCTGTTTCATCTATAAGATTTATAGCTTGTCTAGTAAGTCCTGAACCATTCTTAGTAAATTGAACTAGACCTTGTGCTGTATCTACAAGACCTAATGCTATAACTTGTTTACCTAATTTAGTAGGCTTATACACTTGAGTAGGTACACCAGCTACTGTTTCTTCTATAATTCTTACAAATGCTTTTGGTTTTCTAATTCTTTTGCCTCCCATGTTTTTACCAAAGCCATAATATAAAATACTTCTAACAGCTTGTTGTGCATTGTCTATGGCTAAGTAATCTAACTCTTTTAATCTTGTGACAGATATTTTACTTATATCAGTTAATTTATCTTCAGGATAACCTGGTATTTTTATAATCTTTTCTTTGCCTGAGTATACGTACTCTTGCATAACTAATTTAGTTTGTGTAGGAGCTCTCTTAGCTGCATCTTCTGCTGTCGCTCCGACATCTTTAACACCTTTACGAACTCTTGCTATTGGAGATTGTAAAGATGTATATGCAATTAAATCATCAAAGTCTTGAGTAAAATCTTCTAGTTGTGATTTTGTTAGTGTTTCTTTTATACCTCTAGCACCACCTAATACTTTATTTATTTCAGTATCTGTATAACCATCTTTCTTTAGCTTTTCGTCTGCCATTCTAAGAGTCAAAGCAAATTCTTCACCTTCATTAATTTGCTTTTTAATTGTGTCAACTCTATCAACAATAAAGTATTCCAAAGTATTTTGTTTAGTAGGTATAGCTATAACATCACCAACTTGACCTTGTCCATAATATATAGATGAACCTTCATCTGTAATTTTATCTAACATCCATTCTGCACCTTCTTTTACTTTTCTAATAGGCAAGGTTTTAACTATAGGACTATGTGTTATTGCATAATCATCTAACACACGTGTTATCTCTTCCATTATTTGATTCTTAGTAAATCCTTCAAACATTTTAGAATTAGCAGGTTGTTTCATTAACTTAGCAAATATCTTGTTAGGGTCAAAGATTTGATTCTGATTCTTATTAAAACCTTGAGTAAATAAATCTAGTTCTTTTCTAAGTATTTCTTCTATACGTGTATCTAGGTTTTTATATTTACTTACATCTGATAGACCTACTAAGCCTTCATCTAAATCTTTTAAGAAATTACTAACAGTTCTATCTATAGTTACTTTTTGGTCTCCACCTAAAAGATTATTTAATGTTTTACGTGACAAAGGTCTAGCTGCAGACTCTAGTATGTGTGTTGCATCTCCAATGTTAAACTTTCTACCACTAAGGTCTGTAGCAACATTTATAGCATCCATACCTGCTTCATCAAATATATAACCAAATTGGTTGTTAGCCCATGATGAACCATACTGTCTGTCTTGCTTACCATAGGTAGTAAAGTGTCTATCTCTACCAAAACTATTAACACCTAAGAAACCACCATGTCCTTTTGACATAGCAGCTTTATACTTAACTGCGTTCTGCATATTGCCAGCTAATGTTTTCATAGGTGCATTGTCACCAAACCAATAAGAAAAATAAGATAATGGTGATGTAAATACATTATCTAAATCACTAGCCCACATACGCATTTGCTCTTCACCTACAACTCTAAGGGTCCATGCAAATCTAAGTAGTGCAAGTGGTTTCCATGCCTTAGTCATGTATTTATTTAATACTTTAAGTAAAGTAGCTTGTTCTATGCCTTCTTCTGTAATTTTATATTTAAGAGAATCTCTTGTACCTTTTGCAATACTTTTTAAAAATCCTACTGCAGCTTCTTCTTGTAATGCCCCTGGTCTTTTATCTGTTGCAATAAAACGTAAAGGAAATTTACTTTTAGTAAAACCAGTAGTAAGAAATGTAAACATGTTACGTACGTTACCAATGTATCTTGCCAACTCTCTAGGGTCAGGCATAGTAATAGCATATGACAAATACTCAGTTAATTTAGATGCAGTAGGTAGTGCTTCTAGTGTTTCTTGTTGTACATTTCTAATAATTGCATCTGTACCCTTACCTGTCATAGTACCAGCAAAAAATTCAGGCTTACCCATTCTATCTGTAAGATAAGCTCTTTTACCTTCATTTGTATTAGCTATAAGGTCTCTTGTCATTTTTATTGCCATAGGAGGTAAGTTGTTGTTTTCTGCCCATTCATCAAACCAACCAAAGATAGTATGCTTTCTATATTGCATTTCACCATCAATCATTGTTTTATAACCTATACCAGCTAATTTATTGTCACCAGTAATCATGTCTTGTATTTGGCTTCTTATAGCAACTAAAGAAGGTTCACGTTTTAAATTAAGATTTCTAAGTATAGGATTTGTTTCTTTAAGTAACTCTAAGGCTTCATTGTCTAATATGCCTGATTTAAAGTCTGCTGCTATTTGTTTTCTAAAATTATAGGTTTTAATTATGCCAACCATTTTATCTTGCACTGCGTTTCTAAAGTTATCAGGGGCATTTATAAAATCCATCCAGTCATCTAAAGCCATACCTAGTTCAGGTAAATCAATAGTATTTAAAGTAGTTTGAGGTAAATCTTTAGTAGCTCTAGCAACAGGACTGTTATAATAACCTTTAGCAATTCTTATAGAATAATCTCTTAAGTTACCTGTAGGTTTTTTATCATTAAATAATTTATATCTATCTTTATATAGTTCTACAACTCTTCTTTGTTTAAAGTGTTCAGGACTAGCTTTAAGTAATTTTTCTCCATCTTTAAAGTCTGCATGAAATTTACTTTTAGCTTCAAATCTTTTATTAATATTACCTAAACCATAATCTTTAATAGCTTGAATCCATTCATCTTCTGTAGTAGCATCACGCATTCTTTTAAGTGTTTCAGGGTCTTTAACTTGGTCACGTGTTAATTGTCTTTGTACTTTATTACTTTTAGCTTTTGCACCTATTCTTGCTATTTCTCTTACTGCAGGACTATTTAAATAATCTTCTGCATTAGGTACATGTACCATCTTTCTTGCTAGTCTGCCTGTAATAAACCTATTCTTTACTACATTTGGATTACCTACTGCTTTTTTTAACCTACCTGCTTTAGCCATATAGCCACCTACTAAGTTTGCAGGGTCAAGACCTAGAGTAAATATGCCATCTACTAAACCTGATAGCATGTTATAACCTCTTTCTTCAGGTGTAACAATATTATGTGCAAGTAGTAAACCAGGTGATATAGGTCTTACACTTCCATCTTCAAACGTAAAACTATTAGCATTAACTCTTTTTCTTTCATTTACAGAAATAGGGTCACCTAATTGGTCCTGTATTAACTGTCTTGCATTTTCTAATGTTTCAGGGTTTTGTGTTTGTTCTGCTATTTTCTTATATACTTCTGTATCTTCAGCTAATGTAGAGTTACCAAAGAAACCTGAACCTAAGTTTACCTTTTCTCCTTGTAGTAATTTCTTTACAGACTCTTCACCTACAGTAGGACCTAGCTGTTGTAGTTTCTTTTCTCTTTCTGTAAAAAACTCTGAGTAAGACATATCTGTCATACCTAGACCTTTTACTAATGTAAACCCTAAACCAGGTATGATATCTAACAATGCAGCAGTAGGATTTATCTTTTCACCTGTATATACGCCTCCTGCTGCTTGTATAGGTCGTTTTATAAATCTTTCTGCTGCTGCATCAAAACCTACAAACAAACTACGAATAGCACCTTTAGTCAATGCAGTAAATCTATTTGAGTTTTCTTTATTGTTTTTTACCCATGCATTCACTAAATCTGCTACAAAAGGTTCTTGGTCGTCAAGTTTTAAAGCTGGATTAGTTAAAGAAGCTATACCTAGTCCTGCTAACAAGTCAGGTGGCATCCAACCATAACGTTCAGCAAATGATGCTAGTCGTTCTGCAGGCTCAGGGTTTTCTTCTAACTGTTTACCTAGAGCAGCTAACTTTCTAGCTTCTTGCTCAGACTGTTCTATTTGTGATGTTTCTAGTTTTGAGTTTAAATTGTTAAATACGAATGGCATATCATTTGTCTAAAGAGTTGTATAGCTGTAAGATTGTTTCGCTTGGATATGCTCCATAAGCTAATCTTAATGATTCTTTGCCACTCATTTGTACAAGACCCATAGTATCTGCACCTGTAAGTGTAGGTTCGCTAGGGTTTTGTGTGCCTGTATTAAAAGCATCTATTGATTGTAATGCCGGTGCTACGAATTGTTGTTCTTGTGTTTCTTCAGGAGTAATATCTACCCCACCTTGGCTAATTTGATTTTGTATTTTTGTTTCGTCTCCGTAAGTACCGCCAACCAATATGTCTTCAGCCATCAAATCCGTCCTTCTTAATTATAAGTTCTATACTACCAAGTAATGGAATATAGCCTATAGGTATTATAGTCATATCATTTAAAGGTTGTATAGTTACATCCATAAATACAGGTCTGTTTGCTTCTTCTAATTCTGACCAATCATTACACGCAACTATATTAATAAACTCATCATTCCAGTATTGTTCTTCCATTACCCTCCAATCAAGCCTAG
>MDTG01329902.1_pt1 | contig 12048 bp, 8 predicted proteins | sample 811421 | NCBI WGS metagenome assembly MDTG01 (sample SAMN05326645, study PRJNA326480) | marine metagenome | isolation source: seawater | place: Pacific Ocean: South East | collected 2011 | reverse complement strand
TGCTCTACAAAGGCTATACGATCCAGCCTTACAGTCCCATGGCAGGCACGGGATTGAGCTCGCACGAATTGAACCAGCCGGGCACCTACCGGGACGTCAAGGACACCACGGTGGTGGCGCAGTTCCGTGCCGTGCCAGAGGCCAAAGCGAGCCTGCTGAGCCGTCTCGGATTGACGGACGACGGCCTGCCCGTGGACTTTTTGGCTTGGACGACCACCCCTTGGACGCTGCCCTCCAACACCGCGCTGACCGTTGGTCCCGACATCGATTACGCGGTCGTCAAGACCACCAACCGCTACACCGAGACAGAGGGGTACGTCGTCCTTGCAGAGGCTCTGTTGGCCAAGCAATTCGGGGACAAAAAGGCCCCTGACCACGAAGTCGTGGGCAAGTTGAAGGGCCACGAATTGGTGGGTCTGCGCTACGAGGCGCTGCTCGACTGGGCCCTGCCCATGGACCATCCCGAGGCAGCGTTTCGGGTCATTCCTGGAGACTTTGTGACCACGGAGGATGGCACGGGCATTGTGCACACGGCGCCGACCTTTGGTGCCGACGACGCACGCGTGGCGAAAGACGCAGGCGTGCCAGCCATGCTTGTGGACGACGGCCACGGCCACGGCGTGCCCCTTGTCGATTTGCAGGGCCGGTTCCGGGTGGGGCCGTTCGCGGGCCGCTGCGTGAAGGCCGAATTCGAGGCGACGATGGATGACGACGCCAAGCCTTTGGATGTGGAAATCGCCATTTTGCTGAAGGAACGGGGCCAGGCCTTCAAGGTCGAGAAGTACGAACACAGCTACCCCCATTGCTGGCGCACAGACAAGCCCATTTTGTACTACCCGCTGGATTCGTGGTTCGTCCGCGCCACCGACGCCAAGGAGCGCATGATGGCCCTGAACGACACGATTCAGTGGAAGCCGGCAAGCACGGGGACAGGAAGGTTTGGCAAGTGGCTCGAAAACGTCAACGATTGGAACCTCAGCCGTTCCCGATTCTGGGGCATTCCCCTGCCGATCTGGCGTACCGAGGACGGCACCGAGGCGCGTTGCATTGGGTCGATCGAAGCCTTGAAGGAGGCATGCGCCGACGCCGTGGCCCAAGGCCTCATGACGGAAAACCCATTCGACTCTTTCCAACCGGGCGACATGTCGGAGGCGAACTACGACCAAGTTGACCTTCACAAGCACGTCGTGGACAAGGTCATTCTGGCGGCAAGCGACGGCCGTCCCATGCGCCGTGAGGCGGATTTGATTGACGTGTGGTTTGACAGTGGAAGCATGCCATACGCCCAATGGCACTACCCCTTCGAAAACCGAGACAAGGTGGATCGCGGGCAGGCATACCCAGCCGATTTCATTGCGGAGGGCGTCGACCAGACCCGCGGGTGGTTTTACACCTTGCACGCGATCTCGACGATGGTGTTTGACAAGGTGGCCTACAAGCGGGTGGTCTCCAACGGCCTCGTCCTGGACAAGAATGGCCAAAAGATGTCCAAGCGATTGGGCAACGCCGTCGATCCCTTCGACACGTTGGCCAAATTTGGCCCCGACGCCACCCGTTGGTACATGATCACCAATGCCCAACCATGGGACAACCTGAAGTTTGACGTCGAGGGCATCGGCGAGGTGCAACGCAAGTTTTTCGGCACGCTCCACAACACCTACAACTTCCTGGCTTTGTATGCCGGTGCGGATGGATATCGCGGGGACGAGGCAGCGATTGGACACGATGCTCGGCCCGAAATCGATCGGTGGATCTTGAGCCGCTTGCAGGGATTGATGGAAGAGGTGGGAGAGGCGTACGAAGCGCTGGAGCCGACGCGTGCTGGCAGGGCCATCCAAGACTTTGTGGTGGACGACCTGAGCAATTGGCATGTTCGGTTGAGCCGTCGCCGCTTTTGGAAAGGCGACATGAACGCCGACAAGCAGAGCGCATACCAAGCCCTCACAACGTGCTTGGAGGCGGTGGCCATTTTGGCGTCACCCATCGCCCCATTCTACACGGACCGGTTGTACCGCGACGTCACAGGCGAAGCATCTTCGGTCCATTTGGCGGACTTCCCTGAAGCCAATGCCGACCTGCGTGACGTGGAATTGGAGGCGCGCATGACGCTGGCTCGTCAGCTTTCGTCGCAAGTGTTGAGCTTGCGAAAGCGCGAGAAAATCCGGGTTCGACAGCCGTTGCGTCGCATCATGGTGCCTGTGTTGGATGACGCCATGGCTGCGAGGCTGGATGCAATCGAAGCCTTGGTTCGGAGCGAAGTCAACGTGAAGGGCATCGAGGTGCTTCGGGACGACAGCGCCTTCGTGAAACGCGCCAAGGCGGACTTCAAATCCTTGGGTCGCGCCATGGGACCACGGATGAAGGCCGTGGCGGCAGCCATCGGGTCGTTGCCTTCCGAATCGGTGTCGATGCTGGAGCGGGACGGCGTGCTTTCCTTGGATCCGGGAGACGGCCAAGGCCCCATCGAGTTGACCACCGAGCACGTCACCATTCAGACGGAGGACATCCCTGGCTGGTTGGTTTCGAGCGAATCAGGGGTGACCGTTGCGCTGGACGTGACCATGGACGACGAGCTCAAGGCTGAAGGATTGGCCCGCGAACTGGTGAATCGCGTGCAAAACTTGCGCAAGGATGCCGGATTGGAGATCACTGACAGGATTGGGTTGTCTCTGCACGCGGATGACAACATTCGTCGTGCGTTGGAGGCCAATTTGGACTATATTCGGACTGAAACGCTGGCCATGGAGGTGAACTGGATTGGAGAAGCCGCTGGCGAACGCTTGGAACTCGAAGAAGGTGCTTCGGTTTGGGCCCAAGTGGAAAAAAAACATTGACGAAGCACGTAGATAGAATCGCACCATGGCTGAACTGAGATATTCAGACAAGGATTTGAAGGAGTTTGAGGACTTGATTCACGAGAAACTCGCGTCTGCGCGCGAGGATTTGGATCAGCTCCAGCGCTCGTTGTCCCACAGCGACGACAACAGCACCGAAGACACGGCACCCACGTTCAAGATGATGGAGGATGGCTCGGAGACCATGAGTCGAGAGGAGACGGCCCAACTTGCGGCGCGTCAGCAGAAGTTCATCCAGAGCCTCGAAAATGCCTTGCTTCGCATCAAGAACAAGACGTACGGCGTTTGTCGGGTGACGAACAAACTCATTCCCAAGGAACGCCTCCGACTCGTGCCTCACGCCACGTTGTCCATCGAAGCGAAGCAGCGGCAGTGACCCTTCGATTGCCTCAGCTCGTTTGGCGGGTGCTGGTGCCTTTGTTGGTGTTGGACCAGCTCATCAAAGTTTGGATCAAGACGGGGTTCACCGTGGGCGAAAGGATGGATTTCATCCCTGGCCTGTTGGAGCTCCAATTCATTGAAAACGAAGGCATGGCGTTCGGTTGGGCGCTGCCAGGCGTCGCCGGCAAGCTTGTGTTGACAGGGTTTCGTCTGGTGGCAGCAGTAGGCATTGGGTGGTACATCCAAAAGCGCGTCGTGGAACGCGCGCCCAACGGCTTGTTGATTGCGCTCACTTGTGTGTGGGCCGGGGCCGTGGGCAACATCATTGACAGCGCGGTGTACGGCCAACTGTTTGGCCGTTCAGGATGGGCGACGTTGGCGACCTTCCTCCCAGAAGAGGGGGGCTATGCGCCTTGGTTCCAAGGCCACGTGGTGGACATGTTTCACTTCGTGGTGACGTGGCCTTCTTGGTTCCCGATCGAGTCCATGGCAGGGAAGGAGGTCTTTCCTCCAATCTGGAATCTGGCCGACGCAGCCATTTCCGTCAGCGTGATCTGGATGCTGATCAAACAGCGGACGTACTTTCCGTCGGAGCGCTAGGGGCTTCCACCCAATCGCCATGGCGTCGAATGAGGTCGATGAGGGCTTCCACAGCATCCTCTTCAGGGACGTTGCGCTCCACGACTTCCTTCTCTTTGTAGAGTGTGATTTTGCCCGGTCCCGTACCCACGTACCCGTAGTCGGCGTCCGCCATTTCCCCGGGGCCGTTGACGATGCATCCCATGATGCCAATTTTGACCCCCTTGAGGTGGTGCGTGACCGCGCGAATTTTGGCGGTGGTTTCCTGAAGGTCAAACAACGTCCGGCCGCAGCTCGGACAGCTGATGTATTCCGTTTTGGAGGTGCGTGTCCTGGCCGCTTGCAGGATGCCAAACGACATGGAATTTCGCTTCATCAAGGCCGTTCCGGGCGCGTCTAGCCAAAGCCCGTCACCCAGCCCATCGAGCATGGGCCCTCCCAAGTCGGTGGCGGCATGCAGGCTTAGACGTTCGTCGTCCAAGCCATCCCAGGTCCGTCGAAAAACCACGGGCGCCTTCATGCCAAGGGCGTCCAGCGTGAGCACCGTCGCCTTCATCGCCATCATGGCATGGGCGTTGGTCGTTTCAACCACCCAAACCACGTCCTGACGCATGCTGTCTCCTGCCTTGCTGTGGCTCAGGCCGGCAAGCTCGTCGAGGCTCACGCGAATCCAATGAACCACGCCTTCTTTGGCCGGCGGTTGTTGCCCATTCCAAGTCTCGAACGTCCAGAGCGGATGGTGGTTGGCGGGGACCGATTCGAGGGATGTCCAGTGGTCGGCATCCACCAGCACTTGAAGCGTCCCAGGGAGGTCAAAGTCGATGGTTCGCTGGCCCACGTGCACCCAGTCGCAGGCGGTGTCGTCGAGGTGCCACTTGTCCAAGGGGACGCTGTACCGGTAGCCGGCGCCAAACAGGCTGGAGGGCTCAATGTCGCCCTCTCGCAGCGAATGAACCACCACAGGAACGTGGGTCCCGCCGAGGTTGGACACCTCATGGACTTCGCGCCGTTGGTATTCGAAGGGGTTGATGGATGAGGGCGCGACACCGATGGAAGGATGTCCATGGCGATTCGCGTAACGCTCCACGAGCATGCGTGCCACGGGCATTTCCGCCTCGGGTTCTTCCGTCAAGCTCACACGAATCGTATCGCCCAGGCCTTCTTCGAGCAAGGTTCCAATGCCTAGGGCGCTTTTGATTCGGCCGTCTTCGCCATCGCCAGCTTCAGTCACCCCCAAGTGCAGGGGGAAGTTCATCCCTCCCTCGTCCATGCGATGGACCAAAAGTCTGTACGCCTGCACCATCACGAGTGCATTGGAGGACTTCATGGAGACCACCACGTTCAGGTAGTCCTCGTCCACGCAGATCCTCAGAAATTCCATGGCGCTTTCCACCATGCCCAAGGGTGTGTCTCCATACCGGCTCATGATGCGGTCGGACAGCGATCCGTGATTCGTGCCAATGCGCATGGCTCGACCCAAGGCCTTGCATTTCCGGACGAGCGGGGTGAATTTTTCACGAATCCGGTCCAATTCTGCTTCGTACTCTTCGTCGGTGTAGTCGATTGTTTCGAAACGCTTCTTGTCCGCGTAGTTCCCAGGGTTCACCCGGACCTTTTCGACAAAGTCTGCGGCGATTTCCGCGGCGTTCGGGGTGAAGTGGATGTCCGCCACCAAGGGGGTGGAATGCCCGGCATCTTTCAACGCCTGTCCAATGTCTTCCAGCCGCTGGGCTTGGCGTTTGCTTGGTGCCGTGATGCGCACCAGCTCGCACCCTGCGTCAATCATGCGGATGCTTTGCTCGACCGTCCCAGCCACGTCCAACGTGTCCGTGGTGGTCATCGATTGGACCCTGATGGGGTTGTCTCCCCCAATGCCAATGTTCCCTACTCTGACATCGCGGGTTTGCCTGCGCTGGTAGTCAAACGGCCGGTTGGAGGACTGGGAAGGCTGGGGCATGATTCAAGGTTGCGTTGTGAAGATAACCGCAGATTCCGCTGGATGTTGAACGGAAAGGGAGGCTAATTTTGAAATCCATGGCTCTCCGCAACCCCAATGCCCCTTCGGACGTGAACGCCCTGGTGTTGGGCGGTGTGCCATACGGGGACCGAAGCCGCATTGTGCGTTTGCTGACCGAGGAGCATGGCGTGGTGGCGTTGTGGGTGGCCAATGCGCGAAAGGACAAGGGCCTTTGGCACCCCATGGCCGCACTCCAGGTTGCCGAATTGACCCAAAAGAAGGGGCAAGGCTTGTGGCAAGGCCGCGGCGTGCATCGGGCCATGCCCCAGCTTGGCCTGCGGAATTCTCCGGAGCGAACCGCGGTCGCCTTTTTTGTGGCAGAATGTTTGGCACTCGTGTTGCACGAGGAAGGCCCCGCCGAAGAGGCATTTCACCTGGCCCTTGACGCTTGCATGCTTGTGGAATCGGCCGAGGATGTATCCATGATTCCCGTGCATTTCATGGCCCATCTGGTCCAAACGTTGGGGTTGCTTCCGCCCGTTGTCCCCCCATCGGCGAAAGGCTTCAACGTGGAGACTGGCGAGTACGTCTGGGGGCTTGGTGAGGGAAAGCATGTCCTCGACATGCCTGTGATCGCAGCCATGGTTGCCATTCCTGGCACAAAGTTTGATGACCTGCGGGTGATGAATTTGACGAGGATTCAAAGAAAGGAGTTGGCCTTGGGTGCGTTCCGATACATTCGGTCCCAGCTCGGGCTTCACCGTGAATTGAAAAGCTATGAGGTGCTGGAAGCGTTGTTTGCGTAACGGGCTGTTGCCGTTGGTCTGTTGGGTGGCCACTCCTGCTGCGGCGCAGCAGCCGGCCGCCAAAACCGCGCTTGACAGCCAGGTGGTCAAGGAGGCCAACGTCAACCAAATTCAGGTGATTTCCAATGGCGCGGCGGTGCCCTTTGCCACGGTGATCAACGTCCGTTCCGGCGCAGCCACCGCGGCAGACGTCAACGGCGTGGCGCTCATGCCCTCTTGGAACGTCGGAGACACCTTGCGCGTCCAATCTTTGGGCTTCCAGGAATTGCTCGTTGCGCCGGAGCCGCTGCCGTTCCAGGCCTTGAATTTGGTCCCCTCCTTGGTGGAAATCGAGGAAGTGGTGGTCCAATCCAACACATCGATGGTCGGCTCCAATTTGGCGATGACCTCGATTCGACAACTGGCTGCCAAGGTGCCCGCCGTGTCCGTCGAGACCACGGGCGACCTGCTCCAAGAGTCGGGTCAAGTCCACCTTCAGCAAAGCCAACAAGGAGGCATCAGCCCCGTGCTTCGAGGGTTCGAGGCAAACCGAGTGCTCCTGGTGGTGGATGGGGTCCGGATGAACAACGCCATATATCGCTCGGGGCACGTGCAGAACGCGGGAACCATCGATCCCTTTGCGGTCGTGCGCACCGATGTGGTCATGGGCCCTTCAAGCGTGATGTACGGCAGCGACGCGTTGGGGGGTGTGGTCCATTTCCGGACGGTATCCCCGACCACCACGCACGGATCGAGGCCGTTCACGGGGAGGGTGCTTGGCCAAACAACCACCGTCAACGGTGGATGGGCAGGGCACGCAAAACTTGCTTGGCACGGACAGAGGTTGGCCACGGTGACTTCGGTGACGAGGCGTCATTTCGGTGACTTGGCCATGGGCTCGCGTCGAACGCACGGCGACAGCCTTTGGGGTTTGGTGCCTTTCGTGGTGGCGCGTGTGGATGGCCGGGACACGCTGCTGGTGAACGACGACCCAAACGTCCAGGCGTCGACGGGCTATGACCAAACAGACGTGACGCATCGCATGCGTGTCTTGCTGAACCGCGGCTTTGTCGACCTGAATCTGCAGCACAGCACCACCACCAACGTCCCGAGGTTTGACGCGTTGAACGATGTGTCCGGTGATGGTGTGACCCCTCGTTGGGCCGAGTGGTCGTACGGTCCGCAGCGGCGCACCCTGTTGGCTTCCACCTACCAGCGCTCGTTGGGGGGGATGCAATGGACCACCACGGGAAGCGCCCAGCGCATCCAAGAATCCCGCATCAAGCGGCGCTTCGGTTCGGACGCGCGAACCACCCAAGTGGAGACGGTGGATGTCCTCGGGCTCACAAGTTCCCTTCAAGGGTGGCGTGGGCCGTGGGCTTGGCAGGCAGGCTTGGATGGGCAATGGAACGCCGTGGATTCGGACGCGTCCGAAGAGCGGCTGGACACAGGGGAGGTGGGCGCGGCGCCCACCCGATACGCCGATGGGGGGTCCACGATGACAAGCATTGCGGCGTTTGCGGCCACCCATCGGGACGTCCGGAACACCACCATCCGGGTGGGTCTTCGCGGCAGCCACGCAGCCGTGGGTGCGTCCTTCGCGGACACGACCTGGGTGCGTCTGGCGAACCCCGACGTCGTGCAGAAGGGGGGAGCCGTGACGGGAAGCCTGTCGGCGCTGACCCGATGGAACAGCCGTTGGTCCACCGTGTCTGCCCTTTCGAGCGGGTTCCGTCACCCCAACGTGGACGACATGGGCAAGGTTCGAGAGAAGGGCGGTTTTGTCTTGATGCCCAACCCGAACCTTCGTCCCGAATACCTGTACACGGCAGAGCAGGCGCTTTCGTGGTCGATGGACCCCAACCGGGACGTTCTCAAGGTGGACGCGGCGGTGTTCGCGAGTTTGTGGAACGATGCCATCGTGCAGGCGAACGACACGTGGGAGGGTGATTCGTTGTTTTGGATTGATGGCGATTGGGCCCGCGTGCAGACAAACCAAAATTTGGACCGAGCCTGGGTGCGCGGGGCGCGTTTCAACGTCTCGGCCAGGTTGTGGCCAAAGACGACGTGCCGCGGGGTCATCAATTGGACGCGGGGTTCGAGTTTGTCGGGGGATCCCACGCCGCTTGCCCACATTCCTCCGACGTTTGGGCGGGCCGAGGTTCGCCGTTCCCTTGCGGTGGGCCATCTGGGTTGTTTTGTGCAATTCGCGAGGGCCAAGCGTGCGGAGGACTACGGTCCGGGGTCCACGGACAACCTTGAGGAAGCCTTGCCTGAAGGAACGCCCTCTTGGGCCACGTTGAATCTGGAGGGTTCGTTGAAGGTGACGGATGCCTGGGAACTGCGTCTTGCCGGCGTGAACCTGCTGGATGTCCATTACAAGACCTTCGCTTCGGGCATTTCAGCGCCGGGGCGAGGGCTCAGGGCTACTGCAAGCGCGACTTTCTAATTACCTTCGACCATGCGTTTTGCGGATGTGGCGGCGCACCAAGTCCTCGCATCGACTTGGAGGAATGCGGTCTCGTCAGGCCGCGTGGCGCATGCGCAATTGCTCGATGGCCCCGAAGGGTCGGGGACGTTGGCGTTGGCCCGGGCCTATGCCCAGTACCTCATATGCGAGCAGCCTTCGGCCGACGACAGCTGTGGCGTTTGCAAGTCCTGCTTGGCCCACCGGCAATTGCAACACCCAGACGTGCATTGGTGCTTTCCGAGCTTCAAGGCGGACGGTGCCGACAAGGCCACCACGGAACCCCATCAAAAAACCTGGAGGGAAGCCTTGCTCGCAAGCCCATCCTTGGGGCTGGAAGACTGGCTCGAGGCCCTTGGTGCCGACCGCAAGCAGCTGTTCATTTCCGTGGATGAGGCCCTCGAGGTCAACCGAAAGCTCGGCCTGAAGTCCTTCTATGGCGGCTGGAAAGTTTGGATTTGCTGGCTGCCGGAAACCATGCGGACGGACACGGCGAACAAATTTTTGAAGTTGATGGAAGAGCCCTCCGACCGAACCGTGATGTTGTTCATCACGGAGAACTCGGACCGCTTGTTGGCGACCATTCGTTCCCGGGTCCAGCGCATCCCTGTCCCAGCGTTGTCTGACGCCGAGGTGACCCAGGTCCTTCAATCCAAGCTTGCCATGGGCATGGAAGAGGCGTCGCAGGTGGCGCACGTGGCCGAGGGCAACCTTGCCAAGGCTTGGCGCCTTGCCAAATCGGGCAACGAACAATCGGATTTGCAGGGATTCATGGACTGGATGCGGGCTTGTTGGGCCAGGGATGGACAGGCGATCGTCGCAGGTTCTGAGCAATTTGGTTCCCTAGGCAGGGAAGGCCAAAAACGGTTCTTGCAGTATGCCCTGCACGTGATGCGCCAAGCAATTGTGATGCACTTGGGCACCCCAGAATTGGCCCGCCTCACCCGAGGCGAATCAGGCTTCTTGGACAAGTTCAAGGCCTTCATCCACCACCGCAACATCCTTGAATTGCGGGCATGCCTGGAAAAGGCACACGCCGACGTGGCCGGCAACGTCAACGGGAAGTTGGTCTTCGTCCAAATGAGTTTGCAAATTCACAAGCTCTTGCGGTTGCCGGCTGGTGAAGATTGACGTGCGGTGAATTAACTTCGTCACATGGGATGTTCTACGTGTAGCAAGGGGAGTGACGGATTGCCGAGGGGATGCAAGAGCAACGGGCAATGTGGCTCGTGTGGATGCGGTTCCATGACGGTGTTCGATTGGCTCGAGGGTGTGCCTTTGGCCGATGGAGTGTCCCCCTACGACGTGGTGGAGGTCCGATTCAAAAACAACCGCACGGCTTACGTACGGAAGCCTGGCGCCGTCACCTGCCATGTGGGTGATGTGGTGGTCATCGACTTGCAACCAGGCCACGACGTTGGCGTGGTGAGTTTGACGGGGGAGCTCGTCAAAACGCAGATGAAGCTTCGCAAAGTCAAGGACGACCATGAGTTGAAGCGCATCAACCGAAAGGCGGACGCGGACGACATCGCCCTTTGGCACCAAGCCCGCACCCGCGAAGACGACACGCTCAAAACCTCCCGTCAAATCATCCAGCGCTTGGGCATTGGCATGAAGTTGTCCGACGTGGAATTCCAAGGAGACAACGCTAGGGCCACCTTTTACTACACCTCTGAGCAACGGGTGGATTTCCGCGAATTGGTGCGTGAGTTGGCCAGCACCTTCGATATTCGTGTCGACATGCGCCAAATCGGCGCCCGACAAGAGGCCGCGCGCGTGGGGGGCATTGGGGTGTGTGGCCGCGAGCTGTGTTGCACGTCGTGGCTCAAGGACTTTCGTTCAGTGTCGACGGGTGCAGCACGTTACCAGCAATTGTCGTTGAATCCGGGCAAGTTGGCTGGGCAATGCGGCAAGCTCAAGTGCTGCTTGAATTTCGAATTGGATCAGTACGTGGAAGCCGTGAAGGAATTCCCATCGCCCAACGCGAAAATCAAAACGCCCAAAGGCAAAGCGGTCGTGTTCAAGATGGACATCTTCAAGCGTTTGGTCTATTTCCTCCAGCTAGGGGAACCAGGGGCTTCGCCCATTGCCATGAACGTGGAAGACGCCAACGAATTGATCGCCGCTTCCCAACAAGGCGAAGTGATTTCAGGCCTCCAATCCTACGTGGTGGAGGACGAGCCTGAGGAGGTCGACGAGACCTTTGGCAACGTGGTGGGTCAGGAGAGTTTGACCCGCTTTGACGAAGCCACGCGTCGACGGAAGAAGCGTCGTCCCAACCGAGGCAAACGTTCCGGAAACAAGGCCGGCACTCAGGGCAAAAAGGACCAACCCGCGTCGCAAGCGAAGCCTGCACAAGGAGGTGACAAGAAGCCCAGCCGCGGCCGCCGTCGTGGCCGAAGGAAGCCAGATGGCGGGCAGAAGAAGCAATCATGAGGGCCCTCTTGCTCATTGCGGTCGCCGCCATGATCGGCTGTGGTGAACCACCTTTGATGTCTCAGGAGCATCCCTTGGATTTGGAAGGCTGGCACGCGAAAGATTCGGTCCAATTCGAATGGTCTGTCCACGATTCCACCGTTCGTCACGATTTGATCATGGACGTCAGGCATCGACAGACTTACCCCTACGCCAACCTGTATTTGTTCTTGACCTACCAATTCCCCAATGGGAAATCTCGGATTGACACGATCGAGTGCATGTTGGCCGACGATCGCGGTCGTTGGCGAGGCACGGGCTTTGGCGATTTGGTGGACCAGCGATTCATGGTGGAGTCGGGCGTGCGTTTTCCCTTGTCTGGGCGATACCGCCTCGACGTGACCCACGGAATGCGGCAAGACCCCATGCCCGGTTTGGCCAGCGTTGGCTTGAGGCTGGAAGCACACCGACCCTAATTGGTGCCCCCTGAAGCAACGTCCGGGGCCGATTTGAGGTCCTCCGAAGAGAACGCAGTATCTTACGAGTCCTGCCTTGATTTTGAATCCCCAGCCTCCGCTCAATGAAGTTTGGAACGTATTCCCTCTCCCT
>MDTG01266068.1_pt1 | contig 12048 bp, 14 predicted proteins | sample 811421 | NCBI WGS metagenome assembly MDTG01 (sample SAMN05326645, study PRJNA326480) | marine metagenome | isolation source: seawater | place: Pacific Ocean: South East | collected 2011 | reverse complement strand
GAACCGGAAAATATGTATGATAGTTGTTTTGGGTAGGAAGCACTTGACACAATGATTGCACCGGAGCAAACTTCAACAACGTTTTATCTGGCGGAAGACGGTTGATCACGGTCATCCGATTTTCCTGTTTTCGCCAGTCGTCAAAGGACTCCACCTTTTCCAGCATTTCAATTGCTGCTTTGTCATGGTTGACAGTGACTGAGCCCGCATACAAAAGAAATCGTGCATATCGACCTTGTTCAGTATTAACCGAAAATTCTCGCAAATACGATTCGACTTCTTGGACCAAATTGTCACGATTTTGATGATTTGAACACCAGTCCTCGTAGTTTTCTATGTTTTCAGACTTGAAATCTTGCATTTCCTGTGCAGGTTGAACATCATCTTGGTTCACCTGTTCAGAGCCAGTGTCTGTGAACAGCCATCTGCTCGCTTTTTTGAATGATTTCAACATGGTCACACAGTCTCAGGGTCGCGCCCTGAAAATTTGAACTATGATTTGCAAACAATTTTGTTTATTGTAACACTGAAACTATCATTCCTCCGTGTCACTCTCGTGCTGCGACGCGTCGTCATACTCGTCCTCGCTGTCGTCCGAAAGCGGTTGCGGCTCTTCCTCTGGCTGTCGGCTGGGTGCGGGCGTTGGTGGATCGGTTGAGGCTGGGGCTGTGCAGATCAAAGCGCGCTTGTAGGCATGAATGGTGGTCGTGGGTTTCGCGCGCTCCTTGGCGCGGTTGGCCCACTGAATCAGCAGGCACGGCGTTGCAAAGTAGTGGGCGGCGGGCGGCTCAAGGCCCGAGGGCAGGGCCAGCGGCATGATGCGGGTTGACGCTTCCTTGTCGATGGGCCGTATGTCTGCAAACAGGACCCATTGACTGGAGGATGAGGCGAGTGGCAGGGAGGTGCCTTGTGTTTCGGCGCGTGCGGCGTGGACGGTTGCGGACGTCTGCGACACGGCGTGTCGGGTGAGCAGCAGGGCCTGCACCTGCTGCGTCGTCGTCATGTGTTGGGCTGCCACCAGACGTCGCGGTACGGAACAATTGTCAGAGTTTTGAGCAGAATGGAGGTCGCTATATATGCGTGCACATCGCCGTCGGGCGTCTTGCGCAATTTGGCTTCGGCCTGCTCAAAGGCGTGCGTGGGGTTTTCCAGCTCCACCTCCATCTCGTAGCGCGGCGGATAGTTGCTGTGCATCCTGTCCATGGCCTGCTGCATCGTGTCGCCCTGCCACACGCGCGACAGGTCGAAGCGCCACAGGGGCGCGCGCTCGCTGCCGCCGTACAGGAACACGGTGCGCGAGCGCACGCGCACCAGCTTTGGCGCATCCAGCACAGTGTCCGGCCGCGCATACTCTTCTTCCACGCTCAGCCCCGCGCGCATGTCCACCATCGACGGCGACGACGACACAAAGTCCGCCACCTGCACTTTCTTCTTGACCGTGTGTGTGAACGTCGTCTGCGCGCCCAGCTCCATGCGCGTGCGCAGCCCCGACGCCCCAATGATGTCGACGACGGTGTGCCACGGCCTGTGCGCAACCCATGTGCCTGCGCGCCCCGCCTCCTGCATGCGCTCCAGCACCGTCTCAAAGTGCTCCCGCGACACGCCCGGCGCAAACGGCGCGCCGTCCCGGCCCGCCGTGCCCAGCCTGATCTCCAGCTCATACTTCTGGCTGGCGCGCAGGCCTTGCATCTGCATGCGACGCACAATGTCGCGCAGCCGCGGCAGGCACGGGTGCAGCTGTGGGTGATACGCAGCGTATTCCTCGTACGGCATTTCGCCGTCAGCTTTTCGAAGGTTTTGCTCAGGGTTACAGGGTGCGTGTTTTTGTGGGCGGTCGGGCAAACAGGCGAGACTGAATTCGGCGCCCAGAATAGAGGGGCGATGGAGGCGGAGGCGGTTGACTTTGCACGGCTGGTGAGTGCCGACCCGGACGATGTGCCTGATGACTGGGCTTTGGACGACGTGCAAGACCGTGTGGACAGACTCGAGGCGCAGTGGCGGTGGTGCCCCCAAACCCACACCAGCCTGTCCGCCTTTGCCCGCAGCATGTTTGCCTTCCCCACGGTGCGAGACCTTGGCGAGCTCGAACCCAAAGACGCCCTCCAGTGTCTGACCGACGGCGCGTGGGAGGCCATGATCATGACCAGCAAGCTCAACCTCATGCTCACACGCATGCAGAGCAAGCAGGAACGGGCCCTGCCCCAGCTCAACCGATGTCGACAGACGCTGGCAAGGATTGAGGGCATAGTGCGACTCTGTCTCAAAAGCTGCACAACGGAACTGCACGCCTTCACGCTGGCACACACGCAGCAGAGTCCGGGCCTGCTTGAGTCCGCCACCCGCGTCGTGGCCTCTCTGTCGCTGGAGAACAAGCCGACCTTCAGGACACGGGTTTTTCAGGAGCTGGCTGAAGTGTTTGCTGCACGCCGACTGCGGGTGTACAAAGGGCGCGTGCATCAGCCAATGACCACACGGGACGGACGCTATCGCTTTTGCTACGAACAGTGTCAGGTGGGCGGGGAGGAGGACACGCAAAACGCCGGCAAGGTGCTGCCTTGGGTCATCCACCACTTTCGAACCTGCTGTGAGTGGTCGTTGGAGGACGTGTTCCTTGTGCAGCAGGGGCACAACCCGCTGACCATGCTGCGTGAGGTTGCGGAAAACATTGACGCGGGCACGGTGGGTCGCTCCTTTCCAAGGCTGGATCCGGAGATGACGGCGATCAGCTACTTGAACGGCGTGTACATGGCGCAGGACGACTGCTTCTTTCCTTTTGAGGCCGTGCCCGATCAGGATATGGTGTGCGGCGCGCGTGTTGACTGCGAGTATCAGCCGAGCTGGGACGACGAGACGCTGGACAACGCGCAGTATCTGCAGCTGCCAGAGAACGAGGCGCTGGCCCGCACCGAGTTTGGCCGGTATGCCGTCATGATCGACAAGCGCATCCCAACGCCTCTGATGGACGAGGTGCTCAAGTACCACAACATCGACGCAGAGGGCATTGCGCACACGTATGCATGGGGCGGCAAGCTGCGGTATCCCAAGATGTTGCACGACAAGTGGCAGCGTGAGATCATGGCGCTGGGCCCGCCCGGCTGCGGCAAGTCGCTGCTGGTGCACGTGTGGCGCAAGACGCTGCCGACGTATGCCATCGCCAGTCTCAGTTCAAACGCGCAGGAAAAGTTTGGAATTTCGGCGATTGCTGGGTGCACAACGTACGTGTGCTCTGAGACGACCAGCGAGTTTGGGCGCAACGTGAGCGCGGGCGAGTTTGCGTCGATGATTTCGGGCGAGGAGGTGTCGCTGAACGTCAAGTATAACGAGCCTCGGACCATGACGTGGCGTTCCAACGGCCTGTTTGCGGGCAACGACGTGCCGTTCAAGGACAACGTGGGCAAGATGATTCGACGCTTCTTTGTGGTGCCGATGAGCAGGGCGCTGCCGCACGAAAAGCAGGACGGGTCGCTGACCGACCGGATCCTTGCGCAGGAGCTGGGTGCCGTGATCAAGAAGAACAACGTGCTGTATCTGAAGCTGGCGAAGATGCACGGCGAGCAGGACCCGTCGGCGTGGATGACCAAGCAGTTCAAGCAAGCGATCGAGGCCTTTGCCATGGACTCCAGCTCGCTAATGTGCTTCCTGCGCTCGGCCAACGTCGTGCGTGTCGACCCGCAGCAGTACATGGACATCAACAACTTCAAGGGCTCCTTCTACCGCTGGCACACGCGCATGGGCAACAAGGACAGCCCGCAGGTTTCGACGTCTGTGCTCAACGGCGCACTGGGACAGATCGGCGCCCGCGTCGGCACGGCACCAGACACAGACCCCGTGCTTGGCGGCAAGCAGGTTGTGTTCGGACTGGCCTTGGTGGACGAGGACCAGCAACCCCAACAACTGCAACAGCCCCAGCAACCCATGCAGGTCGCCGCCGCTGACAACACAGCAAACGCAAGAAAGCGACAACGCGGCTTTGTGTAACACGCAAGAGTGAATTTTGTTCATTTGTTTCATCATTGATTTGTGGCACTGCATTCGCACATTTGATTCCGATTGAATAGTGTTGCTTTGATGCGTGGTTTTTGTCACGCTGCGAGTCGACTGCTCGACTGGCATCCTCTGGCGGTGTCTGGACAGTTTATTCTGACGTCATGCTGTGTTGCGCTGCTGCTGGATCATGCGCCTGTGTTTGTTGTGGCCACAAGCGTCTGGTTGACGACGTCGTTGTATTGGGGCGTGTTTCCAGACTCGCCGTGGATGCGACGCATTGACATGGCAACGGTGGCCGTGGGTGCCGTCGTGCTGACAACACTTGCACTGGATCCGGCACAGTTTGCGTGTGCTTACGCGGATGGCTGGGCGTGCATGCGCGGCCTTGTGCCGTTTGCCATGCTGGCCAACGTGTGGCTTTACACAAAGTCAACAGGCACAGCAAATCTCGCACACGCAACCCAGTGGCACGCATGTATTCACATTTTCGCAACGTGCATAAACTGCCTGATCGTGTTGGGCGTGCCGATCGATAACTCACTCTAACTCACAACTACCAAGTTCAGAATTCTATTGATGATGTAAAGTGCTTGATCAATACATTACAGAACATCATGCATGATGCACAACAGGCGTGTCAGGGCCTGAAAGGCTCTGATCATACGGTTTGTTTCAATTCGTTTAACCAAGCTAGAAATATCATGATGGAAAAACTTCCGAATCCATACGAAATTTGCAGCAACCGTTTTCAGTCAAACAGTGATATCAACACATGTACCAATGCAATGTATGCTGCCGGGTTCCCGCGCCTTGTTGGAGATAGCGGAATTAGTATTGTAATGCCACACAGACAAATGCAAATTGTATCGCTTGACTGATTGTTCTAGTCGTTGATAACTCAGTGAACATGTAACAATTTGGTTTATTGGTCAAAAACAAACTTTGCTGTGGGTAGTTTGCAGCCTGTGCGCAGCATGAGGCTGTGCAAGTTGGGTCGTTCCGCGCGCAGCTTTTCGGGGTCGACCTGCACAAAGTAGGTGCGCGCGTAGTCGGCGTAGCCGTGCAGCGCAAACAGCTCGTAGATGCTCATGTTGTACCACGGGTAGCTGGTGTTGATCGTGTCGACGGACCTGTCCGCACGCCACAGATTGACCATCTTTGTCAAAATCACGCACATGCTTTCCAGCGCCACCACGTCAATCTCCGGCGGGTCAATGCCCGTAAACTTGGCGTGAAACTGCGGGGTCAAGTGCTTTTCCACCTTGGCCACCACGTTGTTCTTGTCGCAAATGCTGCGCAGCGCCGTGTAAAACTGCGTGGGCGTGATGCTGTGCAGCTGCGGCAGCGGCACCTTCATAAAGTGGTGCAGGTGCGACGCCACGGCCTCGTAGTACTTCCCTTCAAGGTCTGGCAGCCGTCCCCGGTTGGCCGCATTGTTCAGCTGCTTCAATATGTACAGCTGCGGCTTGTAGCCCACATGCGAGCCATGCTTCTCGTCCCGCTCCTCAAACGACACAATGCCCATCGTCGTGTTCACATACGGCACAACGACGCCGCACTCGACACACAACAGCTGCCCGTGCGCCGTGTCCAGCTGCAACTCGGCCCCACACGCCGAACAAACATCCTGATTCACAATCTGCGACACCGGATGCCGCCGCACTTGGCTCAGAAAGTTCAGCAGCAGCAACTCTTGCGAGGACTTGGCCACGATGGCCGTGCTTTCGATTTTGCGTCCGGACAGATCTTTTTCGATCATGCTGTTCCACGATGCGTTGAGTTGCACGCGCGGCAGCGCGCGGGCGGCTTGCAGGAAGGGCTCGCACTCGGCCAGACACTGCTCTTTGTCAAAGGCAAATGTGGGGAGGGCGTCCTGCAGCTGGCGCACCTCGCGTCGCAGTGCCTGCAGTCTGCGCACGTTGTAGACGTCGCCTGCCGTGTCGCGCTCGGCGTCGGCCAGCGCGGCCAGTGTCGACTGGAGTTTGAGTGTGTGGGTCTGTCTGCGCGCTTCGGCGGCGGCCTCCTGCTGCTGCACATGCACCAGCACCAGCTTGTGCACGAGGTCATGCATGGAGGCGCGCGCCATCGTGGCTGCGGCGCGGGAAAAATGTGCCCAAAGACGCAAAGGGAAGGGCGATGCGCAAGTGCATGAAAGGTGCGCCCACCACTGCCGAAATCCTGCACAGCCTGAACGAGGCCTGCGAGAGCACGTTCCGGCAGCTCACCCTTAAGCAGATGCGCAGAATCTTGTCGGCCGCGCGCGAGCAACCCAAGGCGTTTCAGAGGCACGCGCTGATCCACGACGTGTGCATGTCCGCCGGCCAGTTTGCCATCATGCACGCCATCGCCAAGGGCAAGAACGCCGTGCTGCGCGAGTCCGACCCCGTGATCCAGACGTCCGCACCGCCGTCCGAGCTCAGGGCACAGGGCAAAACAAAGCGCGCCACAGGCCGCAGGAATTCCCGCCCTCCCAAGTAAGGCCATGGCGGACACCGACTCCCTGACAAAGTCCTTTGTGGACACTCGGCAGGATGCCATCCTCGACATGCACGCCCTCACCCTGCGCAAACTCACGGACAACCGAGGGGCCATGTCCGTGCTCACAGGCGGCGCCGCAGCCGCCATGCTCATCAGCACCAAGCCCAATTTCGTGCGCGACAGCGACGACATGACGGGGCTCGACATGCACCGCATAGCAGGCTTTGCACTGGCCGCCGCGGGCGGCTCCTACCTGCTCGGTTCGTTCATGAGCGACCAATGAATTTTGCTACACTTACAATGATTGCAGTCATGACCTCCGAATCCGTGCACGTTAAGGGAGACGACTACACCAGTCGCACCGTCTTCCACCAAGGCTACCGCTTCACCACACTCTCAGACCTGATCCAGTTTGCCGGCTCCATTGCCGATGACTGCGACATCCCAAGCACGTTTGCCTACGCGCAAATCGCCATGTGCGGCCCAACCACCCGCCCCGCCTGCGAAACGCCGCTGCTAGGCTTTTTTGGCGCCAGCCAGCGGCCGCAGAGCACACAGGGCGACCTCCAGTACGGCAACCTGCAAGCCGGCAACCTACTCTGCAACAAAACAACAGCCAACGACGTGCTGCACGCATTCAACGAGCGCAGCACGCAGGACTTGGCCAAGCTCAAGGAAACGATCGCAAAGACACAGAACAGCGGGGCAGAGGAAATCGATGAGTCGGCCCTGCCAAACATCAACGACCCGAAAGACATCCTCAAGATGCTGCAGCTGCCAAAGGCCGATATGGCCGAGGAGCAGCGCAAGATGGTGTCCGCCTACAGACACAAGCGCCATCCCGCACTTGCCGACAAGCCGTCGCACCCCGCCGAAACAGCCATCAAGGGCATGAGCGAGGGCTGTCCCGCGGCGGCTTTTGTCATGGGCGTCGTCCCAGATGTGCGCGAGGTTGCCGACCGGGAGCCAATTGTTGTGCCAATTGCGTTCTACAGCAGCCGGGTCGACGCCAACGCCCTGCTGGCCGCCATCCGTGAGCGCGTGCCGCGCCTGTCCCTGTCGCTGTACATCATGCCGCCCGCACTGCTGTTCAATCCCAATGACATGGACGCCGTCACAGACGCCGTGCACAGCTCTTCGCCCGAAATTGACAAAATGCTCACAGACCTGCGCGCCACCGACGCAAAGACGGCAGACGCAATCCAGCAAATGGGTCTGCGCAAACTGCTGTGCGGCCAGCTTGTCAACAGGCTGCTGGGCGAACGGCCGGACGACGAGGACACAGCCGACAAGACGCGCGCTGTGCTGAAACAGGCTGAGGAGGAGATTGGCGCAGAGTTTGCTCAAGAGTGCGAGGCGCATGTGTGCCACTTTCTGGGGCTGACCGAAGACGAAACAAAGCACTGGTGCAGGGAAAAGGAGTTGCCGGCCGGCTTTGAAGAGCGCGTGCGTCGAATTGAGTGAATGTTTGCACACAAATGTTGTCCGCATGCAATTGGGTGCAATGTACTGGGGCACACTGGCGGGTCTGTGTGTCGGCGGCGCGAGCGGCTACCTGCTCGTGGACCGCAAGACAAACGCCAAAAAAGATGAAAAGACGGATGAGCCTGATGAGCTTCTGGCACCGACCACCAAGGTGTTGACGATGCTGCCAGAGGAGGAGGCGAATGGGGAGATGGGGGACACGCTGCGTTCCTGTCTTGACGTGTTTGTGGAGATGACCAAGATGGTGCAGGGTGGCGACAAGCTGAACACGACGGCCATGATGACAGACGTCACGCAGAACATGAATCTTGCGACGGCGCTCATGTCGCAGTGCAGGGCGATCGTCGCCGCGCGCAATGAGCAGCGCCCTGAGTATGTGCGCACGTTTGTGCAGCGTGCGCGCGAGTGGCTGACGGCCATGGAGGACCGCGCCGTGTTTCTGCGCGCAAAGCTGACAGAGCGCAAGTGAACCAATTGTTTGAGCCGCCGCCGCCGTCTCTCGCACTGCATATAAACGCGCACGATTGCAGTGTGTTTTCGAAACACTTTTTCCCCGATAGAAAAAAAGATGCCTTTTCCCATCGCTTCCTCCGCTACCCCGGCCCTTGCCGGCACCAAGCGTGCCGCCACGCTGCCGCCGGGTATGAGTGACTTGCCGGAGGAGTATCATGAGTATGCCTCTCCCTCTGCCGCAGTCATGAGCCTCGTGCGCAACAACCCGCAGGAGCCGTTCAGTGCCGACACCGTCATGCAGTTCAAGGTGTTTTCGGGCATGGAGATGGGTCCACCCCGCACGGGCGATCAGGGCCAAAAGTGCTCGTTTGTGAATCGCGGACGGCACCAGTGCACGTTTGAGACGGGCAACACCATGACGGCAGGGCCCATCACGCAGCCCAAGCGCTACGAAAACGGCGAGTGGAAGATCATGACGGATTCGACGCAGCGCGTGCTGTCACTCGACGCCAACTTTCAGGAAAAGGACGACCCGCACGGACCCGCCTTTCGCGAGGCCATGGAGCAGATCCGTCGCACCATGATCGTGTGGACCTACAAGCACAGGGAGCATCTGTTTGGCAAGCGCTTTGCCGAAAACAGGCGCAGCGACCCCAACTACGACATGTCGATCAAGGACGTCCAAAGCATGGTTGCGCACCCCATCGACCCCATCATGGGCACTGTAACCGTCAAGTACAACATGTCGCCGGCAAGGGAAACGGATCGGTTGCAGATGTTTGCGGCGCGACACTGCATCGGCGACGCCGACGACGTGCAGCTGGAAGTCGTCAGGCCTGAAAATCATGTCCAGACCATTGCGGACGGCATGACTGTGCGCACAAGGCTGCAGTGGCTGGGCGTCAACGTGGGCGCCAAGGTGTCCGCCATGCTGCGAGTCAAAGTCATAGTGATCATGAAGAAGAACACGGTGCCAATTATGTCCTCGTTGCGCAACGCCAAGGTGGTGGCCGATCAGCAGAAAGAGTCGGAACCGCCGCAGAGGCAGGAGCAACCCGCGTCCGATTCGGAGCACGAGATTCAGGAGGCGTCGGACAAGGAGGAGGAAGAGGCGCGCAGCGAGGTAGAGGAGGAGGATTTTGGGTTTTGATACAGAATGCGATCAATGAACAAATTGTAAACACAATATATGTACTGCAACACCATGGCAGACCAAAAGTCCAACACTGCTTACTACGTGATCGGTGGCGTCATCATCGCCGCCATTGCCGCCTACTACTACTTTTTCATTTATGAGCCCGCACACCTTGTAGGTAGCGCACTCAAGAGCGCCGGCGCCGCCATCACTACCGCCGCACACCAATCAAAAGCAAGTACACAATTGTGATCGTATAGTAAACACGTGGGAATCATGGCTTCTTCAAAGGTTTACTGGGTGATTGGCGCCGTCATTGTGGCCGTCATCGCCGCCTACTACTACTTTTTCATTTATGCGCCTGCCCACATGATCGGCAAGGCACTGGAGAGCGCTGGAAAGGCAATCGCAACGACTGCAGCTGCTGCCGGTGCGAAACATACAAAGGCTAAAGGAATGTCGTCGGGCTGCAACAGCGTGCAGAAGCTTGCGCAGGATTACGACATTTTGGCCATGGATGCCAATGCGACACAGCCCGACGTTGACAACTATGCGACCGGTGCATCGGAGCGCACTGTGGCAGGCGCCATGCTGCGCGCAGGCAAGAAGCAAGCGTATGACCGTGCACTTGACCACAAATATGGCATTTCCAACCCACTGCATGAGCATGAGACGAACAAGCGCGTGTATGGATGCGGAGAAGACGAATTGAGCCCGGCCACCTGCTTTGACACTGGCAGCATGATGCATAGCGAGTTGAAAAGGGCGATTGACTCCCAGTGATGTTGGGGCGACGCCGCAGAAATAAGTGAACATTGAATAACACAAAAGTATGGAGGACCAAGAGACGCTGCGGGAGTTTTGCACGCTGACGCTGAAGCAGCGCATGGTGGAGGACCAGTTTGCGCAGAGCCGGGCGTTGCAGCGCGCGCACCACATTGCGGCGGGCGAGGCGTTGCTGTCGAGGCTGGATGGGTATGGGGACAAAGGGGTGGTGGTGCATGATCCTGTGAGTGGCAAGCGCGTGATGGTGCGGCGCAAGATTCGGCCTGTGACGCGGGCGCTGAAGGATGAGACGCTGTGCGAGGTTGCGCGGCAAGTGCAGTGGGACGACGTGGAGGCGACGGCGCGGGACACGACGATGGGGCCCGCCGTCAAGCCGTTTCAGGGGTGCGTGCAGGCGTCGGATCCGGGCGTGGCGACACTGGCGGCCGCGCTTTTTGATGCATGTTCAGCGCACTGCTTCACCACGAGCAGCACGCTGGAGGTGGCGGACCCGCTGCGCCGCTTTCAGGGCGAAGTGATCGAGGACGACGCCGACGACTGGATGCCGCACGTCGAACGGCTGCGCAGCGCGCGACACGCCATGGCCACGCTGCGCAGTTCCAAGCCCCTGACGTACAAGAACAGGCTGGCCAAGATTGGGGAAAAGTGCATCAAGGCCTACGGTCGACTGGGCGGGTGCATGGCGCTGCAAGTCAACCTTGGCGGCAAGCCGCACACTTTCTTCATGCAGCAACGTCGCAGGTTCGCGGGCGTCAAGCCCATGACCAAGCGCATGCTGTATGACAGCATCACGACCCTTGTGCAGCAGGGCTGGAGCAAGGCAAAAGGTCGGGCCGTGCAGCATGTGCTGGACAACTTGAAGGAGGAGCTCAAGCAGCGCAGGTATGCCGAGGCCAAGGAGGAAACGTATTTGACGGTGGTGCGCAAGGGCGACCGTGCGTCTGTGCGTCTGGACAACGACGATGACCACAACATCATGACGGACGATGACGAGTAGCTCATTCATTTTCAATTTCGACAACCATGCCGTGACGGGTGTGCAGCTCCTGTAATGCCCGGTGCTGCGCCTGAAAAGCGGACACGGAAGACTTGGTGCTGGGTCGCTTGCCCAGCCACTTGCGCACTTGGGCCGTGCCCTGCAGCACGGTGGACGACCCAACCACGACCACAGGCACGCACATGACCGACTGCACCGGACAGCCGTCCGGCAGCTGGCTGGCGGCGTCAGGGTTGCGAGGGTCCAAGTAATGAATCACGTATCCTGTCCCTGAACGAATCAACTCTTCTTCTGTGTCGCATGTGTGCTGGTGCCCCTGCACTCCCAGCACTAGACACGCATTGTCGGTACCACCCGCCACAGTCACGGAAGATGCGCCCCGACATGCAGACATCTGCCATCCAGTCTTGTGCGTGTTAGCGGCCTGCTCCTGCTCAATCACTTCCTTGGGCATTTCAATCTTGGACGCAAGTCGCTTTTTGATCTCTGCATCGATGTTTTTGCCTTGCGGCACCTTGCCGAATCCCCCTGCGCGCAACATCCTTTCTCTTATCATGTGCGTGCATTCCAGTCGCGCCGTCGCACCGTTTTTCGCAAACCAAGTTAACTCAAAATTTGCTCGGGCTCAAATCTCGCCGCCCGCCCAACAGCGTGCAGTCGGTTATTTAATCCGGACGAACAGACAGTACGACTTTGTTTTGCGAAAAAAGATGCGACGGCGCATGTG
>MDTG01149384.1_pt1 | contig 12048 bp, 8 predicted proteins | sample 811421 | NCBI WGS metagenome assembly MDTG01 (sample SAMN05326645, study PRJNA326480) | marine metagenome | isolation source: seawater | place: Pacific Ocean: South East | collected 2011 | reverse complement strand
CAATTCCTGAAACTGAAAGAAAAAAATTTGCATCGGACCTAAACTATATAAAAGATGAGCTTCAAGGTTTAATAACAACTAAAATAAATGAAATCGATGTTAAAAAAATAAATGAAAAATTAGAAAAAGAAAAAATCGATATAACACTACCTGAACGACCATTTCAAAGAGGTAAAATTCACCCTGTTTCTCAAACCATAGATGAGATTACATCAATCTTTTCAGAAATAGGATTCAGTGTAGAAGAAGGTCCAGATGTTGAAAATGAATATCATAATTTTACAGCTTTAAACACACCGGACAATCATCCAGCAAGAGATATGCATGACACATTTTATCTTGATGATAATAAAGAAATTTTATTGAGAACTCATACGTCACCAGTTCAAATTAGAACAATGTTAAAAGATAAACCGCCATTTAAAATTATTGCACCTGGTAGGACTTATAGATCTGATAGTGATCAGACGCACACACCTATGTTTCATCAAGTAGAAGGTTTACATATTGATAAAGATATAAATATGGGACACTTAAAAGGTTGTTTGAATTATTTTATTAAAGAGTTTTTTGAAGTTAAAAAAATTAAGATGAGATTTAGACCAAGTCATTTTCCATTTACTGAACCTTCTGCTGAAGTAGATATCGGTTATGAAATAAAAGATGGAAAAATTGTTATAGGAGAGGGTAATCAATGGCTTGAAATTTTAGGTTGTGGAATGGTTCATCCTAATGTTTTAAAAAATGTAAAAGTTGATTCATCGAAGTACCAAGGATACGCTTTTGGAATTGGAATCGACAGATTGGCCATGTTAAAGTATGGGATAAAAGATTTAAGAGCCTTCTTTGATTGTGATTACAGATGGTTAAACCATTTTGGGTTTGACCCATTAGATGTACCAACAAATTATAGAGGCTTAAGTCGATGAAGATAACATTTGATTGGTTAAAAGATTACTTAAGTACGAACTTAAAAGAGGAAGCACTTTTAGAAAAACTTACTAATATTGGTTTGGAAGTCGAAAGTGTAGAAAATCTATCTAGGGGATTAGAATTATTTAAAATCGCAAAAATCATAAAAACAGAAAAACACCCAAATGCAGATCGATTAAAAGTTTGTGATGTTGATGTGGGAGAAAAAAAACTTAAAAAAGTAGTATGTGGCGCAGCCAATGCAAGAGAAGGATTGATCACAATATATGCCCCACCAGGTGCAGTGGTACCAAAGAGTAAAACTAAACTGGTAGTAGCTAAGATTAGAGATGTTACATCTTATGGAATGCTTTGTTCAGAATCTGAACTAAACTTATCTAATAAAAGTGATGGAATTACAGAGTTGTCATCTACAAAGTACGGAAAAAGTATTGGAAATAGTTATTTTTATAAATCTAATTCAAACCTTATCGATTTATCAATTACACCTAACAGACCAGATTGTCTTGGTATTAAAGGAATAGCTAGAGATTTAGCGGCCTCTGGATTTGGTAAAATGAAAAACACAAAAGAAAAAAAAATTAAATCAAATATAAAACAAACAAAAAAAGTAAAAATAATTAAAGAAAAAAATCAAGGATGTACTGCTTTTGGAAGTTGTACAGTAACTAATGTAAAAAATACAGAAAGCCCTAAATGGTTAAAAGATAAATTACTTTCAATTGGTCAAAAACCAATTTCAGCGATAGTAGATATTACAAACTATGTAATGATAGATATTAACCGTCCATTACATGCGTATGATGCTGATAAAATTGAAAAGGGTATTGTAGTTAGAAACTCAAAATTTGGTGAAGAATTTGAAGCTTTAGATAATAAAAATTACAAATTAGAAAATGGCATGTGCGTAATCACTGATAAAAAAGGGATTTTAGGCTTAGGTGGAATTATTGGAGGTACTAGATCAGGTACGGAAATTAATACAAAAAATGTATTATTAGAATCTGCATATTTTGAGCCTAGATCAATAAGAAGCACTGCAAAAAAATTAAACATTGATACCGATGCAAAATTTAGGTTTGAGAGAGGTATTGATCCGTTATCTATTGAAGATGGCCTCATTAAAGCGGCACTGATGATTAAAGAAATTTGTGGCGGAGAAATTAGTAAAATAGATGTTCAAAAATTTGAAACTTTTAAAGCTAAAACAATTAAATTTGATCCCAATTTATTTGAAAAAAAAATTGGTTTTAAAATTTCCACAAAAGAAGTTCTCTCTATTTTAAAAAATCTTGGATTTAAATCTAAAAAAGAAAAGAAATATTTTAAATTAGTTATTCCTTCATGGAGACCAGATATTTCTCAAGAAATAGATATTGTTGAGGAGTTAGTAAGAATAACTGGATATGATAAAATAAAAACAATAGACCCTGTAAAAGAAAGAACAAAATCTACCTTATCTCAATCACAAAAGTTATTTCATTTTTTACAAAGATCTGTGGCATCAAAAGGTTATTTAGAGGTAATAACAACATCATTTGCAGACTCAAGTTATAATGATCATTTTAGAGGATCAAATAAAGAAATTAAAATTGTAAACCCAATAAGCTCCGAACTGGGGGTTTTAAGAAATTCAATATTTTCAAATTTAATAATGTACGTGAACAAAAATTTAGATAGAGGTTTTAAAGATGTTGCATTATTTGAAATAGGCCCAATTTTTAATGGCTCCAAGCCTGGTGAACAAAATACAATAGTTTCTGGCTTAATAGCAGGAAAAAGATCACGTTTGTCATGGATTGAAAAAGATAGAAACGTTGATGTGTTTGATATTAAAAGAGATGTTATTCAAACTTTAGTTGAAGCTGGTTATAATTCTGAAAAGTTTTTTATAGATAGCAAAACTCCTGAATACTACCATCCAGGCAAGTCAGGAAGATTATTTTTGAACAAGGAAAAAGATCAAATAGTAGCTTTTTTTGGGGAAATTCACCCTAATATTTTAAAAAAAACAGATATTAAAACGGAGACTTTAGTAGGTTTTGAAATTTTTATAGATAATTTGAAATTACCTAAAAAAAAGATGAATGATCAGAAAAAAAAATTTGAAGTTTCAGACTATCAAAAATCTGAGAGAGACTTTGCATTTATAGTAAATAAAGATGTAAAAGCCCAAGATCTAATAAATGCAATTTTAAGTGTAAATCAAGAATTGATTAGTAATATAAAAGTTTTTGACCTTTATGAAGGTGAAAATATTCCAGCCAATCAAAAATCAATTGCAATTAATGTATCAATCCAATCATCTGAAAAAACTTTAAATGAAAATGATCTAGAAAATATCAATAATTTAATAATTAAAACAGTTGAAAGTAAAACTGGTGCAAAGATACGTTCATAAATTGCATGAGCATAATTGATAATATTAGAAATTTTGCAATCATCGCTCATATTGATCACGGTAAATCTACGATAGCAGATAGAATAATTCATAGCTGTGGGGGTCTTAGCGAAAGAGAAATGAAGGCACAAGTTTTAGATTCTATGGATATTGAGCGTGAAAGAGGAATTACTATTAAAGCCCAAACAGTAAAACTTAATTATAAAGCAAAAGATGGTAAAAATTATATTTTAAATATTATAGATACACCAGGTCATGTTGATTTTAGTTATGAAGTAAGTAGATCTCTTTATGCTTGTGAAGGATCAATTTTAATTGTTGATAGTACTCAAGGTGTAGAAGCTCAAACTCTTGCAAATGTTTACCAGGCCTTAGATATAAATCATGAGATAGTTCCAGTACTTAATAAAGTAGATCTTCCTGCGTCAGATTTAGATAAAACAAAAAAACAAATTGAAGAGGTAATAGGTATTGACACAGAGGGGGCTATTCCTTGTTCTGGAAAAACTGGTGAGGGTATTGGAGACATTTTGGAGCAAATTATTACAACATTACCAGGTCCTAAGGGCGAAAGTTCAGGAGATCTAAAATGTTTATTAGTTGATAGCTGGTATGACACTTACTTAGGTGTTGTTATTTTAGTGAGGGTTATTGATGGCAATATTTCAAAAAATATGAAAATTAAAATGATGTCTACTAATCAAGAATATATTGTTGAAAAAGTTGGTGTGTTTACTCCAAAAGCTACTGATATAAACGAATTAAAAGCTGGAGAAATAGGTTTTATAACAACTGGAATAAAGGTTTTATCAGAAACAAAAGTTGGTGATACTATTTGTGATGCAGCCAAACCATTAAAGGAAGCCTTACCTGGTTTTAAACCAAGCAAACCTGTAGTTTTTTGTGGTTTGTTTCCTGTTGATAGTTCGGAATATCAAAAATTAAAAGATGGTTTAGCAAAATTACAATTAAACGATGCAAGCTTTTCATTTGAACCTGAGTCATCTTCAGCTTTAGGATTAGGATTTAGATGTGGATTCTTAGGTTTGCTTCATTTGGAAATTGTTACTGAAAGATTAGAGAGAGAATTTGATGTAAACTTGTTAACCACTACCCCGGGGGTTGTATACAAAGTTTATAAAAATAACGGAGAAACAATTGATTTACATAACCCTTCAAGCTTACCAGATCCAACATTAATAAAATTAATTGAGGAACCATGGATAAAAGCAACAATAATCACTCCTGATGAATATTTAGGTTCAATAATAAAAATGTGTCAAGATAAGAGAGGAATACAAACTAATTTAAGTTACTCAGGGAATAGGGCCGTCGTAAATTACGAGCTACCTTTAAATGAAGTTGTTTTTGATTTTAATGATCGTTTAAAATCAATGACTAGCGGATACGCAAGTTTTGATTATGAAATTATTGAGCATAGAGAAGGGAATTTAGTAAAACTTGGAATTTTAGTTAATGGAGAATCAGTAGATGCGTTAGCAATGATGATTCATAAGGATTTTGCACAAAAAACTGGAAGAGAAGTTTGTGAAAAATTAAAAGATTTAATTCCAAGGCATAACTTTATGATACCAGTTCAGGCCGCAATAGGTGGAAAAATTATAGCTAGAGAGACTATTAAAGGATTTAAAAAAGATGTTTTAACTAAAATTCATGGTGGAGGAGCCACTGATAGAAAGCGAAAACTTCTCGAGAAACAAAAAAAAGGAAAAGCAAGATCAAAACAATTTGGAAGAGTAGAAATTCCTCAAGAGGCATTTATAGGTGTATTAAAAATTACTAAAGAAAAATAACAGGTTATTTAAAAAATATTTTTAGTAAATTGTTAATTTTATTTAATTCTGAATTTTTTAGGTCGGGGTAGATTGGAAGCCTTATTATTTTCATCCAAATATTATCTGTAACACTCATATCACCATGTTTAAATTGTTTACCAAATTTTGATGAATGAAGTGGAACATAATGAAATGTAGCTGGTACATTATTTTTTTGGAGAAAAGAGCGTAATTTTGATGCTAATTTTTTAGTTTTCATTTTAAATGAAAAAAGGTGAAATACACTCTTAACGTTTTTATCAGTTTTTAATAATTCAATTTGGTTAGTCTTTAAATTTTTTAAAAATTTATAATATTGATGCCAAATTTTTTTTCTTTTTTTAATTAATTCACTAGATCTCTGCAACTGACTATATATGAGTGCTGAAGATAGCTCAGATGCCCTGTATTCTGAACCAATATCGACCCAAGAATAATACTTCTTCTTTTTAAAAACTTTTTTTTCAGCGATAAATTGTTTTTTATAATTTTTAAGAAAATTTATTCTGTCTGTTCCTTTGTCTAATAAGAAATTTACTCTTTTTTGAAGATTTTTATTATTAATTGAAATAGCACCACCCTGACCTCCAACAAAATTTTTTGTCTCATGAAAACTAAAAACTCCAATATCACCCAAAGTACCAGCTATTTTGTTTTTATTTGAAGCCAAAAATGAATGAGCTGTATCTTCAACAATAAAAAATTTATATTTTTTTTTTAATTTTATTAAATAATCCAAATTTTTACAATTACCTCCATAATGAACAACAAAGACAGCCTTTGTTTTTTTTGTGATTAGGCTTTCAATTTTTTTATCATCAATTTGAAGATCATTTTCATTGATATCAACAAAAACTGGCTTAGCACCCCTAACACAACTGAATTGGCGGTAGAAGTGAAGGTGTACGATGGCATAATAACCTCATCCCCTGGTTTAAGTTTTATTAATTCAGCCGCTACTTCTAATGCATCTGTGCAGCTTTGAGTTAAATAAATAAATTTTGAATTTATTTTTTTTTTAATCAAAAGTTCTGCATTTTGTTGAAAAAAACCATCAGTTAAAATTCCACTTTTAAGAACTTTATTAACATTCTTAAACTCTTTTTTTGTGATTGATGGTTTAGAAAAATATATCATTTTAAGATCCAATCTTTATACTTTTCTTGATTATTAAAAATCTCTTTTGGAAATTCATCATTAATATTCTTTTTTTTAAATTTATAATTTCTATCAAATGGATCCAGTAAATTCTCAACTCTAAATTTAATTTTTTCAATATCGGTATAATGTTTCTGATCAAATTCTGTATGTTCAGATGATTTTATTTTTTGAGATATTTTTTCATAATCCATAAGATATGTAAAGTGCCAGCCTCCCTTATCAATAAGATCAATGCTCTTTTCTTTCCAAAATTTCCAGAATGGAGAAAATTTATTTTTGGTTTTTAAAGCACGGAAAGAAGAAAACTTGATTAAATTTTTTTTTAAACAAATCCTTGATCCTGGCCAATGATTACCAGAGTGTTCTGTTTCATTATAAATATTAAATTTATAATAATATAGCTGTTGTAAAAATATACCATATTTAAAATTATCATACTCAAATTTACTAATTGCGTCAGGGTTAGGAATTTCATCCTCGTCTGAAACCAAGATCAGGTCATCTTCCTTTGCATCAATTATTCCTTCAGCTAATTTATTTATCTGGAAATTATAAAGAGGATATTTTTTATGTTTTAAACTTTCGGGATCCGGCAAATCATCGACTACGATATATCTAATCTTATCACTTAAGTTTTTAAATTTTTTTAAGTCAAAATTTAATTCTTTTTTATGTCCAGTATGTGTTTTGGTTGCCTCACAAACTACGAAGTAGTCAACCAAATGATCTAATGTTTTTAATCTTACCTCGAACAACAAATTACTCTGATAAAAAGGAATACAGTCAAATAATTTTTTATTTTTTAGCATTTAATTTATTTTAGTATGAAACCAATATTATGAAATAACAATATGTTTTAATTCTTATCACAAATGTATTCAACTTTAAAAATATTGAAAACTTAGTATTAGATTATAATATATGAGGAAATTTAATTAAAAATTAATATATAAACTCTAATAATGCTTTCATTAAAAAAACTACTTTTTTTATTTAGGTCCCGTGCTGGGTTCTTTATTTATATTGTTTTTTTTAAAACCAAGTTAAAGAATCTCTTTTTCAAAAGGCAAATTATTAAAAAAAAAAGAGAACATGAATTTTTTTTGAAAAATAAAAAAATTTCTCATGATTATTTTTCAAGTCATGCGTTCAATTTTTTTGAAATTGGATGTAAATTTAAAAAGTTTAATTTTTTAGAGATAGGAAGTTTTGAAGGAAATTCAGCAATGTTTATGGCAAAAAACTTTAAGGATGCCCAAATAGATTGTATCGATAATTGGGTTGGTACAGAAGAATATCAAAATTTGAAATTTTCAGATTTAGAAAAAAATTTTGATTATAATGTTGATGAATTTAAGAATATTAAAAAATTTAAAATGTTAAGTGATGATTTTTTTAAAAATAATAATAGTCTTTACGATGTAATATATGTTGATGGTTATCACAAAGGATACCAGGTATCTAAAGACTTTATTAATTCTTGGAAAATTTTAAATAATAATGGAGTAATAATATTTGATGATTACATATGGCAATTTTTTAAAGATATAAGAGACAATCCTTGTTTTGTTATTAATAAATATTTGGCTGAAATTTCAAATGAGGTAAGAATACTAAAGGTATCAAATTCTCAATTATTTATTCAAAAAAAATTATAACTTGTTATTTTGGAGAGGTGGCCGAGTGGTTGAAGGCGCACGCTTGGAAAGCGTGTAAAGGGGCAACTCTTTCATGGGTTCGAATCCCATCCTCTCCGCCAATAAATATTATAAATATAGTCATTATGATAAAAAAATATTAAGAGTTAAAAAACTATTTATATTTGAAAATAATATATAATAAATAAATTATGAACAATTTATTAGTATACTGTTTGTGTTTAGATAATAATCTATTAACTAAGGTTAAGAAATTAAATTATGTACCAGTTGGACTAGGTAGAGATAATTTTTCAGAAGAATGGTTAAGAGATAATACAAAAATTAATATCTCTGAAAAAAATCCTTTCTATGGTGAGCATTCATTTCATTACTGGCTTTGGAAAAATAAACTAGATAATATTACTGATGGTACATGGATTGGATTCTGCACGTACAGAAGATTTTGGAATCAAAAAAAAGATAAAAAAAATAATGATACATTTAATATCTTTAAAGATTCCCTTAAAGAGGTTCCTAGTGAATGGAAAAACTTTGACACAATATTAGCTGATAAAATTGATCTTACGAACTTAAAATGGATGAAAGTTTTAAAATATGGAAAATTAGCATTATTAAGAAATCCAAAAGCAATTTTTAAAGATGGTCGTAATATTAGATTTAATTTTGATATGTTTCATGGAAATGGAATTTTAGATAAAGCAATAGAATTATTAAATGACGAAGACAAAGAAGATTTTAGAAAATTTGTAAATACAAATACATCAATCAATCAATGCAATTTATTTATTTGTAGATCTAAGGATAAAATTAAAAAATATTATGAGACTATTTTTGAGTGGTTTGAGAAATTAGAACAGATATTTGGATTTAATTTAGAAGGTTATAGTAAAATAAGAATTTATGGATTTTTATCAGAAAGATTTTTGCCATATTGGTTTATGAAAAATTCAAATTGTATAGAATGGCCAATTTCATTTAAAGATTTGAACACTCAATCTGTCTAGAAAATTTTATTCATAAATTTTTTTTGATAATAGGCTTTTAGTATTGATTTTATTAACTTATTTACTAACTAATTATAAGAAGTTTAAATAAATTTAAGAATTTTCTAAAAAAAAATGTTAAGATTTAAAATTCCAATAAATGAAAAATACAAATACTTACCAAGCAGATTCCATTAAAGTACTTAAAGGTTTAGAGGCTGTAAGAAAAAGACCAGGGATGTACATTGGTGATACCGATGATGGTACAGGCTTACATCATATGGTTTATGAAGTGGTCGATAATTCAATAGATGAAGCTTTAGCAGGTCACTGTAGTAATATTTTTATAAAAATAAATTCAAACAACACTATAACTGTCAAAGATGATGGTCGAGGCATACCCGTTGATATGCATAAAACCGAAAAAAAATCAGCTGCAGAAGTTATTATGACTCAATTGCATGCAGGGGGTAAGTTTGATCATGACTCTTACAAAGTGTCTGGAGGTTTACACGGTGTAGGTGTTTCAGTTGTAAATGCTTTGTCAGAAAAATTAGAATTAGAAATAAATAGAGATGGTAAAAAATATTTTATAGAATTTAAAAATGGAGAGTCAATAAAACCACTCAAAGAAATAGGTAAATCTAAAGAATCAGGTACGCAAATAACATTTCTTCCATCAAAAGAAATTTTTTCATCTATAAAATTTAGTGGAAATATATTGATAAAAAGAATGCGTGAGCTGGCGTTCCTGAATAAAGGAATTAAAATAACTTTTATAGATGGTTCTCAAAAAAAAGAAAAGATTCAAGAGTTTAAATTTGATGGAGGTATTTTACAATTTGTAGAATTTTTAGATGAAAAAAGAGATAAATTACAAAATAAAAATGGTAATGATTTATTTAAGAGACCAATTTACATTGAGGGTAAAAAGGGGGATATAGAAATTGAATGTTCATTAAAATGGAATGGTGGATATTCTGAAGATGTTCTTCCTTATACGAATAACATTTACCAAAAGGACGGTGGTACACATGTCTTGGGCTTTAGAAGTGCGTTAACAAGAATAATAAATAAGTATGCAAATGAACACAATCTTTTAAAAAAAAATAAATTAGCTATTTCTGGTGATGATATAAAGGAAGGGTTAACTTGTGTGTTATCTACAAAAATTGTCGATCCAAAGTTTTCATCTCAAACAAAAGATAAATTAGTTTCGTCAGAAGCTAGAATGATTGTTGAGACAATCATTAGTGAAAAACTATCCATTTGGTTTGACCAGAATCCTTCAATTGCAAAAATTATCCTAGCAAAAGTTATTCAAGCAGCAATGGCAAGAGATGTTGCTAGAAAAGCAAGAGAAAATGTTAGAAGGAAAGGTGCATTAGAGTTGAGCGGTTTGCCAGGTAAATTGGCAGACTGTCAAATTGGTAAACAAGAGGGAACAGAATTATTCATAGTTGAGGGAGACTCAGCAGGTGGTTCAGCGAAACAAGGAAGAAATAGATCAAACCAAGCAGTTCTACCTTTAAGAGGCAAAATATTAAATACTTACGTCGAAGAAATTCAACCAAAGAAAAACGGTAATAAAAATGGATCAGACCAAAGAACCAAAGCTTTATCAAAAATGATTTCATCTAACGAAATAGTTACTTTGATAAATGCTTTAGGTTTAGACCCTAAAGTTCAAGAAATAGATCTAAAAGATTTAAGATATGGAAAAATTATCATTATGACAGATGCAGATGTTGATGGCTCTCATATAAGAGCATTGCTGCTTACTTTTTTTAACAATAAACCATTTAATAAACTAATAGAGAATGGTCATGTTTATTTAGCTCAACCTCCTTTATTTAAAATTAATAAAGGCTCAAAAGGAATTTATATAAAAGATGAAAAAGAATTAGAGGAATATATAGTAAATAATAATAAAAATTTAAAAAAATTTAAAAAGGGATCGAAAGAATTCATTAAAGAAATTGATCTTGAAAAATCTAAAATGAATATTCAAAGATTTAAAGGTTTAGGTGAAATGAATCCCGAAGAATTGTGGAGTACTACTCTTGATCCTGAGACTAGAAATTTATTACAAGTTAAATACTCTAAAGATTTAAAAAAGGATCAAAATTTAATTCATACTTTAATGGGCAACGATGTTGCTTTGAGAAAAGATTTCATTATTTCAAACTCTATAAATGTTCAAAATCTAGATATATAAAATGAAGTTTTTTGAAACTTCAAAATATCATTTTTTTAAAAAATCGACCTATGTTAGTTTAAGATGGATCGGAATTATTGGACAGCTTATATCAGTTAATTTTGTCTATTTTTTTTTGAACTTTAAATTTGATTTTTTATTCTCAAATTTAATAATTTTTTTAGGAATTATAAGTAATCTTTTTTTAATTTTTGTTTATAAAAAAACCCAATTATCAGATAGATCAGCATTTATTTTTTTAGTTATAGACATATTGCAGCTAAGTGCTTTACTTTATTTGACAGGGGGCGTTAATAATCCTTTTGTTATTTTCTTAATAATTCCAAGTGTTTTTTCATCATCAAACTTGAGTTTTAAAACTAATTGTTCACTGGTATTTTTAACAACAGTCTCAATTATTTTTCTTACATTTTATTCAGAGGATTTACCTGGTCCTATAAGTGATCATTTCCATATTAGTTCATACTATCATTATTCTATTACAGTTTCTTTAATAATAGCTTTATTTTTTTTGAATTATTTTGCAATGACATTTGGGACACAATCGCGTTTAAGAAAAGAAGCTTTAGCTAAAATGGAAGAAGTAATGGCCACAGAGCATGAACTCTTATCATTGGGTGGGCAAGCAGCAGCAGCAGCACATTCTCTTGGAACTCCTCTTTCTACAATAAAAATAATTACTCAAGATCTTATTAAACAATTTAAAGGGCAGAAGGAAGTTGAAAAAGATATTCAATTATTATCCAGCCAAGTAGAAAGATGTAATCAAATCTTAAAACGTTTGACGCTTAATCCTGTTGAAGAAGATGATTTTATCGACAAAGATCTTACAATCAGAGAATACTTAAGTGAAATT